>WNGF01007684.1_pt1 | contig 12929 bp, 8 predicted proteins | sample 5400641 | NCBI WGS metagenome assembly WNGF01 (sample SAMN13153371, study PRJNA577476) | soil metagenome | isolation source: 80 cm soil or saprolite under grassland replicate 2 | place: USA:California | collected 2016-06-15
TCAGGCGTTCTCCGTGTGCTTCGGCGCTTCGGCCTCGGCGGCGGGCGCGCCTTCCTCGAAGAGCTGCGCCGGCGGCGCGTTCTTGCGCGCGTTGTGGTACGCCATGCCCGTGCCCGCCGGGATCAGCCTGCCGACGATGACGTTCTCCTTGAGACCGCGCAAATCGTCTTTCTTGCCCATGATCGCGGCCTCCGTGAGGACTCGGGTGGTCTCTTGGAACGAGGCCGCGGAGATGAACGAGTCGGTCGAAAGCGACGCCTTGGTGATGCCGAGCAGCATGTAGCTGTAGGTCGCCGGCTTCTTGCCCTCGGCCTGCACCTTCTCGTTCTCCTCGAGCACGTCGGCGCGCTCGACCTGCTCGCCCGGGATGAAGCGGGTGTCGCCCGGGTCCTCGACCTGGACGCGCCGCAGCATCTGCCGCACGATCACCTCGATGTGCTTGTCGTTGATCCTCACGCCCTGCAGGCGGTACACGTCCTGCACTTCGTCGGTGATGTAGCGCGCGAGCGCTTCGACGCCCTGCAGGCGCAGGATATCGTGCGGATCGACCGGGCCGTCGACGATGATCTCGCCTTTGTTGACGACCTGCCCGTCGTGCGCCATGACGTGCTTCTCCTTCGGGATCAGGTACTCGTGCGAAACCCCCTCCGGGTCGGTGATGACCAGGCGCTGCTTGCCCTTCGTGTCCTTGCCGAACGACACCGTTCCGGTGATCTCGGCGAGCACCCCCGCGTCCTTGGGGGAGCGCGCCTCGAAGAGCTCCGCGACGCGCGGCAGACCGCCGGTGATGTCGCGGGTCTTGGAGGTCTCTTGCGGAACCCGCGCGAGCACTTCGCCCACCTGCACCTGCTGGCCGTCCTTCACGGTGATGAGAGAGCCGACCTGGAAGGTGATGGTGATCGGATGGTCGGTGCCGGCGATCCGGATCTCCTCGCCCGACTCGTTCAGCAGCCTCACCTGCGGACGCAGGCCCTTGCCCGCCGCCGCGCGGCGCTTGGGATCGATGACGACGAGCGTCGAGAGGCCGGTCACCTCGTCGATCTGCTTGGCGACCGTGACGCCCTCCTCGATGTGCTCGAAGCGCACGATGCCGCCGTGCTCGGTGATGATCGGGCGGGTGTGCGGGTCCCACGAGGCGAGCGTCTGCCCCGCCTTGACGGGCTTGCCGTCGGCCACAAGCAGCGTCGCGCCGTACGGAATCTTGTGGCGCTCGCGCTCGCGGCCGTTGTCGTCGGTGACGAGCACCTCTGCGGTCCGGGAGATCACCACCTTCTCGCCCTTGGGGTTGGTGACGTAGCGTATCTGCGGGGTGAAGCGCACGGTGCCGTTCGATTTCGCCTCGACCTGGCTCGCCACCGCGGCGCGCGAGGCCGCTCCGCCGATGTGGAAGGTGCGCATGGTGAGCTGCGTGCCCGGCTCCCCGATCGACTGCGCGGCGATCACCCCGATCGCCTCCCCGACGTTGACGAGCGACCCTCTCGCGAGATCGCGCCCGTAGCAGTTGGCGCAAAGGCCCCAGCGGGTATCGCAGGTGAGCGGGGTGCGAACGCGCACCTCGTCGATGCCCAGGGCCTCGATGTTCTCGACCTCGTCCTCGTTGAGGAGCGTCCCGGCGTTGTAGAGCACCTCCTGCCTCTCCGGGTGCAGCACGTCCGCCACGGTGACGCGGCCCAGAATGCGCTCCCTCAGCGCTTCGACCACTTCGCCGCCTTCGACCAGCGCCTTCATGGCCACGCCGTTCGTGGTGCTGCAGTCGTCCTCGGTGACCACGAGATCCTGGGTCACGTCCACCAGGCGCCGCGTGAGATAGCCTGAGTTCGCCGTCTTCAAGGCGGTGTCGGCGAGGCCCTTGCGCGCCCCGTGAGTCGAGATGAAGTACTGCAGCACGTTCAGCCCCTCGCGGAAATTCGCGGTGATCGGCGTCTCGATGATCGAGCCGTCGGGCTTGGCCATAAGGCCTCTCATTCCGGCGAGCTGCCGTATTTGGGCCGCCGAGCCGCGGGCGCCCGAGTCGGCCATCATGTAGATCGAGTTGAACGATTCCTGCTTGATGCGGCTTCCCTTGCGGTCGGTGACGTCCTCCGAGGAAAGCTGGTCCATCATCGCCTTGCCGACCTGGTCGCCGGCGCGGCCCCAGATGTCCACGACCTTGTTGTAGCGCTCCCCGACCGTGACGAGGCCCGAGGTGTACTGGGACTCGATTTCCTTGACTTCGGTCTCGGCGGCCGCGATGAGATTGTGCTTCTGGGCGGGAACCAGCATGTCGTCCACGCAGATCGAGATCCCGGCGCGGGTGGCGAACCCGAAGCCCGCCTGCATCAGCTTGTCGGCGAAGATGACCGTCTCGCGCAGCCCGCAGCGGCGGAAGGAGGCGTTGATGAGCCTCGAGATCTCCTTTTTCTTGAGCGCCTTGTTGATGAGCTCGAAGGGCAGCCCCACCGGCAGGATTTCCGAGAGCAGGGTGCGCCCGACGGTGGTGCGGTAACGGGTGAGCTTTTCGACTTTCTCTCCGTTCGGGCCGAAATCGGCCTCGCGGATGCGCACCGTGATCCCCGCGTGCAGCTCGACCTGGCCCGAGTCGCACGCGCGCGCCACCTCGGTCACGTCGGCAAAGACCATGGCTTCGCCTTTCGCGTTGATGCGCTCGCGCGTGGCGTAATAGAGGCCGAGCACGATGTCCTGCGAAGGCACGATGATCGGATCCCCGTTCGCGGGCGACAGGATGTTGTTGGACGCGAGCATCAGCGTGCGCGCTTCCATCTGCGCCTCGAGCGACAGCGGCACGTGCACCGCCATCTGGTCGCCGTCGAAGTCCGCGTTGAACGCCGCGCACACGAGCGGGTGCAGCTGGATCGCCTTGCCCTCGATCAGCACCGGCTCGAACGCCTGGATGCCGAGCCGGTGCAGGGTCGGAGCGCGGTTCAGCATCACCGGGTGCTCGCGAATCACCTCTTCGAGGATGTCCCACACGACCGGCGTCTCGGCCTCGACCTCGCGCTTCGCGGCCTTGATGGTCGTGGCGATGCCCTGCATCTCGAGCTTGTTGAAGATGAACGGCTTGAACAGCTCGAGGGCCATCTTCTTGGGCAGGCCGCACTGGTGGAGCTTCAGCTGCGGCCCCACGACGATCACCGAGCGGCCCGAGTAGTCGACGCGCTTGCCGAGCAGGTTCTGGCGGAAGCGCCCGCCCTTGCCCTTGATCATGTCGGCGAGCGACTTCAAGGGGCGCTTGTTGGCGCCGGTCATCGCCTTGCCGCGGCGGCCGTTGTCGAGCAGCGAATCCACCGCCTCCTGCAGCATCCTCTTCTCGTTCCTGACGATGATCTCGGGCGCTTTCAGCTCGAGCAGGCGCTTCAAGCGGTTGTTGCGGTTGATGACGCGCCGGTACAGGTCGTTCAGGTCGGAGGTCGCGAAGCGCCCCCCGTCGAGCGGAACCAGGGGCCTCAGCTCCGGCGGCAGCACCGGCAGCACTTCCATGACCATCCAGTCGGGCTTGATGCCGGATTTCTGGAACCCTTCCAGCACCTTGAGGCGCTTGGCGAGCTTCTTGATCTTGGTGTCCGACCCGGTGGTCTCGAGCTCCTTTCTCAGGTTCTCGATTTCACCGGACATGTCCAGGGCGCGCAGCAGCTCGCGGATGCCTTCGGCACCCATCAACGCCTTGAAATCGTCGCCATGCTCCTCGATCTTGGCAAGGTAGTCCTCCTCCGAGAGGAGCTTCGCGCGCTTGATCTTCTCGTCGTTGACCATGCCGGGGTCGGTGACGACGTAAGCCTCGAAGTAAAGGACGCGCTCGATGTCCCTCAGCGTCATGTCGAGGACGAGCCCCAGCCGCGAGGGCAGGCTCTTCAGGAACCAGATGTGCGCAACCGGGCTCGCGAGCTCGATGTGCCCCATGCGCTCGCGGCGGACCTTGGCGAGCGTCACCTCGACGCCGCACTTCTCGCAGATCACCCCGCGGTGCTTCAGGCGCTTGTACTTGCCGCACAGGCACTCGTAGTCCTTGATCGGCCCGAAGATCTTGGCGCAGAACAGGCCGTCCCGCTCCGGCTTGAAGGTGCGGTAGTTGATCGTCTCGGGCTTCTTCACCTCGCCGTAGGACCAGGAGCGGATCTTTTCGGGCGACGCGATCCCGATCTTGATCGCGTCGAACTCCTCTTCCTGCGTCACCTGCTTGAACAAATCGAGCAGTGCTTTCATGTATTACTCCGGTATGGCGTTCAATTGAGTGAACTTCGCCCGATTCAGAAACGTTCCAGGTCGATGTCGATGCCCAGCGACCGTATTTCCTTCACCAGCACGTTGAAGGACTCGGGCATCCCCGCGTCGATCTTGTGGTCGCCCTTGACGATGTTCTCGTAGACCTTGGTGCGGCCGTTGATGTCGTCGGACTTCACCGTGAGCATCTCCTGCAGCGTGTAAGAGGCGCCGTAGGCTTCGAGCGCCCAGACTTCCATCTCGCCGAAGCGCTGTCCTCCGAACTGCGCCTTGCCGCCGAGCGGCTGCTGGGTCACGAGGCTGTAGGGCCCCGTCGAGCGCGCATGCATCTTGTCGTCCACGAGGTGGTGCAGCTTCAGCATGTGCATGAAGCCCACCGTGACCTGCCGGTCGAAGGGCTCGCCCGTGCGGCCGTCGTACAAGCTCACCTGTCCGGCGCGAGGCAAGCCCGCCGCCTCGAGCATGTCCTTGATCTCGGCTTCGGAGGCGCCGTCGAAAACCGGGGTCGCGAACGGCACCCCGCCCTTGAGGTTCCCCGCGAGCGTGATCACGTCCTCGTCGGAGAGCCCGCTCAGGTCCTCGGGTTTTCCGCTGTGGTTGTAGATGCGGTTCAGGAACTTGCGCACCTCGACCGCCTTCGCGCTCGCCTTCAGCATCTCGCCGATCTTCAGTCCCAGTCCCTTCGCCGCCCAGCCGAGGTGGGTCTCGAGGATCTGCCCGACGTTCATGCGCGAAGGAACGCCCAGCGGATTGAGCACGATGTCCACCGGCGTGCCGTCGGCCATGCAGGGCATGTCCTCCACCGGCACGATCTTGGAGATCACGCCCTTGTTGCCGTGGCGGCCGGCCATCTTGTCTCCCGGCTGCAGGCGCCGCTTGACGGCGACGTAGACCTTGACCATCTTCTGCACTCCGGGCGGCAGCTCGTCCCCTTGAGTGAGCTTCTTTTTCTTCGCCTCGAACGCCGCGTCGAACCTCACCCGGGTCTGCGCGAGACCGTCCTTAAGACTCTCCAGCTGCTGGGCCGCGTCCTCGTTCGCGAGGCTCACCTCGAACCAGTCGTGGCGCTCGACGCCCTCCAGGTAGGATTTGGTGATCTTGGTCCCGCGGGGGAGCTTCTTGGGCCCTTTGTTGGCGGTCTTGCCCATGAGCAGGCGCTCGATGCGCTCGAACGCGTCGCTCTCGACGATGCGCATCTGGTCTGCGAGGTCCTTCTTGTAGCGTTTCAGCTCCTCGTCGATGATCTGGGCGGCGCGCTTGTCGCGCTCGATGCCTTCGCGGGTGAACACCTGCACGTCGATCACCGTGCCTGAAATTCCAGAAGGCACGCGCAGGCTCGTGTCCTTGACGTCGGAGGCCTTCTCTCCGAAGATCGCGCGAAGCAGCTTCTCTTCGGGGGTGAGCTGGGTCTCGCCCTTGGGAGTCACCTTGCCCACCAGAACGTCCCCCGCCTCGACTTCCGCTCCGATGTATACGATACCGGACTCGTCAAGCCTCGAGAGCTGCGCCTCCGACAGGTTCGATATGTCGCGCGTGATCTCCTCGGGTCCGAGCTTGGTGTCGCGCGCCACCACCGTCAGCTCCTCGATGTGGATCGAGGTATACCGGTCGTCGGCAACTACGCGCTCGGAAATCAGGATCGAGTCCTCGAAGTTGTAACCGTTCCAGGGCATGAAGGCGACCAGCATGTTCTGGCCGAGCGCGAGCTCGCCCATATCGGTCGAGGCGCCGTCGGCGACCACGTCGCCCCTGGCGATGCGCTCACCGGGCTTCACCAGCGGGGTCTGGTTGATGTTGGTGTTCTGGTTGGAGCGCGTGTACTTGACGAGGTTGTAGATGTCCACGCCGACATCGCCCGGAACCGTCTCGTCGTCGTTGACGCGCACGACGATCCTGCTTGCGTCGACGTAATCGACGATGCCGCCGCGCAGCGCCTGCACCGCGGTGCCCGAGTCGACGGCCACGGTGCGCTCGATGCCGGTGCCGACGAGCGGCTTCTCCGGCCGCAGGCACGGCACCGCCTGGCGCTGCATGTTGGAGCCCATCAGCGCGCGGTTGGCGTCGTCGTGCTCGAGGAAGGGAATGAGCGAGGCCGCCACCGAGACGATCTGCGAGGGAGCGACGTCCATGTACTGGACCCGGTCGGCGGTGGCGAGCGTGAACTCGTTCTTGAAGCGGCAGGACACCAGGCCGTCGACCAGCCTCCCGTTCTTGTCGATCTGCGCGTTCGCCTGGGCGACGACGAAGTTGCCTTCCTCGATCGCCGAGAGGAAATCGATCTCGTTCGCGACCTTGCCGTTCACCACCTTGCGGTAGGGCGTCTCGAGAAACCCGTATTGGTTGGTGCGCGCGTAGAGCGCGAGCGAATTGATCAGGCCGATGTTCGGGCCTTCCGGCGTTTCGATCGGGCACACCCGGCCGTAATGCGTGGGGTGCACGTCGCGCACCTCGAATCCGGCGCGCTCGCGCGTCAGGCCTCCCGGCCCGAGCGCCGAGACGCGCCGCTTGTGGGTGATCTCCGAGAGCGGATTCGTCTGGTCCATGAACTGCGAGAGCTGCGAGGACCCGAAGAACTCCTTGATCGCGGCGGAGATGGGCTTCGCGTTGATCAGATCGTGCGGCATGAGGTTGTCGGACTCCGCCTGAGACAGGCGCTCCTTCACCGCCCGCTCGACGCGAACCAGGCCCGCGCGGAACTGGTTCTCCGCGAGCTCGCCCACCGAGCGCACGCGCCGGTTGCCGAGATGGTCGATATCGTCGATCTCCCCGCGGCCGTTGCGCAGTTCCACCAGGATTCCCACCACGGCGAGAATGTCGTCGTTCGAGAGCGTGCCGAGGCCTTCGGCCCCCTGCCGGTCGACGCGATCGTAGAACCTGCGCAGCCACCCCGGGGTCTTCTCCTCGATCTTCTCGGGATAGGCGCGGCGGTTGAACTTCATGCGGCCGACCGCCGAGAGGTCGTAGCGATCCTCGGAATAGAACAGGCCGTTGAACAGGGTCTCGACCGCGTCTTCCGTGGGCGGCTCGCCGGGCCGCATCATGCGGTAGATGGCGACGCGCGCGGCGCTCTGGTCGGCGGTTTCGTCGATCTTGAGGGTCTGCGAGATGTACCCCCCCTGATCGAGATCGTTGGTGTACAGGGTCTTGATGCTCTCCACCCCGGTCTCGCGGAGCTTCGCCAGCAGCACCTCGGTGATCTCGTCGTTGGCGTTGGCGAGGATCTCGCCGGTTTCCTTGTTGACGACGTTGTGAGCGAGCGTGCGCCCGAGCACGAACTCGTCGGGAACGGCCATGCGCTTGATTCCGGCGGCTTCCATGTCGCGGATGTGCTTGACGGTGATGCGCTTGTCCTTCTGCACGATCGCCTTGCCCGCCTTGTCGACGAAGTCGAAGCGCGCCACCTCGCCGCGCAGGCGCTCGGGCACCAGCTCGAACTGGCTGCCGCTCTTGGAGAGCTGGAAGGTGTCGAAGTCGTAGAACGCCGCGAGGATATGCTCGAGCGTCATGCCGATCGCCTTGAGCAGGATCGTCACCGGCATCTTGCGCCGGCGGTCGACGCGGAAGTAGAGGTAGTCCTTGGGGTCGTACTCGAAATCCAGCCACGAGCCGCGGTAGGGAATGATGCGCGCCGAGAACAGCAGCTTCCCCGAAGAGTGCGTCTTGCCGCGGTCGTGCTCGAAGAACACGCCCGGCGAGCGGTGCAGCTGGCTGACGATCACGCGCTCGGTGCCGTTGATGATGAACGACCCCGTGGTGGTCATGAGCGGGATCTCGCCCATGTAGACTTCCTGCTCCTTCACCTCCTTCACGGTGGGCTTGGAGGCCTCCTTGTCCATGAGAGTGAGGCGCACCTTGGCGCGCAGCGGCGAGGCGTAGGTCAGCCCGCGCTGCTGGCATTCCTTGACGTCGAAAGGCGGCTCGCCCAGCGAGAAGCTGACGAATTCTAGCCGCGCGTTCCCGGAATGGCTGGAGATCGGGAAGATCGAGGTGAACGCCGCCTGAAGGCCCTCGTTCTTGCGCTTCTCCGGCGGCACCGCGGTCTGAAGAAACGCCGTGTAGGACTCGAGCTGGGTCGCCAGAAGAAACGGCACGTTCAGCACGCTCGCGCGCTTCGCGAAGCTCTTGCGGATGCGCTTTTTCTCGGTGGATGAATACGTTGCGGCAGTGCTCATGGATGCTCCATCTTGAAGCCAGAGGACAGGTGACAGGGGGCGAACCCTAAAGTTCCGCCCGCTCTCGTCTGCGCTCTGAAACGCGACTCTTCAAAAACGCGGCGGCCTCCCCGCTCCATTCGAGCGGGGCGCCGACGTGTCACCCGATTCACCTACTTGATCTCGGCCTTGGCGCCGGCGTCGATCAGTTTTTTCAGGATCGCTTCCGAGTCCGCCTTGGAGACACCTTCCTTCACGGGCTTGGGCGCGCCGTCCACCAGGTCCTTCGCCTCCTTGAGGCCGAGCCCCGTGACTTCGCGAACCGCCTTGATCACGTTGACCTTGTTGTCGCCGACGGCGGTGAGCACGACCGCGAACTCGGTCTTCTCTTCCACCGCAGCGGCCGCGCCGCCGCCCGCCGGAGCGGCCACCGCCACCGTCGCCGCGGCCGCGGACACGCCAAACTTCTCTTCAAGGTCCTTTATGAGCTGCGACAGCTCCAGCACCGACATGTTGGAAATCGCATTCAGAATTTCAGCCTTTGCTACTGACATTTCGTTTTCTCCTGAATCAGTGTTTCTTCAATCCGGTAGGGAAGTAAGGCCATCAGGCGCCCGCCGCTTGCCGCTTGTTGCGGATCGCGGCGAGGGTGCGCACAAAACGCGCCGGCACCTCGTTCAGCGTCTGCGCAAACTGCGCGATCGGGGCCTGCATCGTTCCGAGCAGCTTCGCGAGCAGCTCCTCGCGCGAGGGCAGCACCGCGAGCGCGGTGACCTCTTTCGCCGACATCACCGCGTCCGGCATGGCGCCGGCGCGGATGACGAGCTTGTCGTTCGCCCGGGCGAACTCGTTGAGCACCTTGGCGGTCGCCACCGGGTCGGGCGAGATGCCGTACACGAGCGGTCCCTTCATGTGCTGGGACAGCCCGGCGAACGGCGTGCCTTCGACGGCGCGGCGCGCAAGGGTGTTCTTGAGGACGCGCAGGTACACGCCGGACTTGCGCGCTTTCGCGCGCAGCTCGGTCATGCGGCCCACTTCCAGACCACGGTACTCAGCAACGACGATCGCTTTGGCCTTCGCCAGTTGCGCGGAGACTTCGGCGACTACCGCCTTCTTCCTGTCAAGATCGAGACCCAAGGTCTACCTCCATTTGTCAAAGCCGCCGGCCAAAAAGGCCCGCGGCGCCCACGGCGACCTTGCATTCAGGACTGATCCTGTACCTGGGGTTCGCCATCTGCGTAGGACGGAAGGACGCTTCACCATCGCTTTCTCCTGCCGATTGAACCTCTCGGTTCCTACGGTCTTTGATAACCCGCCGCACGCCCTGCAGGCCGCGCGACGGCCCAAAGCCCTGTCCCCGCGCAAGCGGGGATCCAGTTTTCGAAAAATCTCGCTAATGCTGCGCCGCTCCGCCGCCAAAACTCGCCGGGTCCACGCGCACGCCCGGCCCCATGGTCGAGGACACCGACACCTTGCGCAGATAGATGCCCTTCACGTTGGAGGGCTTCGATTTGTTTACGGCGTCGACCAGCGCCACCAGGTTGTCGCGCAGCTGCTCCGGGGTGAATGAGGCGCGCCCGATCGAGCACTGGACGACGCCGGACTTGTCGGCGCGGTACTGGACCTGGCCGGCGCGGGCGTTCTTCACCGCCGCCGCGACATCGGGCGTGACCGTCCCCACCTTCGGGTTGGGCATCAGCCCGCGGGGCCCGAGAATCTGGCCGAGCTGGCCGACCACGCGCATCGTGTCGGGGCTCGCTATGACGACGTCGAAATCGATTTTCCCCGCCTTGACGCTCTCGGCGAGGTCCTCCAGGCCGACGAGGTCGGCGCCCGCGTCCTTCGCCGCCTTGGCCTTGTCGCCCTGCGCGAACACGGCGATCCGTATCTTCTTGCCCGTCCCGGCGGGCAGCACCACCGACCCGCGCACCGTCTGATCGGACTTCTTGGTGTCGATGCCCAGATTGATGGCGACGTCGACCGCCTCGTCGAACTTCGCGGTCGCCGCCTGCTTGAGGATCTTCAGCGCGTCGAGCAGCGCGTAGTTCTTGTTGTGCTCGCGCAGCTTCGCCCAGGACTGCTCGCGTTTGGGGAGCTTGCTCATTTCACGCCCTCCACGGTCACGCCCATCGAGCGCGCGCTGCCCGCGATCGTGCGCACCGCCGCGTCGAGATCGGCGGCGGTCAGGTCCGGCATTTTGGCCTTGGCGATCTCCTCGGCCTGCGCCCGCGTGATCTTGCCCACTTTTTCGGTGTGCGGCGTCTTGCTTCCGCTCTCGATTCCGGCGGCCTTCTTGATCAGCACCGTCGCGGGGGGAGTCTTGACGATGAAGCTGAAGCTCTTGTCGGCATACGCGGTGATCACCACCGGCAGCATCAGGCCCGGCTCGGTCTTCTGCGTCTGCGCGTTGAACGCCTTGCAGAATTCCATGATGTTCAGGCCGCGCTGGCCGAGCGCCGGCCCGATCGGCGGGCTGGGATTGGCCTTGCCTGCCGGCACCTGCAGCTTGATGAATCCGACAACTTTCTTCGCCACGATCTGCTCCTGTCGATGGGTCCAAGCGAGACTCGCGTCTCTCCCCGATTAAACCCTTCTAAGCTTTCTCCACCTGCCCGAACTCCAGCTCCACCGGCGTCGCGCGCCCGAATATCGTCACCGATACCCGCAGCTTCGACTTGTCGTAGTTCACGTCCTCGACCGTGCCGTGAAAATCCGTGAACGGCCCTTCCTTGACGCGCACCGCCTCGCCGATCTCGAACAGCACCTTGGGCTTGGGCTTCTCCACGCCCTCCTGCATCTGCTGCAGGATGTTCTTCACTTCCTTCTCGCTGATGGGCGGGGGCTTCCTGCCGTGCGCCCCGCCGACGAATCCCGTCACCTTGGGCGTGTTCTTCACCAGGTGCCAGGCCTCGTCGGTCATGTCCATCTCGACCAGCACGTAGCCGGGAAAGAATTTGCGCTCGGAAATATTCTTTTGCCCGCCTTTCATCTCCACGACCTCCTCGGTCGGCACCAGGATCTTTCCGAACTTGTCCTGCATGCCCTCGCGCTTGACGCGGTCCTCGAGCGTGCGCGCCACGGATTTCTCGAAGCCAGAGTAGGCGTGAACCACGTACCAGCGCATCGTCACCTTCTCACCCCGAGAAGCAAGTCGTAGACCACGTATTCGAGGCCCTTGTCGGTGATCCACAGGAACACCGCCATCACCACCACGAACGCGAACACCGCGCCGGTGGTCTGAAAGGATTCCTTGCGGGTCGGCCAGACGACTTTTTTCGTCTCGACGACCGCTTCCTGGGCGAACAGGAAAAACTCCTTGCCGGGCGCGGTGGTCCACCCCACGACGGCGCTCGCGACGAGGCCCGCGAGGACGCTCGCCACGCGCAGCACCATCGCGCTCTCCGAGAGGTAATAAAACCCCGCGATGCCCGCGACGAGCAGCAGCACCGCTACCGCAACCTTGATCTTGTCCGCCATCCGCTAGTCGTGTTTTTTGGCAGGCCAAGAGGGAATCGAACCCCCAACCTTCGGTTTTGGAGACCGACGCTCTGCCAGTTGAGCTATTGGCCTGTTTAAACCGCGCCTCTTTACTCGATCACTTTCGCCACCACGCCCGCGCCCACGGTCTTGCCACCCTCGCGGATGGCAAAGCGCAAGCCCTGCTCCATCGCAATCGGCGCAATCAAGCTCACCACCATCTTCACGTTGTCCCCCGGCATCACCATCTCGGTGCCCGCGGGCAGCTCGCAGCTGCCGGTCACGTCGGTGGTCCTGAAGTAAAACTGCGGCCGGTACCCGGGGAAGAACGGCGTGTGCCGCCCGCCTTCTTCCTTGGAGAGCACATACACCTCGCACTCGAACTTGGTGTGCGGGGTGATGCTGCCGGGCTTCGAGAGCACCTGCCCGCGCTCCACCTCTTCGCGCTTGGTGCCCCGCAGCAGCACCCCGATGTTGTCCCCCGCCTGCCCCTCATCCAGGAGCTTCCTGAACATCTCCACGCCTGTGCATACCGTCTTCAAGGTGGGTTTCAGGCCCACGATCTCCAGCTCCTCGCCCACCTTCACGATCCCGCGCTCCACGCGCCCGGTCACCACCGTGCCGCGCCCGGAGATCGAGAACACGTCCTCCACCGGCATCAGGAACGGCCCGTCCACCGCGCGCTTGGGCATCGGGATGTAGCTGTCCAGGGCTTCGGCGAGCTTGTAGATCGACTTCACCCCCAGCTCGGAATCTTCCCCCTCGAGCGCCTTGAGCGCCGAGCCGATGATGATCGGGGTCTTGTCCCCGGGAAACTCGTACTTCGACAGCAGCTCCCTCACCTCCACCTCCACCAGCTCAAGCAGCTCCTTGTCATCGACCGTGTCCGCCTTATTGAGGTACACCACGATGTAGGGCACCCCCACCTGGCGCGCCAACAGGATGTGCTCGCGCGTCTGCGGCATCGGCCCGTCGGCCGCCGACACCACCAGGATCGCCCCGTCCATCTGCGCCGCCCCGGTGATCATGTTCTTGATGTAGTCGGCGTGCCCCGGGCAGTCCACGTGCGCGTAGTGCCGCTTC
>WNGF01018391.1_pt1 | contig 12926 bp, 14 predicted proteins | sample 5400641 | NCBI WGS metagenome assembly WNGF01 (sample SAMN13153371, study PRJNA577476) | soil metagenome | isolation source: 80 cm soil or saprolite under grassland replicate 2 | place: USA:California | collected 2016-06-15
AAGGACGTGCGCACGCAGGTCGGCCGCGCCCTGGCCCAGCTCGGCGTCGAACATATCCCCGCGTACTCGCCCGAGGCCCGCGGCCGCAGCGAGCGCCTCAACCGCACCTTCCAGGATCGCCTCGTCAATGAGCTCCGCGCGGCCGGCATCACCACGGTGCCCGCGGCCAATCGCTACCTGCATGAGCGCTTCCTCGCCACCTACCAGGCCCGCTTTACCCATGCCCCCGCCGATCCGGCCTCGGCCTTCGTGCCCCTCGGCCGGGTCGACCTCACCCACATCCTCTGTCACGAAGAACCGCGCACCGTCGCCCCAGACAACACGGTCGCCCTCGAGGGCGTGCGCCTGCAGATCGACAAGCAGCCGGGCCGCCGCACCTGCGAGGGGCTGCGCGTGCTCGTCCGCCGCCATCTCGACGGCGGGCACTGCGTCTGGTACGGCGCGCGGTGCTTCGGGCACTATGACGCCGGCGGCCGGCGCCTGCCCGCCGGCGCCCCCGCGCCGCCCCCGTTTTCGCCCGCTGTCCCCCTACCGATCCCCTTGCCGGCCTCGCCCGCGTCGCTCCTGAGCCCTCTACGGCCCCGCGCCCGCCCGCGGCGCCCCGCTCAACCGCGCCGCCGCGCCCTGGTGCCCGCCTAGCCCCCGATGACCCCCTGCGGACAAATCCAACCCGAGCGGCACGCTGTCCTACAGCTTCAAGCTGGAGGGGGACCAGGATTGATCAGACGGGTGGCGGCCACGGCTCGGATTGATCCACGGCCGGTGACCAGGGGACTGAAGAACCAGAACATTGTTTTCTTTGTCAGAAAGCCCAAAGAGAACAGAACCACGCGAGAAGAGGGCTCCGGCGAGGGGACAACCTAACGTGGTACGTCCTCGATGCCCATCATCGCGAGCGGTCAAATCACGTGTCAAACCCGAGCGGTCAATTCACTTGCTAACAACAGGGGGGCGCAGGTGGGCCAGTTGCGAACACCTCTGCCCTACGATCGCTCTCACGGTTGATGCTCGTACGCGCCGACGTCGCAGCGGACCTTGCCGTCGCCGTTGCCATCGATCGGGCGCGCGACCCCGCGCTGGTCGGTGGCAGGACAGCCGCTGTTCGTGCCGTTGTCGATCGCGGCGCTGCTCTTGCCGAGCGCGTGGGTCTGGGTGAAGCCGCCGTTGGCGGCGAGTGACTTCAGTTTCGGGTCCACGTTGATCTGGTCCTTCAACTCCGTATCGAACCCGCAGGTGTCGCCGCTGTCGAGGTTGTGCCCCTGGGTCGTGAGCGGGCCGGAGCAATTGGCGCCGGACGGGCTGTCGGCGACGATGGTGTTCTTGAGACCCAGCGTGGCGCCGGCCGTGTCGATGGCCCCGCCGCCGTTTGACGCCGAGTTGCCGCTCAAGGTGACATTGGTCAGCGTGGCGCTCGCGCCGCTGCTGTTTTCGATGCCGCCGCCATTCAACGCCGAGTTGCCGCTCAAGGTGACATTGGTCAGCGTGGCGCTCGCCTGGTTGTTGAATATCCCACCACCATTCGCCGCCGAGTTGGCGGCCAAGGTGACATTGGTCAGCGTGGCGATGGCGCCGCCGTGGTTGTAGATGCCCCCGCCGGAGCTCGCCGAGTTGCCGGTGAAGGTGACGTCCGTGAGCGTGGCCGTCGCGCCGTCGTTGTAGATGCCGCCGCCCGAGATGGACGCCGCGTTGCCGCTGAAGGTGACCCTGGCGAGCGTGGCGTGCGCGTCGATGTCGTTCGCCAGGCCGCCGCCCCAGCCGCCGCCCGAGGTGGACGCCGCGTTGCCGCTGAAGGTCACGTCGGTGAGGGTGGCGGTCGCCTCGCGGTTCCACATGCCCCCGCCGAGTTCGGCGGAGTTGCCGATGAAGGTGACGTCGGTGAGCGTGGCGGTCGCAAAGAGGTTGGTGAAGCCCCCGCCAAGGAGAGACGCGTTGTTGTGGGTGAAGGTGACGTTGCTGAGGGTGGCCGTCCCGCCGTTGAGGATGCCGGCAGAAAAAGGGGCCTCGTTGCCGGTCACCATCACGTTCTTGAGCGTGAGGGTCGCGGCGTTGCTGATGCCGCCCCCATTAGACTCAAGTCCAGACGCGATGTTTTGGCTGACCGTGCTGTCCTTCAGCGTCGCCACCGCCGACGGGCCGTTGTAGATGCCGCCGCCGTTACCGGCCGCCTGGTTGCGCGAGACAAAACTCGACGTCAGCGTCAAGGTGCCGGCATTATAGATGCCCGCGCCGTTATTGGCGGCGGCGGTGCCGCCGGATGCGTGATTCTTGCTGACGGTGACCCTGGTCAACGTCAGCGTGCCGTGGTTCAGGATGCCGGCGCCCACGTCGCCCGTCACCTTGCCATTCTGAATCGTCATCTCCGAGACCACGACGCTGATCCCTCCTAGCACGATCAGGACGCGACCCGCCGCGCCGCCATCCAGAATCGTGCTGCTGGCACTGGCGCCCTGGAGGGTCAGGTTCCTGTCCACCATCACGTTTTCGGTGTACGTGCCGACGCCGGCGCTGATGGTGTCGCCAGCGACCGCCTGGCTTATGGCATGAGTGAAGGTCTTGCACGGAGTGGCTGAGTTCAAACAGTTGCCGCTGTCCGCGCCCGAGGGTGAGACATAGCGCGTCGACGCCGCGAGGAGCGGGATGGGAGAAGCAAGCAGGCTCAGCACGACGAGAAATGGCATGATCGCCAGCGCTGGAGGAAGGGCCCGGCGCCGAGATGGATTCATTGGTCGGAGCATAGTGCGCCTCCTTCGACGCCGTCGGGATCACTCCCGCCGCCCTTGCCTTTGCCGTTGTAGGGGGGATAGTAGCGTCAAGCACCGCGTGGGCTAGCTAGAACGTGTAGCGGACGCCGGCCACCACGTTGATCGGCGGCGCCGGGGTCACGAAGGGGACCACCGGCGAGCCGGCCAGGCGGGCGTCGGGCGCGAAGGTGCCGAAGGTCTCGTAGCGGTTGTCGAGCAGGTTGTAGAGGTTGACGAAGCCTTCCAGCCCCTGCCAGCGCGCCGAGACACCGCCGTTGACCACGACGTAGGACGGCAGCGGGGCCTGCTGGTTCGCCTCGTCACCGCGCAGGAACTGTGAGCTGACGTACGAGGCGCCGAGCGATAGCGTCAACCACGGCCACGGGTGATAGGTCAGCCCGACGTTGACACGGTGCTTCGGCACGAGGGGGAAGGTGCTCCCGGCGGGCACGGTCTCGGTGCCGGGCGGCACCGGCGTGGCGAGCTCCACGGTGTCCTGGAAGGTGGCCCGCGTGTACGTGTAATTGAGATAGCCCTCCAGCCGGCGTCCCGCCCGCGCCCGGACGCCGAACTCGATCCCTTCCCGCCTCGTGGAGGCCACGTTCTGGAAGAAGACGCCGACGGTGCCCGTCGGCGAGACGCTGAAGATGTCGTCGCTCACGTTGGTGCGGTAGAGCGAGAGGTCGAGATCGAGCCAGGGGAACGGTCGAGCATAGGTCCCGATCTCGTAGGTGCGCGCCACCACGGGGTTGAGCGGAGGATCAGGAGCCACGCCGGCCTGCAGGCCCGGGCACACCGCCCCCGGGCCGGCGCAGGTCAGCTCGAGGAACGCGGGGGCGCGGAAGCCTTCCCCGTAGCTCACGAAGAAGCCGAGCCGCTCGCTGAGGTTCAGGTTGAGGCCAGCCCGCGGGTCGAGACGGTTGAACGTGAACGTGCCGCCGCTCGGACCTCCCAGCCGGTCGTCGATCGCATGACGGAGGTAGTCCCATCGCGCGGCCACCGTGAGGACGAGGCTGGATCGCGGACCCCAGAAGTCCCGGGCGAGCGTGAGCGTGTCCTGCGCATAGACCCCGATGGCGTCTTGCCCGTCCTGGAGGTCGGCGACCACCTCCTGCCCGTCCTCCTCCTGGAACGTGCGGCTCGTGACGGAGGCCCGCGTGTACTCGGCCCCGACGATGAGCAGGTTGTCACGGCCGAGGATCCGGTCCCGCCAGCTGCCCTGGAGCCGTCCGCCGCCAGCGCGCGTCTGATTGCGGAGGCGCGTGTTCTCGGCGATGAGGTTGACGTTGAACTGCTCGGAGTCGAGGGCGCGGAAGAAGGCGTTGGCCTCGACCGTGACCGCGTCGGTCACCGTGTAGCGGGCATTCAGGATGGCGAAGTTCATCTCCGGCGCGAAGAAGTCGCCAGCGGTGAGATTGGCGGTGGGGTCGTGGTTGGCCACGGAACGAGGGAGCGAGCCGGGTTGCTTGATCCGGTCATTGCTGTACTGGTAGGAGAGGGTGGCGTCGAGCGGGCCGGTCTCGAGACCCACCTTGGCGAAGGCGCGGCCGATGCGCGCCTGCGATCCGTCCCGCCAGCCTCCTTCGTCCGTGTAGGCGAGCGACACGTAGTAGTCGAGCGGCCGCGCCATGCCGCCCAGCCGCAGCCGGTAGTTCTGGCGGTCGAAGCTGCCCCCCGAGATCTCCGGCACCAGCTCGAAGCGCTCCTCGCCCCGACGGGTGATGATGTTCACCGCGGCCCCGAGCGTGTTGCGACCGAAGAGCACGGACGGGCCCCGGATCACCTCGAACTCCGCGGCGTCCTCCAGCGGGATCAGGTCGAAGTTGACCTCCTCGACGGTGGGCTCGTTGAGCCGGACGCCGTCGAGGAAGACGCTCACGCCCTGCGGCAGGCCGCTGACCGGCGACGCGACGAATCCCCGCAGGCTCAGATTGGGCTGGTAGGGGGTGCCCTGCTCGTTCTGGAGGGTGACGCCGGGCAACCGCTCGAGCGCGTCGGGAAGCACCCGGGGCGTCGACGCGCGCACCTCGTCGCGCGTGAGCACGTCGAGCGCGCTCGGGAGCGACGACCGCGGGAGCGTCTCCGGCAGGGGCGCCGGCGCGGTCACCGTGACGGGCGGCAGGGTCACCGTCTCCGGCTGCTCCTGGGCGGCCGGCTGCGCGGTCGGCGCGAGCACACCGGCGAGGGCGGTCAGGAGGACGCCCGGGCGAAGGCCGGCCATGACCCATCGGACGAGGGATCGTGAGGAGGATCCCTCGCCCGGTCGATTGGGCGGTGCGGCAAGCCGTGTCTGCAGGCCGGCGGCACTAGGGCCTGCATCACTCCGAATCCCTCGCAGCCCTTCTCTTCGGCCGGGGAGCCGGAGGAAGGGCTGCGTTGTCTCGAGTCCGTGCTCGCCGGGCTCATCGATGGTGGATTCCGCGCCGCTACGGCCCACCGCATGGCATGATGGGAGGCGGAGGAGTTGACACCTATGAAGCGGCGCACCGCGCTCACGGCACTCTCGATGGGGGCCCTCGGCCTGACCGGACTCGCCGCGGCGAGACAGGCCATGGCCAACCTCGAAAGGCGCGACGACCGAACGCCCGCGCTGTTCGTGGGACATGGCAGCCCCATGAACGCGATCACCGACAACCCCTTCAGCCGCGCCTGGGCGGAGGTCGGCACCAGGCTCGGGCGGCCGAGCGCCATCCTGTGCGTCTCCGCGCACTGGCAGACGAGAGGCGTGATGGTCACGGCGATGGACAGGCCGCGGACGATCCACGATTTCTCCGGCTTCCCGGACGAGCTGCAGCGAAAGCTGTACCCCGCGCCGGGCGCGCCCGGCGTGGCCAGGAAGACGGCAGAGCAGGTCAAGACGGCGGCCGTCGCTCTCGACTACGAGTGGGGGCTCGACCACGGCACATGGTCGGTGCTGTCGAGGATGTTCCCCCGCGCCGACATTCCCGTCTTCCAGGTCAGCCTCGACGCCACGCAGAGCCCCGCCTCGCACTACGAGCTGGCGAAGGAGCTCAAGGCGCTGCGAGAGCACGGCGTGCTCATCATCGGCAGCGGCAACATCGTGCACAACCTGAGGCGCCTCAGCCGACAGCATCCCGATACGGGGTTCGACTGGGCGATCGAGTTCGACGCGAGAGTCAAGGAACTGATCGACAAGGGCGACCATCGGGGCCTCATCGGCTATCCCAACCTGGGACCGGCCGCGCAGCTCGCCGTTCCCACCAACGAGCACTACCTGCCCCTGCTGTACGCGCTGGCGGTCAAGGACGAGAAGGAGTCCATCACGTACTTCAACGACACCGAGCGTCGGCTTCGCCGGCGTAGACCGATCCCCGGGGAAAGGCCCCGGAACGGCCCCCCCGCGCTTCCTACCGCTGGCCCTTGGCGCGGTTCGCCACCTCGACCGTCTTCTTCTCGACGTCGAAGCGGAGCGTCTCCTTGGTCTCGACGTCGCCGCCCGTCACCCGGATGAAGAAGGTGTCGTTGCCGAACTCGATGGAATGGATGTCGCCGACGGCGAACACGGCGGCGTGGCCCGGCTCGTTCAAGAACTCCCGCTGCAGCTCCAGCTCCGCGTAGCCCGGCTTGCTGCGGTCGTCGAGCCGGCGCCACCGACGCATCCGCGTGGGGTTCTTGTAGTTGCCGTAGATCACCCAGCACGGACCGTGGTCGTGCACCGAGGACTTGCCCGCCTTCTCCCGCCCGTGGACGAGCACGTGGACGTCCGTCTCCGGGTCGTGGCCGATCGTCGCGCGCTCGGCGTACGGCGTCGGGTCGCCCAGGTGCTTTTTCAGGAGCTCGGGATTGTGGAGCAGCTTCTCGAGGTGATCACGGACCTCGGCGAGCCCCGCCGGAATGCCCTTCGTCTTGATGGTGGCGCGCGTGTCGGCGAGGAACTGATCGAGCGTGTAGGCAGTGGCCGTGGCCATGGCGGCCTCCTTTCTCCAGGCGAGATTATAGCAGGTCGCACGCTCCCGGACGCCGCCCGTGCACGCGGCCACGGTCCGACGCTCGGCCGCGTGCGGCTCGGACCATCACGCGTTCGCGCACCGCAAGGGTGGCGCGTCGTGGTAGGTTGTGATCGAGGAGGGAGAGACCATGGCGATCAAGCTGCCCGAGTCGGCAAGGAAGGTCCTGCAGGACAAGGCCTATGGCCATGTGGTGACGCTCGGCGCCGGTGGACGCCCACAGGTGACGATGGTGTGGGTGGACGCCGAGGGCGACGAGGTGCTGTTCAACACGGCGGAAGGACGCAAGAAGGCGCAAAACCTGCGGCGCGACCCGCGCGTCATCGTCTCGGTCCAGGACCGGAGCGACCTGCAGGCGTACATGCTCATCCACGGGACCGCGACGGTGACGGAAGCCGGCGCCGACGCGCACATCGACAAGCTCGCCAAGCGCTTCCTCGGCGCGGACAAGTATCCCTACCGCCAGCCCGGCGAGAAGCGGTTGCTGGTGCGGGTCTCGGTGGATCGACTCGGCGGCTTCGCTCCCAAGATGCAACCCTGGAAGTGACGGCGTCCGGGCGAACGCCTCAGAGGGCCCTGACCAGCTCGAGCAGGCGGGCGAGGGTGGCGAGCCGCGCGTCGAGGGTGTCACCGGCGGGGTCGACACGGAGCGTGGTGATCCCGGCGTCGCGATAGGCCTCGAGACGCCGGTTCACCATCGCCGCCGTCCCGAGGAGGTTGGTCCGGAGGACGAGCTCGTCGGGGACGCGCGCCGCCGCCTCCTCCCGCCGGCCATCCAGCCAGAGACGCTGCACCTCGACGGCGGCGTCCTCGTAGCCCGCCCGCCGGAACGCGTCGTTGTAGAAGTTGTGCCCCCGTGAGCCCATGGCGCCGAGCGTGAAGGCGAGGCCGGGCTTGCGCGGTGGGATCAGCCGCTCCACGTGATCGGAGAAGGCCACCACGCCTCCCGCCTGGAGGTCGAGCTGGCCGAGGAACCGGCCCGCGCGGGCGGCGCCGGCCGCGAGATGGTCGAAGAAGACCCGCGCGTGCTCGGGCATGAACGAGGTGCCGAGCCAGCCGTCGGCGATCTCGCCCGTCATCTCGAGGCTCCGCGGCGAGAGCGTGGCGAGATAGACGGGAATGTCGGGCCGGGGCCGCGCCGCGGAGCGGAGGGCCTTGCCCTCGCCCCCCGGGAGCGGCAGCTCGTAGACGCCCCCCTTGTAGGCGAGCCGCTCGCCCCGCACCGCGCGTCGCACGATCTCGACGGTCTCACGCAGGCGCTGGACCGGCCGCTCGAAGCGGATGCCGTGCCAGCCCTCGATGACCTGGGGACCACTGACGCCGAGCCCGAGGATGAACCGGCCGCCGGACATCGAGGCCAGGCTCATGGCCGTCATCGCGATCAGGGCCGGCGTGCGCGTGCCCGCCTGCATGATCCCCGTGCCCAGCCGGATGCGAGAGGTGCGCGCGGCGAGGAAGGCGAGCGGCGAGACGGCGTCGTGACCCCAGGCCTCCGCTGACCAGACGCAGTCCACGCCCATCCGCTCGGCCTCGACCACGTAGGCGCTCGCCGCCGTCCAGTCCTCGCTCGCGAGCCGGAGGCCGATCGAGACGCGCATGCGCCCCCCGCTACGCCATGGGCGCGGCCCTCAGGCGGGGAGCCCGAACAGCGACGTCATCCGGGTCGAGCCGAGCATCGCCGCCATCTCCGGGTCGGCGGGCCGCCGTTCGAAGCGGCTCGCGGCGTCCAGGACCCGGGGAAGCAGCGCGAGGTCTCCCACCGTGCTGATGAAGACGTCGGGCAGGCCGAGGATCCAGTGCACCGCGCGGTCGATGTCCGCCTGGGCCTCGAGCGGCTGGTACCAGGTGGTGTGCGTGCGGTCGGCGGTCGCCCACGGCCCGCGCGCGATCGACTTGATGACCTGCACGGCCACGTGGCGCGCCCGGCAGATGGCCAGCACCTCCTCGAAGCTCCGCCGGTAGCGCTCGTTGCGGGCCATGAAGAAGTTGAACGGCAGGAGCACCGAGTCGAAGTCGAAGCGCGCGAGGCTCCTCATGTGCATGGCGGCGATGGTCCAGCCGTGGCCGGTCACGCCGATGAAGCGGGCCAGCCCCTGCTCGCGCGCGTCGACCGCCGCCTCCAGGGCGCCACCCGGTCCCATCGCCTGGTCCCAGTCGTCGGGGTGCCACAGCGAGTGCAGCTGGATCAGATCGACGTGGTCGACGCGCAGCCGCTCGAGCGAGTGGTGGATGTCCGCGCGGGCCTCGCCGGCGCTACGCGACCCGGTCTTCGTCGCGAGGAAGAAGTCCTTCCGGTGGCGCGCCATCCATGGGCCGATGCGAAGCTCGGAGTCCCCGTACCGCGCGGCGGTGTCGATGTGGTTGACCCCGTGGCGGAGCAGCAGTTCGAGCGTACGGTCCGCCTCCGCCTGGGTCGCCTGGGCCAGCGCGGCGCCCCCGAACAGCGTCACCGAGCTGAGGTGGCCGGTCCGTCCGAATGGTCGTCGCTCGATCATCGCGCGTCCTCCGGATCCCGCTTCACTCGCGCACGATCACCCGGATCGGCGTCGGGTTGAAGCCGTTGCACGGGTTGCGCGTCTGCGGGCAGTTCGAGATCACGGCGAGCACGTCCATCTCGGCGCGGAGCTCGACGTGGTCGCCGGGCTTCGAGAGGCCGTCGGCGATGCCCATGACGCCGTCGGGGCCCACCGGCACGTTCATGAACCAGTTCAGGTTGGTCGTGATGTCCTTCTTGCCGAGGCCGAAAGGCGCCAGCGCGCGCAGGAAGTTCTGCCGGCAGCCGGGGGTGTCCTTGACGCCGTAGCGAAACTCGTTGCTCTCGGCGCTGCAGCAGCCGCCGATGGTGTCGTGGCGGCCGCAGGTGTCCTCGACGATGGTGAACAGACGCCGCCCCATGTCCGAGTAGATCCCGTGCCCCTCGGTGAGGAAGATCGTCCCCGCGTACTTCATGGTGTCGGCGGCGTTGTAGCGCTCGCTGGGATCCTCCGCGTTGTAGCAGAGGAAGTCGACCGCCTGCTTGCCTTCGAGGTCGATGATGCGAAGCGTCTGACCCCGCCGGAGCACCCGCCCCCAGTGGCCGTCGGGGGGAAGGGTCCGGTCCTCGATGATCGTGCCCTCGGGGATCGTCATGTCAAGCCACCTCCGGGATCACCCAGCGCGGCCGGCCGCCGGCGGCGACGCGCTGGATGTTGTCGAATCCGTTCCGGAACCGCGCCGTCCAGTTCTCCCAGGTCGGCCCCGCGGAGTGCGGCGTGAGCGTGACGTTCGGCAGGGCGAGCAGCGGGTGGTTCGGCGCCGGCGGCTCCTCGACCATCACGTCGAGGCCGGCGGCGGCGATCTGCCCTTCGGTGAGCGCCCGGTGGAGCGCGTCCTCGTCCACGACCGGCCCCCGGCAGGTGTTGACGAGGATCGCCGTCGGCTTCATCATCGCGAACTCGCGCGCGCCGAGCATCTTGCGCGTCGAGTCGTCGAGGGGGACGTGCAGGCTGACCACGTCCGCCGCGCGGAGCAGCTCGGTGAAGAGCGCGAAGCGGACCCCGAGGGCGTCCTCCTCGTCCTCGGTGAGCCGCTTGATGTCGTGGTACCGGACGTCCATGTCGAAGGCCGCCGCGCGCCGCGCCACCTTCTTGCCGATGTTGCCGAGGCCCACGATCCCGAGCGTCTTGCCCGCCAGCTCGTAGACGCGCGCGTCGCCGGGATCGCTCGCGCGCCACCTCCCGGCGACGACGTCGTTGTGCACGCGCACGAGCCGCTTGAGCACGGCCAGCATGAGCATGAGCGTGTGCTCGGCCACGGCGATGGCGTTGGCGCCCCCGTTGTTGGCCACGGGCACGCCCGCCTTCCGCGCCGCCTCCGCGTCGACGCGGTCGTAGCCGGCGCTCAGGAGCTGGACCAGGCGGAGCTTCGGCGCCGCCCGGAAGAACTCGCCGCCCATCTGCCGGGCGAGCCCGAGATAGTACTCGGCCTCCACGGCCGCCTGGTAGAACTCGGGCGTGCCGGGGTCGACGATCACCAGCTCGAAGCCCGGCGGCGTCAATGACCGCGCGATGTCGAGGATCGCCGGGGGCTGGCGGGGAGCGAAGAGGATCTTGGTCGACATGCCTGGCTCCTTTGTAGCGGCTGATGTGATGCGGTGCGGCGGCGGCCGGGAAAGACGGTGCCGCCGGTCAGGTCACTGCTGCGCGAGCGGGATCGTCGCCGTCACGCAGGGCTGGTTGCCGTGGACTCGCGTGGTGTGACCGCGACCCGTCGTGTCCTCGACCAGCCGGGCGTCGCCGGGGCCGAAGATGTGCTTGGAGCCGTCGCCCAGGCCGATCTCGAGCTGGCCGGACAGGATGATGACGAACTGCCGGCGCGGGGCCGGATGCCAGTCGAGGTAGCGGCCGACGGGGTCCTCGCGGAACGCGATCTGCGTCGTGGCCAGCCCCTTCGACCACTCGGTCGTCCGTGCCAGGTCGATCGACTCGACGTGCGCTTCCCCGTCGGAGCCGGTGTAGAGCCGAAACGTTCCCATCGCTGCCTCCCCGTCGCGGCGTCAGGATAGCGGAATGATAGCATACGCGCCGCCGGCGGCCGATCTGCTTGCCCTGCTCGTGGCGCTCCATGCTTGGTAGAATGGCCGCATGAGGGATCTTCGACGCTTCCTCCTGTTGCTCCTGCTCGCCGTGTCGCTCGATCTGGCGGCCACCACGGTGCCGACGCCGTCCGGCTTGCAGTGGGACGACGAGGAGGAGGCTGTCTACCCCCGGCGGTCTCCCCGCGCCTCGCCGCTGGCGAGCACCGTCGCCACGACCGCCGGTCAGGAGCGGCGCGACACCGCGGCCCACGCCTATTCGCGCCGGCCGCACCGCCCCTCGCGATCGCCGGCGCGCGTCGTTCTCCGTCCGCACGCCGATCTCTCGTCGCACGATCCTGCCGCTCCCAGCGACGATCACTAGCCCCGCCATCCGCCCGTCTTCCGTCCGGCGCCGCCATTCCGGCGGCTCACTCCGTCTATCACAGCCCGGGGAGGAGCGAGATGACGAATGCCCGCAAGCAGATGCTGGCAACTGGGGTCGTGATCGTGTTGGTCGCCAAGGGCCTCGTGGCCCTCCTCAAGTGGCTCCTGGGCTGATCGGCCATGAGCTTTCTCGCCGAGCCCGAGTTCTGGGCCCGCCTGTGGTCGATCGTGCTCATCGACCTGACGTTGGCCGGGGACAACGCCCTCGTCATCGCCCTCGCTGTCCGCTCCCTGCCCCGGCGTCAGCAACTCTGGGGACGGCTCCTTGGAACGCTCGGCGCCGTCGCGCTGCGCCTGATCTTCATCGCGGTCGCCTCGGCGGCCCTGAGGATCCCCTTCGTGCAGTTGATCGGGGGATTGCTGCTGGTCTGGATCGCGGTCAAGCTCGTGCGGGGCGAGCCGGGAGCCGAGCACGACCTCCGGGGCGGCACCTCCCTCGCGAACGCGGTCTGGGTCATCCTCGTGGCGGACGCGGTGATGAGCCTGGACAACGTCCTCGGCGTCGCGGCGGCGGCGGACGGCGATTTCCGCCTGATCGTGTTCGGGATCACCCTCTCGCTGCCGCTCGTGGTCTGGGGAAGCGGCCTGCTCGCGCGGCTCATGACCCGCCTGCCGTGGATCATCCGGCTCGGCGGAGCCGTGCTCGGCTATGTGGCTGGTGAGATGCTCGTGGAGGACCAGGCGCTTCGCGCGCGGCTCGGTGACGCCGCGGAGGCCCTCGAGCCCGTCGTGCCGATCGCGCTGGCCCTCGCGATGGCCGGGCTCGGGTGGTGGTTCGCCCAAAAGCCCGACCGCGTGGCGTCCTCCAAATGAGGAGTCCCCGCGCGCGCTCTTCACGGACGCGAGCTCTGATCGGCATCCTACGCCCTCGTCACGCTGGGCTTCCCCCCGCGCCCCTGATCCCGGGCGCCCAGATCGAGGTCAACCTCGTGCGCGCGATCGTGACCGGCGCGAACCCGAGGCTCTTCCTCACCCGGCCCAACTCGGGTACGCTGATCGCACTCCTGGTCGCGTCGGTGATCCTGGCGCTCTGGCGGCGCCACCTCGTCCAGGCTCGCCTGGCGCCTCCATCCGAGCACGAGGCGGAGTTCTGAAGCGCGAGGAGAAGACGATGATCAAGGTCGGCATCGTGGGCATGGGCGTGATCGGCACTCATCTCGCCAAGGCCATCGACAACGGGATCCCCGGGGTCACGCTGGCCGGCGTCAGCGTGCGCAC
>WNGF01011010.1_pt1 | contig 12924 bp, 12 predicted proteins | sample 5400641 | NCBI WGS metagenome assembly WNGF01 (sample SAMN13153371, study PRJNA577476) | soil metagenome | isolation source: 80 cm soil or saprolite under grassland replicate 2 | place: USA:California | collected 2016-06-15
GCTGCGTCGCGAGCCGCAGGTAGGTCTTCACGCCCGCCCGGAACGCGGGGAGAACGAGTTGGAGCAGCTGGTGGCCCCGGCTGCCGAATCTGGGTCCCCTGGGACGGTCGTGATGGAAGATGAAACCCGCCAGCTTTCCATCGCGCAGCGGCTCAATCGTGAGCCCCAGCGAATCGAACCCGCGCACCGCGACGCAGTGGCTGTAATAGTCGGTTCGATAGAGGCGCTGCGGGTCCACCGGATGGATGGTTTTCCGGAACCACACGACCGCTCGGAGCTCGTTCTGGCGCACTGCCCCCACGTCGTACCCCTTGTCGCGCCAGCGGTCGGGGTAACCCTGGAAGGCTTCCGGCCCGAAATCCTCCGTGTAGAACTCGACGGCTGAGCCCGGGAGGCGGAACGTGGCCTGGTCCGCTCCGAGGAGCTCCTTGGCCAAGCGGTTCACCGCCGAGCGCCAGGCATCCACGGTCTCGAAGTCGAGCGGGGAGAGCAGTGTCTGCGTGAGGCGTCCGAGCGTGGCGACGTCGCGCGTGGAAAGGATGAGGCTCATCAGACGCGAGCCTCGACCTGCGCGAGCCACGTCCCCACGACCTCGAGGAAGCGCTCCGCTTCTTCGGCGAACGGGAAGTGGCCGCTGCGCTCGAACACAACCAACTCGCGGTCCGGGAGCCCGGCGGCGAGGCGCACCGCGCCGAACGCGGGCGGCATGATGAAGTCGTCACGCCCGCCGATGACGAGTGTCGGCGTCGCGATGTCGCGCAGCCGGCCGACCACGTTGAACCGGGGGGCGCAGACGCCGAAGGCATGGTTCAGCGCCGCCGCGCTGAAGCGAATCTGCGCGAAGACCTGGTGGGGCAGCTCGGGCCCACTGTTGTGAAAGTAGAGCGGGGCGATCGTGCGGGCGAATCGGGCGAGCGCCGCGTCGTCGGGCACGGGGGCCGAGAGGCCCTGCACGAGGGCATCATATTGCTCCGGGGTGCCCCGCGATTTCGCATTGGCGAGAATCGCTTCCGGAAAATCGAACGACGGGGCGGTGTTGCAGAGAATCAGGCCGGCGAGCCGCTCCGGGTAGCGCAACGCGTATTCGAGCGCCAGGAACCCGCCGTAGGAGTGCCCGAACAGCACCATGCGCTCGAAGCCGAGGTGGCGCCGCAGCGCGTCGGCGTCGTCCACCCACGTGCCGTGGGTGATCCCTTCCCACGATGTTGGGCGGCCCGATCTCCCGTTGCCGCGGTGGTCGTAGTAGATGATCTCCGCGCGCTCGGCCAGCGGGTCGAGCCAGGGGCGGAAGTACGTGTGGTCGAAGCCCAGGCCCCCGTGCATGACGAGCAGCGGGAGGCCTTCCCCTGTGCGCAGACAGAACAGCTCTGTCCCGTTGACTCGAACGAGCATCGTTAGGCCGGCTCTCTCCAACTCCGTTCACGAATCGTCCCGGCGAGCGAACGACGCCAAAATTGACCCCGGTTCCGAGCACGCACCGCCGAAATGGGCCCACCGCCCATCCAGGCCGCCGGTGCCTGGGGACTAATGCACGCAAGAATCGGGGGTTCGCTGCATGACCGGCGCCTCAAGCCAGGAGTTGAAGGGCGACGCTCAGCGCGTTCGGATCGAGGAGACGTGGCACCTGAGTTACAGAGATGTCGCGAGCGATGTCTGCGGGGCAACCGGTCCGGTAATCGAAAGTTAGAGCCAGCATCTATCGAACGGATGATGGACCGGAGACACGCATGGCCGCCACCGTTGTACGCGTGGCCGCAGAAATGGGCAGTTCCATCCCATGCGCAGCGACGCTCTCCGGCGGATCTTTGACTCGAATCGACAGATTCGGTCGGGTGAGTTGCACCACCTGATTCACGGGTTTGGAGGGTCTCATGCGGGTCTCAACGTTCAATCCCGCCGGTCGAGCGCGCGATAGGACGGCACCGCCGCGCGGTGAGGGCTTCACGGTGCCGTTGCACGGCCTGCTCGTGGGCCGCACCGCGCCGTTCGACATCGTGTCGCCGTCCGGGCTTGACGGCGACGCGCTGCCGGCGGTGTTCGTGCAGGCGGGCGACACGCTCACGCGGACGCACCTCTTGCGCATGGAGTGGGAAGGCCTGGACGGGCAGCTGGCCGAGCTGATGCGCCTGGTCGCGTTCTCGCCGCGCGCGGCGCGCGCTGCCCTCCCGCCGCCGCTCGAGCTGCACGGCTCGAGCCGCGACTCGGCAACTCCCCGCTGAAGCGGGGTAATCGCACGATAGTTCCCTCGCGCATGATGCGGCCATGCATCACGCGCCGCTGGCATGTGGCGTCAAACCATCCCGAACTCGCTCGCTGCTCGACGGTACCAACCTCCTACTGACCGTGTTCGGGCCCCGAACGCGGTCCCCCAACTGAATACCTGATTAAGGATACCGCGATGAAACGGAGGGATAGCGCGATGAAACGCATTCCAGAATTTCCCCGGAACGTGTGCGCCTTCGCGTGCGCCGCGCTTCTGGCATTCACCGCCTGTTCGGATCTGGCGGTGCAGCCGCAACGGCGCCAGGACGCGCCGCGGCCGATGCCCCTGGTTCTGCAACCCGACGGCCTGTCCTGCACGGAGTCCAACGCACAACTCAGCTCGGGGGCGCTGTTCAAGGTCTGTGCGGCCCTCGGCAAGTGGAACGGAGATCTCGTGGTCTTCATTCCCGGGTATCACGATCCCGCCAGGGCGCCGACCCTGCCCGACGACTTCGGTGAGTCCCCGGTCTCCTTGCTGTTCACGCAGCTCGGCTTCGGCTTCGCGTCCACCAGCTTTCGCGGCACCGGCCTCATGGAGCCCGACACCTGGATCGGAGGAGACCTGCTCGAGCTGGTCGCGACGGCCGAGACGCTGCTCGTCCACGCCACGGGTCGCACGACGCGTCACGTATACCAGACCGGAGGCTCGCAGGGTGGATTGGGCACCGTGAAGGCGGTGGAGCAGTACCCGAACGTGTTCAGCGGCGGGTTGGCCGGGTGCGGTCCGATCGGCGACTACGGCAAGCAAATAGAATACGTCGCCGACTTCCGGGCGGTCTTCGATTACTTCTTTGCGGGCGCGATCCAAGGGTGGCCGGTGTGGGGACAGGACCTGAGCGCCAACGACCCGGGATACATTGATCCGGGCTCTTGGGGAGCGGCCGAACAAGCCGCCGGAGCGGCGCTCGACGACCCGGGCAACGCCGCCAGGAATCAGCAAGTCCTGCTGGTGACCCACGCCCCGATCGATCCGGGCGATCCGGGTTCGATCAAGGCGACGACCCTGGGAGGTCTCTGGTACAGCTTCCGGGGAACCAACGACGCCATCCTCAAGCTGGGCGGCATGGCGTTCGGCAACGGGGATCGCCGGTACAGCGGGTCACTCGATGATGCCGCGCTGAACGCCGGCGTCGCGCGCTTCCAGTTCACGGCGGACCCGGCGCAGCTGGCCGAGCTGCAGACCTCGGCGCGCCTCCGGCGGCCGTTGGTGACGATTCACACCACGGGCGACCCCATCGTCCCGATCTGGCACGAGTCGCTGTATCGCGACCGGCTTTCGTTCTTTGGCAAGCTGCTCCACACCCCGATCACGATCGACCGGTACGGGCACTGCAACTTCACCGACGCCGAAGTGCTGGCGGCCTTCGCGGTGCTGGTCCTCAAGGTGACCGGCTCCGACCTGCTGGTGTCGGGCAACGTGCTGCCGCGCCCGCAAGCCCAGGCGGAGTTCTTGAGACTCTCCAGGCGCTATGGCGCCAGTCCAGTTGTGACGCGTTAACTGAGGCCCCGTCCGCCGACGGGCGCCCCCCCTTGAGACGTCAGACGTGCGAGATCAGATATCGGCTCTGCTCGAAGCCGAGGTCTGAATGTCTGACGTCTCCAGGGTCCGCCTCGACACGTGGCTCTGGGCCGCGCGCTTCTTTAAGACACGGGCGGTGGCCGCCGCGGCGATCGACGGCGGGAAGGTCGAGGTGAACGGCGCCCGAGCGAAGCGCTCCAAGCTCCTGTCCCTGGGCGACGAGCTGCGCGTCCGCAAAGGGCCGTTCGAGTATCGGATCGCCGTGCGCGGGCTCTCGGAGCGGCGTGGGCCGCCCCGGATTGCTGCCGGGCTCTATGAAGAGGATGCCGAGGCGAGACGGCTGCGCGAGCGGCTCGCGGAGCAGCTCAGGCTGGCGCCGTCCCTACGGTATGAAGGAAAGGGGCGCCCGACGAAGCGCGAGCGACGCCGGATCGAGAAGCTTAAGGGCGACTGAACGCCGTTCAGAGGGAGAAGTGCAGGCCGATCCCCCCCGACCGCACGTTCTCCTGGTAGAACTGCCCGTACGGCGCCGGGCCGTCGTAGCCGTGGAGCTGCACGCTGAGCCGTCGAACCCTCCCGGTGCCCGCCGGCTGGAACTCGAGCCCGGCCCGCACGCTCCATCCCGCCTGCCACTTGCGCTCCTGGGACCACTTGGCGTCGAGCGCGGCGACGATCCTCCCGTCGCCGAGGCCGCCGAGCCGCACCACCGGGCGCGGGTGGCGGTACTCGAGACCGGCGTGGAGCAGGGCGGGCTTCAGGTCGGCGGGCTCGTGCCGCACGATGTACTCCCCGCCGCCGTAACCGCGCAGCCCTCCGAGGTCCCACGAGCCGAGCAGCTCCAGGGCTTCGAAGCTCAGGTTCACGCGCGTGGGGTTGGTCTCGAGGATGAATTCGTCGCCCAGGTGCGAGCTCTGGTGGTAGATCCGGGCGCGCGCGGACAGCGCGCCGCTGCGCCAGGTGAGTGGGAAGCCGATCACGAAGTCGGTGTTGATCAAATCGTTCGAGGGCGTCTCCATGGCGAACTGCGAGAACACGCCGGCGGCGACGCTCACCTGCCAGCGACTTCCTTGCCCCCGGACCAGGCCGATGTCCTCCCCCAGCCCGACGCTCGCGACCTGGCCGGTGACGAGCGGTGAGCTGGTCCAGAGCCAGGCGGCGAAGAAGTGCGGCTGCTTGGGGTCGGCCACCAGGGCGTGGAACAGCTGACCTTGCGGCAGCGGCTCGGCTCGCGCGGCCTCCTGGCCCGGGAGCGAACGTGCGGCCAGCGCACCGAGCCCGAGGAGCGCGGCGACCAGGCCGGATCTCACGCCGGCCGTCCGAGCGAGTCCAGGATCATGATCTTCTGCCAGATCTTGCGCGCCAGGCCCGTGGTCAGGTTCTCCACGTCGTTCACCGCGTTCAGCACCACCGGGTCCTGGAGGTCCTGCACGTACAACGCCGCTACCTTGCTGGTCAACGACAACAGGTCCGTGCAGTAGTCGAGATAGCGCGACAGCTCGAACCGCGTCATCATGCGACGCGGCGGCGGCGACGGCGGCGTCGCGGCGCCGCCCGCGAGGAACTGGTCCGGGTCCTTCCCCAGCTGATGCATGTCCACGATGTGGGCGATGCTGCGGAGCTCGTGGATCGCGGCGAGGGCGCGGCGGCGCTTGATGCGCGTCTCGACGTTTGCGAGAAACAGGACCGCGATCCCGAGGAACACCACGTTCTGGATCGCCTGGGATGACTGAAGGAAGGCGGCGAACACCTCCCACCGCGGGGCGAGCCGCAAGTGGAGGAGCGCCTGCACGCCTGTGAACACGATGACCGCGATGAGCGCCCAGCTGCCGATGCGAAGGGGGACATGGGGACGGCGCAGGTATCCCACCCGTTCCATCGACTCGTTGGCTGCCGCGAGGAGCTCGGCGGCGACCCGACTCAACCCCGAGCCGGGGAAGCGCTCCCCGATGCGGTGCTCGAGGTGCTGCAGCGTCTCCACGATGCGGATCCCGTCGAGGCGGCGGTACATTGGGTCCCCCTCTGCAGGCGGCGCCGTCTCTCACGGCGCGCGGGACGCGCCCGCCGGGCCCGGCGCGCGGGGCCCGCGTCGCCACCAGCGGTAGGCCGGGAGCCCGAGCAGCAGAATACCGAGCCCCAAGAGCGAGCGGCCCGGCCGCGCGGCGATGGTGTTGGCCACAATCGCGCCGGCCGACAGGACGAAGACAAGCGGCGTCCACGGGTAGCCGGGCACGCGGAACGGCCGGGGCGCGTCGGGACGCCGCCGCCGCAGCACGAAGATGCTGGCGCCGGCGAGCATGTAGAAGATCCACGCCGCGAAGATCACGTACGTGAACAGCTGCTCGAAGCTGCCCGTCGCGGCCAGGAGCACCGTCCACGCCGAGCTCACGATCACCGAGAACGCCGGCGTCCCGAAGCGGGGATGCACGTCGGCGAGCTTCCGGAAGAACACCCCGTCGCGCGCCATCGCGTAATAGACGCGCGAGTTGGTGAGCGTGAGGCCGTTGGCGGCGCTGAACATCGAGACGAGCACGGCGGCCGCGATCAGCCGGCCCGCGCCCGGGCCGTGCAGCGCCGTCACGGCCTCCGCGGCCACGCGGTCGCTCTGCGCCACGCCGGCGGGTCCGAGCGCCGCGAGGTAGCCGGCGTTCGCGAGCAGGTAGATCGCCACCAGCGCCACGGTCCCGATCACGATGCCGCGCGGGAAGGCGCGCTGCGGCTCGAGCGTCTCGCCCGCCGACGCGGCCACGTTCGCCCAGCCCTCGTACGCCCACAGCACGCCGATCATCGCTACGCCGATCCCGGAGAGGGGCGACAGGAGGGGCGGCGTCGCGAGCTCGGCGGCGCGTCCGCCCGCGAGGCCGTGGCCCGTCCCGAGGAACACGGCGCTCATCACCAGGATCGCGCCGACCTTGATGCCCGTGCTCCAGTTCTGGAGGCTCGCGCTGTGGCGCGTACCCCGCACGTTGACGGCACCGACGACGGCGATCATCAGCGCGGCCACGAGCTTCCCGGCGGAAGGTCCGAGGGGGACGAACTGCCGCAGATATTCCGCGAACGCGACCGAGAGGGTCGCGACCGACCCCGTGGAGACGACGAAGAACAGCGTCCAGCCGAGCAGGAACGCCGGCAGCCGCCCGAACGCTTCACGGACGTACACGTACGCCCCGCCCGCTTCGGGGAGCATGCCGCCCAGCTCGCCGTAGGTGAGGGCGCCGAGCAGCGAGACGATCCCACCCAGGACCCAGGCGAGGAGGGCGAAGCCGATGTGGCCGCCCGTCTGCCGCAGCACCGGCCCGGGGACGGTGAAGATCCCCGAGCCGATGACGGTACCGACGACGATGAAGATCAGGTCCTTAAGCCGGAGGGTGCGGGCGAGCTGAACTCCGGGGGCGGTGCGTGTCACCGCCAGACCGACACGATCACGCCCATCACCAGCAGGTACGCGAGCTGGTAGCCCGCGTCGATGACCCAGACCGCGACCGGCTTGTCGGAGAACATGTTGGCGGTGAGGCCCAGCGTCGCGGCGAAGCCCAGCCACGCGAGGAACCCGAGCCACAGCCCCTGGGCGAGGCTCGTCGCCTGCGTGTAGGAGGCGAGCAGGGCGAGCACGTACGCCATGACGAGGTAGCAGACGGCGGCCACGGCGTATGCGCGTGTCACGCCCTTCTTCTTCATCTCCTCCACCTTCTCCGGCGTGTAGCCGTGGGCGTGCACCCATTGCTTCGCGAACAGCACGGGCGAGTACCACACCGCGCCGAGGAGGAAGGTCGCGACCGCGGCGACGACGACGGCGAGGATGTTGACGTTGGTGGTGGGCATGACGTCGCTCCGATCGGGGGTCGAGAGGACAAGCTACTCCTCACCGACGCCTCGCGAAACGCCTACCCCGAACGGACGAAGGGCCGGCATGCGGCCGGCCCTCCACGCGCGGTGACAGCTATCCATCTCGAACGTGCCGTTCACCGTCGCGATCCTGAACCTCGCGTTCTCCGTGCAGCAGGCGCCGAGGAGCGCGGGTTCCGCTTACTCCCCGATGTCTTCGTTCCATAACTCGGGATGGGTCGCGATGAACGCCTCCATCAGGCGGATGCAGGTCGGATCCTGGAGCACGGCGATCGCCACGCCCCGCGAGCGCAGGAGATCTTCTTCCCCGGTGAATGTGCGGTTCTCGCCGATCACCACGCGGGGGATGCCGTAGAGGAGGATGGCGCCGCTGCACATGGCGCAGGGCGACAGCGTGGTGGACAGCGTGCATTCGCGATACACGGCGGCCGGCCGCCGCCCCGCGTTCTCGAGCGCGTCCATCTCGGCGTGCAGCACGACGCTTCCCCGCTGGACGCGCCGGTTGTGCCCGCGGCCGATGATGCGATCGCGATGCACCAGTACCGAGCCGATGGGGATGCCGCCTTCCCGCAAGCCCCGCTCGGCCTCCTCGAGCGCCGCTTGCAGGAACGCGTCCACGCTTACCTCGGGAGGAACGTCGCGCCCGCCACGACGATGACGACGAGCATGTCGATGGCGGAGAAGCTACGACGGCGACCCCGGGCCGCCAGTCTCCCCGTCGCGCCCGATCTCCGACGCGTACGTCCAGCCGCGCAGGCAGGCCCAGAGGCTCAGGAGCACTCCCAGCAAGCGCACCGCGCCGCCGAGCAGCTGATCCCGGTCGAGCAGGCCGACCTCTCCGAGCAGGTAGTTCCAGTCGTGCTCCCCGCCGCCCACGAGCGGCAGCTCCTCGGCGCGCGCGTCCTTGACGTACACGGAGACGTTCCAGAGGTTCTGGGCGACCCACCAGAGCGCCACCGTCGATGCGTGGCGGTCGCCGCGGCGCCAGAAGTACCACACGAACAGCGCGGGCATGAGCAGTTGCATCAGCGTGCCGCCCAGGGCGCCGACGAACTCCCCGAAGATTCCGAACAGCGGGTGGCCGAACTCGTGGATCGCGAGGTCGAGACTGTCGAGCCAGCCGTAATGGTCGGGGTGGAAGACGAGATACGCGCCGTAGACCGCGAGGCCCGCGGTCAAGACCTGCCGCGGGCGGCGCTCCGTCACCAGCGGCCCTTCATCCGGGTCGTGTCGCCGAGGTAGGCGTACTGGATCTTCGACAGGTAGCGCACGGCGACGGCGTGCACGTCGTTGGGCGTGACACTACGCAGCCGCTTCACGAACTCGTCCCCCTGGCGGTAGCTGCCGAGATACAGCTCGGCGCGCGCCAGAAACTCCGCCTGGTCCGCGGCGCTGGAGTTCTCCGCGAGGTAATCGAACGTGTAGCTGTCGAGGAAACGGCTCAGCGCGAAGAAATCGAAGTCGCGCTCCTGCAGGGTCTGCATGGCCTCGACGATGAGGGGCAGCACCTGGTCCGGGCGGGGCGTGCTCGCGTAGGCGCCGCCCACGGGAACGGCGCGGTCGATGAACGGCGCGTACGCGGCGTACGAGAGGCTGCGCCGCGTCCGCACGGCGTGGTGGATATCGGAGGACAAAAGCGCAGTGGCCACGCGAAAGGCCCAGTAGGCGCGGTCCGTCGCCGGCGGCCCGGTGAAGTAGCCCAGGATGTAATTGGTCGGGATGAGGCGATGCTCGACCAGCCAGTGCGCGGCGACCTTGGGAGCCGGCGGAGGCAGCGTCCAGCGGTAGGCGCCCCGCGGCAGCCGGCCGAGCGTGGCCGCGATGAGCGACTCGGCGTGCGAGCGCTCGACGTTACCCACGATCACGAGCAGCAGGCGCGACGTCATCAACTGGTCGCGGACGTAGCCCCGGAGCTGGTCCACCGTGAGCGCCGCCAGCGAGGCCTCGGTCCCCTCGGGATCGAGCGCGTACGGATGGTCGGGGAACAGCGCGCGCGTCGCCAGCACGTGGATCCGCTCGTCGGGGTCCGTGTAGCGCGTGTGCGCCCGGGTCAGCAGCTTGCCCCGCGCCTGCGCCAGAGCCTGCTCCGAGAGCGTCGGCCGCATCACGCGGTCGGCGAGCACGTCCCACGCGGCGTCGACGTCCTGCGCCAGGCCCGTGAACCCGAACACGGTCCAGTCCGCGTCCGCGTCGAGCAGCACGAGGCTGCCCGTCCGGGCCATCGCCCGGCGCGCCTCCTCGCCCGGATACCGCTCGGTGCCGTACTCCGACGCCCGCAGCAGCAGCGCCTCGATCCCGGCGGTGCCCTCGGTGAGCTGGCGCGTGCCGCCGAGCAGGTAGAGGCGCACGGCGACGACGTCCGTGGCGCGGTTGACGCGCTGGATCACCCGCACGCCGGACACCTCGTACGCCGTGGTGAGTGTGTCGGGGGTGGTCGCCGGCGCTGCGCGCCCGGGCGAGGGCCGTTCCGGCGTGCCGGCGCCCGCGAGCAGCAGCGGCAGGGCGGCGGCCCAGACGCCGCGGGGGGTCGAGCGGGCGCTCACGGCGTGGGCCGGCGCATGCCCTGGCGCAGCCAGGCGGCGAGCTGATCGACCACGCCGGGCGTGGCGAGCACGGCGATCACCCGCGGCTTCGCAACGACGTACGTGCGGGCGAAGCGCCGCAGGTCGTCGGCCGTCTGCGCCGCCATGCGGTCGTGATAGGTCAGGTAGTAGTCCATGCCGGCGGCGCTCCACCAGAACGCGAGGTTGGGCGCGAGGCTCGCGGTGCGCTCGAGCATCAGAGCCGTTCCCACCTGGCGGCGCTTCTTCGCGATCGCAAGGTCGTCGTCGGTGACGCCGTCGAGCTGGTCGAGGTCGTCGAGCTCCGCCAGGAGCGCGAGCATCGCCTCCTGCGCCCGCTCCGGCGTCGTCTTGCCGTGAATCTCGATCGGGCCGGTGTGGTCGAGCGTGAGATATTGTCCCGAGATCGACCGGAACGGCCCGCCGTCCACGAGGCGACGCTGGAAGGCGGATCCGGGATCGTTGAACACGTCGAACAGCACGTCTGCCGCATAGGTCGCCCCGGGGTCGGCGCCCACGCTGGGCCCGTGCCACGCGATCACGATCGTGACGTCCAGGACGTCCTTGGCCAGCATCAGCGCGGCCGTCCCGGTGCGCGGGGCGATCGGCGGGATCGGCCGGCCGGCGAACGGGTCCGGTCCGGCCTTCCAGTCGCCGAAGTGGCGTCGCGCCGCCTCGAAGATGCGCTCCGGCGTGACGTCGCCCGTGACGATGAGCGCCGCATTGTTGGGCACATAGTAGCGCGCGTAGGTCTGCTTCAACCGCTCCAGCGTGATGCCCCGGACCGAGCCAGAGTCCCCGCCCACGTCCTTGCGGTGCCACGCGCCGCCCCACAGCATCCGCTCGACCTGGCGCTCGAGCTCCTGCTCCGGGTCGGACTCGCCGCGCTGCAGCTCGTCCAGGACCACCGGCCGCTCGTCCTTCAGGTCGCCGTTCGAGAAACGGGCCTTCTGCAGCAGGTCCGCGAGCAGCCGGATCCCGGACTCGATGTTCTTCGACGGCACCATGACGTAGTAGGTGACGACCTCCTCGGAGGTCGAGCCGTTGTAGACGCCGTTCAGCCTCGACGCCTCGCGTCCGAACGCCGACGGGTCGCCCCGGAACGAGTGGAACAGGAGGTGCTCGTACAGGTGGGCGAGGCCCGCTTCGTCCGAGTCCTGCGTGAAGGCCCCGTTGTGGACCGCGACCAGGCCGTTGTCGAGCGCGGCGCGGTGCATCGCGCGCTCGAGCGGGGACTGCTGAGCGGCGGCGGTGTGGGGCAGGGCCAGGGCGAGGGCGAGCGCAAGCAGCCGAACGTCGCGCGGAACCAGGTGGCTCATCGGGACTGCTCGAGCATGTCTGTGGGATGACGGAGGTGCGCGTACTAAGCTGCTACCCGAACACCTCCAGCGCCACCTCCACCCGCCCGAACGGCGCGCTCACCTGGACGCCCTGCACCGTGCCCTTCACCTGCTCGAACATCTCGCGCGCGATCGCCACTCCCTCGGCGAGCGCCGGCTCTTTTCCTTTCTCCTGCGCCTTCCGCATCCGCGTCAGGACCGACTCGGGGACCGACACCCCCGGCACCTCGTTCGCCAGGAACTCGGCGTTGCGAAGCGAGATCAGCGGCCAGATCCCGGCCACGATCGGAATCTTGAACTGCTCGACGCGCCGCAGGAACTCCTCGAGCTGCTTGCGGTCGAACACCGGCTGCGTGACGGCGAAGTCGGCCCCGGCGTCCACCTTCCACGCAAAGCGCGACAGCTCGCGGTCCAGGTCCACCGCGCCCGGGTTCACCCCTACGCCGATCACCCACTGGGTGGGCCCCCCGATCGCGTTGTTCCCGGGGTCGAGCCCGTGGTTCAGTCGATACACGAGGTTCGTGAGCCCGATCGAGTCGATGTCGAACACGGCTGTGGCCTCGGGGTACGGCCCCATCTTCGGCGGGTCGCCCGTGATGATGAGGACGTTCCGCAGCCCCGCCGCGTGCGCGCCGAGGATGTCGGACAGCATGCCGAGCAGGTTGCGGTCCCGGCAGCAGTAGTGGATGACGGTCTCGATCCCGACTTCCTTCTGAATCAGGATCGCCGACGGCAGCACGCCCATCCGGCTCTGCGCGCGGGGGCCGTCGGGGACGTTTACGGCGTCCACCCCGGCGGCCTTCAGGGCGCGGGACTGCTCGAGCATCGGCGTCGGGTCGACGCCCTTGGGCGGGACGATCTCGACGCTGGTCACGAGCTCACCCTTCGCCAGCTTGGCGCCCCAGCGCGAGCGCCCGGCGAGCGGCGCTGGCTCCACTCCGGCGGGCGGGGCGATGGTCTCGCGTGACACGACCGTGGGCTGGTGGCGCGGCACCACGCTCGCCACGTAGTCGCGGATCTTCTTGATGTGCTCGGGCGTCGTGCCGCAGCACCCGCCCACGATCCGCGCGCCGGCCTCGATCATGCGCCGCGCGTAGCTCGCCATGTACTCGGGGGACGCGAGATAGATCTTCCGGTCTCCCACGTCCCTGGGGAGCCCGGCGTTGGGGACGCCCGAGATGGGGCGGTCCGTCACCTTCACCATCTGCTCGACCGCGTCGAGCACGCCCGCGGGGCCGACCGAGCAGTTCACGCCGATCACGTCGGCGCCCCACTCGGCGAGCTGCTTCGCGAACGTCTGCGGACTGGTGCCGTAATGCGTGAGTCCGTCCTCGCCGATCGTCATCTGGGTGACGGCGGGGAGATCCGACAGGCTTCGCACCGCGCGGAACGCCTGATG
>WNGF01009013.1_pt1 | contig 12923 bp, 14 predicted proteins | sample 5400641 | NCBI WGS metagenome assembly WNGF01 (sample SAMN13153371, study PRJNA577476) | soil metagenome | isolation source: 80 cm soil or saprolite under grassland replicate 2 | place: USA:California | collected 2016-06-15
GGCGACAGGCGATCCTGCGAAAGGACTGGAGGAAACCATGAACAGGCGACAGACGTTACTTCTTGGTGCGTGCCTGCTGGCATTCGCATTCATCGCAGGATCGGGGAGCGCAAGCGGCCAGCAGCCGGCGGCGCCCGCCACGAAAGGCGTGAACATCCAGCCACTCGCCGCGGTCGATCTCGGGCCTGAGATCGAAGGGATGGCAGGCCGCCAGCTTCGGATGCGCAAGATCACACTCGAGCCCGGAGGCTTCTTTGCGCTTCACAGTCACAAGGACCGACCCGGCACGGTCTACGTGCTCGAGGGCAGGATTACCGAGACGCGCAACGACGTCGGGAAGGAGTACGGGCCGGGAGAAACCTGGTTCGAGAACAAAGAGACCAATCACCGGGTTGAAAACAAGGGAACGACGCCGGCGACAATCATCGCGGTCGATATTTTCAAGCAGCAGTAAGGCAGCAAGGGATTGGGGTCGTGTCTTTATTTTACATTATGATCGCTGGGGTCATGGCATGCACGCCCTCCTCATACGCTGACCAACGGCGAGGCTATCTTCCCGTGCGACGCCGGGGCTCTGTCGCGGATCGGCCCCGGCGCCGCCCGAAGGGACGCTTGACTCAGGCGATCGCGCGCGCGAGCTCGCCGACGCGCGCGTGGCCCGCCGCGGCCAGCTCTCGGAGGCTCGCGTCGAATTTCGGATGCGTCATGCCGCTCAGGAGAAACGTCCAGCGGTAGGCCTTGAGTTGGGCCTCTCGGATCTCGGCCTTCTCCGAGTCCGCCAGCCGCCGGCCGATGGCTTTCTCGAGGCTCGCCAGGTCGAGCTCGACCTGAGTCTGCAGCCCGCCGTCGAGCATCTTGCCGATGTCCATGTAGTCGTCGATGCCCTTCTCGATCTCCTCCGGCGTCGCCGCGCTCGCGATCTCGTCCACGACCAGCGTGTCGAGCTTCGCGTGCTGGCTTTCCTCCATCCAGTGGTGCTTTAGGAGGCTGCGGAAGAGAGGATCGAGCCCTTCTTTCGTCTCCTTGACCGACTCCAGGTAGTGCTTCTGCGTCATCCACTCGATCTGAAGCGTGGTCAGGAAGACGCCCAGCGGCGAGTGGTCGAGGATGCCGGCCGCGATGTCGGATGCCGGGCCGATCACGCCGCAGGGAGTGCCGAAACCCCGCTCGAACTCGCGGACGAACCACTTGAAGAGCTGGATGTGCTTGGTCTCCTCTTCGGCGAAGTGAAGGAGGGCCCGCACCTCGTGGTCGTCGCTTCGGTCGCCCGTGCGGACGTGGTCGAGCACCGACGGCACGATGTATTCCTCGACCAGGCCGAACATGGCGAGGTAGGTGAAGCCCCGGATCTGGTTGAGCTTCAGCTTCTCGGCGTCGCTCAGGCAGCGGATCGCCGAAACGCCCGCCAGAGCCTCCGGGAGAAAGGGAAGGCTGTAGTCGAAGGTGCGCCGGCCGATGACGTCTTCGAGCTTCCAGTTGACTCGTTCCGCATGGCTTTGTCCCTCCAGGGTGGGACGATGCGCCAGGCAAGCCCCCTCCGCCATGGGAGTTCTGTCCCGGTCGAACTAGAATCACGCGATCGATTGCGGGACAAATGTCCCGGAGACGTGCAAGGTGCCCAAGCAAGCCCCACAGCGCATCCGATACGTCCGCGCCTCCGATGGCGTCCAGCTCGCCTGGGCCGATGCCTCGAGCGGCCCGGTGCTGGTCAAGGCGGCCAACTGGCTGACGCATCTCGAAGACGAGTGGGACAGCCGCGTCTGGAGCCACTGGATCCGATTCCTCTGCCGCCACTTCCGCCTGGTGCGGTACGACGAGCGCGGCTGCGGCATGAGCGACTGGGAGGCCGACGATCTCTCCCTGGAACGGCGCGTTGAGGACCTCGAAACCGTGATCGCCGCCGCAGGCCTGAAGGAGCCGTTCGCGATGCTGGGGATCTCGCAAGGCGGGGCCACTTGTGTCGCGTTCGCCGTCCGGCACCCCGAGCTCGTCTCGCATCTGGTGCTCTATGGCGCGTACGCGCGCGGCATGGCGCGCCGGGGAGACCCCGAGGCGGCGCGCACGTACCAGGCCATCATCGATCTGGCGCGCTTTGGCTGGGGACAGGACAACCCGGCCTTCCGGCAGGTGTTCACGTCGAGATTCATCCCTGGAGGGACGGACGAGCAGATCGGCTGGTTCAACGACCTGTGCCGGAAGACGACCTCGCCGAGGATGGCGGCCGCTTTGATGGAGTCGCGCGCGGCGGTGGACGCCGTCTCGTACCTCGAAAGAGTCCGGACTCCGACGCTCGTTCTGCACGCGCGGGACGACGCCTGATCGCCTCGGGAATCCCCGGCGCCCAGTTCGTCGAGCTCGACTCGAAGAACCACATCCTGCTGGAGAACGAGCCGGCGTGGGAGCGGTTTCGGAGCGCGGTTCTCGAGTTCACGGATCAGGAAGGCGAGCCGGCCGGGGAGGACCCGGCGTTTCGCTCGTTGACGCCTCGCGAGCGGGAGGTTCTCGGCCTGCTTACCCGGGGCCTGGGCAACGCGGACATCGCCGGACAGCTCTCCTTGAGTGAGAAGACGGTCCGCAATCACATCTCGAGCGTCTTCGACAAGCTCGGTGTCTGGACGCGCGCGAGCCCAGGCGATTGTGTTTGCGCGGGACAGGGGCTTCTCACCCTGACCTCACCGGCCGAGGAGAGGAATTGGAGGAATTGGGGTCAACGCTGAAATCATGTATTACTCCAAACACTCTGATCGGCTGCCGCGGTACGGACATCTTGTCGGCCAGGTCGCCATGATTCTCGAGGCAGGAGAATTGCCGATCATCTTTTGGCTTTTGATCTGGGGCGCGAAGGCGCAGTCATCCAAAGCCCCAGGCTCGTAGCCCAATCCCGGGGGGGTCCGAGGGCAATCGGGACGCCCCTACACGCGCGACCAGGCGCCGATCTCGAAACGGCCCAGGATGACGCTGGCGCTGGCGGCGGCTTCGCTGATCATCCGCTCCGTCAGGGTCTCGAGGCCGACTTCCGCCGACGTCGCGACACCCAGACGTTCCATCGCGTCAGCCAGCGTGCCGGCCAGGCCGGCGACCAGGTGCACAGGATTCGCATTGTTCGATACGCCAGCGACGAGCGTCTCGAGCTGCATCGACGGCGCCGGGAGCCCTGCAGCGATGAACGTCGCAAAGAGCCTCGTGCCCATTCGGATGTCCGCGCCTGACAACCAGAGCGTTTCCTGGACCCAATGACAGCACCGATCGTATGTCGGCGCCGGAGGATACGAACGGGCACCGTCCCAGTCCGGTTCGTGGAAGAAGATGAGGCCTCCGCGCCGCGCATGCGCGGCAATCCCGCGGAGCATCGCCGCCGGGTCGCGCTGAAACATCAGAACGTAGCGGCCGATGGCGGCGTCGAAGGGCCGGTCGAACGTCATCTCTGCCGGGTCTCCCTCGCGGAAGACCACGTTGCGAAGGTTCCGGGCATCCGCCCGCCGCGTCGCCGTTGCCAGGGCGGCTGGAGATCGATCTGTCCCGACGACTTCGCCCCCTGCTCCGACGAGCTCTGCCGCCAGAAGGGCGAGATCGCCGGCGCCGCTGCCGACGTCGAGCACCCGCATCCCCGGGACGATCCCGGCGGCGCAAAGGAACCGCCGCGTGATCGGATCAATGAGACGCGCTTGCTCGTTCAGCCGGTCGAGCTCTCGATCGGAATGGCCGAGAACATATCCACCGGCGAGCCGAGCGGCCCTGTCCCTGTCGTGGCTCACGGGGCTACCATCGGGCGAGAGCCTACTCCGCGATCGCGTTGCCAGATGGCCACCCATGTCGGGTCGGAAGCCGTTGGAGAAACGCTGAGAAGCGCCCGGCTGTGCCGGCATCTGGCGCGGCCCTTGCACTGAAGGGGGGACGAAGGAGGAAATCATGCGCAAGCGACTAACTGTCTTGTTCACGGCGTTCGGAGTTGCGGCCCTTCTGGCTGCCGCCTCCGCGATTGCGGGGGATAAGGCGCCTGACGCCACGGTCCGACTCTCCGAGGGGTCCGTGGCTGCCGGCGTGGGCTGGAGCTGGGGCCGAGGAGAGGTCACGTTTCAAGGGAAGAGCTACAACTTCAAGGTAGAGGGTCTCTCGGTGGCCGAGGTGGGCATCACCAAGGCCGAGGCGTCGGGCAACGTCTACAACCTGAAGAGCATCGATGATTTCGCGGGTGCCTACGCCGCCGCGGGCGCCGAAGGCACGGCCGGCAAGGGCGCAGGCGTTTCGTCGCTGCGCAACGGCAAGGGCGTTGTCATCAACCTGAAGAGCGAGACCAAGGGCGCGAACATCAAGGTCGCAGCGTCGGGTCTCAAGGTCACCCTCGAGAAGTAAGCCGGTCGGGTCGCGAATCTTCCGTCTGGTACGGCGCATCGAGTCGGGAGAACTGGCCGCGTCGGAGCTTCATTGTGGCCTGACGCGGCCGTTGCTCCGTTACGAGCCGGGGCCTGCCGGGCTTGTCGCCCTAATGCAAGAATTCAAGCCCTGACCCCGGATCGCCTTCCGGATCGCCTCTGGACCGCTCCAGCGGATGTCGAACTCCAACCGGCTATCGGTTTGGCACCCTGAAGCGGGCGATCGTCCAGCGCGTGACGTCTTCCTCCGGCTCGTCACCGACGGCGGGCGTCAGCGGCAGCGCGAGGTTGGTCACGTACATGTGCTCGCCCACGATCACCATGCTCGCCGGAAACAGCAGGCCTCGCGGCGTGCCGTCACGGTGAATGCCCTCGAACTCGCCCAGGCGCGCGACGGGTCGTGCTTCGTCGTTCAACGCAACGACTTGGTCCGCCTGGTTGGCCGCGATCCACAGGCGACCGCTGGCATCGAAGAGCAGGCCGTCCGCTCCGTGGACGCTCTCCGCAAACACCGAGACGACCTTGGTCGCGATATCCATTTTGAGCACACGGTTGTCACCCGTGTTAGCGATAAACAGCGCGGTTTCAGCGGCATTGAGAGCCAGACCATTGGCGCCAAACGGCGGGAAGCCCGCGGTCGCCAGCAGCGGATCGTGCGACACGAGCGTCACCGCGCAGGGCGTGGCGCAGGTCGTCGCGTTGTCGATGCGAAAGATCGCACCCTGGAACGAATCGGAGACGTAGAGGCTGCCGAGGTGGTCGAAAACCATCCCATTGGGCGCCGGGGCCCGCTCGAGCCGAACGTAATCACGTCCGAGCTCCCGTCCGGATTGCCGACGGTGCGCGGGCCGGGCGCGCCGATCACCGGAATCGGGGCGACATCTTCGACCGCAGTCGTGCTGTCGAACGCCGCGGCGATGCGCTGCACTTTCGACGCGCCGGCGCCGGCGATCGCCCCGACATTGAGAATGAATACTTTCTTGTGCGCGGCGTCGAATCCCAGACCGAGGAGCGGCGTTTTGCCGAAATCGCGCTGCGCGATCAGATGGCCGTTTTTCCCAAAGCGTAGCAGCTTGTTCGCATTGGGTCCGAAGTCGAGTGTGCCGACGTAAATCTCACCGGTGGCCGGATCGGCGGTGATCCCCTCGGGGAAGCGGACGCCATCCGGCAAGACGGCAAATTGCTCGACGCCGGCCGATTCGAACGGGCCCCGCTCGTCGGCCTGACAGACATCTGCGCCCGTAACCAGTGCACCCGCGATGAAACCCGCGACGATTAGTTGCCTCATGGTATTCCTCCAGTAAAAATATGTCGCCCGAGCAGAATTCTTCCTGACGCTCGGCGGTGCCGTCAACCGCTCTAACAGACCATCGCCGTCGCCGTGATGTGACCATGAACCTCGAGCTGTCCGGACTGGTCCACGGACGGGACCAACGGGCGCTGGCGGTCGCGGGGCGAATCGAGTAGGTTATGAGTACCGGCCGACCGCCAACGCTAGGGGCCGACCGGCCGTAGAACAAGTGATGCGGCTGCCCAGTCTTGCCCCAAGCTCCGCGAAGTCAGCGCCCCCCGGACGCCTACTTTCACGCAAGATCGAAACGATCGAGTCGTTCCTCCGATTCACGCGGGGAGAAGAGTTTCCACGGTCTCCTCTCGAGATGTTCCTGGAAGTCAGCAACGTCTGCGACCTCTCTTGTGTCATGTGCCCCACCTTTTCCGCGATCAACCCCGATCGAAAGACCGCGATCCGGATGCACGACCCGGGGTTCCTGAAGGCGGACGAGGTCTTCAAGGCCGTAGGGCCGCTCCTCGAGCGGGCGCTCGTCGTGCACGCATTCGGCTACGGAGAACCAACGATCCATCCCAGCTTTGCGAGCTTTCTGGCGCACCTCTCGCAGTACGAGGCCCTCGTCGACTTCTTCACGAACGGCATGCACCTGACCGACGGTCTCGTCGAGCACTTGGTGAATCTCTCCATTCATCACGTCACCGTGAGCTTCTCGGGATCCACGAAGCAGGATTACGAGAGCGTTTATCAGGGTGGGAAGTTCGAAGTCGTGCTGGCCGGCCTGGCCAGATTGCGGGACCGAAAGCGGACCTGCGGGTCGCGTTTCCCTCGCGTTCATATCCACTCTCTCTCCTTTGACCACCATTTGCGGCGCCTCGACGATTTCGTGGAGCTCATGACAGTCCATGGCGTCGATGAGATCGAGGTCACGCCACTGGTCGAGCACGCGATGCTGCCCGCGATGACGGGCCACGCTTCCGACACGCGCTCGCCGGAGATCCGTTCGGCGGTCGAGAGGGCCCAGGAGATCGCAGCCTCTCGCGGTGTCACCCTCTTTGTGCACCCCGACTTACAGCCCAGCGCCGACGTTTGCCCGGATCCGGAGCGCATGATTCTCGAAGCGCCGCGCGTGCCTGTCTCGCAGTTTCAGGAGGCCGCCGCTCAGCTTTCGGAGAAGCCTCTCGCGCCAGTGCCTCCGGATCCTCCGGCCCTCGATCCCGATCGCGAATCTCTAGACGAGATACGGCGGCGATTGGGCATCGGGCAAATGGCGTTGGCAACGAACTTCGTCTGCCTCGAACCTTTCAAGACTTTTTACCTTCGTCGAGGCGGCCAGGTGAAAACGTGCTGTTACATGCGCGATGACGCGCCCGGACTAGGAGACATCCGGCGAGAATCCGGGGAGAAGATCTGGAATGCGGATCCTTTCGGGCTTTTTCGCTCCTCGGTTCTCGCAGGCCAATACCCGGCCCATGCGTGTGGAAGCTGTCTCGCCAATCGGCTTGCCCCCAATGAACACCTGCTGGAGAAGATGCTACGGGACTATGCCGATTGGCATCCGGACGCGCAGGGCTACCCGTTTGACCTTGACACCCGCGCCACGCTCATTCCCGTACGAACCGGGGAACAGATCGCGGCTCATCACTGGGCCCGCCGGCCAAGCGCCTCCTCCGGACCTGGCGCTGAGCAGCGCCTGAGCAGACTGCTCGCTCTCATGGAGGGCGTGACGCGGCTTGAGAAGCCGCATACGGCGCTCGTCGAGGGCTGGGTCGATCATGTTTCCGATCGGGGCGTTGCCGGTTGGGCCTGGTCGCCGATCTATCCTGACCTGCGTTTGCCGGTGTCGGTCTGGAAGAATGGCCGCAAGATCGCGGATCTCATCGCGTGTAAGTTTCGTCCCGATCTCGCCACCATGGGAAAGGGCGATGGTCGCTTCGGATTTGCCTTTCCCTTTGGTGGCGTCGTCGCTTGGAAGCCGGGAGACGCCGTCCGAGTCAATCTCGGCAAGACGCGGTGTGAGATCGGATTCCACCGGAATGCGATCTCCTAGGCGCCAGGCCGTCTATCGAGGGTCAACGCGTTGGCACGGAAGGTCCTCCCTTCCATGAGAAGGCCAGAGCTTGTCAAGCCGGCTTTCCTGGGCCGGCCTTCAGTTTTCGTATTCTGGATCATGGCGAACGCATCTGGATGGCCGGCAGAAGTCGGAACCGATCGGGTCTGAAGAGAGTCGTCTCGCCACGCTTCCATTCGCACTCTGGTGAGCCTGCTCTTGTCAGGCTCGGTGCACGCTGGGGTCCGTCCAGTCGGGGCGCTGCCATCTCGATTTCGGTCTCGGTGCTTGCCCAGATGCCGGGCAGCAGCGGACCCAGGGAGGAGACGCAGTCGCCCCGGACTGGGCGATGGACTCTGATCTTCTTCGGATCGGTAGAGCTCACGGGCTAGAACGTTTTCTCCTTCGATGCTTTTCTCTCCGAAACAGGCAAGGGTTACGCCACTTTTGTGCGACGGCCGGCTCTGTGGATTTGCTCGTGGAGAGGCTCGTAGACTTCTGCCGACCGCCAGAGGTGATGGAGCAAGACGGCCAACTTACGCGCGACGGCGACGATCGCTCTCTTGCGGGCGTTCATGCCGCCGCAGGCGGCAATCTTTTCGCCGAAACGACGCAGGTCACAGTCGGGGCCAAATGGGCCGAGAATGTAGTGGGCGGCATTGACCAGCAACCGCCTCAAGCAACGATCCCCTCGCTTGGTGATGCGCATCTGAGGATCCTTATTCCCCGACTGTTTTCTTCCGGGCACTAACCCGAGGAAGGCTGGGACCGTGCGACTCTTTCTGAATCGCTCCGGAGCTTCCAGAGTCAGAACAAACGCCAGCGAGGTGATCGGTCCCACACCAGTCACCTGCCGAAGAAGCTTCGTCTGCGGGTAGCTCTCCTGGGCGAGGACCTGAATCTGGCGGTCCAGGGCCTTGATCCGATCACTTAGAGAACCGATCTCCTCGACGACAGGTGAGACCGCGGGCTTGAGAGACTCCGGCGTTTGCTCGGAGACCTTCTTGGGGAAGCTGCCCGTCGAGCAGGTCGGCAGCCTGCTTCCGAAGGACTTCACCAGACCTCGGACGTGGTTGATCAGCTGAGTACGAGCGGATACCAAAGCATCGCGCGAACGCAGCAGCGCCAGGTCCTCTTGCGTGTTGGCTGCCCGGTGTTGCACCGGCGATAGCAGTGCCGGCTCCAGACGGGCCAATCGCGCCAGATAGAGCGCATCGACCTGATCGTCCTTGTTCGGGTTCTCGTAGATCAGCCGAAGCTTGCGTGAGTTGGCCACCAAGACCTCGTGGCCGCAGTCCTCGAGCACCCGCGACACCCACGGTGAGTGCGTCCCTGTCTCCAATGCGATACGCATCGCTGGGCACCCATCAAAACGCTGTCTCAGGGCCACCTCGCGCGTCGCCACCCGCCCCTCCTCCACGACCTCACCCTCCTCATCGAGGACCACGAAATGGCTGAACCGGTCCCCCAAATCCAACCCCACCGTCATCCGCTGACCTTTGCTAGGCTTCTCCATGGCCGATCTCCTCTCTGGGCCTCGAGCCCGCTTTGAAATTTGCAGCCCATCGTAGGACTGCGCGGGGGAGGTCGGCCTTCTCATCCCATCTCGATTACCTCGGGAGACTACTCGCGCCGCGAAACCGAGCAGGCATCAAGGAAACTCCACGATTTCAACGCTGACTCCGTTTGCCTTGCTACGACGCTGATGACATAGTCCTGCCAACATCCGGCATTCGACCGGAATTCACAACTTAAGGAGGTCGGTGATGCAAAGGCGTGTCCTCGTATCGTCCCTGGCGGCATGTGCGGTGATTCTTCTCTCGGGCTCTGCGGCGTTGGCCGCCGAGAAGTGGATCGGCACCTGGAAGCTCGACCCCGCGAAGTCGAAGTTCAGTCCGGGACCGGCGCCGAAGAGCTTGACCCTCACTTTTGCGGCCACCCCGGATGGCATCAAGTTCTCATCCGACGGGGTCGACGCAGAAGGCAAGGCGACCCACTCGGAGTATGTCTCCAAGTTCGATGGCAAAGACGTTCCCTACATGGGGAACCCGAACGCCGACACCGCTTCTCCGAAGAAGGCCGACGACAGCAGCTACGAAAACCCCTGGAAGAAGGACGGGAAGGTGACCATGACCTCCCATGCCGTCGTCTCCAAGGACGGCAAGACTCTCACCATCCACCAAACGGGCAAAAGCGCGAAAGGCGAGACCGTCGACACGACCGGCGTGTTCGTCAAACAGTAGAGCTCATCCGATCCAACCACGGGACCCGGCATCGGCGAGTGAGGCAGCGGAGGCGGACTCGCATCTCGGCGAGTCCGCCCGCGAGGTCAGCGGGCCGATTCTTGCCCCTGGTTTCGCGGAGGCAGCCCGATTCATCGGTGCAAGTGTGTATTAGGCTTCCGGCCTGGGCGATCATCGAGGTGCCAGGGACAAAGGCGCACCAAAGCCCGGAAAGGAGAAAAGAGCCATGGCTGCGAAGAAGAGGAAGAAGGGGACTAAGAAACTGGGGAACCTCTCCGCGAGAGGGGTGGGAGCGAAGCAGGCGAAGAGGGTGAAAGGCGGCATGAGGAAGGCAGGCGGTGATCCCCAGGTGAGCGGGAAAACCTTCTAAACTAGCGAGCGTCCCTCAGTTCGCTCCTAACGCCTGAGCCGGTTCTCAATCTCCAAAGCGCGCCTCTGCGCCTCCTTGAAGGCGAGCGCCGCCGGGGATTTCTCGCACTGAGACAGCTCGCTGTTGGCGTAGTCCACCCATTGGGACATCTCGGCCGCGTAGGCTTCGATCTCAGATTCTGCCAGGAGCTCGATCGAAAGGAACTTTCCGTCCCAGTGGAGATCCTGAGCGCGGACAAGCTGCGTGCCGAAGGGCGCCTCCCTGAGGAAGCGAATCCAGAGAGGAGGCGGGGTCGGCAACGGCTGCCATACGACCAGAAAGCTCGTGATGAGGTCCTCTTTGGTGAGTCGCCCCGTCCTGTCGGACATCGGAACAACGTTCGGGCGCACGCGGGGATGACCGACGCGGACGGTGATGGCCGGTGTCTCATCGGTGCATTCGTCCCGCGCCCGCGAGCGCTGAGGGCGACGGTCCGGCTTCCCTGTTGCCATGGCGCTTTCCCTTTCGCGAGGAGTCTAGCACCGCGACGCCGCAGCACCGGCGTTAGCTGATTCCATTCGCCGAGCGGCGCGCTACGGCAAGCCGAGCGCCTCGCGGAGGGCGGAGTCGACGCTGTGAAGGTCTTCCGCAACGAGGCTGCCCAGAGGTCGGCGAATCAGCGATTTCTCGACGGTTACGATTTTCGAGATCCGAACCGTGCTCGGGTGGCGCAGTCCAGCAGCTTTCCACTTCGCCAGGGGGCGATCTCCCGGCCCGGGCTTCGCAAAGTAGCGCGGCTGGCTGCTGACGGGACAGATGATGACGTCCCGCAGCTTTCGGTGAAAGCTCTCGGGACTCACGACGATTGCCGGCCGCAGCTTCGCGCCGGCTTGATCGCCAAAGGTGACGCTCACGACGACGACCCGGCCGCGCCTATAGGTAGTCGTAGAGGGCATCGTCCTCTCCCTTCCAGGCGTCGCGGAGGCGCTTCTCCGCGAGCCGCTTCCAATCAAGCTCCTCGAGGTCGTCCTGCTCGAGCGGCTGGATCAGGGCGTAAGGCTTTCCGTGGCGCGTAACGACGATAGGCTCTCCCTTCTTGCGCGCACGGACCAGGTATTCGGAGAGCTGGTCTTTCAACTCCGCAACGCTCGCGAACCGCATGGCGCCTCCCCCGCTTTCTAGCCAGAAGTATAGCCTGAATGCGAAACGACTCATATGCCCACGAAGGCAGCCGAGGCCGGCGTCAGCCGGCTGTCAATAGGGAGGCGAGATCCACGGGGTCACCGGCCGGATCGGCGCGGGATGGAAGCGCCGATGAGGATGACGAGGATCGGGAATCGGCGGGCTCTGGCGGTCCAAAGCAGATTAAAGAGCTCGGAATCACTCGCCGGCGGTGGATAATCCCCGCGCGTTTTGATGGAGGAAGGCATGCGCGAGGCGTTCCGGGCCCTTCTCACGGCCGCTCTGCTCACAGGGGCGGCGACTGCCGCGGCGAGCGAGCCTGCAAAGGAAGAGACGAAGGACAAGAAACCCGACATCGCCATAGACATCAACAAGCCGCGGGTGGACGCGCGCAAGATCGCCTTCGAGGCGACCGAGGGGACCTGGATGTCGGTGGACGTCTCTCCCGACGGCCGGACCCTCGTCTTCGATCTCTTGGGCGACATCTATTCGCTTCCCATCGCGAGCGGCCGGGCGACCGCGCTGACGAGCGGGCCCGCCTACGACACGCACCCTCGTTTTTCGCCCGACGGCAAGTCGATCGCCTTCACGAGCGACCGGGGAGGCATCGAGAACGTCTGGCTGATAGACGCCGACGGCAAGAACCCGCGGGCCGTCACCACCGAGAAAGACGCCTACGTGCGCAGCGCCGTCTGGACGCCGGACGGCAACTACTTGATCGCGCGCAAGGAAGACGGCAAGCGGGCCGGCATTCCGCCCATCGAGCTGTGGATCTACCACCGCGAAGGGGGAGGCGGCATCAAGCTCACGTCCTCCGACGACCTGAACAACGCCGGCGGCGCTGCCGTCTCGAAGGACGGCAAGTCGATCTACTACTCCGCGCGGCAGCGGAAGTTCAACTACGTCCCGAATCTCTCCGACGGCCTCTGGCAGATCTGGCGGTACGACCGGGAGCTCGCCCAGAGCTTCCCCGTCGTGGAGGGCTTCGGCGGCGCGGTGCGGCCGGCGGTCTCGCCCGACGGCAAGACTCTGATCTACGTCTCGCGGCGGGAGGACGAGACGGTCCTAGTCGCCCGCGATCTCGGCTCCGGAAAGGAACGCGTCGTCGCGCGCGGCGTCACGCACGACGAACAGGAAGGCTTCACCCAGATGGATCTGTGGCCCAACTACGCCTTCCTGCCCGACGGGAAATCTCTCGTGTTCTCGAACAAGGGCAGGATCGTGCGGCTCGACCTGGCAACGGGCGCTCTCAAGGACATCCCGTTTACGGCGGCCGTCGAGCAGTGGGCTGCGCCGCGCGTGGCCTGGCAGGAGAAGGTCGAGACGGGGCCTGTGAAGGCGCGCATTCTCCGCTGGCCGAGCCAGTCGCCCGACGGCCGCTGGGTGGCCTTCGAGGCGTTCGGCCGCGTCTATCTGCAGGAGATCGCCGCGGGCAAAG
>WNGF01007694.1_pt1 | contig 12922 bp, 10 predicted proteins | sample 5400641 | NCBI WGS metagenome assembly WNGF01 (sample SAMN13153371, study PRJNA577476) | soil metagenome | isolation source: 80 cm soil or saprolite under grassland replicate 2 | place: USA:California | collected 2016-06-15
GCGAAAGTTCTTGAAGCGTGTTTGCGCGCGGGCGCGCGCGCGGCCCGGCCGGGCGAATTTACCGAGCGGGCATTTCTCAACGGCAAAATGGACCTGACGCAGGCTGAGGCTGTGATCGATTTGATCCGCGCCAAAACCGATCTGGCGCTTCGTTCCGCCACCGAGCAGCTTGAAGGCAGGCTTGGCGAGAAGATCGGCAAAATTCGCGATGGATTGGTTTTACTGCTCGCGCATATCGATGCATCGATCGATTTTCCAGAGGAAGGGATTGCGCCGGATGAAGGAGAAACATTGCGCGCGCGGCTTGATTCTGTTCGCGAGGAAATCTCCGGGCTGCTCGCCACCGCTGACCAGGGGCGCATTCTGCGCGATGGCGTGCGGGTGGTGATTTACGGAGCGACGAACGCCGGCAAATCGAGCTTGCTAAATCGGCTTCTCGGTTACGATCGGGTCATCGTTAGCGAAACACATGGCACGACGCGCGATGCCATCGAAGAATTGGTCAACCTGGATGGTGTGCCAATCCGTTTGCTCGATACTGCCGGACTGCGGGCTTCCGAAAGCGCAGTCGAGCGCGAAGGAATTGCGCGCACCGAAAAATCGCTGCGACTGGCCGACTTGCGTCTCCACATCGCAGATCAGAATGCGCCCAGGCCTCAGCATTTTGATGAGCGGTCCGGTGACTCGAATGAAATTGTCGTTTTGAACAAGAGCGATTTGCCTGAAGACCGGGACTGGGAAAATTTTCATGCCGCGCGGATTTCCTGCCTGACGGGAGAAGGTCTTCCGGAACTGCAAAAGGAAATTCTGGCGCGCATTGCCAAACAAAATCTGAGGCCGGAGAGCACAGTCGCGATCAATACGCGGCATCATGATTGTCTCCGCCGGGCGTTGGAATCGTGCGATCGCGCGGGAGCAACGCTGGGCCAGAAATTGCCGCCGGAATATGTTGCGGTCGATCTTAATGAGGCATTGCGAGCCGTTGGGGAAGTAATTGGCGCCGTCGATGTCGAACAAATTCTCGATTCGGTCTTCGGACAATTTTGCATCGGCAAATGAAAACATCGCGGAAGATAGGCATCCTGCCTGTCCCGGCGCGCAGGCTTCCAGCCTGCGCAATTAAGGCCGCTAAATGAAGAATGCTTACGAGCGATTCGTCAGGCCGCTCCTGTTTTCGCTCGATCCCGAGGCCGCACATCACCTTGCGATCGCGCTTTTGCGCGGCGCGTCACATTTCGATCTTGCACTGCGCTCGTTGAAGGTTTTTCAGCCGCCGCCGAAACCGAAAACAGTTTTCGGAGTAAACTTTCCGAATCCAATCGGACTTGCAGCCGGATTGGACAAGAACGGCGTCGCCCTGCCTGCATGGGCAGCGCTGGGTTTCGGGTTTATCGAGATCGGCACGGTGACCGCAAGACCGCAGCCGGGAAATCCAAAGCCGCGCATCTTCCGTTTTCCCGAGCAACAGGCGCTCATCAACAGCCTCGGTTTTAACAATGACGGTGCCGACGCAATTGCGAGTCGGCTACGAAAATTGCGCGAGAGTGGACGATGGCCCGGCAACTGCCGGATCGGGATCAACATTGGGAAATCGAAGGTCACTCCGCTGACAGAAGCAACAGATGATTACCTACACTCCTTCCGATTGCTTCGTGAGTTTGCCGATTACGTCGCGTTGAATGTCAGCTCGCCAAATACTCCCGGCTTACGTGAGTTGCAGCAGCCGGCAGCGCTTTCCCGGTTGCTTCGGGCGATTCGCGATGAGAACCGAGACGCCAAGCCGGTACTCGTGAAAATTGCGCCCGATCTCTCACCGACCGAACTCGAACAGATCATCGCCACCTGTGAACAAAACAACGTTGCGGGAATTATCGCGACTAACACGACACTTGACCATTCACCAATTCCGGCCGGGCTCGATCGAGCCGGTGGTCTTAGCGGCGCTCCGCTCCGGGAAAAGTCAACGGCGCTGGTGCGCAGCATTGTCGCAAAATCCCAAATCCCGATTATCGCTTCCGGTGGAATTTCCGATCCAGAATCCGCCCGTGAGAAATTCGAGGCCGGTGCGGAGCTTCTTCAAATTTACACCGGCTTTATTTATCGTGGCCCGCGACTTCTTCGCGAAATTGTCGAAAGTCTTCCGTAAGATCGACAATTGCGGGTCGATTCATCCGGCGCGCTGCGATTGTTTACCTGATTTCGGAAAATGAAGCCTCGCGTGCAGTTCTTATTGCGGCTGGGCTGATGACTCCGGGCTTGCAGATGGACCGTGCCGGGAATCATGAAATCCATGCCAATGGCGATGACGCGATTCGATTTCTTGCAGTTTGAGGCGCTGATCGTCCGTAAGATTAGCGGCCATTTCGCGGTGCGCTTCGATCATGATCTCGTGAACACGGCGCCCGGTCTCTCTTCTTATCCCTGCAAGGTTCGTGGCCGTTTTATCGATTATTGGCGATATTTTGGCGACCTGTTCTGGCGTCAAATGCAGCTCAGTGCGGAGCCGGTCGCGCATTCTTATGGCCATCAGACCCGGCTGATGAACCTCAAAAAAAAGATGCCGCGCATTTGCCGCACCCAAAAAAGCACCAGTCATTCCACCAGCGATGAAGACGAGGATGAAGCCGGCGATTAATTTCCACTGCAAGGCGCGGTTCATGGTGAAAATTCATCCTGAATCGCCGAGTCTGCGATGGCGAATTCATTTGTGAGGGATTCGCCGATTTTCCGGCTTTGGCCCGCTTCGCGAACCGCCGCAATCGTCGATATAACGATTACGGCTGCCGAGAGCAAGGCGATCCGCCGAAGCAGACGCGTCACGCCGTTGGGCCTCTGCGCGCTCGCGCGCCAGAGCGCGACCACTCGCGTATCGAATCCAAACGGCATCGCGACCGGAGCCTCTTCGGGCGCCTGCGCGGCCGATCGCAGCAACCGATCGATTTCGTGATCTTTCATAACTTCTCTTTTGCCGAAATCTTGGCCAATTGACCTTTCATTTTTTGTCGCGCTCGAAACGCCCGCACTTTAATGAGCGCCGCGCTCCAGCCGGTTATTTTGCGAATCTCCTCAACGGAACGCCCTTGCAAATATAGCAAATCAATCGCCAGCCGCTCGACCGGTTTGAGCGCGGCGAGAAGATGTTCGACCAATTGACGCGAAGCAAAGCGCTGATCCGGAGCGAGCTCATCGGAGGAGGTTGCAAGATTCTGCACGACAGCTTGCTCCTCTTCGCTCAAATCGGCGTGGCGAAGTTCAGGCCGCACTCTCTCCGATTCGATTTGGTTCAGGCAGGTGTTGACCGCGATGCGCGAGACCCAGTGTTCCAGCGGCACGTTGCCGGAAAATTGAGATAATTTTTGAAAAACCTTGATGAAAATCATTTGGCAAAGATCCTCCTCCGCTGTTCGACGTGGGCGGTGGGCGCGGACCACTTTGACCACGAGCGGGTATAGTCGCCGAACCAATGCGCGAGCCGCCTCATCCTCATGCTGGAGCGCAGCGTCAACCAGCTGGCTTGCATCAGAATCATCCATGTAGTCGAGAGCGCATCCACACCATTAGCAATGACCGGCAGGAGCGCGTTACGGTTACAAATTTGTCACAAGGAACGGCGGTTTCCCAACCGCCGGGGCGATTTCGAAATCGCCCTTCCTTGAGAAGAACAAAAATGTAACCAGCGAGATTCCGGTCTGGTCATTAGCTACAGAAGCGCAAAAAGCGCGCAGCAAAACAACAAACATTAAACTATGAAACGAAACGTATTAACACTTATGGCCGCCGGTGCGATTGCGCTTGGTGGCTTTGTCGTAGTGCAAGCACAACCCGGCCCTGGCCCCGAACACGTTCGGGGCTGGCATGGGCCCGGGTTTATGCTTGAACGATTAACCAAGGGCCTGAACTTGACGTCCGATCAACAGACCAAGGTTCAGCCGATCGTCGATCAGGCCAAGCCGCAAATCGCTGCCATTCATCAGGAGGCGATGCAGAAAGCGAAAACGGTGATGGATGGCACGCTGTCGCAGATTCGGCCGCTGCTCACACCTGATCAGCAAAAGAAGCTCGACGACATTCAGAAGGCGCATCAAGACATGATGAACGCCCACAAAGAGCTTCACGACGCAATACAGGAATAACTCCGATTGTTCAGAGCAATGGGGGGCGGCGGCGATCTGGATGGATCGCCGCCGCATTTTTAACGACTTGGCTCTGTTGAAAACCTGCAGCGCACCTCAAGAAAAAGCGCCGTAGGCGCGACAGGTTTATAGAAAACCGATTCCCGAAGATGCCAAGCTCCGTTAGGAGCGGCACAAAGAACCGCGCAAAAGGGATTTCTCCATGCCGCTCCTCTGGAGCTTGGATGGTTTTTTGGAATCCGGCTCTATAAACATATCGCGCCCACCGGCGCTTTGACTTGCTCGCCCATTTATCGGCTTTTCAACAGACCGCGATCGGTTCCAATCTGTGAGAACTGGTCTCGCGGAACGGGTCGTACATCTCAGCCCCGTTTTTTCGACAAGGAAAACAGGAAAGAGATCACGCCCAATGCGACCAAGATCGCCGCGACGGTGAAACCCGCCGTCGAAATTTCCGCTCGCGAATGAAAATCGGATTTGAGCTGCGCCGCCATGCCGATTAGAAAGAAAAGCAGGGCCAGATAAATAAAAATTACGCTCAGCGCTTTTTTGGTTTCGGATGACATTTTCATCAATGGTGAGCAATCAGATATAATTGCGAGACAAGATTCAAGCGTCTTATTTACTCTATGGTTGAGTCTCTGCCAAGAGCCGAGACGGCCAACAGATGTCTGGCACGAGGCCCCTGGGAGTGGTTTCATAAGTTGCGTGTTCTCTCTTTCTCGTGCTCTTGCTCATGATCGAAATTCTCCTCTCAAGAGCCGATCACGAGCAGGAGCAGGATTACGAAACCTGAGCCGACTTTTGAAACCGCCTCTGGAACGTCTTTCCTTTCGTTGACATCAAATTAAGATGAGCAAATGAGGAAACTCATTCGGTGGGTCTCGACTTTAGGAGTTCTCCTTCTCGCACACGTAATCGACGCCCAAATCGATCGCATTACGGGAAAGACTTTCGCGACGCGATCGGAAGTGCTGGCGCGACATGGAATGGTTTGCACGAGCGTGCCGGCGGCGACGCAAGTCGGCCTCGACATTTTGAAGCGCGGTGGCAGCGCCGTGGATGCGGCGATTGCCGCGAACGCTACGCTCGGTTTGATGGAGCCGGTTTCCAATGGCATTGGCGGCGATCTGTTCGCAATCGTTTACAGCGGGAGAGAAAACAAGCTTAGCGGGATTAACGGAAGCGGACGTTCGCCACTGGGTTTGAGTTACGATCAAATGAGGACCGAACTGGCGAAGCTGCACCGCGAGACCATTCCTCCAACTGGCATGCTGCCAATCAGCGTGCCGGGAACCGTGGACGCGTGGGCGGAACTGCACAAGAAATTCGGCAAACTGAAATTGAGCGATGATCTCGCCCCGGCAATTCGTTACGCCGAGGAAGGTTTCCCGGTCACCGAACTGATCGCATATTACTGGTCCCTCAGTCCGCGCATTTATAAAGGGCTTCCCGGCGCATTTCTCGAAACGTACACGCTTGACGGCAAAGGCCGTACTCCTGCGAAAGGCGACATCTTCAAGAATCGCGCGCTGGCAAAAACTTTGCGACTGATCGGCGAGAAAGGCCGCGACGGCTTTTACAAAGGCGAGATCGCGGACAAGATCGATAAGTTTATGAGCGAGAACGGCGGCTTTCTTCGGAAAGCCGATTTCGAGAAGCATACATCGACGTGGGTCGAGCCGGTCTCGACCAATTATCGCGGCTACGACGTGTTCGAGCTACCGCCGAACGGTCAGGGAATCGCCGCGCTGCAAATCTTGAACATTCTCGAGGGGTTCGATCTTCCAGAAAAAATGGGCCGCAATTCCCCAGACACATTGCACACGATGATCGAAGCGAAGAAAATCGTCTGGGCTGATCGCGCGAAATTTTATGCCGATCCTGCCTTTGCGAAAATTCCCCTCGCCGGTCTTCTTTCGAAAAACTACGCAGCGGAGCGTCGCAAATTGGTTGACCCGCAACACGCGGCAAAAAAAGTTGATGCTGGCAATCCGGACGGAGGACATGCTTCCAGCATGTCTCGGCCGACAGACTTCCAGTCTGTCGTTTCAAATCAACAGGCTAGAAGCCCGTTGGCCGAGACCGGCAGAGATGCCGATCTTCCCGAAGGTGACACGATTTATCTCTGCACGGCTGATGACGAAGGCAACATGGTTTCGCTCATCCAAAGCAATTATCGCGGCATGGGCAGCGGCATCGTCGTGCCCGGCCTTGGGTTCATGTTTCAAGATCGCGGCGAACTTTTCTCGATGGACCCGCACCACGCGAATGTGTACGCGCCGGGCAAACGGCCGTTCCATACAATCATTCCAGGGTTCGTCATGAAAGATGGCAAGCCGTGGGAAGCGTTCGGCGTCATGGGTGGCGGCATGCAACCACAGGGACACGTGCAAGTGCTCACTAACCAGATCGATTTTGGTTTGAACATGCAGGAAGCCGGAGACGCGTCGCGCTGGCAACACGAAGGCGACAACGAACCGACTGGCGAAAAAATGTCTGAATCAGGCGGCTACGTCGAAGTGGAAAGCGGCATTCCGTATGAAACGGTGCGCGAACTGCGCAAGAAAGGACACGACGTTCGTTTCGACGTCGGTGGCTACGGCGGTTATCAAGCCATCAAGGTGGAGACGCACGACGGCCAACGCGTTTATGTCGGCGCGAGCGAATCGCGGAAGGATGGACAGGCCGCGGGATATTAACCCTGGGAAACGGAGAAACGGCGAATGGGCGAAACAGCGACTGCCCCGATTCGCCGACTCTCCGATTCGCTCGTGCTCAGTTCTTCGGCCCTTTAAGCTCGGTTAGTTTTTGTTCGGCCCGCGCGACGTCGGATTTTTGCGCGCTGCCGAGGCGAAGGAGCTTTTGCTGTCGGCGTAGATTTGCCTCCGCTGCGTCGAGCTCTGCGCGCTCACGTTTTGCCATTGCGATTTGCGCGGCTTCAGTCAAGTGCGCCACCGCTGCTTTTGCAGCTTCCAGCTCGTCTTTGGCGCCTTCGCCTGCCGCGAGTTGAGATTCCTGCGCGGTAAGGTCATTTTTCGCGCGCATGAGCTGCGCATTTGCAAAGTCGGACTCGAGCCGGACAACTTTCAACGCGCGTTGCTCGACTTCCATCTTCGCGAGAACGCCGATTTTGTAGAGGCGCTCCGCGCCGGACGCGTTTTTCTTTGCGCGCTCCAATTGTTTTTCCAAACGCGCAACGTCGCCATCCGGCGCATCTGTCGTCGGCAATGGCTGATCCGTGAGGTTTTGCTTCAACACCGGTGGCTCGATGTCGAACGAGTCAGGTTCTGGGGATTGGTTTTGGGGTAATTGATCGGCAGCCAGCGTGGCCATTGCCGTTGCGATCAAGGTGACCGGCAGCGCGAAAATGCGGGTCATTCGACAACCTTATCATGAAAGTCCAAAAGTCCACGCACCGACACAGCATCCTTGTTTGTGTACAAGTAGTTTCATAAGTCAATCGACCCTCACCAGGGCGTCGGGAATAAAAAGAGCACAGGCAATTTCACTTTTTGAAACCGCTTGCAGACTTTTGTCCGCCGCTGATAGCTCTGGGGAGCGCAGGCTGCTAGCCTGTTCTTTTCGGCAGCTTGCCGAAAAGCTCTTCGACCGTTCCATTCCGCGTGCTGTTGCGACGCTCGGGGCGTCGTCGGCAGGCTGCCGACGACAGCAGGCTGCGCTCTCCAGACGCTGCCAGGTCCAGTTGTTTCTAAATCGTGGACGAGCGCCAGCGCGAAAGCGCGCGGAATCAAACAGATTGACGGAAATGCGATGAAATTAATCCTGGTTAAGGTTGCGAAACTGTTTTCGGCGCAGGGTTACTTACTTCAAGTCCGCCACGGGACGGACTCGCCGTGGTGAGCCGTGCGCTTACCTTCTGGATTTGCGCAGCCTGCTCTTTGAGCTGAGCCGTGAGAACATCTATTCCTTTCTGTTGCTGCCCCATACTTGCCTTTAGCTCTGCGATGGTCGCTTCTTGTTCCTGCGCCTTGCGGCTTTGCTCGCTCATCTTGCGTTCTTGTTCTTCAACCTTGCGGTGCTCTTTTAGAAACTCATTGAGTAGCATCGCGTTGACTGCTTCGTACCGCACGGTGGAGATGTCGCCCTTGGGGTCATGGGTTACCAAGTCTGGGTTCACCTCGGCGACCTCCTCGGCCACGAGGCCGAACTGCGGGATGCCCGTCTTATCCAGCTCGGGCTTGTAATGGAAGGTGACGGGACGCAGGGCCAGGAGCGCGTCACTGACAGCGCCCATGTCGGCGATGTCAGTCTTGAACCTGCGCGCGGAGAGGAACACGCCCAGCTTGCCAGCGTTGTCCACGTAGCAGGTGCTTCCGCCTCCGCCAACGGTCTGGCCGGCGATGCCAGCGATGTAGGTAGCGCTGTGAAGAACGTCGCCAATGCGAATGGTGCCGCTGTCGTCGCTAGATCCCTGGTTACCAATGTCAATGTTGTTGCTCCCGGTGGTGATATTGTGTCCTGCCGCCTGGCCGAGGGCGGTATTGAAGCTGCCGGTGGTGTTCGCACCGAGCGCGGCATAACCAACGGCCGTGTTGTTGTGGCCGATGGTGTTGGCGTAGAGCGCCCGGATGCCGGTGCCGGTGTTCAGGTCGCCCGCGGTGTTGAATCGGAGCGCCTCGAAACCGAAGGCGGTGTTATCGGAGCTCATATTCTGCAAGAGCGCGTATACGCCGCAGGCGGTGTTGTTGTTGCCGAGGGTGTTATAGTACAGAGCCTGGACGCCGTAGGCCGTGTTGTAGTAGCCCTTGGTGTTGTCGTGGAGCGCCTGGAAACCGCAGGCGGTGTTGTCCGTGCCATACCCTGGGTCCGGCCATTGATTGGCGAAGAGGGCCTGGTATCCAACAGCCGTATTGTTGACGCCCACTGTGTTGGAGAAGAGCGCCTGGTATCCGCTGGCGGTGTTGGAGTTGCCCGTGGTGTCGTGGTAGAGCGCTGCAAAACCAGTGGCCGTGTTGTAATCGCCTTTGTTGTAATACAGCGCGCCATAACCGTTGGCGGTATTGCTGTTGCCGTTCGTGTTGTTGGCGAGCGCATAAGCGCCAGTGGCATTGTTGTACCACCCGGTGGTATTGCTGTAGAGCGCATAAACCCCATTCGCGGTGTTGTTGTTGCCGCTGATGTTGCTGAACAGGGCCCGAACGCCGGTCGCCGTATTGTCTTTGCCGGCAGTGTCGTGATTGAGCGCTTGGAAACCAAAGCCGCTGTTCCAGATGCCGGTGGTAAGGCTCACCAGCACCCCGCTGCCTTCGGCTGTGTTGCCATTGGGCAGAACAGTGTCCGGCTCTGTGGCTTGCGCTCCGGGTAATAACGCAAAGCAGCCGAGCCCCAGCAGGACGAGAAGTCTTGGGACCCAACGGCTGTCGCGGGACGAATGGTTGATCGGGTTTCTAACAGGTGGAGTTGTTGTTTTCATATTTGCCAAACTTTCGTTCTCTTTCCCGGGTGGGTTAATTTTGTGACTGCCGCTCTGAAAGAAGCAGAAAGCTATCCAGGTGAAGTCCGCCTCCGCCAAGTCAGGCTTGTTAGAAAGAATTGTGCGAAAAATTCCGCTGGCTTGGCAAGATAAAAAGTCAAAACAGCCGTTCTGGGGAGCACAGGCTGCTAGCCTGTTCTTTTCGGCAGCTTGCCGAAAAGCTCTTCGGCCGTTCGACACGCTGTCGGCAGGCGTCGGGACGTCGTCGGCCAACGACAACACGCTAGCAGCCTGTGCTCCACAGAGGCCGCCGGGTGTTGACGGATCAGTTGTTTCTAAATCGTGGATAACCGCCAGCGTGAAGCGCGCGGAATCAAAGAGATTGGCGGGAATGGACGAGATTAGTTCTGGTTATGGTTGCGAAACCATTTTTGGGCCAGGCTTGCTCGTTTCCATCTGCGCGCTCACCTTCTGGATTTGCGCGGCCTGCTCTTTGAGGCTTGCAGTGAGAGCCTGCATTTCTTTCTGCTGCCGAAGGATCATCGCTTCGAAGTCTTTTCGTTGCTGCGCTATGATCGCTTCGTGCCTTTCCGCGGTAGATTTCAGTTCAGTGATTACAGCTTCCTGTTGTTGAATCTTGCTGTTCTGTTCTTCCACTTTGCGATGTTCTTTGAGGAACTCGTTGAGCAACATCGCGTTCACCATTTCGTAGCGCACGCTTTCCACCTGGCCTTTGTCATTGCGATACACCAGGTCAGAATCCACTTTTTCCACGTCCTCGGCGATCAGCCCAAAACCGAGCGCCTGCGTGGCATCAAACTCCTTTTTAAGACGGAAGCTGACCGGCTTAAGCGCGTAGAGCGCTTGACTGGTCTTATCCATGGGTTTGATGTCCTCCTTGTAACGTCGCGAAGAAACAACAGCAGTATGCCCAAGTCTGCCGTCGCTCAGTCGTACTGTAACATAGTCGTTAACACCTGCGCTAAAATTCTGCACGGTCGTATTAATGTTTCTGATCCAGGTGGTATCGTTCTCGCCAGGAACGCCGGAGACCCCGGCGCCGATGCAGACATTGCCGTCGCCGGTAATGCTGAGGCCGGCTCGAGAGCCGTTGGCCGTGTTGAGGCCGCCGGTGGTGTTGTTAAAGAGCGCTTCATGACCGTTGGCCACGTTCTCGCTGCCGGTGGTGTTGCGAGTGAGCGCTTGATGACCGTTGGCCGTGTTTTCGATGCCGGTGGTGTTGAGATAGAGCGCAGCAAAACCAGTGGCCGTGTTTTGGAAACCTTCGGTGTTGTAATAGAGCGCAGAATAACCGTTGGCAGTGTTCTTGCCGCCAGTTGTGTTGTTCGCGAGCGAATAAGCGCCACTGGCACTATTGAAAAACCCGCTGGTGTTGCTAAAGAGCGATAAAACGCCAGTGGCGGTGTTGAAGCCGCCATTGATATCGCTAGAGAGGGCTCGAAGACCGGTCGCCGTATTTTGGTTACCGGCAGTGAGGTGGTTGAGCGCCTCGAAACCAGTACCGGTGTTCCAGATCCCACCGGTGCGACTAACCAGCACCCCAATACCTTCGCCATTGTTGGACCCGGGTATGGCGCCATCGGTGTCGGGTCCCACCGCTTGCGCCATCGGTGCAAGCCCAAAACAGACAAGCACGAGCGGGATAAGACGGCCTGCCGCGCCGTAGCTGCGCGAAGGCGGGAAACCCCATCGGAAAGAGGGCCGATGAATAGGACTTTTTGCAGAGTGAATAATTGCTTTCATTTAACAAACCTTTCTTTTTCCAGGCGATTGAGGCGTGGGTTTGGATCTGAAGAAGGCCAGAAGAAGCTGCCTGGGAAAGCGTCCTCTGCTGGTCCAGATCGATTCACGGCGTCGAGTTTTCAAAAATCTCGGCGGCGTGTCGATATAATAATTTGGAGGAATGACGAATGCCTAATGACGAAGGAATGACCCGGCTTCGCGCAGCTTCGGCGCGACAGACGAAAGGCGAAGGTCGAAGGGCTAAGAGCCAAGGACGGCCACTCTACCGCGCTGCAACGCTGTAAGTTTCCAACTCAATCTTAACCTTCTCTTTCGCTTCGTTTCCTTCGCCGGCTTGTGTGAATTGATTCCCTCGAAAGGTTCTAAACAGAAGATAGCCCCCTTCGCCGAGGCTCCGGCGTGGCAGGCCAAGAAAACGAAGATCTGACTCAAGCGCCCTATCTCTGCGATCGCGTTATGGATTATTTATTCGAGACTGTTTGCGGCGCTGCCTTAGTCACTTCCAGTCCGCCACGGGACGGACTCGCTGTGGCGAGCTGGGCGCTCATCTTTTGGATTTGCGTTGCCTGTTCTTTGAGCTGTGCCGTGAGAGCTTCGATTCCCTTCTGCTGCTGTGCGATGATCACTTGCTCTTCTGCAACAGTGTTCTTTAACTGGCCGACTGTGCTTTTCTGTTCCTGCATCTCACGAGCTTGCTCTTCCACTTTGCCGCTTTGTTCCTCGACCTTGCGATGTTCTTTGAGGAATTCGTTGAGCAACATCGCGTTCACCATTTCGTAGCGCACGCTGTATGGTTTGCTATCGCGGTCGAGAACCACCAGGTCAGGATTCACTTTCGCGACATCCTCCGCCACCAATCCAAACTGCGGGGTTTCCTTGGCATCGTTCTTATAGTGAAAGGTGACGGGTTTGAGCGCGAGGATTGTTTCGCTGGCTTTATCCATCGGTTTGATGTCCTTTTTGAATCGCGCGGAGGAGACGCCGGTGGCAAGGTGGCCATTCGGGGCGATGCGAAGGGGGATGCTCGCGGCGTCGTTCACACCAAAGGCACCGGCGATAAAAGAGTCTGTCGAAACGGGACCGACGAATCTGCCGATACGGATTGTGTTGCTTTCATCAGGAAGACCGGCCCCAACGTCTGTGCCGACATAGACGTTAAAGTTACCTGCTAATATGTTACCACCGGCCCCGATACCCACGACTGTGTTATTAAAACCGCTTACGTTGTTAACCAGTGACAGGCCACCCACGGCTGTGTTACCAGCGCCGCTTACGTTGTCAAACATTGAATCGTCACCGATCGCTACGTTTTGAAAGCCGGTATCGTTAAGAACCAGCGCAAAATTACCATGGGCGTTGTTGAAGGAGCCGGTCGTATTCTGGAAGAGCGCCCTGAAACCAACGGCGTTGTTCGCGCCGCCTTCGGTGTTCCTGTTAAGCGCTTCACTACCGACAGCCGTGTTGGCGTCGCCGGTGGTGTTTTTAAAGAGCGCAGCAAAACCAGTGGCCGTGTTGGCCTCGCCTTCGGTGTTGAAATAGAGCGCTCCATAACCGTTGGCAGTATTGAAGCTAGCGATTGTGTTGTTGG
>WNGF01016348.1_pt1 | contig 12922 bp, 17 predicted proteins | sample 5400641 | NCBI WGS metagenome assembly WNGF01 (sample SAMN13153371, study PRJNA577476) | soil metagenome | isolation source: 80 cm soil or saprolite under grassland replicate 2 | place: USA:California | collected 2016-06-15
TAGGCCATTCGCCGCGAAGACGGGCTTTGCCCGGCTTCGCCGCAGCCGCCCTCCGTTAGAAGCTTCGGCGGAAAATCATCATGGGCGCGCAGGCCCGGATTTTCCGACGTCAGTGGGGCGCCTCGTCCGTGATCGTCGAGCAGGTGAACGGCCAGTACGTCCAGAGCGAGCCTGTGAGGACGGGCTGCGTCCCGCCCTAGGCCATTCGCCGCGAAGACGGGCTTTGCCCGGCGTCGCCGCAGCCGCCCTCCGTTAGAAGCTTCGGCGGAAAATCATCATGGGCGCGCAGCGCCCGGATTTTCCGACGTTACTGCGCGTGAACGTCGCAGCCCAGCACCATCAGGGCCTCGACCGCTTCGGTCATGAAGGCCGTCGCCTGGTGGACGTCGGCGAATGTGTACGGCCCGGGGCGCGACGGCTCGGCGCTGCGCCCGCCAGCGGGATAGACCTCCGCCTCGACAACGCACGAGTCGCCGTAGTCGACGGCGCGGAGAATGGCGATTGAACGTCCGTCCCGTCTGGCGTGCCGCACGAAGAGCTCCCGTGCAGCCGGCGCCGCTCCGTCGCTCACGTCCCGTGGGCGGCGTTCTGGGCGGCCTGCGCGACAGTCTCCTTGTCCGCGAAGCCGCTGATCTTGACCACGAGCGTCGCCGGCCTGACGTAGACGAGCAGGCCCGGATCGGGTAGCAGGCCGAGCTGCTCGGTCAGCTTCCCGACCTGAGCCTTGCTGAGCACGTTGAGCGGGACGAACCCGACACCGGCGAGATGAGCCCCGGCCCTCGCCTCGGCGAAGGCGATCCCGTCCACCTCTGAATACGGGTTGTAGAGCGAGATCACGACCGTGCTGTGCTGCCCCAGCGCGCGCGCCACTGGAGCGGGCAGGCCGGCGGCGAGCGCGGCGGCGGCAGCGGCAGCCGCCCGCTTCATGGACGCCTTCTGCGCGAGGGCTCTGGCGGCCGCAGGCTTCGTCTTCGTCGCCGAGTGCTTCCTGGGCGTCGCAACCGGCGCCGTCGACGCTTGCTTCGCCTTCACGCCGGGGCCGAACGGGTGGTGCTTGATGCGGTGCGTCGTGGGCACCGAGGACTCGCCGCGCCCGAGCACCATCATTGCGGCGCCGAAAAGGACGGTGGCGGTGAGCCCGAGCAGGGCGGCGATGCGGACAGGGGGCGAGAGCGTGAAGGTCACATGTCTCCTATCGGCATCGCAAAAAGGGGACTTGAAAGACGAAGGGCGCGGTTTCCCGCGCCCTTCGGCAGCTCCGATTCAGGCCGACTAGCAGACCTGATTCTCGAGATCGGCACCCGGGCCGTTCTTGCGCCAGGTCTTGCCGCCGACCGTGCTCTGCATGCAGTACGTGACCGAGTCGGCCGACACGATCGTCAGCTTCGTCGCGACGATAGCCGAGTCGTAGTTCTGCATCGCGGAGATGGTCACACCGGCGTAGCCGGCGGACGCGCCGGTACCGGTGTTGTCCGCGTTGTACGCCTCGATGGCGGGCACTGCGGCGCGAACGTTGGCCTTCGCGGCCGAGTTGTTCGCGCGATCGCGGAAGCTCAGGTACGAGGGAATCGCGATCGCGAGGAGGATGCCCAGAATGATGATGACAACGAGAAGTTCGATGAGGGTGAAACCGCTTTCCTCACCGGCCAGCCGCTGCCGGATTTTGCGGGTCATGCAGGTGCTCCTTCCATGGGAATACGAACGAAGTGGCTGCACCTGCATCGGCGGAATCACCCACCGCGGGCGACCCTCGATCGGGTGATTCCTGCCTTTTGAAAACTGCGCGCTAAAGCCTTAAAGAACGGGCCGTGGCATGCCGATGACTCGTTCGAGTTATGCCGCCGGCGAACTCCATAGACGAGCTGCTCGAGCACATGGTGGAGCGAAATGCCTCCGACCTTCATGTGACGACGGGGACACCCCCTGCGATTCGCGTGCGCGGAGAGGTGCAGCGGCTCGAGGGCTACGACTCGCTGACCTCGGAGGACACGCAGCAGCTCCTCTACCGCATCCTCTCCAGCGAGCAGCAGAAGCAGCTCGAGCTGAAGCGACAGCTCGACTTCTCGCATTCGATCCCGGGGCTGGCACGCTTCCGCGTCAACGTCTACTTCCAGCGCGAGACCATCGGGGCGGCGTTCCGCCTGATTCCCGCGGAGCTCAAGACACTCGAGGAGCTGGGCATCCCGTCCTCGCTCCACCAGCTCGCCGAGAAGCCGCGCGGCCTCGTCCTCGTGACCGGACCGACCGGCTCCGGTAAGTCGACCACGCTCGCAGCGCTGATCGACGAGATCAACCGAAACCGATCCGAGCACATCCTCACGGTCGAAGATCCGATCGAGTTCCTGCACCGCCACAAGCGCTGCATCGTCAACCAGCGCGAGATCGGGCCCGACGCAACGAGCTTCGCCGAGGCCCTACGGGCGGCGCTGCGGCAAGACCCCGACGTGATCCTCGTGGGTGAGATGCGCGACCTCGAGACCATCGCCACGGCGCTGACCGCTGCGGAGACGGGACATCTCGTGTTCGGGACGCTGCACACGCAGAGCGCGCCCTCGACGATCGACCGCATCATCGACGTCTTTCCTGCCGAGCAGCAGGAGCAAGTGCGGATCCAGATCGCGAGCTCGCTGCAGGGCGTCGTGACGCAGGCACTGTTGCCGACGGCCGACGGACAGGGCCGCGTGCCCGCGCTCGAGATCCTGTTGCCCGACGATGCCGTCCGCAACCTGATCCGGCAGGGAAAGGTCGAGCAGATCTATTCCGTCATGCAGACGAACACCGGCCGCGGCATGCAGACGATGGAGCAGTCGCTCGCCGAGCTCATCCAGCGCCGCGTCGTCGACTTCGAGCTCGGCCTCTCGCGCTCGAGTCGCCCTGCACAGCTGATCGGGCTGCTGGAGCGGAACGGTTTCCCCGTCGACGTTCCGCCGGACCTCGGCGGGTCGCAACAGGATGACGAGGCGCCGCTCGCGACGGGCCTCCGCGTCGCCGGGAGCTAGCGGTGGACGAGCAGTCGATCTGGAAGAAGGAGATCTCGTTCCGGCGCAAGTCGAAGGAGAAGACGGCGCAGCAGGCTCCCGGCGAGGAGCCGACGTCCCTCTGGAAGAAGGAGATCTCTCTCAGGAAGAAGGCGAAGGTCGACGCGGTCGACGCGGCGGAGCAGAACGAGGACGCTGCGCCGAAGGAGTCGATCTGGAAGAGGGAGATCAGCTTCGGGCGCAAGGCGAAGCAGGACGCGGCTCCGCCCGAGCCGGACGTGGCCGCGTCCGAAGTCATTGCCGATCCCCCAAGCCATGTCCCGGCACCGGGCACCGAGCCGGGGCCCGAGGAGACGGTATGGACCAGGGAGGTCAGTTTCAGCCGCAAGACCGAGGAGGACGTGCAGCCCGAGCCGGTCGCAGCGGAAGCGCCACCGGCGATCGAAGAGGTCGAGGCCGAAGCGGAGGCTGCCCCTTCCAGTGATGTCCAGGTGCCAGACACCGAGACTGGTCCCGAGGAGCCGACGTGGAAGAAGGAAGTCTCGTTCAGCCGTAGGACCGAAGAGGACGAGGAGGCCGAGCCGGTCGCCGCGGAAGCGCCGCCGACGATCGAAGAGGTCGGGGCCGACGCTGAGGCTGACCCTTCCAGCGATGTCCAGGTGCCGGGCACCGAGACTGGTCCCGAGGAGACGACGTGGAAGAAGGAAGTGTCGTTCAGCCGCAAGCCCAAGACCGAGGACGAGTCACTCGCGGAAGCGCCCGTCGCTGAAGAGCCCGTGCCGGAAGAGCGCGTCGTCGCGGAGGAGCCGGTAGCTGAAGTCCCCGTCGCGGCGAAGCCGGTCGCGACAGAATCCTGGAGCGCCAAGCCGTCGCTGCCGCCGCAACCGGTCCCGGAAGCTCCGACGGTCGTCCACCCGCCGGTGCCCGCCGCGCAGCTCCCGCCGCTTCCGGCCGAGACCGAGAAGGTCCCGTTCTGGAAGAAGGAGATCTCCTTCGGCGGCAAGAAGCGCGAGCAGACTCCGAAAGCCGAGAGGACCCCGAAGACCAAGGAGCCAAAGCAGCCGAAGGAGCGCAAAGCGAAGGCCCCGCGCGGCGGCGGCAAGGGTTCGAAGCGGCTCGTGGGCCTGAAGATCGGCGCGTCCCAGCTCGCCGCGGCGCGCGTCGCCAACAATGGCTCGGCCGAGCTGCTGCAGGTCGCACGGCAGCCGCTCGACCCGGGCATCGTCGTCGGCGGAGAGCTGCGCGACGCCGACGCGCTGGCCGAAGCGCTCAAGGACTTCTTCGCCAAGCACAAGCTGCCGAAGCGCGGTGTCCGCCTCGGGATTGCGAACAACCGCATCGGCGTCCGGACGTTCGACATCGTCGGCATCGAGGATCAGAAGCAGCTTGCGAACGCGGTCCGCTTCCGTGCGCAGGAGGCCTTGCCGATCCCGATCGACGAGGCTGTCCTGGACTATCAGGTTCTCGGCGAGAGCGTCGACGAGGAGGGGCAACCGACGCAGCGGATCCTGCTCGTCGTCGCCTACCGCGAGCTCATCGATCGATACGTCGACGCCTGCAAGAAGGCAGGCATCGCACTCGTCGGTATCGATCTCGAAGCCTTCGCGCTGCTGCGCGCCTTGCAGGCGCCGGAGGGCAATGATCCGGGTGCAGCCCTCGTCGCGGTTGCGGTCGGGCACGAGCGCTCGACCTTCGCCGTCTCGGACGGGCGTGTCTGCGAGTTCACGCGCGTGCTCGAGTGGGGCGGCTCCGCGCTCAACGTGGCGATCGCGCGCGTCCTCGACGCGGCGCCGTCGGAAGTCGAGCACGTCAAACGTGCGCTGACGCTCACGGATTCGACCGTCGTTCCGGAGGGTCTGACGGCAGACCAGACGAAGAGGGCTGTGGACGCCCTGCGCAAGGCGATCCAGTCGTTCGCGCGCGAGCTCGTGTCCTCGCTCCAGTACTACCAGAACCAGCCGGGCTCGCTCGGCATCGGCGAGATCGTCCTGACGGGCGGCACCGCGCACCTTCCGGGGCTCGCCGACGAACTCGAGCGGCTGATCGGCGTGCGTGTCCGCGTCGGCGACCCGCTTGCCCGCATGAAGGTGTCGAGGAAGGTCGGCGAGCCGGACCAGGTCGGCTCGCTCGCCGTTGCAATCGGTCTGGGAATCGAGGACTAAGCGTGCGCGCCGTCAACCTCCTCCCCCGCGACACGAGGCAGCGGACGGTCCGCAAGGAGAGCGTGCCGGTCCTCGTCGGCGTGTGTTCCGGCGTCCTCGTCCTCGCCGTCCTGGGCGCCATGTTCATGATGGGAAGCGGCAAGGGGACCGCGTCTTCCGCGAGTTCTCGCTGGTGCTGCCGGACGACGTCTGGCTGACGACGCTGACGGCGAAGTCGCCGATCTCACCGGCCACGAACATCGCGACTGGCTCCACCGGCGCTCCCTCGCAGTTCACGATCCTGGGACGCACGTACTCGCACGACGGCGTCGCCCGCCTGCTTTCGCGGCTCCAGGTCGTCCCGGACCTGACGAACGTGCAGCTCCTCAGCTCCACGCGGTCACAGGTCGCCGGGCAGGACGTGGTCGAGTTCTCGATCGCCGCCGACATCAAGGTGGCTGGGGGCTCGTGAAAGAGCGCAAGCCTCTCAATCCGGCAGCGCTGATCGCGCTGATCGTCGGCGCCGTCCTCGTCGTGGGCTTCGCCGGCTGGTTCCTGCTCGTGCACCCGCAGGGCGGGAAGCTGAACAACCTCAAGCGCGAGGCGGAAGACGTGCAGCAGAAAATCGACGCCTACGAGCAGCAGGTCGCTGCCGCGCGGTCCGCGCCGAAGATCGAGGTGGCCGACGTCTATCGACTCGCGAAGGCGATGCCGGACAAGACGGACATGCCCGACCTCGTGCTCGAGCTGAGCCAGCTCGCACGTGACACGGGTATCCGCTTCGACTCGATCTCCCCACAGGGCCCCACGCCCGTGGACAGCTACCAGGTGCTGCCGATCACTGTGACCTTCAACGGCAACTTCTACAACCTCGCCGATTTCCTGTACCGGCTGCGCTCACTCGTGACCGTGCACGCAGGCCGGCTCGATGCGACCGGCCGGTTGTTCGCGGTCGACACGCTCACGTTCAACGAGAGCCCGCTCAAGTTCCCGCAGATCCAGGCGACACTTGTGATCGACGCGTTTGTTTACGGCGCGGGCGTACCGGCTCCGGCCGCCGTTACACCGACCCCGACGACGACCGCGACCACGACCACGACCACGACGACGTCTACCACCACGACCGAGGCCGCACCGAGCGGCGCATCTGCGACAGGAGCTCCCTAATGGCCAAGAAGCACGTCGATCCGCTCAAGGCAAAGCAGAAGAAGCAGAAGATCTTGCTCGCCGTGCTCGGTGTGGCATTCCTCGGGGTGGTCGCGTTCGAGGGGCCCAAGCTCTGGAAGCAGCTGCATCCGAAAGCTCCCCCCGTCCCCACGACGACGACGGCGACGGCCACGCCTCCGACGGGCACCCCGACGCTGGCTGCACCGACACTGCAGGGCGCAGGCCAGGAGGCGAGTGCGACCGCGTCCCCGACCGGCTCGCTCGCCTCGGCCGCAACGACTGTGCAGGAGGGTCAGCTCGCGTCCTTCAGCCTCTTCGCCAGCAAGGATCCTTTCGCTCAGCAGCTCGACGACGACGAGACTGGCTCGAGCTCGCCCGGGAGCGGCGGCAGCAGCAGCAGCAGCAGCTCGTCCGGCTCGAGCTCCCCGGACGGCATCCCGTCGATCCCTGGCAACGAGCCCGCGCCGGGCACCGCCGTGATCTCCGTGAACGGGACGCTGTACAGCGTCACCGTGGGGGACGACTTCCCGGAGGCAAGCCCGACGGACCCGACGCTCGTGCCGCTCTTCCATCTCGTCTCCCTCACCGCTCATACAGCGAAGATCTCGATCGTCGGCGGCTCCTACTCGAGCGGCGCCAAGGTCATCACGCTGAAGGAGAACAAGAAAGTGACGCTGATGAACACCGCGGACGGGACGCGCTACACACTCGTCTTGAAGCCGCAGGGCACCAACGTGGGCCAGACCGACACGACAGGCACGACCACGACCCCCACGGTCACCCTCCCGCCTGCGATCCCCTGATTCTGCTAGCCCGGGTTCGTCGACGAGTCGTACGTCGACGACGCGCGCGCATAGGAACGCGCGGTGTTCTCCGCCGGGCGGACGACGACCGTAATCGCCTTTAGCTGGCTTCCGCCGCCAGGCGCGTCGTAGTAGAGATAGGTGTCGACGCGATACGAGCGACGGTCGGCACCCGTCGTCGTATAGCTGGGATCGCACGCGGTCGTGGGGACGCTAGTCGGGCACGTGGTGACGGTCGCGACGAGTCCCTTCGGCGAGACGGGGCTCTGCATGTTGGCCGTATAGACGGTGTCAGCCGTATAGGAGGAGTCCGCGACGGCCGTGTTCCATTCAGAGGTGATGAAGACGATGTTGTCGTAGATCAGCCCGCGGTACGCCTCCATCTGCTTGTCGGCGAGTGCCGCCGCAGTCGAGACTCGGCTCGCACGGGCCAGAGCGCGGTTTCCCGACGAGAACGCGGCCACGATGGCCAGGATGCCGATGTTCAGCATTACCATCGCCATCAAGAGTTCGATTAGACCGAAGCCGCTCTCGTCACGCGCGCGCGTGTGCACGTGAGAGCTATCGGCAGCCCTCTTTAGAGCCTCAACCCCCTTGCCGATAGCTCTCTCGATGGGAGTACCAGCTGTGGCCCCTATTCGTCTGGCATCTCCACGTAACTAGGCGCGGAGCGCTTGTGGCTGCCTTCTCATATTCAGCGATCAACGCCGACGGTCTCGAGCTCTCGGGCGAGCTCCACGCGCCCGACCTGTCCGGGGCCCGCGAGCAGCTCCGGGTCCGCGGCCTCCTTGCGGATCGCCTCCACGAGCTTCCGTCTGCGGGCCAGGAGGGCGCGCGCAACTTCTTCAAGTCGGTCAAGCCGAAGACGCTTCAGGTCTTCTCGCGCCAGTTCGCGACGATGATCGAGGCCGGGCTGAACATCGTCGCTGCGCTCGTGATCCTCGAGGATCAGACGGACGACGTCTACTTCGCCGCGGTGATCAAGGAGCTGCGCGCGGACGTGGAGGGTGGTCTGCTGCTGTCACAGGCGATGTCGCGCCATCCGAAGATCTTCGACCGACTCTTCATCTCCATGGTCGAGGCCGGCGAGGCGGCGGGCATCCTCGACGAGGTCCTCGACCGCGTCGCGTTCCAGATCGAGAAGGCGACGCAGATCAAGCGCCGGGTGAAGGGAGCGATGCTCTACCCGACCATGGTGCTGGTGTTCGCGACGCTCGTCCTCGTAGGTCTCCTCATGTTCCTCGTCCCGGTCTTCGTCCGGATCTTCGGACAGCTCGGCGGCGAGCTGCCGACGCTGACGCAGTACGTCGTGAGCGCGTCGGATCTGCTCCGCCACAAGTGGTTCATCATCTTCCCCGGCCTCGGGCTTTCGATCTTCGGCCTGCGGCGGTACAAGAAGAGCGAGTCGGGCCGCAAGCAGTGGGACCGGATCAAGCTCAAGATCCCGATGAAGATCGGACAGGTCGTCCTCAAGGTGACCATGGCCCGGTTCTCGCGCACGCTCTCGACCCTCGTCTCCGCCGGCGTGGACATCATCAAGGCGCTCGAGATCACCGGTCAGACGGCCGGCAACTGGGTGATCGAGGAGGCCCTCGCCGACGTGCGCGCCAAGGTGCACGAGGGCGTTCCGATCGCGCAGCCGCTCGTCGACAACCCGATCTTCCCCCCCATGGTCAGTCAGATGGTGAAGATCGGCGAGGAGACGGGAGAGCTCGAGAAGATGCTCGGCAAGATCGCGGACTTCTACGAGGACGAGGTCGACGCGGCGATCCAGTCGCTGACATCGATCGTCGAGCCGCTGATGATGATCATGGTCGGGTGCATGGTCGGCGTCATCGTGATCGCCATGTACCTGCCGATGTTCAAGATGCTCAGCCTGGTGAAGTAGCTGCTCGCTCCGAAACCGAATCGTCGAACGACCCTCTAGGTAGCGGCGGCAGGACTCGAACCTGCGACACGCGGATTATGATTCCGCTGCTCTAACCAACTGAGCTACGCCGCCAAGTGGCTCTCAGTGTAGCGTCGGGCCGTGGGACGGGCCTTAATCGTTTCCTCAAATCGGCGTGGTCTGATTGCGGCGTCAATTTGGACGGGAGGAGCACGATGATGTTGGGGTCCAGGAAGGCGTTCGCCGCGATCGCCGTGGCCGCTGCGCTCGCCGGCGGTCTCGGAGCTGGTGCGGCGACGGGCGCTAAACGGCACGCGCCCCGCGTGTTGCTAAAGGCGGCCGCGCAGTACATCGGTGTCAGTAGGACAGAGCTGGTGAAGGAAGCGCGTTCAGGCAAGACGCTTGCGCAGATAGCCACGGAACACGGGAAGACGATCGCCGGCCTCGAGGCGGCGATGCTCGCCGCGGTGAAGGCGAAACTGGAGGCCGCCGTCGCTGCGGGGAAAATGACCGCCGCCGAGGAGCAGACTAAGCTCGCGCGTGTCCAGCAGCTCATCGACCGCCTGGTGAACGTCAGGCTCACCGGGAGGGCCGGTAAGCACGTCGGCAAGGCGAGGCTGCTGAAGCTCGCGGCCACCTACATCGGCATCACGCCGAACGGGCTGGCGGCCGAGCTAAAGGCCGGGAAGTCGCTCGCTCAGGTGGCCACGGCCCACGGCAAGACAGCTGCGGGCCTGAAGGAAGCCCTGGTCGCGCCCTTCAAGGCGAAGCTCAACAAGGCGGTGGCGTCCGGACGGATCACGACCGCCGAGGCCCAGGCCCGGCTGGACAAGATCTCGGCCCGGCTCGACCAGCTGATCAACAGGATTCGGTAGGCGAGAGGCGGCTCCAGCCGCCTCTCGCTACACTGGCTGTCCGCGCAGGCAGGAGGCGTTGCCTCGCCCTGCGCTTTCCTCTACGAGGCAACAGACATGGCAACCGGAGTACGAGACAAGATCACGCTGGCCTGCAACGAGTGCAAGCGGCGGAACTACATGAGCACGAAGTCGAAGCGGAACACACCTGACCGGCTCGAGGTCCGCAAGTACTGCCGTTGGTGCGGCCGCCACACTCCCCACAGGGAGACCCGTTAATGGCGCGCCAAACCAGAGCCCAGCGCCGAGCGCGACGCGCACAGATGGCACCTGGTAGCGAGGCCGCACTTCCTGGCGGGCCGCCGGCACCGCCGCGAAGGCCGACAGCCCGCGCCGGCGCTCGTCCAGAACCGTCGCGTGAACCACGGCGTGAACCACGTGCCGTTCCCGGCGGAGGTACCAGGCGCTTCATCGCCGAGTCCTGGGGTGAGCTGAAGAAGGTCGAGTGGCCGGGACAAAACCAGCTGATCCAGGGAGTCGTTGTCGTCCTGATTGCCTGCCTGATCGTCGGGATCTGGCTTTACGTGTCCGACCTCGTCTTCAAGCGTCTCGTCGAGAACGTCCTCCTCGGGTAGTAAGGACTCGTCGCGTGTTCCGCTGGTACGTCATCAACACCTACTCGGGTCACGAGAACAAGGTGAAGGCCAATCTCGAGCATCGGATCATGTCCATGAACCAGGCGCCGCGCTTCCGTCGCGTCGTCGTCCCGACCGAGCAGGTGATCGAGACGAAGGAGGGACAGAAGGTCCAGACGGAGAAGCGCGTGCTGCCGGGCTACGTCCTCGTCAACATGGACATGACCGACGAGGCCTGGACGGTGGTCAAGAACACGCCCGGCGTGACCGGGTTCGTCGGCGCCGGCGCGAAGCCGGTGCCGCTCGCGCAGACCGAGGTCGACCGGATCCTCCACACGGGCCGCGGCGACGGTGAGCGCCCGCGCGCGCAGGTCGAGTACTCCCTCGGCGAGTCGGTGAAGGTAACCTCAGGCCCGCTCTCCGACTTCGACGGCGAGGTCGTCGACGTCAACGCGGATCAGCAGAAGCTGAAGGTGCTCGTCGACATCTTCGAGCGCCAGGTGCCCGTGGAGCTGACCTTCGACCAAGTCAAGAAGCTGGACTGAGAACATGGCCAAGAAAGTTCTGACACTGATCAAGCTGCAGATTCCCGGCGGACAGGCGAACCCCGCACCGCCGGTGGGTCCTGCGCTCGGTCAGCACGGCGTCAACATCATGGAGTTCTGCAAGGCGTTCAATGCGCAGACCGCGCAGGAGAACGGCCGCATCACTCCGGTCGAGATCACGGTCTACGAAGACCGTTCGTTCGACTTCATCACGAAGACGCCGCCGGCCGCGGTCCTGATCAAGGAGGCGCTGCGCCTCGAGAAGGGGTCCGGCGAGCCGAACCGCGAGAAGGTCGGCCGCCTGACGCGCGAGCAGGTGCGCCAGATCGCCGAGACGAAGATGCCCGACCTGAACGCTCGCGACGTCGACCAGGCGATGCGGATCGTCGCGGGCACCGCGCAGTCGAAGGGCGTGGAGACTGACGTTCTGTGAACGGCAGGCTCCACGACCGGGGAAAGGCTCCGGGAAACCGGGAGGTTTCCCGTTGCGTAGTGCGCGCTTGCGCGCCGTCCCCTAAGAAGGGGGCACACGGGGGAAACATGGTTTCCCCCGTGGGAGCGGAGCGAAGCGCAGCGACGGGTGTGGAGACAGACGTTCTCTGATGCAACATGGCAAGCAGTACCGGAACGCGCGCGCGGCCTTCGATCGAGAACAGGAGTACTCGCCCGTCGAGGCGATCCGGCTGCTGAAGGAGATGCAGACCGCCAAGTTCGACGAGACGGTTGAGGTGCACTTCCGGCTCGGCCTCAACGTGCGCCACGCCGACGAGCAGCTGCGCGGCACGCTCATGCTCCCGCACGGGACCGGTAGGGAAGCGCGCGTCGCGGTGTTCGCCGAGGGCGAGAAGGCGAAGGAGGCGCAGGACGCAGGCGCCGACATCGTCGGCTCCGCAGATCTTGCGAAGCGGGTCGAGGAGGGTTTCACCGACTTCGACGTCGCGATCGCCACTCCGGACCAGATGGGAAACGTCGGCAAGCTCGGCCGCATCCTCGGCCCGCGCGGTCTTATGCCCAACCCCAAGACGGGCACGGTGACGATGGACGTGGCCAAGGCAGTTCGCGAGGCGAAGGCCGGCAAGCTCGAGTACCGCACCGACCGTGGCGCGAACGTCCACGTCTCGATCGGCAAGAAGAGCTTCGACCAAAGGCAGCTGGTGGAGAACTACGCGGCGCTCGTCGACGAGATCGTGCGCGCGAAGCCCGCCGCCGCGAAGGGCCGCTACATCCGGCAGATCACGCTCACCAGTACCATGGGCCCCGGCATTCACGTCGATCCGCAGAAGACCCGCGGGATTGTCGAGGAACTGGAGGAACAGCCAGAAGCCGTAACTGCATAACCCCCGTCGCCTGAGACAGGAAGCGGACGCGAAGCGCGTCAGAAGTCTTCCCGAGGCGGATCGGTGAAGAGGTTTCCACCTCCTTCAGCGAGCCCGCCTGTGTGCGGGCTCGAATCGTTCGAGGAGGTGAGTACGTGAAGAAAGAAGACAAGGAGCGGCTCGTCGCGGAGCTGACCGAGCGGCTGCGTACCACGGACACCCTGATCGTCGCCGACTACCGCGGGCTGACGATGCCGCAGATCGACGAGTTGCGCACGAAGCTACTCGAGCACGGCGCTCGCTTCGCGGTAGTGAAGAACACGCTCACGAGACGTGCGGCGGAGCTCGCGGGCGCGGATACGTTGCTCGCCCTGCTTGAGGGACCAACCGCGATCGCGTTTCTCGAGTCCGACGGCGACCCGGTCGCGGTCGCCAAGGCGCTCGTCGACGCGGCGCGCGACACGCGCGTGCTCGAAGTCCGCGGCGGCATGCTCGAGGGGAGGCCGATCGAGGCCGGCGAGATCGATTCGCTCGCGAAGCTGCCGCCGGTCGACGTGCTGCGCAGCCAGGTGCTCGGGGCGGTCACAGCGCCGCT
>WNGF01010622.1_pt1 | contig 12920 bp, 10 predicted proteins | sample 5400641 | NCBI WGS metagenome assembly WNGF01 (sample SAMN13153371, study PRJNA577476) | soil metagenome | isolation source: 80 cm soil or saprolite under grassland replicate 2 | place: USA:California | collected 2016-06-15
GACGGGGTCGCGCATGTCGGCCGCGACGAAGCGGGCGCGGGTCCCGGCGGCGCGCCGACGCCGAGCGCGCGCGAGCATCTCGACGGAGATGTCGATTCCAACCGTCGGAGCGTGACGCGAGAGCGCGCCGGTGATCCGTCCCAGCCCGCTGCCGGTCTCCAGAATCCGATCGGGGCGCCATCTCCAGGCGAGACCTCGCCAGAAAGCCAGATGCGCGTTCGCCGCGGACTCCTTCTCGTAGACGGGAAGGATCTTGCTGTAGTAGGCCCGGAGGTCTTCGACCGTCACGGCAGCCGGTGTATACCACTGCCGTGGCGCGCCTGCTCTTCGTCACCGGCACGCCGGCGGACGTGCGCGGTGGCAGCGGCACGTTCGTCGGAATCTCCGGACTCCGGAGGGCGCTCGAATCCCGCGGCCACGACGTCGACCTCCTCGCCCCTGCCCCGGGCCGCCCCGTTTCCGTGACTCGCCGTTTGCTCATCAATCTCCGCGCCCGGAACGCGGCGCGGCGCTTCCGGCCGGACGCGGTGGTCGGCTTCGATCTGGACGGCCTCTTCATCCGTTCGGACGGCGCCCTCCACGTGGCGTCCCTGAAGGGAGTCGTGGCGGACGAGGCGTTGTTCGAGCGGGGCGCGGCTCGAGCGCGGCTAAGAGTCGAGGCCTTCTTCGAAAATCTCCACGTCCGGCGCGCCGACCTCGTCCTCGCGACGAGCGCCTATTCCGCATCCCAGGTCGTCGCGCACTACGCCGTCCCTCCGGGCCGCGTGCGCGTTGTGCCGGAGTCCATCGATCTCGATCGCTGGAGACGGGCGCTCGAGTCGGCGCAAGCGCTCCCGCGCGAAGAGCCGTCGATCCTCTGCGTGGCGCATCTCTATCCGCGCAAGGATGTGGCAACGCTCCTCGGGGCCATGACGCGGCTCCGGAGCGAGGTGGCGCTGCGCGTGGCCGGCACCGGCCCTCAACTCGACCACCTGCGAATCCTGGCCGAGCGGCAAGGTCTCGCGCGGCGCGTCGAGTTCCTGGGCCACGTCTCCTTCACCCGTCTCGCCGCGGAGTACCGCCGGGCAGACATCTTTTGCCTGCCCTCGAGGCAGGAGGGATTTGGAATCGTGTTTCTCGAGGCCATGGCGGCCGGGCTCCCGATCGTCGCGGCCCGCGCCGCGGCGGTGCCCGAGGTCCTCGCGGATGGCGAGTGCGGGATCCTGGCGCCGCCCGGCGATGAGTCCGCGCTCGCCGCCGCGCTCCAACGGCTGTTGCGGGATCCGACGGAGCGGCAGCGTCTGTCGGAAGCCGGGAGCCGTCGCGTGGAACGCTACGACGCCCCTCTCGTCGCCGCGCGGTTTCTCGAGGCGATCGGCCTGCCGGAAGCGCGGCGAGTCGATTGATCCACAATGCGGGCTAGCCCGCATAATTCGCGAACGACTCCAGCCGTCCCGCGGATCGCGGGAACAAGGTGTACCTCAGCAACACGCAATATCGCCACAACAGCCCATTCATCTCTCAATGAGATGCACGTGTTTCGGCTGGGTGTCCGTGAATTATCCGGGCTAGAATGCCGGAATGGAGGATCGAGTGAGACGAAAGACGAGGAAAGCCCTGAGACTGTCCGCACGGCACGCCGGCCTGGCACTGCAGATGCTCATCGAGGAGGGCAGGATCGCCGCCGGCGACGTCGCCCGAGCCCTGAAGAACCGCGAGAAGTTGATCAAGGAGCTGAGAGCGAGACTCGCGGAGATCGAGAGCGTCTCACGGCCCGTCGCTCGCAGGCTCGCTTCGGCCGGCCGCAAAGCCGTCCGCCGCGTCGCGCCCCGCGCCCGCAAGGCGATCACCCGCGCCCAGCGAGTCGCGCGCCAGGCGCAGGGTCGCTACATGGCCGCCGTCCGCAGCCTCTCGGAGGATGCCCGCGTCAAGATCCGGGAGATCCGCAAGGAGTCCGGAGTTGACGCGGCGATCAAAGCGGCGCTGAAGATGTCGGGCGCGAAGTAAGCGAGTCGGCCCGGCTCAATCCGAGTCGGTGGAGGTCTCGGCGACCTCGTTGCCGACGGAGCGAACGAGAGCCTCGACGGCGGTGTCCTCGAGGCCCTTGGGGCCAAAGCCGCGCCTGGCGAACTCGACCCAGTCTTCATCGGCATCCACCTGAAGAGCCAGAAGCCTTGCACGGCCGTGCCAGTAGATGCGCACGGACATGTTCGCGGACTTGTAGACGGCGATCCGGTCTCCCGAGGAATCGGACGGCCTCTCTTCCTTCAAGAAGGCGTATCCCTTCTGCCGGAGAGCCGAGCCCAGACGGTCGAAGGCGGCATCCAGGGTCAACATTTCGGACCTCGCTTTACTGCTGCCTGATCTCCATTCTATTTCCATCTTCTCCCTGTCCGGCAGGAGAGGGTTGGGGTTGAGGGACTCGCGAAGCGAGTGCCGCGGCCGAAAGCCGCGGGCCCGACGCCGGGACGGATAAGACGGACAGAAACCGATGGAACTTCAAGGTCGGTCAGCTCTCGGCGCCGTCGTCGGACGCTAGAGCCAGGATCTCTCCCCGCTCCTGGCGCTGCGCGCGGGCGGCCGCAAGCGCCGCCGGGCCGCGGTCCCGCCACCAGGCCCGAGCCTGCTCGACGTTCCACGGCGGCGCGACGGCGCACGCCTCGAGCATGGCGTCGAGCTCCTGGACCGAACTCGGCCGGTCCTCGCGGCGAAAGGCGAGGCAGCGGCAGATTGTCTCGTCGAGCAAGCGGGGCACCGCGCCCGGCGCGGCGAGAGAGAGAGGAGCCGGCGGTCCTTGCCGCTCCGCCCGGAAGACCTCGATCGCTGTGCGGCCCGGAAAGGGGGACTTGCCGGTCAGAAGAAAGTACCCGACCGCCCCGAGCGCGAAGAGGTCCGCGCGCGCGTCCACCTCCGAAGGCGTGCTCATCCCCTCCGGTGCCATGTAGAGGGGAGTCCCGAGCAGAGATCCGTCCTGCGAGAGTGCCGCGTCGCCGGTGCCTCCCGGGTCCGCCGCCTGCGGCAAACGCTCAACGGCACCGACGTCCTTGACGAGCCCGAAGTCGAGGACCTTCAGGAAGTCGGGGATCCCCCCGTAGACGCAGATCATCAGGTTGGCCGGCTTGATGTCACGATGGATGAGGCCCGCAGCGTGGGCTTCCGCGAGCGCGCCGCACGCCTGCCGCAACAGGTGTACGACGCGCGCGGGTGGGAGCGGCCCCTCCAGGTTGATGAGCTGCAGCAGGTTGATGCCGTTCAAGAGCTCCATCGCGTAGTAGAAGACGCCCTCGGCGGTACGGCCATAGTCGTAGATCGCGATCGTGCTCGGGTGCGTCAGGCCGGCCGTCAATTGGACCTCCCGCTCGAATCGCGCGAGCGAGCGCTCCCCCTGGATGCCGGGCGCGAGCAGCTTGACCGCCGTCGGCCGCCGCAGCAAGGCGTGGCGCGCCTCCCAGACGACGCCCATCGCGCCCTGCCCGAGGCGCGCGACCAGGCGGTACGGCCCCACCTTCTCCACGTGCCGGCGCAGCCGCAGGATCGTCCGCAGGGAGGTCAGCGTGACGAGGCCGAGCAACACGGCAATCACGCCGGCCGAGGCGATCCCGATCGCTCCGCGGCCGGAAGGAAGAAAGGCGCCGGGAAGCGCGAAGACCGCGAGATTCCAGCGGCGATCGGCGAATTGCACCGGAAAATCGAGAGCGAATCCGGTTCGCCGCGGCAGCGCCGCCGCCGACCTGGGGCGCTGCGCCAGCACGGGCGCCTCTCGTGCATCAGGGTCTGTGAGTGTCAGGCCGAGGCCGGAGGCATCCACCGCGGACGCGGCGCGGGCCACGAGCGGCGCGACGCGAAAGATCGCCATCGCGAAGCCCGAGAGCGAGGCACGGCGCCCCGTTTCCGACGCGGGATCGCCCTCCCTGTACACGGGCGCGTACATGGCGACGACCGGCAGGGCGTCCGGCTTGCCCGCGTCCTCGATCAATCCGAAGGGTTGCGATGCCGCGATCTGGCCCGAATCGCGCGCCGTTTCGGCGGTGGACCACCGGACCGGCTCGGCGGCGATGTCGAAGCCGAGGGCGAGGGCGTTGGGCGGCTCCATGTAGTGAATCGGGACGTGAAAGGGCCGGGGGCCGGCCTCTCGCGGCTTCCCATCGGGACCGGCTTCCCAGAAGCGGTATCCCGTCAGGCCCGCTTCGCGCGCCTCCGCCTCGAAGAGGGAGCGTTCCGATTCACGGACGAGGGGGAGCCACTCGAACGCGTAGACCAGGCTGTGGCGAGTAAGCATCGGTTCGGTCAACAGGTGAAACTGGCGGCGGGTCGTCAGGCCCGAGGCCTGGAGAAAGCTCGACAGCGCCGTCAGGTCCTCCTGCGGCAGCAACAGGCCCTGGGTAACAGCCGCCTGCAGGCGCTGCGCCCGCTCCGTGAAGGCCAGGTGAGCGGCGGCCTGCGCCCGCGCGAGGACGTAGGCACCCAGGCCGAGCGACAGCGCCGCGAAGACGCCGGCGACGAGGATGTCCGTCCCGCGGACCGACGAGGTCCACAGGGAGAAGGCAGACCGGACGCGGCGCCCCGTGAACCAGCCCGTCTCCGGACCGGATCGGGACGCGCGCCCCCCCGAACTGCTCGTCACAGGGAGGATTATCTTGCGGACCGGCTCGCCGCGCGCCCTCGAGAACCGGCATTGCGCTGTCGAGTGCATGATGGCGAGCCGCGGAAGGGAGGAGAAATGTCGCGAACGCCGCAGGAGACTCGAAGCTCTTCGCGTACAACCGATGGGCCAACGCGCGGACCCTCGAGCCAGTGTCGGCTTTGAAGGCGAGGAGTTTACCCGGCAGCTCGGGGGCAGCTACGTCAACGTCAAGGGAGAGACGTGGCCCTATCCGCTCCACGAGATGCTCGTGCACGTCGTGAACCACTCGACCTATCACCGGGGCCAGGTCGCGACGATGCTGCGCCAGCTCGGCAAGACTCCCCTTTCGACGGACTACCTCGTCCTCCTCGACGGGGTTCCAGAGCGCTGACAGCTCGCGGCGAGGGACTCCGCAGCGCGTCTCCTTCGCCGTTGCTCCCTGTCGTCCTTTCGTTATTCCGATGACGTCCGAAAGGATATCGACCGCTGGCCAAAGAAATAGTCCAGGGACCAGGGGCTACGTCAGTCAGGCGTGGATGGTCATCACGGGACAGGGCGCCGTGGAGACGACGCGCGAGGCGACGCTGCCGAGGAAGAAGCGGGAGACGCCGGTGCGGCCGTGGGTGCCCATGATGACGAGGTCGCAATCGAGGTCTTCTGCGGCCTCGGTGATTTCCTCATAGGGCGTGCCGGTCAGGAGAAGCGGGGTGGCGCCAACGCCGACGCTCCTCGCGTCTTCGACGAGGTGCTCCAGCTTCTTCCTGGCTTCCTCCTCGAGGCTGTGGTCCCACTTCTCGTAGGTCGGGGGAGGAACGTAGCCGTCGAGGATCAGGCTGGGCGGCTGGTAGGCGTGGGCGATCGTCAGCAAGGCGCCGCTTTCTTTGGCGAGGAAGATGGCTCTCTCGATGGCCGGCGCCGAAGCCGCGGAGAAATCCGTCGCCACCAGGATGTGGCGAAAACGCCTTGCGGTCTCCTTCTCTTCCGTCGCCGAGGGCCGCGGCGTCCCCCGCGCCTTTCGCAGGAAGTCTTCGGCCGCGACGCGGTTGGAGGAGGGGATCACGAGGACGGGGCAAGCGCTCGCGCGGACGACCTTGCGGGTGTTGGAGCCGAGCAGGATGGCGCGGACCGCCGAGACTCCCATCGCAGATAGGACGATCAGATCGCATTCGCGTTCCCCGGCGAAGGCCAGGATTCCTTCTGCCGGCGTGTCCGCCGCGATCACGCGCGCCTCGGTGACGAGGCCCGGATGGATCAGATCGAGCTGCGCCTTCCAGCGTTCGATTTCGCCCGTCGCGATCTGAAGCAGGTCGTCCTGGTCGATCCCGTGCCGGTTGGCCCGCTTCGCGATCACGTGGAGCAGGATCGGCTCGGCTGCCGTCAGGGCGGCCAGCGCGAGCGCCCAGTCCGCGCCCTGCCGTGAGACCTCCGAAAAGTCGGTGGAGATCAGAATGCGCCGGAGGCGATAGGCCTCGGGCACGTGGTGATGCGTCAGGACGGGACAGCTCCCGTTGTAGAGGAGGGCCGAAGCCATGCCGCCGATGCGTTGGTCCTCCGCGGCCAGACTGCGCGTGCGTACGGCGACGAGATCGGCGCTCCAGGAGCTCGCTTCCCTCAGGATCTCCTCGGCCGGCGCGCCGCGGATCACGTCCGCGCTGACCTGGAAGCCGTCGGCCGTGAGCGTCTTCATTCCCCGCTCGGTCTCGACACGCGTGGCGCTCTCGGCGTCGAGTTCGAGCTGGGCGATCTCGTTGAACCGCGGATACGTCTGCGGAACGTAGAAATCCGCGCGGACAGGCCGATGGACGTAGAGCCTTCGCACGTCCGTGCGCGGGGCGGGAAGCAATGCCCGGAGGACACGCGAAACGTCTTTCAGATCGTCTTCCGGTTTGGCCGGAAGGAGCACCCGCAGTTGCCGGTCGGAAGTCTTCATATCCAGAATCGTGTCGCCGGCAGGCGTGTTCCGGCATGAGGCAAGTGCATCAGTTGAGATAATTGAGAATTGCGAATTGTGAGTTGCGGGCGCTCGCATCCCGCGAGAAGGCCGCGCGTCGGATCGTCGCGTCGGAGTGGAAGCGCTCTTCCCGTCAGCGATCCGGCTCGCGGAGGACGCGGAAGCCGTAGTCGGAGTAACGGTAGTCAGGAGGCAGGCTGGTGCGCGCCGACGGCGACGACCAGCGGATCCTGTGACGCCAGGAGCCGCCGCGGCTCGCGCGGCGGGCAGGCGAGCCGCGCGGGGACGCGGAAACGGATGGATCGGACTCGTGCCAGTTCAGGCACCACTCGTGAACGATCGTCCCGGCGTCGAAGAGCCCGTAGCCGTTGGGCGTCCCGCGGCCGGCCTCCCAGGGGCCGGCGATTGGACCCTCGGGGATCTCGCCGGGAGGGATCGTCTCTCCCCACGCGGTGCGCGGCAGGGCGAGCCCTCCGCTCGCGGCGAACTCCCACTCCGTCTCCCTCGGCAGGCGCCAGCGCCCTCCCGCGGTCTCCGAAAGCCAGGCGCAGAATTCCATCGCGTCGTCCCAGGTCACGCCGACGACCGGCTTCCTCGGCGCGCGGAAATCCGGATCGCTCCACCAGGGCGGAGCCTGCGCGCGTCCGGCAGCGAGAAAGGGCGCGTACTCGCGGTTCGTGACGGGCATGCGGCCGATCGAGAAGGATGCGATCTGGACGGTCCGGGGCGAGCCGTCCGCTGGACGAATCTCGAGCTCTCCAGAGGGAATCGGAACGGTCTCGGAAAGAACTAGTGTTTCCCGGTTCGTGGCCCTGAACTCGATCGGCATCTCGGCCGTAGGATACGGCATGGCGTCGGTCGCCCAATCTCGTCCGGCAGAGCGGTCCAAGGCCATGAGAGGACTTCGCTTAGCGATCCTGTCCGCGCTGCTCGGCGTCGGAGTCCAGTTCCTGATCTTCCTCGATCGACCGGTGCCTTTCGGCTGGCGCCTGGCCTCCTATGGCGCGCTGCTGGGCTTGTCCGCCTATGCCTTCTGTCACGTCCTCTTCTTGATCGTCGTCAACCCGATCCACGAGCGCCGGATCCTTCCGCGCCCCCTCGTGGCCGCGATCGTCTTTTTTTTCGGCGGCGCGCTCGCCTGGGTCCTGACCACCTACCTCGCGCAGACAGCGGGACTCATCCGTTTCGTCTTTTCCGCACGCGACTTCCGTATCGCCTTCGCGGTGGCAGGCGCATCCGGTCTCGTCGTTGGTCTGGCGTTCTACTTCTTCGGGTTGCTCGAGCAACGCCTGCGCGAAAGTGTCGAACGCCTGAAGGAAGCGGAGTTCGCGGAGAAGGAGCTCGAGCTCGCCAGGTCAATTCAGCAGCGGCTCCTTCCGCCGGACGCGATCGAAGCGGATGGCTTTCGCGTCTCTGCACGTAACCTGCCGGCTCGCTTCGTCGCCGGGGATTTCTACGACGTCTTCCATCTCGCCGACGGCACCGTGGGGCTCGTCATCGCGGATGTTTCGGGCAAAGGCATCGGCGCTTCACTCATCATGGCCTCCGTCAAGGCGGTCGTGCCTCTGGTCGCGGCGGGGCGGTCGGCCGCCGAGACCCTGACGCACTTGAATCGCAAGCTCTCGGCGGAGCTCGCCGCCCGCGATTTCGTCGCCCTCTGCTTCGCACGCTACGATCCGGCGGACGGAAGCCTCCAAATCGCCAACGCAGGATTGCCGGATCCTTACCGGCTTTCCGCGGGAGAGGCCGTCGAGGCGCTTTCCGTGCCCGGCCCCCGGCTCCCCCTGGGCACCCGGCGCGAGGTGGCCTACGAGTCGCTGCGAGTGACCGTCGGACCCGGGCAGCGCGTGCTCTTCGTCACCGACGGTCTGCCGGAGGCGCCGGACGCCGCTGGCGAGCCGCTGGGATACGAGACCCTCTCGCGTCTCGTCGCGTCGGCCGCGGCCGGTTCCGGCGACCCGGTGGACCGGCTCCTGGAATCTGTCCGCGCCGCGAGCCCCGGCGCCTTGCAGGACGACTGGACGGTTCTCCTTCTCGAGCGGCACCAGCCCGGTTAGCGCCGCCTGTCGTCCCGCGGAGCCCCTCCGCTCATGCCATCGTCTTGAAACGGAAGTGCTCAGCGCATCAGAAATCGAATCGGGTCGTGATGCCGAACGTCCGGGGCTGGTTGGTCAGGAAACCCTGGCGGGCGAACAATCCACGCTCTCGGTCGAGCGCCAGGAAGGCCTGCTCGTCGGTAATGTTGTTGACGTAGAAAGCAATGTCCCAGTTGCCGTGCCGAACGCCGAACCGGCCGTTGACGATGTCGTAGGCCGGCAGCAATGGATTGAATGTGAACGTCGTCTGCGTCAACGGGCCGCCGATCGTGTTGGGTAACGTGTCGGGGTCGCGCAGGTTGATGGTGCCGACACCCGCCTCCTGGTCTACGGCCTGCGTGTAGCGCGACCCGATATGCTGGTAATTGCCGGTCAGGTAGCCCCGGAATCCTTGCGCGACGTCCTGCTGGTAGGTGGCCGAAGCTCCCATCTGGAACTTCGGCACACTCGGCAGGCGGTTTCCGTCCCGGATGCCGGTTCCAACCACCCCGCTCTCCGGGCCGGACAACGTGGACGTGAACTTCGAACCGGTATAGCTGCCAGAGAGAGAAAAGTCGAAATAGTCGGTCGGCGCCAGCGCGAACTCGAGCTCGCCTCCGACGCTGCGCGCCTTCGGCGCGTTCAAGACGAGGCGCGAAGAGCAGCCGTCCGCGGTCACGACGACCTGGAGATCCTTGATGTCGACATAGAACCCCGAGGCATTCACCGAGCCGCGGCCACCCAGAATCCGGGATTTCGATCCGATCTCGTAGTTCCACACGGTCTCGTCTTTCCAGGAATCCCTCCCCCCGAACGTGATGAGGGCGTCGGCTGAGCAGAGCGGCTTGAGGATCGGGTCGTTCAATCCGCCCAGCCGGAAGCCTTTGGAGGCCTGGGCGTTGAGCGTCGTCGAGTCGCTCACCTTGTAGCTCGCGATGAAGCGCGGCGCCACGCCGTCGGCCTTGACGTTCCCCGCGGCGAGCGTGGGCTCGGCTGGGGCGAACAAGCCGTCGAAGATCAGCGCCTTGTCTTCCTTGTAGTGGTAATAGCGCAGGCCCGCGGTCAGGCTGAACTTGTCGGTGAAGGCGAAGGTCCCTTCGCCGAAGAGCCCGAACTGACGGAGCTTGTAACGAATATCCGACCAGTACAGGAAATCCTTCGGCGCGTACACACTCACGGCGGTGCCGTATTTATTGTTCGTCAGGTCTGTGAACCCTCTGACCGGCAGCGTCTGCTGATAGGCTCGCCTCGAATCGCCGTAGAAGCCGCCGACCACCCACTGAAAACGGTCCTTCCCGGTACCGCCCGAGAGCCGCAGCTCCTGCGTCCATCCATGCGCCTGGGTGGCGTCGTTGAGCGGCGCGTCGAGCGTGTAAACATTCTCCGGCTCGGGGAGGGTGCCGCCGGTGACGCTGGCGGTCAGCGCGGTCGCATCGCGCACGACCAGAATGTCGCGGTTCGTGAAAGACGTAATGGATATCAGCGCGAGTTCGCCGAAGTTGTACTTGATGGTGAGATCTCCAAGCAGGAACTTGTCGGTAAAGGGCTCGTTGAGTTGGGTAAACAGCTTCCTGTCGCCCAGCGGCGAAAACGGCCGTGTCGTGGTGAAGGGATTGTCCAGAATGTTGTATTCGTCGATGCGGTTCCAGCCTTCCATGGCCACTTTCTGGTAGACGAACCGCGGAGTGATGGTGAGATCCTTGTCAGGAGCGATGAACCGCGGAGTGATGGTGAGATCCTTGTCAGGAGCGATATCCAACGCCAGCCGGACGCCCTCGCGGTCGCCGGTGTTGACATTCTTCTCGAAGGTGAATTCCCCGGGCTTGAAGAAGCCCTGAGGGTGGACGGCCTCCATCCAGCCGGCGAGTCGGTTGTAGTAGGCGGCGACGCGCAGGGCCGCCATGTTTCCCAGAGGCATGTTGAAGCCCGCCTTGGCGCTGCCGCCCGTGCCGCCTTTATCGATGCTGCTGCCGCTGAGCTCGCCGAAAACGCTCGTCACGCCGAGTTCGGGCTGGTTGCTGATGTAGCGTACCGCGCCTCCGACCGCACCGGAGCCGAAGAGGGTTCCTTGCGGGCCCCGCAGCACCTCGACGCGATTCATGTCGAATAAGTCCATGTCCGGCGTGAAGAGGGAGAGGGAGATGACCGATTCATCGAGGTAGGCTCCCACCTCCTCCTTCACACCGGGCTGGTCGCGTGCGATCTGGCCAGCGGAGGTCCCGCGCAAGGCGATGGTGCTCTGGCCGGGGCCAAGGTTCTGGACGGAAAAGTCTGCCACGTTGGCGGCCACTCCCTCGAGGCTGTCGACGCCGCGCTCCCGCAGGACGTCCTCGGTTGGCGCCGCGACGGAGACGGGCGTGCTGAACACGGTTTCCTCGCGTTTCATAGCCGTGACCGTGACTGCCTCTGCGGTCTTCAGCTCCAGGGTCAAGTCCACGGTGAGTGTGGCTCCGGCGGCGAGTTGCCGATCCTTCTGGGTCGCCTTGCGGAAGCCCATCAGATCCGCAGAAACCGTGTAGAGGCCCGGCTGGAGATCGGCCGCCTCGTAGGCTCCGGTTGCCAGGGACCTGACGACACGCGCGGTGGCGCCCGTCTCCTGGTTGATGACCGTGATCGTCGCTCCGGGAAGCGCCACGCCGTTTGCGTCGCGCACGGAGCCGGTGATCCTTCCCGGCGAAGACTGGGCGAGCGTGGGCGAGGCCGAGAGGACGGTGAGCGCGGCAGAAACCACCAGGATTGCAGTCCGTGCCTGGAGCATGTGATCCTCCTCCTTTTCAAAGGCCTGAGAAAGCCCGGAATGGAACAGAGTTAGGCTCTTAATAAGGCGGGAGTCGCTTCTTGTCAACGGTAATCTTGCTCGGTGTGGTAAGCACGTGAAGTGTCCGGTGGTAGGAGCAAGTGAAGTGTCCGGTCTAGGGTCTTGGTTCTGGATGGGGTTTCATGCGGCTGGGGGTGCCGATGGAGCTTTATCCGTGCCGGGCGTTGGAGCGGGCGATGAAGGCAGGAAGTGATCCTGCGAGCGATTGGGGGGCGGATCAACTGGATGCAGGCGGCGGAGATTCTGGGGTATTCGGATCGCACGATGCGGCGATGGCGAGTGCGGTACGAGCTTGGGGGGTACGACGGGCTTTTTGATCGTCGGTTAAAGAGGCCCAGTCCCAGGAGGGTGCCTTTGAAGGTGGTCGAGGAAGTTCTGCGGCTGTACCGGGAGCGCTACTTCGACTTCAACGTCCGTCACTTTCACGAGAAGCTGCGCAGCCAGCACGGCATCCAGCTGAGCTACACGTGGGTCAAGCTGGCCCTGCAGACGGCCGGACTGGTGAAGCGGCGAATCAAGCGGGGCAGGCATCACAGGCGACGGGAGCGGCGTCCTCTGTCGGGGATGATGCTGCACATCGACGGCAGCAAGCACGCCTGGGTGGGACCAGAGCAGGGGCAGCAGGACCTGATCACCCTCATGGACGATGCCACGAGCCGGGTCTACTACGCGCAGCTGGTGGAGGAGGAGAGTACCGCCTCGGTCATGGCGGCTCTTCGAGAGGTTGTCCAGAAGAAGGGTGTGTTTTGCTCGCTCTACAGCGACCGGGCAAGCCATTTCGTGTTCACCCCGACGGCGGGTGGACGGCCTGACCCAAGCGTCAAGACCCAGGTGGGCAGAGCTCTCGAGCAACTGGGGATCGAGCTGATCCCGGCCAACTCACCCCAGGCCCGCGGCCGCTGCGAACGGCTCTACGGCACATTCCAGGGGCGGTTGCCGCAGGAACTGAGGCTGCGTGGCATCAGCTCGATGGAAGCGGCCAACCGGTTCTTGCGCGAGACCTACGTGGGCGAGCACAACCGACAGTTCGCGGTATCGGCTCCTCAAAGCGGCACGGCTTTCGTCCCCTACCACGGCGGCGAGTTGGAGAAAATCTTCTCCTCCCAGGAGCAACGCATCGTCGGCAACGACAACACCGTCGTCCTCGCCAAGCTGCGCCTCCAGATCCCGCCTCAGAGGTTCCGCTTCAGCCTGGCCCGCTGCCGAGTGCTCGTCTGCCGCCATCTGGATCAGACTCTCAGCGTCTACTACGGCCCCCATCTGCTCGGCCGGTACGACGCTTCCGGCGCCCTGCTGGGCAGGGTCGCCCAACGAACGAAAAAAATTGCGTGAGACGAGGGCCCAGTCTGTGGAAAAGATGGAAATCCACTCACGCGGACTTCCACTTTCCCACAGCCCTACGATTGCTGGGGCTAAAGAAAACCGGACAAATCACTTGCTACGAAAACCGGTCATCTTGACGTGCTACCGACA
>WNGF01013028.1_pt1 | contig 12919 bp, 12 predicted proteins | sample 5400641 | NCBI WGS metagenome assembly WNGF01 (sample SAMN13153371, study PRJNA577476) | soil metagenome | isolation source: 80 cm soil or saprolite under grassland replicate 2 | place: USA:California | collected 2016-06-15
CCGTCGTGGAGCGGCGTACCGGGAGCGAAGAGGTTGACCAGCAGGTCGTACGAAATCGCCGCGTCGACCGGCACGCCGTTCTCGATGTAGGTCTTCAGACCTTCGCGCCTCTCCAGCACGATCAGCGCGCCGATCCGGCGGGTCGACAGCGAGGTCGCCGCAAGCACGAGGTCGGAGACGGTCTCCTCGGCGCGGTAGCCAGAGAAGAGAGAGAAGAACGGCGTCCGCCCGAAGGCCGCGAGCGCTCGCCGTAGTTCGGACGCGAAGAGGACAATGATCGCGAACGGCAGGTAAAAGATGAGCGCCGTGAGAACGGTTCGCAGCGCCACCAGTTTCAGCACGACGGAAATCCAGTAGACGACGAGCACCGCGATCAGGCCGAACACCATTTGTACGGCGCGCGTTCCGCGGATCAGCCGCAGGAGAAAGTAGACGACGAGGGCGACGATGACGATGTCGACCGCGTCGCGCCAGGTGAAGGAGAAATGGGAGAGCGAGCCGAAGCGCGCCGAGAGGGAGTCGATCACCGCACCGCCGCCCCGGCCGGCTGGCGCGCGGTCGGGCTTTCGATCGCATCGAGCAGCTTCAGGAATCGGACGGACTCCGCCACGTCATGGACTCGCACAACGGCTGCTCCGGCCGCGCGCGCAGCGCCGAGCGCCGCGAGCGAACCGGGCAGCCGATCCCGCACCGGGGCGTCGTCGGGGACTCCGGAAAAACGCCGGACGAATGCCTTCCGGGAGGCGCCGGCGGCGACAGGGAAGCCGAGCGAGCGGAACGCGGCGAGGTATCGAAGGAGGACGAGGTTGCCCTCGAGACTCTTTCCGAAGCCCAGGCCGGGATCGACCGCGATCCGGTCTGCCGCCACGCCGGCCTCGATCGCCTTCGAGGCGACGCTCGCGAGCTCCGAGGCGACGTCGGCAACGGGATGCGCGTAGGAGGTGTCGGCCTGCATCGTCGAGGGATCGGTCCCCCTCATGTGCATGAGCAGGACTGCGGCATCCTCCTCGAGGAGGACGGGCAGCATCTCCGGATCGTAGCGAAGAGCAGAAACGTCGTTGACCAGGTCTGCGCCCGCCGCGAGGGCGGCGCGCGCCACCGCGGCCTTGCGCGTGTCGATCGAGACGGGGCGGTCGGACGCCCGGCGAATTCCCTCGACGACCGGAACGACTCGCGCGATCTCTTCCTCGGCCGGGACGGTCGCCGCCGGTCCGTAGGCGGGCGGCCGCGTGGATTCGCCGCCGACGTCCACAAGAGCGGCGCCCTCTTCGAACATCTCGAGCGCCCGCTCGACCGCCCGCCCTTCGTCGAAGTACAGCCCGCCGTCGGAGAAGGAGTCCGGGGTCACGTTCACGACGCCCATCACGGCCGGGCTCGAGGACAGATCGAGCCGCCGTCCGCGCGCGAGAGAGAGGAAGGTCCGGGGACGTTCCGCGCGCGCGAACGCCTGAAGAGCGCGCTCGCGCAGGCTCGCGGGAAGCGCCTTCAGGCTCTCGGCGCGCCGGGCACGCGAGAGGACGATGGGAGGGGAGGAGGAGCCCTCGAAGCGAAGGACGTCGACCGGGAACTCGGAGGGGGGAAGAGTCGCCGAACGAAAACCGTCCCAGGCAGCGATTTCGCGAAGCGACTCAGAGCTGGAGGCTGGAAAGACGAGATCGGCCGACACCACGCCGAGAGTCTAGAACGATCTCCTGCTCTACCCCTCGTCCGCCGAGGGTCCGTAAATGGGCGGCAACGGGACGTCGTTCAGTCTCAGGTAGACCGAGAGCTGGCCGCGGTGATGGATCAGGTGATTCAGAAAGACGCGGCGCAGCAGGCTCGCTTTCGACATCTGAAAGTCGGCCGTTCCACCCCGCGTGACTGTGAAGCGCTCGCGCAGGTCCTCGTCGGATTTACGCGCGATCGAGGCGCGGCTCGCGGCGACGTTCTCGTCGAATCGGGCGACGAGCTGGCCGACCGACTGGTAGTCCGGGAACCCGCGCGTACCGACCTCGAAGGAGCCCTCGTCGATGGCCACGCCCCATCGGGCGAGCTCCGCGACGTGGCCGGCGAGATCCTTGAAGGTCATGGATTTCGGATGGGGCCGCCAGTCGAGGCGGTCCGACGGCAAGCGCTCGAGCACGCGCCGCGTCGTCTCCATCTCCACGTCGAACTCGCGGAGGAAGATCTCGGAGATGGACAGAAAAAGACCTACGCCGGTTCGGGCACCAGCGGACCGACGTCGTCGGCGACTTCGGGAGCTCCGGGCGGTGTCACGATCGGGGGTCGCGGCGGACCGGACTTGCGCAGCTTGGAGATGTCGGCCCCGGTCTCCTCGGCGATGATCTGAAGGACCTCCTCGCCGTCCAAGACCTCCTTCTCGAGAAGGGTCCGGGCGAGCCGGTGCATGACCTTCTCGTGATCGGTGACGATCTTCTCCGCCCGCTGGTAAGCCTCCGTCACGATCTTCTTGACCTGGGCGTCGATCTGGTTCGCGGTCGACTCCGAATAGTCCTGTGTGCGGCCGAAATCCCGCCCGAGGAAGATCTCGCCCTCCGGCTTCCCAAAAGTCAACGGTCCGAGCTCGCTCATACCCCATTCGCAGACCATCTTCCGGGCGAGATCGGTCGCCTTCTCGATGTCGTTTCCCGCTCCGGTCGTCATGTGGCCGAGGAACCGCTCTTCGGAGATCCGGCCGCCCATCATGACCGTGATCGTCGCCTCGAGGTACTCCTTCGTGTGCGAGTACTTGTCCTCGATCGGGAGCTGCATCGTCACTCCGAGCGCCCGACCGCGCGGAATGATCGTGACCTTGTGGATCGGATCGGCGTCCGGAAGCATCGCCGCGACGAGAGCGTGGCCGCCCTCGTGGTAAGCGGTGTTCTTTTTTTCCTCTTCGGTCATGATCATCGATTTGCGCTCGGGACCCATCATCACCTTGTCCTTCGCGTACTCGAAATCGATCATCTCGACTTTTTTCTTGTTGAACCGCGCCGCGTTCAGAGCCGCCTCGTTGACGAGGTTCGCGAGGTCGGCGCCGGAAAAACCCGGTGTGCCGCGCGCGATGATCGCGAGGTCAACGTTTTCCGAGAGCGGGGTCGAGCGTGTATGGACTTTCAGAATCTGCTCTCGGCCGCGGAGGTCCGGCCGGTCCACCACGACGCGGCGGTCGAAACGGCCGGGTCGGAGCAGCGCGGGGTCGAGAACGTCCGGACGGTTGGTCGCCGCGACCAGGATGACCCCCTCGTTCGTGTCGAAGCCGTCCATCTCGACGAGGAGAGCGTTCAGCGTTTGCTCGCGCTCGTCGTGGCCACCGCCGAGCCCCGCGCCGCGGTGCCGGCCGACGGCGTCGATCTCGTCGATAAAGATGATGCAGGGCGCGTTCTTCTTTCCCTGCTCGAAGAGATCGCGGACGCGGGAAGCGCCGACGCCGACGAACATCTCGACGAAATCGGAGCCGGAGATCGTGAAGAAAGGAACGTTCGCCTCGCCGGCGACCGAGCGCGCGAGAAGAGTCTTACCGGTTCCGGGAGGCCCCATCAGCAGCACGCCCTTGGGAATCTTGCCGCCGAGCTTCTGAAATCTCTGGGGGTCCTTCAGGAACTCGATGATCTCCTGGAGCTCGACCTTCGCCTCTTCGACCCCGGCGACGTCCTTGAACGTGACCTTCTTCTGGGTCGGCGTCAGGAGCTTGGCGCGCGACTTGCCGAAAGAGAGAGCCTTGTTTCCGCCCGCCTGCATCTGGCGCATGATCACGAACCAGATCGCGACCAGCAAGATGAGCGGTCCGTACATCACGAGCGCCGAGACGAACGAGGAATCCTTCAGCGGCTGAATCTCGATCTCGACGCCGCGCGCGCGGAGGTCCTTGACGAGGTCCGGGTAGTTGGCGGCGTACGTCTTGAAGAGCGGCTCCCGGCGTCCCGCTGAGGCAGCGTAGGTGCCGCGGATCTCCTCCCCCCGGATCGTGACTTTCTGGATGTGCCCCTGCGCGACCTGATCCAGGAACTGGGCAGCAGAAGGTTCTTGATGGTGGCGTTCAACCGAGTGACTCCCTTCGATCGCCCACAATAACGGACACCGCGACTCGATTATTGCCCTTTTTGCGCCCGCAGGCCTCGGATGCGCGCCGAACTTCGAATCGCTCTCCGCGCCGGCGGAAACGGATGAGCCGTCCCGCCTCAAAACGGAAATCGGCACCGCCCGCGAGAAGTCGAACGATCTGCTCGCGTTCCCTGCCGGTCAACGGAGATTTTCCGGTCTCGGCGAAGGGAACCGCGCACTCGAAGATCGCTCGCCGCCGGAGCTCGGCCATCGATCGCTCGAGGAGCCTTGCATCGGCGATGACGACGTTCCTGCCGATCACGATCGTGGGCCAGATCGTCTCCCTGAAGTCGCGGTCGAGCTGGTCCCGGCGGAGCGCGAGGCGCTCGATGCGGCGCGCGATGGCCTCGCGCTCTCCCTCTCCCAACGTTGCGAGCACGTTCCGCCGAAGCCGATTCCGGTCAAGACGGAGATCTCCGTTCGAGGCGTCTCGCCGGAACGAGAGACCGCGCGTCGCGAGAAACTGCAGGATTTGCGCCTTCGAGACTGCGAGCATCGGCCGGACGACCCCGTCCGCCCGGCTCTCGCGCGGACCCGCGAGGCTCGCGAGGCCGCCCTTGCGCTCACGCGCCAGAAGATAGGACTCGATCCGGTCTTCCCGCTGGTGCGCGGTGGCGATCCGCCAAGCTCCGACTTCGCGCCCCATCTCGATGAGCGCTTCGTAGCGGACGAGGCGCGCGCCCGCCTCGGGAGAGAGGCCGAGGCGCCGCGACTCTGCGCGCGCGTCCCGCCGCCGCGAGAGGAAGGGCAGCCCGAGCCGCCGCGCGTGGGCCGCGACAAACGTGAGGTCGCGGTCCGCTTCCCTCCCGCGCCAGCCGTGGTGCACGTGTGCCACGGTGAGCGTCCATCGGGTCGTCGGGACAAGCTCCGCGGCGCCGTAGAGGAGGGCGATCGAGTCCGCCCCGCCCGAGACGGCGAGGAGCACCGAGGCACCGCGGGACATCAGCCCCTTTTCGGCGGCTACGAGGAGCGCTTCGCGGACCGTGTCCATTCCTCATGGTACGACGCGAACGCCCGGTTGGGTTCCCTCGAGCGGACGGCCAGCGCGTTCATCGTGGCCGTGCAGGACTTGAACCGCAGAAGGCCGCGCCAACGCTGCCAATGAACGGCAAAGGGTCCGTGAAGAAGAGCCGGTAAAACCAGGCGTTCACGAGCGAATCGAACCGCGGACGATCCTAGAGGCGGTGCGGAGAGGAACGGGAACGGCACTCCAGCGCAGGTGTTCACTCCAGCGCAGGTGTTTCTGTTGGATGCGCAAGTCGAGCGTATGATTAGCAAGTACACGGCTTCAGTGAGATTCGAGCGTACTGCCGAATGAAACTCCGCTTGAAACTCGATATCGCAGTTCTGGTCACGGCCTTCTTGATATCCGCGCAGAACCTCAGGGCTCAGAACCTGCTCAAGAATGGCCATTTCGATGTCGACGTTTCCGGTTGGCGGATACGTTGCAGTCCGCCCTGTTCCTCGTTCACGTGGAGTTCCCAGGACGCGAACAGTTCGCCTGACTCGGGGTCAGCCTTCGTTAATGCCATAACCGGTGGCGGTTTACCTGAACAAGACATCTTCCCGGTCTTCGAAGGGGTGACTTACGACTTTGGAGCAACGGCTCGACTGGCCACAGGTCTTCCCGGTTCAGCGAAGGTTAGGGTTTCGTGGTTTCCGTCCGGTTCAACGGCTGACGGAGGCTGTACACAAGGCTCGCTCCGCACGGACGAAACTGCCTTTCTTGCAACGACCGACGCGTGGGGAACGTTGTCATCTACCAGCGTTGCACCGAGCGGTGCAAGGTGCGCCGCTGTCCTACTTTTTGTCGGCTCCAACCCCGGGTTTCCCGGGTATGCCTATTTCGATGACGTCTTTTTCACTCGTCAGAACACGACCGGTTCCTTCTACACGGTGACGCTCTGCCGCATTTTTGATACGCGCAATCCGGATGGGGCTTTCGGTGGCCCCGCCTTCGCTCCGTTCACCACCCGCACGTTCGTAATTCCGGGAAGCTGTGGAATCCCCACCGACGCTACGGCGATTGCGGCGAATCTGACGGTGACGGACACGACGGGAGCGGGCCACTTCGTCGTTTACCCGACCGGCACTGACCCGCCGTCGACGAGCACTCTCAACTTTGGAAAGGGGCAAACCCGTGCCAGCAACGCCATGCTGACGCTTGGCGTCGCCGGTGAAATAACGTTGTTCTGTACTCTGCCTTTCGGCGGGACCGCGGATCTGATCCTGGACGTGGCTGGGTACTTCCAGTAGCTCAGGGTCTCAGTAGCGAACCAACGGTCACGTAATCAGATGCCCGGACTTGGCCTTTACATCTTGACCGCACGGCACCGCGCCCGTTCTGTCTCGAAAGGAATTAAACGACCCTGAGAGCCTTGAGACTCATACTCCCCGCCGGTGTGGATCGCAGCGCATGCGCCGCCGGTCAGAACCGCCCGAATGCCAGCCTTGTCCAAGGCTTCCCCGACAAATCGGCCATCTCCGGAAGCTCGATTTCGAGGTGAGTTTCAAAGTCGCTTTCCGGTCTTTCTCGGCCTTCGCCGAAGACGGCTGATACGGTTCCGCAGGTCGTCTTCGGGTTCCGTCAGCCGTTCAAGGTACCACTTGAGCTCGTCGTAGGCGAAGTAGCGGGGCGCGAGGCGGAAGAGCCGAGTCCGGCCCACGGCTCGCCCGGCCACGAGAGCGTCCGATTCCAGGCTCTTCAGTGCCTTCACGACGCCGGAAACCGGGCGCCTCAGGATCCGCGCGATTTCCCGGGCATAGCTCTCGTCCATCAACCGGAGAGTCAGGAGCGTCTCGGTCCTCGTGCGGCCGCCGAACGGAGACGAGCGTCTGATCACCATACGCGATCATATGATCACTAAAAGTGTTCTTAGTCAACAGCCAGGCGAGGCGAATCCGAAGTGGTGGCGGTGCAGGGACTTGAACCCCGGACACAGCGGATATGAGCCGCTTGCTCTAACCAACTGAGCTACACCGCCGCGGCGGAAGAACCGCGGATGCTACCACAGCGATGTGGTGAATCGCGGCGGTCGTCGCACGCTCCGGGCGACCGTATACTCGTCGCATGCCCGGCCCCTTCGACGGCTGCCAGGTTTGCGGCGAGGCGTTCTCCTACAGCCTCAGTCGCTGTCCCCTTTGTCATCGCACGGTCTGCGATAAGTGCGCCGTGCGGCGGGGCGGCTGCCTGTTCTGCGGCGAATTGTGCGCCCACAGCTTTTTCTTCGGCGAGTCGGACGAGGATTCCGAGACCCCGGAAGCCCAAAGAGAGGAATGAGCTCAGCCGAGGCCCCCGGAATGAGCTCTCCGGAGGCCCCCGCGCCGACCCGCCCTTCGGTCTTCGGGCGCTTCTTCTGGAGAGATCCCAACACCCAATTTCTTCTGCTCGCGGCGGCCGTAGGCGTCGCCGGCGCCTTCGGGGCGGTCGGGTTCCGCGCACTCTCGGTCCGGCTGACAAAGCTTCTCTTCGACGCCGAGGACATCGTCGCCGGAGGCGAATCGCTCCCGCCGCTTCTCCGAATCTTTCTGCCGGCCGCGGGCGCCTTTGTCGGCGGCTCGATCCTTCGCCTTCTCGCCGCGACCGCCGGCTCGCACGGGATCTCCCAGATGATCGAAGTGGTTCATCTCGGCCGCCGCGCCGTGCGGCTGCGCCCGTCCATCGGGCGAGCCGCCGCCTCGCTCGCCGTCATCTCGACCGGAGGCTCCGAGGGCCGCGAGGGGTCGATCATCCAGATGGGCGCCGCCTTCGCTTCGGCGCTGTCCCGCCTCGTGAAGGTGTCTCCCGAACGGGCGCGCATCCTCGCCGCCTGCGGAATGGCTGCGGGCGTCGCCGGCGCTTACAACACTCCGATCGCGGCGACGCTCTTCGTTCTCGAGGTCGTCGTCGGCTCCTTCTCGATGGCGCTCTTCGGCCCCGCCGTGGTCTCCGCCGTGATCTCGACGGTGCTCGTGCGGTTTCTCCTGGGCGACGAGCCGGTCTATCAGGTCGCCCCGTTCCGGTTGGAGTCGATCCTGGAGTTCCTGCCCTTCGCGGCGATCGGCCTGACCTCGGGGATCGCCTCGGCGTTCTTCGTTCGCTCGCTGCGCGCCGCGAAGAAGCTCTTCACGTCGCTCAAGCTCTCTCTTCCGGTCTCGATGGCGATCGGCGGGGCGATCGTCGGTCTGATCGGCATCGTGCGACCCGAGGTGTGGGGAAATGGCTTCGGCGGAACGGATCGGATCCTCCGGGGGAACCCGTCGTTGCCCGTTCTCGCGGAGCTCTTCGCCGGGAAAATCGTCGCCACGTCGGCAACCATCGGATCCGGCGGCGTCGGCGGCGTGTTCACTCCGGCGCTGATGGTCGGAGCTTCGCTCGGCGGAATGATCGCGAAGCTGGCGCAGCTCGGTTTCCCGTGGATCGAGTCGCCCGTGGGGGGCTACGCGCTCTTGGGAATGGGCGGCCTCCTCGCAGGCGTGACGCGCGCACCGCTGCTGGCGATCATCATGATCTTCGAATTGACCCAGAACACCGCGGTCCTGCTCCCGATGATGGTGGTTTCGGTGCTCGCCGTCCTCTCGGCCAGGGCGCTGCAGAAGGAGTCGCTCTACATCGAGAACCTGCGCTCCGCCGGAATCGTTTGGGAGAAGACGCCGGAGGCGACTGCTCTCTCGTCTCTGAAGGTCTCCGACGTCATGCGCGAAGACGTCAAGCTGGTTCCGCGCGACATGCCGCTCGCCGAGATCGTCAACGCCTTCCTTCACTCGCGCAGCCTCTACCTCTACGTCGGCGACGAGCAAGGCCGGCTCTTGGGCGTCGTCGATCTGCACGACATCAAGGAATCGCTTCCGGAGCGCGACATCTCGAGTCTCGTGATCGCGGAGGATCTCGTCTCGCAGATCCCGTTCGTAACCCCTTCCGAGCCGCTGACGAGCGTCAACGAGAAGCTCTGGTTCCGGGATCTCGGGCAGCTGCCGGTCGTCGATTCGGCGGAGGAGCGGCGTTTCCTGGGGATCGTGACCCGGCGCGACCTCTTGGGCGCCTTCGACCGGGAGGTTCTCCGGCACAACCGGCTCGTCGCGCGCGTCCAGATGTTCCGGGAGGGCGGCACCGAGATGGACTACTTCGAGCTGCCCGAGAAGCACCGCTTGGTCCAGCTGGACGTACCGCCGGCGATCGAAGGTCGAACGGTCGCGGATTCCGGCCTGCGGACGCGCTACGGCGTCTCGGTCCTGGCGGTCAAACGGCTCACGAAGGAGGGTCTCGAGCGCCGCTTCGTTCCGGGTCCTGCCGACCGGCTGCAGCACGGCGACGTCCTGATCGTGCTCGGTACCGACGAGGCGGTCACGCGCCTGCGCGCCGGGGCGGTCTGAAGCCCGGCTGGGCGCGGTTGCTATCCTTGAGCGGGATGGAGAGCGAAACGAGTCCAGCATGAAGAAGGGCGATGCGAGCGAGCTCGTTGCGATCCGCGGGAAGTGGCAGAAGGAGAGGACCCGGCTCTACGACCGGGATACGGGACTCCCCACGGTCGCGGCCGTCATGGACGACCTCGCCCTCCAGTTGCGGGAGAACGGCTCGCTTTCGATTCTCTCTTTCTGCCCGGGTTCCGAAGGACGGGTGGAGGAAGTCTGGGGCTGGCAGGCCTACGACGACCTCATGCTCGACTTCGTCCGGCGCCTGAAAGCATTCCAGACGGACGGGATCCTGCCGTCGGGGACTTTCTGCCTGCCGCACGTTTCGTCGGATGAGGTCCTGCTCGTGCTCGCGCCCGACTCCGACGTGCCGCACGCGCTGGGAGCGCTGGAGCAGAAGGCGGGCGAGCTCGATCAGCTGATTCGCGGATATCTCGCCGAGCGGGCCGACCTGCCCGGCCGCTTCCGTTCGTTCGTGGGCTCCGCGCGCGTTCTCTTCGATCTGCGGCGGCGACCGGAACGGCTCGTCTATCGCGGAATCCAGGAGGCGCGCGACCGCGTGACGCGCCAAACCGTCCGCGCGGAGATCCGCGGGGGAAGGCTTCTCCAGGAGGCGATCAATCGCCGCGACATTCAATCGGTCTTTCAGCCGGTCTTCGACCTCGTGACGGGAGAGATGATCGGGATGGAAGCGCTCTCCCGCGGTCCGAAGGGGAGCGAGTTCGAAGCCGGGGAGACTCTGTTCTCCCTCGCCGAGCGCACCGAGCTGCTCGCGCCGCTCGAACGCGTCTGCCGGGAGATCTCGATCGAGGCGGCGGCCCACGGACGCGACGGACGAAAGCTCTTCATGAACATCTCGCCTGCCGCCGCCTCCGACCCCGAGTTCCTGAGTCCACGGTTCTGCGAACGGGTGCTGGCGCACGGGCTGAAGCCGGAGAACGTCGTTCTCGAGATCACGGAGCGCACGTACGTCGTGTACGAGACCCTGTTCCGCGAGGTCCTTTCGCGCTTCCGGGAGCAGGGCTTCGGCATTGCCGTGGACGACGTCGGGACCGGCTACAGCAGCCTTTCCTCGCTCGCCGAGATCGAGCCCGACTACCTGAAGATCGACAACGTCTTCGTGCGCGACATCGACCGGCGCAAGGTCAAGCAGGACCTGCTCGAAGCCTTGATGAGCTTCGCGCGGAAGATGAAGACGCGGGTGATCGCGGAGGGAATCGAAACGCCGGAGGAGCTGAAGGTCCTCCAGGCTCTCGACGTCGAATACGGACAGGGTTTCCTTTTGGCGCGTCCGATGCCGATCGAGCAAATCGACAACTACTCGCGCGTGAGGGTCTGAGCGGTTTTCGCGGGGGGTTAGCTCAGCGGTAGAGCGCCTGCTTTACACGCAGGAAGTCGCAGGTTCGAAACCTGCACCCCCCACCATCTTCGTCTCCGGCTCCCTTGTGATCCGTTCTCGCGGCGCGTATCATGCGCCGTTCCGCGGGGTCGTAGTTCAGTTGGTTTAGAACGCCGGCCTGTCACGCCGGAGGTCGCGGGTTCGAGTCCCGTCGGCCCCGCCAAACGTCGTCTACCCACGTCATCCAAGTTATTGAATACACGCGATCTCGGCAGGTGGCCGAGCGGCGTCGATAGACGTCCGTGCTCGTACACTCTCGGACAATTTCTCGGACAGGACCCGCGGACGCGCCGACGTGGACGATAACCTTCCGGGACGAGGCAAATCGGCTGGCGACGGAGTACACGGTGCCGCCGGCCGGTGGCGGCTCGATCACCCGGGTGAAGAACTACTTCTACCTGGGGAACCTGCTGGTGGCGACGCGGATTTCGCGCGGCGCGTATACGTACTACGCGAGCGACCATCTTGGCACGCCGAGGGCGACGACCGGAGCGGTGACGGAGACTCACCAAGTACCAGCCGTTCGGCACGGGGATCACCGGCTCCTTCGGGAATCAGCCCTTGAAGTTTGCGGCGATGGATCGGGCCGTCAGTGGAGTCCTTCACTTTCTCCCGCTTCCGCGCCTCGCGGTATTTCCGCAGCGAAAATTCCGAGATCCGATCCACCGTCTCCGGCATGAGCCGAGCGAGGTGCCCCATGAAGGTCTCCGCGCGCTGCGTCTCGCGCCGCGCAATTCCGACGTACGCTTTCGTCACAGCCGCAATCGAGACCGGCTTGACCTTCTCCTCAGGGAACGGCGGAAGCCCCCGGTCGATGCGGCCCTGCGCGATCTGGCGACGGCGTACCGCAGCCTCGCAAAGCCCCCCCAACGACGATGGAGCTGCTTTCCCTGGTAGCTGACGTGGTAGTACCAGACTTCCTTTCCGTCCCGATCCCGCCGTAAAGACGGCCCATGTCAATCAGTGCTTCAGTGCTAGTGTGTGAAAAGCGTGTCCCGGCTGGCTGCCTCCGCCGAGACAAAGAGGAGGAACCATGAGCAAGGTCCGAGTTCGAGTCGCAATCTTCGCTCTCGTCGCGATCACCTTTGTCGGCAACTCGGCTATCGCGAAGGAAGTCCCGATCGCCGGCCACGGCAAGAAACAGGTCAAAGACAGTTGCCAGGGGGCATATTGGCCCACGAGCGGAGGTGGAACCTATGGCTGCGTGAACCCAGATGGCAGTGGCATTATCTGTGGCGGCGTGACCGCCCACGACAAGAAGACGTGCGGCACCTTCCGGGAGGCACCGCGCCGCCTTCCAACGAGAGTCGAGGTTCGGAAAGCCGAGGTGGCTGAGGAGAAGGCGCAGCAGAAGCCGTAACTGGCCGAACGGCCGTCAGAGAGGTTTCGCGTCGGACGGTCGAACTGGACGGAGCGCCCGAACCGTAGGATCCGGTAGACCTCGAAGGTTCCAATTCCGGAGGCCGATCAGCGCCCTGCTGCATTTTTGCCGGACAGGGTCAGACAGGTGCTGCTCGCGCGAGCGACGAGGCTTCCGGTCTCATCCACGACATCGCACTCGACCAGACCAACGGTCTTGCCCCGCCTGACGACGTGACCCTCGGCGCGGAGTCGTGCCTTCCAGATCGGTTTCAGAAAGTTGATCTTCAGCTCGAGCGTGGTGAAACTTTCCCCCTCTTCCAGCGTCGACGCGTAGGCGATGCCCATCGCGGCATCGGCGATGTCACACAGAATTCCGCCGTGAAGCGTTCCCATCGGGTTGGCGTGCTGAGGCCCGGCTTCCATCTCGAAGACCGCTCTGCCGGGCGCGACCGCCACCAATTTGAATCCGACCAGCCGGGCCACCGGAGGGTCCGGCGCCTCCCCGCGAAGCATCGCTTGGACTCGTTCGAGCATCGTGGCCATCCGTCCGCGAAGCCTATCGCTCGGCTCCGATTGGTCTATCCGTTGACGCAGGGGGCTTCCGAACAGTTTGGATTCCGTCAGTCCCCGCGGCGAGCCTCAGCGGTTGCGCAGCCCGGCTAGCTCCATAGCGAGCCGGCGTCG
>WNGF01007698.1_pt1 | contig 12916 bp, 10 predicted proteins | sample 5400641 | NCBI WGS metagenome assembly WNGF01 (sample SAMN13153371, study PRJNA577476) | soil metagenome | isolation source: 80 cm soil or saprolite under grassland replicate 2 | place: USA:California | collected 2016-06-15
CTCGAACGCCACGATGACGACCGAGACGCTCAGCCTGGGCGGCTCAGTAGGCCCCGCTGCCGCGGATCACGGCTGGGACCGTCTTCGCCAGGATCGAGACGTCGAGCCAGATCGACCAGTTCTCGAGGTAGTAGAAGTCGAGCCGCACCAGGTCGTCGAAGCCGAGGTTCGAGCGGCCCGAGATCTGCCAGAGGCCGGTCACCCCCGGCAACACGAGATAGCGCTTGCGGTGCCAGGACTCGAGCTGCGCGTAGTCCCGGAGCGGCAGCGGGCGCGGGCCGACGAGGCTCATCTCGCCGCGGAGCACGTTCCAGAGCTGCGGGACCTCGTCGAGCGAGAAGCGGCGCAGGAACGCGCCCACCGGCGTCACCCGCGGGTCCAGGCGGATCTTGAACAGCGGCCCGTCCGCCTCGTTCGAGGCCTCCAGCTCGGCCTGCCGGCCCTTCGCGTCCGCGTACATCGTCCGGAACTTGAGCATCCCGAACTCCTTCTCGCCGAGTCCCACCCGGCGATCGCGGTAGAAGACCGGCCCGCGCGAGGTCAGCTTGACCGCGGCCGCGGCGGCGAGCCAGAGCGGGAGGCCGACCACGAGCATGAGCACGGAGACGACCAGGTCGAACGTCCGCTTGACGAACCAGTCCACGCCGATGAACGCGGGCGGCCGCAGCTCGAAGAGCGGCACGCCCTGCCCCGGTACGAATTGCGCGCGCTCCGTCAGGAGCTCGGTGGCCTTCGGCGCGATTCGCACCTGGACGCCGCGCCGGTGGGCCTGCGACACGATCTCCACCAGCTCGCGCTCGGTGAAGTCCGAGTCGGTCACGATCAGCTCGTCCACCCGCTCGGTCGCCAGCACTGCCGGCAGGTCGTGCAGGTCGCCGAGGACCGGCAGGTCGATCCCGTCACGCGAGGGCGCGACGGCGCCCACGAACTCGTAGTCGATCCCGCCGCGCCTCGAGCCGAGCGCCCAGTGCAGATGCGCCAGGTTCTCGCCCGCGCCCGCCAGGAGCGCGTACCGGCGCGCGCCCAGCAGCCGCAGCAGCTCGCCCGTGATCGCGTCGTAGCTCGCCCGCAGCGCCGCGATCACGACCGCGCAGAAGACGACGGCGGTCGGCGCCAGCCCGTAGGTCGAGAACGAATGGCCCGTGCCGAGCGCGAACGCGAACGTGATCAGCGCGACCAGGAGCAAGGAGGAGAGGACCCGCCCGAACCCCGGCCGATGCTCGCGCTCCCGGTAGAGGCCGGCCTGGGAGAAGACGAGCACCGTGATCAGGGTCAGAAACGGCAGCCAGTCGGTCTCGACCCGCCAGAGGAAGCCCCAGAGGAGCGGTGTCCGGCCGTAGTAGAGCTCCCGCGCCGCGAGCGCGCAGTAGAGCCCGAGCACGAGCCCGCCGAGGTCGATGCCGACGAGCGCCGTGATGCTGGCGAGCCGGCGCCCCGCCGCGATCAGCTGCGAGCGCGAGAGGAAGAACGGTCGCCCGGAGCGGATGTCCGCGACGAGCCGGGGGGGCGGGTCGTCAGCGCCCGCAGGAGCGGGGTCGGGGATTCGTCCCCGTCCCCGCTGCGGTGTCTTGATTGCCACCCAGTTAGTGTGGCAGGCGCCTGAAGGCGTTGTACGAGGGCTTCCGCTTCCCGCCGGCAGTGAAGAAGCCTGACTGCCACCCGGAGAGCCGGCCCTCGTCGCGGATCAGGAACCAGAGCATCATCGTGATCCTCGGGTTCTTGCGCGCCATCCGGTAGGCCTGCGTCAGGTACTTGGCCTGCTTGGCCCACGTCACGCCGAAGGTCCTGTCGGGCGGCCGCGTCTGGTAGCCGTACTCCGTGATCCAGAGCTTCTTGTTCCCGAAGAGGCGCGTCAGGAGCCCGGTCAGGTCGCCGATGTTGGCGAGCGTAACGACTCCGGTCTTCGCCTTCGGCTTGGTCGCCGGCGTCTCGCCGGGATAGCTGGCGTACGGGTGATGGGCATAAGCATCGAAGTTGCCCTTGCGCAGCCCGTACTTCTTCAGCGCTGCCAGGAAGGCGAGCGGCGAGATCGACGGACGGCGGCTCCGCGGCGAGTTGTTCCCGCGTGGATCGGTGGCGCCGCAGGCGACGACCTCCCCGCGCAGATGCGTCAAATGGACGCCGGACCACACGGCGGCGCACATCCGCGCGTAGTTCTTCGCGGCCACGGGGACGAACCTGCGGGCGTTGACCTTCGCCCACTGCGGCGCGAGGAAGATCGGGTTGTTCGGCTCGTTCCAGGCGAGCCACTTCCGCACGCCCGGTAGCACCGTCCCGTCGTCGCGCTTGAACGTGCCGCTGTAGCGCTTCGCGGCCGCGAAGGCGAACTGCTTCAGGAACAGCATCTGCCTCGGGGCGCGGTTGAGCCCCTTCTTCTTGCCGTTCGCCCAGCGTGGCGTGCCGTAGATCGTGAACAACACCTGGATCTTGTTCTTCTTCGCGTTCAGGAGGAGCCGGTCGTAGATGTCCCAGTTGTAGGCCGGGTCGGCCGGATCGCTCGGAAACTCGGGCCGCTTCTTCTTCGCCACAATGCCGCCCCAGTTGAGGTCGACCCGGATGATCTGCGCCCGCAGGTTCTTCAGGGTCTGGAACGCCTTGTCCGGGCTGTCGAGCGGCTGGTTCGGGTCGTAGATGCCGACCAGCATGCCGCGCGCGGCGGCGGCCGGCTCCGGCTTCGCCGTCGCGGCGAAGCCGCACAAGACGAGCGTGAGTAAGGCGATCGAGAGCTTCTTAGACATTGAGCGGTTCCCCCCTTAGGCTCGGCAGCATGCGCCGGAGTCCCTCTTCGAGTTCGACCTCGGGCTCCCAGCCCAACAACTGCCTGGCTCGCGTGATGTCGGGTTGGCGGACCTGAGGATCATCTATGGGCAACGCTTCGAACACGATCTCGCTATTAGACGAAGTGACTTGGATAACTGTTTGCGCGAGCTCCAGAATCGAAAACTCCTTTGGATTTCCGAGGTTGACGGGCAGGTGCTCACCGCTGTCCGCGAGCAGGTTTATGCCGCGGATCAGATCATCTACGTAACAGAAGCTACGAGTTTGGGAGCCGTCGCCGAACACGGTGAGCGGCTCGTTCTCGAGCGCTTGGCGGACGAAGGTCGGGATCGCGCGCCCGTCGTGTGACCTCATCTTGGTCCCGTAGGTGTTGAAGATGCGCACGATCGCGGTGTCTACGCCCTGCTGGTTGTGGTACGCCATCGTGAGCGCCTCGGCGTACCGCTTGGCCTCGTCGTAGACACCCCGGGGGCCGATCGGGTTCACGTTCCCCCAGTAGCTCTCCGGCTGCGGATGGACCTGCGGGTCGCCGTAGACCTCGCTCGTCGAGGCGAGCAGGAAGCGGGCGCGCTTGAACTTTGCGAGCCCGAGCGCGTTGTGCGTCCCGTGCGAGCCCACCTTGAGCGAGTGCAGCGGCATCCGCAGGTAGTCGATCGGGCTGGCGAGGGCGGCGAAGTGGAAGACGTAGTCGACCGGCTCGTCGATCTCGAGGTGCTCGGTCATGTCGTGGTCCACGAAGACGAACGCGTCGTCCCGGATGTGCTCGATGTTGCGCAGCGAGCTCGTGACGAGGTTGTCCACGCAGATGACGCGGTGGCCGCGCTCGAGCAGGTAATCGCAGAGGTGTGAGCCGAGGAAGCCGGCCCCACCCGTGACGACGGCGGTAGGCACGGCGACTCATGCTAACGGCGCCTCAGGCCGGAATCCCCCTGCGCCGCCGAGCCTTACGAAGTCCTTACGGCCTTCAACGGTCGCCGTTACGTGTTGACGACGTCCGTTTCCGGGCGACGTCGCTCAGGCTCCCGCGGCCCAATGCTCGACGCCGAGCTCCTCGAACGGAAAGTCCTTGGGGTTGCCGGTGGCGAGGCGGGCGCCCGCGCCGAGGGCGGCCGCGGCGATCAGGCAATCGGCCTGCGCGAGCGTACGCCCGCGTTCGGCATGCTCGCGCCTCCACTCGCCTGCCCGCCACCCCTCGCGCTCCCCCAGCGGGACGATGTGCAGCCCGGCGAACAGCCGGCGGGCAGCTTCCTGTTCGGCCGGCCGCAGCCCACGGACCGTCTCCTCGACGTTGATCGCGCAGGCGTGGACGGTATCGCCCGTCTCACGCAGCGCCCGCACGCTCGCGGTCGCCCGCTCGCGTCCGCGCAGGAGGTCGATCAGGACGGTCGTGTCGAGAAGAAAGGCCGCCATCAGCCGACGCGAGCCGCGTCTGCGCGGCGCTGGCCGCGCACCCACGCAGCCGGATCCTCGTCCCACGCATGACCGCGATCGTCGATCGCGCCGAGCGCCGACTCGACGAGCTCCCAGCGCCGTTCCTCGTCCAGCGCCTGGCGAACCGCCTCCGCGACGAACGCGCTCCGACGCCGCGGACCGACTCTCCGGTCGAGCTCGCGGACGAGCTCGTCTTCGAGAGTTATGTGTACGCGCATGTGCCCAACTTAGCACATAGCTTGCCGCGGCCGGCAGTGGTCGGCCTCTCGGTTACTCTCGGGCGCGTCGTGCTCGAGGAGCGCCAGCACATCGCCAGGTTGCTCGTCTCGTGCCCCGACCGTCACGGGATCGTCGCGGCCGTCTCGGGTTTCCTGTTCGAGCACGACGCCAACATCCTCAGCTCCGACCAGCACTCCACCGACCCCGAAGGCGGCCTGTTCTTCATGCGGATGGAGTTCAGGCTCGAAGGGCTCCGGGAGCGGCGCGAGGAGCTGGAGCGTGCGTTCGTGGAGCGCGTGGGCGGGCCGTTCTCGATGAGCTGGCGCATCGCCTACGCGAGCGAGCGCAAGCGCGTCGCGTTACTCGCCTCGCGAGAGGATCACTGCCTGCTCGACCTGCTCTGGCGCCGGCGGCGCGGCGAGCTCGACGCCGAGATCGTCGCCGTCGTCTCCAATCATCCCGACCACGCCGCCGACGTCGCCGGTTTCGGCGTCCCCTATCACCACGTCCCCGTCACTGCCGACGTCAAGGCCGCGGCGGAGGCGCGAATGCTCGAGCTCCTTGCCGGCGAAGTCGACCTCGCCGTGCTCGCCCGCTACATGCAGGTCCTCTCGCGCGAGTTCCTCGACCGGCTCGGCGTGCCGGTGATCAACATCCACCACTCGTTCCTGCCTGCCTTCGGTGGCGCCGATCCCTACCGGCGCGCCCGCGACTCGGGGGTCAAGATCATCGGCGCGACGGCGCACTACGTCACCGAGCAGCTCGACGCCGGCCCGATCATCGAGCAGGACGTCGCCCGCGTCTCGCACCGCCAGAGCGTCGAGGAGCTCGAGCGGATCGGTCGCGACATCGAGCGGGTCGTGCTCGCCCGCGCGGTCAACTGGCACCTCGAGGACCGCGTGCTCGTCCACGAGAACAGGACCGTCGTCTTCACATAGACGTCTGCCGGTTCGCGGTGGCCGGCTACGACCGTCCGAGAAGCTGCTCGACGCTTCGCCGGAAATCGGCGGGATCGACGGCCGGGAAGCGGTAGAGCTCAGGTTCGATCTCTTCGAGGCACGAGCGGAGCCTTGCCGGCTCGACCAGCCCGTGCTCGAGCATGTGTGCGACGTCGCCGAGATCCTGGGAATGGGAGCGCTCGAGCTTCGAGAGCGCCTGCGAGTAGAGGTCGAAGTGCCGGAACGTGAGGCGGCCGGCGCGCTCGACGAAGAGGCTTCGCTCGCGCCAGCCCGCCGGGAGCGGGAGGAAGTCGGCCGGCGAAGCGAGCTCGACGTTCACCGACAGCTCGTCCTTCAGTCGCGGGATCGCGCGCAGGACCTCGTCCTGCTCCGGCTCGAGCAGGATGTCGACGTCGAGCGTCGACGGCCGCCAGCCGAGGAGCACGGCGGTCGCACCACCGGTGAGGTAGCAGACTCCTTCCCGGCACGCGGCATCGCCGAGAGCACGAACGAGGCGGCGGATCCGCCCCTCGTCTGCGATTTCACGCACGACGCGAGCCGGCGACCCCGGCAGAGCGCTCGTAGCGGACGAGCCGCCGGACGAGCGCGTTGTACCGCGAGTGGGCGGCGTCGCCGTGCTCGAGGCGCAGCAGCTCGTAGAGGCGATGCTCGGGCGAGTCGAACACTCGAGGCACATTCAGCCCGAGCCGGCGGAGCCGAGGCGCCCCGATCGAGACGAGTAGGGCTTCCGGCGACTCGAGGCCGCGCTCGAGATCGCGGATGCCCTGGGTGATGAACTCCTCGCCCGGGAGTTTCCGCGGCTGAAGGTGAGCATCCACAGGCGTGAGGGTAGCTCCCGCCCAGTAAGACGAAGAGGCACACCTGCCACCCTCCTCTTCGGCGCAGTTGTGGCTCTTCCTACGGCCTGACGCGGTGGCTTCTGCTGGCGGCATCGTCAGCTTGCCTCTGCCCATTTGTGCCCGTGACGAGTGAGGGGAGCGCCATGATGGTGCTCCCCTCACTGCGCCAGCGGTCTGCTATCGGGTGAAGTTGAAGTTCGCGGTGTGGGTGGTGCCGTCGACGAGCTTCACTTGAAGCTGCCTACACGTCCCACCCCAGGCCTTGTCGGTCTTCCAAACGTAGACGTACTGATCGACGGTCGCGTCGTAGCTCAGGTTGCTGTTTCCGGCCGTCAGGGTTACCTCGATTGTGTCTTGCGGCGCATTCGCGTTGCAGGGGATGTTCGCGGACTTCGGGTATGCGGCGTAGAAGATGTTCAGTCCCTGATTGCCGCTAAGGCTGAACTTCGCCGGAACGGCACTCCCGGCCTTGACGACGTTGTAGATGCCGTTGTTATCGATCGGCTGGAAGAACCCGGCCCAGTTGTAGACGACGCTGTAGGTGCACTCATTCGAAGCACCGCTGCCGTTATCGACGTTGTCCTTCGACGCTCCGGCAGCGACCTCTGCCGTATGTAGGCCGATCGTTGATGTATCGAGCGTGATCGAGCCGCTTCCGAACCCGGCCGTCACACCCGAACCGCCATCGGTCGCCGCCCAGCTACCACTGACCGTGCTATTCAGAATCGGGCTCGAGGGGCAGGTAAGGGTGACGACCGGGCCCTTCTTGTCGATCTTGTTGCCGCTGATCGGGCCTGCAGTCGCGGAGTTCCCGACCGCATCCGCGACGTCGCGCGAGTCTGTGGAAGCGTTGCTCGTCTCGGTCCCGCTCGCGACGTTGGTCGTCAGGTTGAAGCTCGCATCGCCGGAGTCGGCGAGGCCGGAACCGTCGTCGCTCGCCGTGCAGCCGATCGAGACATCATCCGCGTGCCAATTGCCATCGGCGGAGCCACAGCTCACGTCCGGCGCCTTGCGGTCGATCATGTTCCCTGTGATCGGTCCCCCGGTGACCGTGTGACCGACGGCGTCGCTCACGTTGTGTGTGCCCGTGGCGGCGTTGCTGTCCTCGCTTCCTGAAGGAACGGTTGTCGACAGCGAGAAGCTCGCGTCGCCACCGCTCGCGAGCCCCGAGCCGCCGTCGCTCGCCGTGCAGGCGATCGAGACGTTGCTTGCGTGCCAGAGGCCATCCGCGGAGCCGCAGGAGACGCTCGGATCCTTCTTGTCGATCATGTTGCCGCTGACGGGGCCGGCGAGAGTAGAGTTACCCACCGCGTCATAGACGGTGCGGCTGCCGGTCGAGGCGTTGCTGGTTTCGGTTCCGCTCGCGACACTCGTCGACAACGAGAAGCTGCCGTCGTGTGCGGCATCAGCCAGGCCCGACCGAGCGTCGCTCGCCGAGCAGATGATTTCCACGTCACTGCCGTGCCAGTTGCCGTCGGCGGACCCACAATTCACGCTCGGCCCCGTCTTGTCGATCATGATGGAGGCCGTGTTCGGGGTCTCGGCGTTTCCGACGTTGTCGACGGAAATCCACTTCAGCGTCGTCGTCCCCTCAGTGCCGACAGTGAACGGGGCGTTGTAGGTCGTCCCGTGGGGGGACCCAGCTCCCGAAGGCGTCGGAGCGACTCCGTCGAGGCTGTACCGGATCTCTTTCAGGCCGGATCCACCGGTGTCGGTGGCCGAGAGTGTGACGGTGACGTTCTGCCGCGTCCACTCGCCGAACGTGTACGTGCTGCTGTCGGCGTTCGCGGCACTCGCCTGGCTTGTCGGCGGCGCGTTGTCCGCGGGCGGGCACACTGTAGTCGTCCACGACACGCTCAGCGTCTGGGAGCGTGTGATCGAATCGTTGTCGCTGTTTACGCCGGTGACGTCGAAGGTGAGCGTCCCGGTTCCGGAGGAGGTCGTGTTCACAGTCACGTCCGCCGTCACTGGATTGCTCTTGCTGTTGTTCGGCTGGCTTCCCCAATCGCTCGGGAGCGTGATCGCGTTCCCGGAGGGGAACGTGACGCCGCTGATCCCGCTCGGAAGCGGCGTATGAGCAGACACTGTCGCAGTCGAACCGTTCTTGAAGACGTTCGTCGACCCAGCATTACCGTTTCGGTTGATGGCGATCGCGGCGGCCTTCGTCACCGCCGTTGCCGAACAGACCGAGCCGAACGCCAGCGGATCGCCATACGCCGCCGCCGCCGTGTCCCCGTCCGTCATGATCGTGTCCGCGTATGCGAACACGGCGCCGAGGGTCAGCGCCGCGAAAAGCGTTCCGAGGACCAGGCTCAGCCGTGCCCGCCTCCGCTTCTGTGTTGGTGTAGCCACTTCTCTGCTCCCCTTTCAATCGCCGCAGTGGGAGCAGCTGTGCCGCAACCCCCAAGCGCTTAGAACCTGACCCAGCGGGTCGCGAAGCCATGGCACGCGTAAGCAGCGCGCTTGGCTCACGTCTGCCGTCGCACTAGGCCGCTGATCTCCCGCTCCTCTACGCCTGCGCGCAGTTCCCCGAAACTCAAGCTGCTCCTATCTTCCTATGCTTACAAGAGTTCGTAGCCGCAACTCCAGGAGTCGGCCGCCGTTCAGCTCGGCCGGTTCCAGCATTGCCCGGGAGGGCGCCAGTGTCACTAGCCCTTCGGTTGGAACGCTTTAGAAGAAGGTCTAGTACCCGGAAATGGCATCGGAAGCCGCTATTTCACGAGGCCCCCGCCTGCGTCCGGGTACCGCGATAGTGACCTTTCGGCGTTGGACGAGCTTCGGGCGCATACGTATGCGGTAGACGGTGCGCGTCTGCGTGAACGACTCAACCCAACTCGAGGAGCTCCGCGCTTACCTTCTCGAGGCCCGCTGCGTTTCCGAACCAGTGCGGGAAACGTCCTCGACGTCGCTCATCCGTCGGCTCGCGACGAAAGGGAAGCTCTGATCCGATCTGACGTTCTTCCCACAGCGTGGCAGGCCGCCAGGCCCGGGGGCGCATCTTGAGCTTGTCCTCTAACTACGCGAGCTCGTAGAACGGAATCGTCGCGAGACCGTGCTGGTACGCGTCGCGCGCGGCTTCGGTTCGAGACTCGCAACTTTCGATAGATGCGATCTCGCGCCCTGTCTTAGCGCGGCCTGAATCTACTCAGGCTCCTCGAGCGCCGAGACAATTACAACCTTCACGTTCGCGTGACGCTTTCGGATGTGGCGAGATCGTCCATACCGCGCCGAACTCCTCCGCCTGTCGCCAATTACGTCATTCCCGGTAAGGGGCGCGATCGGTCCTTCTGCTCCCACGTCCTCCGAGGTCCTTGTTCGACTCCATGTCGAACCACATGGCGAAGAGCGTGAACTGCGAGCCGGCGATCAGCAGGAGCGCGACGAGGACGACCGTGGCCGCCGTGATGCTGTTCCCGAGGATCCGCAGCACGACCTCCGCGATCCCGAGGCCGAGGCCGAGCAGCGTCATCAGGAAGCCGAGCATGTAGAAGAAGACGAGCGGGTGGAAGTCGCGGATCACGTACTTCTCGCGCAGCCGCCAGAAGAAGCCCTTGAACAGGAGCCAGGCGATCCTCGGGACGACCTTGCGGAGGCGGATCCCCGAGCGCTCGCCGACGCCGTAGATGGGACGTGAGGGGTAGTCGCGCACGCGCGCGTTCCAGACGTTCAGGTGGACGAGCATGTCGTTCGGGAAGCCGTAGCGGGGGTAGATCCGGTCGAGGTCGAGCAGCTCGAGGTACGGGAGCGAGATCGCGGTGTAGCCGGACTGGGAGTCGGCGATGTGCCAGTAGCCGGAGGCGATCTTCGTCAGCAGGCTGAGGACGGCGTTGCCGAGGTAGCGGTAGCGCGGGATCACCTCCCACGCCTGGCCGGTGAAGAGGCGGTTCGCCTTCGCGTAGTCGACCTCGCCGCGCGCGACGGGGGCAGCGAGCATCTCGAGGTCGGCCGGGTCCATCTGGGCGTCCGCGGCCATGACGGCGGTGACGTCGATGCGGTCGTGCAGGGCGCGGCGGTAGCCGGTGAGGATCGCGGCGCCGACGCCTTCGTTGCGCTCGTGCTCGATCAGCTCGACGCGGGAGAGGTTGAGCGCGCGGACGGCGGCGGCCGTGCCGTCGCTCGAGTGGTCGTCGATGACGTAGATCCGGTCGACGTAGTCGGGGATGCCGCGGATCGTCTCCGCGATCAGCTTCTCCTCGTCGTGCGCGGGGACGACGACTGCCACCCGCTTGCCTTCGAGCACGGCTCGGAGGCTAGGTCGGGCGGCGGACGACTCGGGTGGCGGGCTCCCACACGAGCGCGGCGATCAGGCCGAGGATCAGTCCGATCAGGGCGGCGACGACGATCGTGTTGCGGCGGCTGCGCGCGGTCGTCTTCGTGGCGACGGCCGTGTTGATCACCTTCGGCGCCTCGACCTCCTGCGCCAGAGCGAGCTGCTGCTGGTTCGAGGAGAGCTGGTCGACGATCGACAGCCTCTGCTGGACGAGGCCGTTGAGCTGACCGAGGAGGATCAACTGCTCAGTGGTCGAGAGGCCGGCGCCGCGCTGGATCGCCGCCTGGAACTTCCGGGTTGCCGCGTCGATCGTTGCGAGCGCCCCCTTCTGGCTATCGACCAGCCTCCGGAGGTTCTGGATCTTGATCGTCGAGTAGCGCCCCAGTGCCGGGGAGGTGACGACCCTGGCGGCCAGCGCGTTCGCTGCGTCGGCAACCTTCGCGCGGAGGTGCCCGGTGACGGTGATGGCGACGAGCGGGCTCTGCCCGAGCCGCGTGATCGCGCCCGAGACGGCCTGGGTGGAGACGTGGCCGCGGAGCTGACCTGGTCGCAGGCCGACCTTGCGGGCAACCGCGTCGATCGTGATCGGCGCCTGGACGATCTCGCGGACGGTGCTCGGGTTCGTCGCCTGGCTCTGCACCTGCACGCCGCTCGACGAGAGTGGCTGGCCGAGGTACACCGTTGCCTTCGCCTGGTAGACCTGCTTGCCGCCGATCGAGATCAGGAGCCCGATCGCGATCCCGGCCGCGACGCCGGCGACCGGCAGCCACCAGTGCGCGGCGATTGTGTTCCAGTAGCGGCCGAGGTCGACCTCTCGCTCCTCCTCCAGCTCGGGAAGCCGGCGTTCGGGCGCGCGTTGCGGCGTCTGCGTCGCCATCGACCCGGGCGACTCTACCGGCAGGCTCCGACGGCTCGCGCCACTACGTCGCCAAGCGCCTCGCCCTGAGACCCGGCAGCGAGGCGAGGGGCGGGACCTCCTTGTAACAGACTGTTACTAGGACACGGAAGCGGCACAGTTTCGGCACAGAGTTTCTCCGGGCTGTCAGGCAGGCTCGAGGCATCGGCTACTTTGCTCCACGCATCTCGTTCCGTCTCCGCGCCGAGATCGAGCGGCTCGCCTCGAAGGAGCTGAGCGCGGCCGAGATCACGAGAATCGCCGGCGCGACCGCGGAGCGCCTCGGGTTTCGACGGCCCAGCTACCAGCAGGTGAGGGTTCTCGTGCGCCAGTATCGTCGGCGGCCGAAGTACGCGTCGACCGCCGAAGTCCTGGTCGACGTGGCCTTTCGCCTCAGACGACCCGACGCGGTCTTGGAACACATCTCCGGAGTGAACACGGTCCGCAAGTACAAGTAACAGTCTGTTACTTGGAGGCCACGGCCCGGCCGGGACGCGAGGGCGGGAGCGGGACCCGAGCCGGACCGCTCGAGGTCGGTGGTGGCGGCCACGGTTGCGCTGGAGGACACGGTTTCGCTCAGGACACGTTACGCCGCAGGACACGGTTGCGCTGTAGGACACGGTTGCGGTACAGGACACGGTTACGCCGCAGGACATGGTGGCGATGGAGGACACGGTTACGCCGCAGGGACGCGGTGGCGATGGAGCACACGGTTACGCGGCAGCCGAGGCGTCCTCGTGCCGGCGCTAGCGTCTCCCGTTCACGACCTCGAAGCGCTGGGTCAGCGAGCCGCGGTTGCCGCGGATGTCCCGGGCGGTGACAGTGATGACGTAGGTGCCGTCCGCGAGGCGGCGGGTGTCGAGCCCGCGAGGCGTCAGGCGGAAGAGGTAGCGCCCGGGCATCCGCTTGTAGAGCTGCCCGCCGAAGATCGGCCCGTTCGGGTAGGTGCCGCGGCCGTAGACGCGCCAGAAGGCCCAGTTAGGTGGCTCAAAGACACGGAAGTCGACGGGCGTCTGCGTCCGCCGGACGACCCGGCCGGCAAGGGTCATCAGGCGCCACTTGACCACGGCCGGCGTCACGGGGAGGCCGAGGCTGAACCCGTCAACGCGCACCGGCAGGTCGTACGCGTCGGCGAAGACGTCGATCCGGCCGTGGACGCCGAGCAGGCTGATCGGCTTGCCGCGGGCGTCGCGGAAGTCGATCTCGCGCACGCGCGGCGTCGTCGCGTCCCGGTAGGGCTGGAGCCGTCCGCGCGCAAGTGGGTTCAGGTCGTGCCCGCGGTACACCTCGGAGAGATGGACGTGCCGGGCCCAGGGCGTGATCCAGCCGAGCACCGTCCTCCGCGCCGTCACCCGCCGGCCGGTCCTGACCGCAAGCTTCAGGTGGTAGTACTGGAACGCCGGATAGCCGGGCGAGCTGACAGCGACCGCGGTCCCGCTCAGCCGACGCGCCCGGCCGGAGAAGATCGGATAGACCGGCGTCCCGGGCCGCGCGTGGATGTCGACGCCGTTGTGGAAGTAGAAGT
>WNGF01007699.1_pt1 | contig 12916 bp, 13 predicted proteins | sample 5400641 | NCBI WGS metagenome assembly WNGF01 (sample SAMN13153371, study PRJNA577476) | soil metagenome | isolation source: 80 cm soil or saprolite under grassland replicate 2 | place: USA:California | collected 2016-06-15
GTCAGTGGTCGCGATCGGCACGTTCCCGAAGTACGCGGTGCTGTTCTTTTCCCGCGGGCGCGACCTCGACGACGGAAGCGGACTGCTCGAAGGCTCCGGCAAGGAGCTGCGTTTCATCAGGCTGCATGGACCCGCGGATGCCGAGCGATCAGCCGTCAAGCGCGTGGTCCGGAAGGCGTTCGCGCTCGGCGGGACGACCCCCCAGGCCTGACGCGCCGGCGGGTTCGGCCCGCCGGCCTTTCGCCTCGCTCGCCGACCCTTCGGCTACGCAGTGACGAACGTGCGCCAGAGCAGGTTCGCGACGCTCGCGACGAGCAGCACGACGATGAGCTGACGGAAGCGCCGCTGGTCGAGGCGCCCGCGGAGGAAGATGCCGAGCATCAATGCGAGGAGGGTCGGCACGAGCCCGAGGAGGCCGATCGCCACGATATCGGGCGTGTAGAGACCGAGCAGCGCGTAGCCGGCCAGCTGGATCGTCGCGTTCAGCTCGAAGATCGCGGCGAGCACGATGACGTAATCCCCGGCGCCGAGCCGCATGGCATGGAAGAAGGAGCCGATGAGCGGGCTCGCGATCGAGGTCGTGCCCTGGAGGACCCCGCCGGCGAACCCGACCGCCGGCCCGAGGATCCGCGCGCGGCGCGCCCCTGGGTCGTCGCCGATGAGCCGCTCTCCGCGGAGGAGGAACACGAGGACGATCGCCGAGATGAGGATCGCGAACGCTCGCTGATCGAGGAGCGCGAGCAGGTTCACCCCGGCGACCGTCCCGATCGCGCTCGCGACGACGATGGGCACGATCGTCCGGATGAGGGCGAGCCGCCGCCAGCCCTGCATGAGCAGGACGGAGTTGGCGGCGAAGATCGGGATCGTCACGATCACGACCGCCGGTCGAGGACCGAAGATCCCGGCCAGGATCGGCGTGGCGACGAGCGGCAGCCCCATGCCGGTCGTGCCCTTCGCGAAGCCGGCGACAGCCAGGCCGGCGACGAGGATCAGGAGGTCGAGCGGAGCCACTCACGCTCGCCGACGAGCGCCTGCCAATCGACGTCGTGCAGCCGATCGCTCGGGATGTACGTCCGGCCGACCTTCGCGAGCGGCCGCCCGCCCAGGCGCACGACGTCGGCGGTGTGATCGAACCCTACGCCGTGGACGAGCGCTGACCCGACCCCGTACACGTCGACGGGAACGCCGAGCGACTCGAAGCGCCGGATCTTCGCCGCATCGAATCCACCCGAGGCGACGATCCGGACATGGCCGTAGCCGTTCCGGTCGAGCGCCTCACGCAGGAGCTGCACGAGGCGGGGCGTGACCCCGCGGACGTCGGGACCGGCCCGCCCGCCGCTCGCCTCGATCTCGCGGCGCACCGACGCGTCGATGAGCGACTCGCTCGTATCGACCCGGACGCCCCAGAGCCGCTGGCCGAGCGCATGGGCGACCCCGAGCGACGTGTTCACGACGTCGTTCTGGAAATCGACGAGGCTCGTCACGTTCACGTGCCCCTCGGGCGTGCCCGGCGCGGTGAGATGGCCGACGGCCTCCGTCGTCCGGTTGATGTACTCGTCGAATTTCAGCGTCGCGATGGTCGTGTCGCCGCCGTACACGGCGATGAGCGCGTGCGGCACGGTCCCGAGGCCGGTCGAGCCCCACCACTCGCCCTGCTCGTCGGTCGAGACGCCGATGGCGCCGCCGACGTACGCCGCGTAGCCGGCGCCGGCCTGCGCCTCGTGCGACTGATGGCGCGCGCCGAACATGATGACCGGCTTGCCATTCGCCGCCGCGACGACGTCGCGGGTGTTCGTCGCGACGCGGGTCCCCTCGGAGAGCGCCCCGAGGTACAGCGTCTCGAGATGGGCGAAGGCGGCGTATTCGCCGTCGATGTGCATGACCGGCTCGCCGGGCTCGGCGAGCTCGCCGTCGTAGAGCGAGCGCACCGAGAGCTCGCGCCAAGCCGGCTCCCACAGCGTCGCGAGCTCGTGCGACAGCTCGAAGACCTCGCGCGCGTACGGCTCGTACGCGGCCCAGCCCCCGGAGGCCGGCAGCGCGAGCCACCGCGCGTAGGCGCGCCGCTCCGCGGCGAGATACCGCTCGAACAGCTCCTCGCTGCGCACGCGGTCGCGGTACCGTCCGGTGCCGACGTGCAGGATCGCGAGCGAGTGGTCGGTGCCCACGATGACCGCGTTCGGATGCTTCTGGAAGACCTGCATCGTCACCCGGTCGCGACGCTCGTCCCGCTCGAGGATCAGCTTCGTCCGGGCGAAGTAGATGTCGCTCTTGTACCCCGCGCGGATCTTCTCGACCGGCAGGCGGAAGGTCTCCGGCGAGAGCCGATCGGTGACGATCACCAGATGCCCGTGAGCATGCCGCCGTCGACCTGCAGGCTGACCCCGGTGATGTACGAGGCCCGCGGCGACGCGATGAAGGCGACCGCCGCGGCGAACTCCTCGGGCTTGCCGTACCGGCCGAGCGGGATCGCGCCGCGCTCGAACCGCTGGCGGACCTGCTCGATCGGGACGCCCTCACGCCGCGCGGCGTCGGCGTCGAGCTCCGCCACGCGCTCGGTCGAGATGCGTCCCGGCTGTACCGCGTTGACCCGGATCCCATCGGGCGCGAGCTCCGTGGCGAGGGTCTTCAGCAGGCCATGGACGGCGGCGCGGATCGCGTTCGACAGGATGAGCGTTCCGTAGGCGGGCGCCCCCGGCTGGCGCACCGACGTCGACGTGGAGAACACGATCGCGCCTTTGGATCTCCGCAGCTCGCTCAGCGCGAGCCTGGTCAGCCGGACCGCCGAGAACAGCGTGAGCTCGACCGCCTGCTGCCAGGCCGCGTCGTCCAGGTCGACGAAGCGCCCGGGCCGCGGGCCACCCGCGTTGACGACGAGCACGTCGATCCCGCCGAGCGCGCCGGTCGCCTCGCTCACGAACGCGCGGCAGCCCTCCTCGGTGCTGACGTCGGCGCGGATGGCGATCGTCCCGCCACCGAGCTCCTCCGCGACGCGCGAGATCCGCTCGAGATCGCGGCTGCAGATCGCGACGCGCGCGCCCTCGCCCACGAACTCTGCCGCGACCGCCCGGCCGAGCCCCTTGCTCGCGGCGGCGACCATGACGCGCTTTCCCTTCAGGCCGAGATCCATCCATTCGCTCCCAACGCGAGTGGCCGAACGTGCAGCCCCGAGCGGGCTCGCCGGTTCGTTACCCTACCCGCCGGCCACGCCGCGCGCGCTCAACGCCCGCCGAACGCGATGACCGCGAGCACGACGATGGCCAGCGCGACGCGATAGACCACGAAGGCGGCGAGCGAGTGGGTCCGCAGGTAGCGGACCATGAACGCGACCGCGGCCAGCCCGGACACGAACGAGGCCGCGAAGCCGATGACCAGGACGTCGAGCTCGCCGGTCAGGCCCGCGAGCCGGCGCGCGTCGAGCAGCGTCTTCGCGCCCGCGCCCAGGATGACCGGGGTCGCGAGCAGGAAGCTGAAGCGGGTGGCGTCGGCGCGCTCGAGGTCCCGCAGCAGGCCCGCGGAGATCGTGATGCCCGAGCGCGAGATCCCGGGCAGCAGCGCGATCGCCTGGGCGATGCCCATGATCGCGGCGTCCGCCGCGGTCGCGTGATCGAGCCTGCGCATGCGGCGACCGGCGCGCTCGGCGACGACGAACGCGATCGATCCGACGATGAGGCCCGCGACGATGAACAGGGGACCGCGCAGGGTCCGCTCGACGAGCGACTCGAGCGCCAGGCCGGCGATGACGGCGGGAATGGTGCCGACGACGATGAGACCCGGCATCCGCCAGCGGCCGTGGATGACGTCGGCGGCCAGCCCGATCCAGGTCGTGGCGAAGTACAGGAGCACCGCGAGCGCGGTCCCGAGATGGAGCGCGACGTCGAAGCCGAGACCGAACTTCTCGGGATCGAGGGCGAGCGCGTCGCTCACCAGGATGAGATGCGCGGTCGAGCTCACCGGCAGGAACTCGGTCAGTCCCTGGACCAGGCCGAGGATGAACGCCGCGAGCTGATCGCTCACCCGTCGGCGGGGGTCACCGGATGGCGGCGCGCGCCGCGCGGAGCGCCTCGTGCGCCTCACGTTCGTGGCCGACGGCGGCCTCGAGCGCCTTCGCGATGCCGCGGCGCTGGCCGGCGTCGAGGAACCGCATCGCGACCGCCGGATCGAACTCGCCGACGCCGGTCTTCTCGACCGCGCCCGCCGAGCCGTCGTACGACTCGGCGGCCCGCAACAGGTCCGCGCCGGGCATGGAGGCGAAGAGCGAGCGCAGGCCGCGGAGGAACCGCGCCGCCGCCCGGCGCTTGTCCACGAATACGGTGCGCATCGCGCGGTCGGCGAACGCGGCGCTCCCGGCGTGCTTCGTGTCGGCCCATCGGGCATCGTCGCGGAGCGCCGTCGCCCAGCCGGTGAGCGCGCCATCGGACGCTGGTGCGGCCTCGATCGCCGCGTCGAGGCCGCCGATCGCCGAGCGCGGGCGATCCGGCGCGCCGACGCGGTCGAGGAAGACCGGCGCCCCGTGCTCCGCGTCGACGAACTCCGGCCAGCCGATCTCGCTCGGCTTGTCGCTCCGGTCGAAGAACGTGCGCACGAGGAACCGTCCGTCGTCGGCGTACCCGACGATCAGTCCGTATTCGGGCGGCCCGACCGCGCCGCGGATCAGCGGCGGAAGCTTCTCGTCGATCGCCTCGCGGATCCGCGCACCGACGAGCTCGCGGAGCTCCTCGTCGTACGGCGGTGGCACGTCATCGAGCCGCACGCCCGCGGCGCGCGCGGCCCGTTCGAGCGTGGCGGCATCGCGCGGTGCGGCCGCCAGGGGGTCGAAACCCTCGAGGTCGATCGTGGTCGCGAACGCCGCGCCGGAGCAGCCCATGAGCCAGTCGTAGTCGGCCCCGGTCGCGACGGCGAGCGCGGCGGGAAAGCTGCACTCACTTCCGGGACCGGGACGCAGCGGGCCGATGTCGCGAAGGAGCTTCAGTCGCCGTCCTCGGGGAAGGCGTGCTTCAGGACCGAGGCGACCTGGAGCGTCACCCACTTGCTCGCTTCGATCTTCGCCGGCATGCGGTCCGCGTACGGCGCGCGACCCGACCAACGCCCGCGCTCATCCTGCCGAGCGAGGAGCCACGCGATCGCGGGCTGCGCCCGCGGGTCCTCGATCGCGCCCGCGGCATCGATGGCGCGCAGGACGAAGAGCACGTCGGCCTGGTAGAAGAGCGGGAACGAAAGCTGCCGCCAGAGATGGCTCGCCTTCGAATCGGTGGGGTAGGCGCCACGTTCCAGGGCGTAGCTGAGCAGGAACTCCACGCCGCGGCTCATCGTGCGCTCGACCTCGCGTGTCCGGGCCGCCTCAGGCAGCGCGGCGAGCCCCCAGACGAGCCGGGCGTAGCCCCACGCGCAGGGCTTCTCGCCGTTGATCCAGCATGCCGCGTCGAACTTCTTCGACTCGTGCACCAGCCGGTCGACGAGCGGTTCGAGCCGGCCGTCGCCGCCGTAACCGGCGAGCGCGAGGTATCGCACGACGTTGCCGACGAAGCACGAGGCGCCGTGATCGCGCTCGAGGACCCAGCCCATCCCGCACCCACCGGCGGAGAGGTCCTCGAGGATCCGCCGGGCGCCACGCCGCACGCGCGGGTCGCCGGCATCGACGCCGTACTCGACGAGCAGCAGGTTCTGCCAGTGCGACGCGACGTACTTCGGCGAGTACATCGTCTGGCCCGGCCAGCGGCCGTCCGCGCGCTGCTGAGTGAGGATCGTGGAGATCGGAGGCGCCGCCATCGCGCGGGCCTGCGCTTCGCGAAGCTCGGGATCGCGCGGACCGCGATCGAGCAGCCCACGAAGCGTCTGCGCCCGGACGGCCGGATCGCGTCGTTCGAGGAGCCAGCCCATGGGATCGCTGTGCAGGAGCGCGCGCCAGGACACGGCTCAGGCGCCGCCGATCGAGAGCTCGGAGATCACGAACGTCGGACTGCCGATGCCGCTCGATCCGAAGATGAGGTCGTTCGCGACTCCCGTGATCGAGGAGAGGAGCGACGTCAGGTTGCCGGCGATGGTGATGCCCTGCACCGGATGGACGCGCTCGCCGTGTTCCAGGTAGTCGGCCGTCGCGCCGAGCGAGAACTCGCCCGAGATCGGATCGATGGTGTGCAGGTTGAGGAGCGAGGTGACGCGCAACGCGCGCGGTAGCTCGCGCACGAGCGTCTGCGGGTCGGTGGTCCCGGCCGCGAGGTGGAAGTTCGCCGCGCCGATCCGGCTGGGCTGCGCGTACGAGGAGCGGCGGGCGTTGCCCGTCGGCGCGACCTCCATCTTGCGGGCGGTCTTCAGCGAGGAGAGGTAACCGGTCAGCAGCCCTCCGCGCACCAGGGTGCGGGTCGTCGTCGCGACGCCCTCGCCGTCGAACGGGGCGCTGCGCAGCGCTCCGGGTATCCGCGCGTCGTCCACGATGGTCACGCGATCGCTCGCGATCTTGCGGTCGAGCTTGCCGGCGAAGAGGCTCTTCCCCTTCAAGACCGCGTCCGCCGAGAAGAGCGGCACGACCGCTCCGAGCAGCGACATGCCCATGTACGGGTCGAGCACGACGGGCAGCTCCTGCGTCTTGAATGGCTTCGCCCCGAGCTTCCCGACCGCGAGCTCCGCCGCCCGGCGCCCGACCGCGTCCGCGCTCAGCGCGCCGAACCGGCGCTTCGCTTCGCCGTGATAGCCGATCTGACGTTCTTCGCCCTGGGTCGCCACGGCCGACGTGCCGACGCTGAAATAGGTCTCCCGGTAGCTGCCCCGCACGCCACCCGTGGTCGCGAGGATCGTCGTGACGGCGCCGTCGCTGTACGTGGTCTTCCGGAACGCGTTCACCCGCTTGTCGACCGCGCGCGCCGCGCGCTCGACCTCGAGCGCGACGTTCCCGCGTTCGACGATCGGCCGCTCGTCGAGCCCGGGCTCGAAGAGCCGCAGGTCCGCCGTCTCGAGCGGCTCGCTCGCGATCCGGATGTCCGGATCGGGCTCGGTCACCGCCGCGATGTCGCGCGCCGCGTCGACGCACTCCTCGATGCCGCCGGCCGACAGGTCGCTCGTGTACGCGAAGCCGACGCGTCCGCCGCGGAGCAGGCGCACGCCGATGCCGCGCTCGCCCCGCGAGATGACGTTCTCCAGCTCGCCCTCGCGAACCTCGATCGACGTCGACTGGCCGTCTCGGAGGAAGACCTCACCGGCGTCGACGCTCGCGCCGCCGATGGACGCGAGGGCGCGATCGACGACGGCGTCGTTGTCGAGCTTCTCGCTCAATTCGCCTTCGCGCCCTTCACCTTGCCACCGACCACGACGCTCGGGATGCGCAGTGTCGGTTGCGCGTCCGCGACGGGCGCGCCCTGGCCGTCCTTGCCGCAGGTCCCGACCGAGTAGCCGAGGTCCCAGCCGACCATGTCGATCTCGCTCATGAGCTTCGGGCCCTGACCGACGAGCGTGGCGCCCCGCAGCGGCTCGGCGACGTTCCCGTCACGGATGCGGAAGCACTCGGTGATCTCGAACGCGAAGTTTCCGCTCACGACGTCCACCTGACCCCCGCCCATGCCCTTCACGAAGACGCCATCCTTCACCGACGCGACGATCGCGTCCGGGTCCGACTCACCGGGAGCGATCATCGTCGTCGTCATCCGGCAGATCGGCAGATGGCGGAACGATTCACGCCGGCCGTTTCCGCTCTCGGGGATCCCGAGCTTCCGCGCATGCTTCCGATCCGAGAGGTACGTGCGCAGGATGCCCCGGTCGATGAGGACCGTGCGCTGGGTGCGGGTGCCCTCGTCGTCCATGGCCGCGGTGCCGCGCCGGCCGGGATCGGTCCCGTCGTCGATCACCGTGATGAGCTCGCTCGCGACCTTCTGGCCGATCTTTCCCGAATAAACGGACAGGCCCTTGAGGTTGAGATCCGCCTCGAGGCCGTGTCCGACGGACTCGTGGATGAGCGTGCCACCGGCCTCGCTCGAGAGCACCACGGTGTACGTGCCGGCCGGCGCCGGGTCCGCGCCGACGTTCTGCACGGCCATCCGGGCCGCCGTCTCGGTCGTGCGGAGGACGGCCTCCTCGGTGAGCATCTCGAAGCCCTCGGTGCCGGCGAGGGCCTTGTAGCCCGACTCCAGGACCTCGCCCGCCTTCGCGGTGACCAGGACGCCGAAGACGAGCCGGGTGCGGGTGTCGGTCCGGAAGCGCCCGTCGCTGTTGCTGACGACCACCTCTTGGACGTTCTCGCGGTAGAGGACGGTCACCTGGTGGACGCGCTCGTCGTACGCCCGGGCGCGCTCGTTGGCGAGCTTGAGCAATGCGACCTTGCGCTCGATCGGGACGGTCCGCGGGTCGATGGCCACGACCGATGGGCGGGGAAGCTCATCGGGCGCGAGGCTCGTCACCTCGTGCACCCCGCCGCCATCCGCGACGGCCGCCGCGGCGCGCCCGGCCAGCGCGAGCAGGTCGTCGCCGTCGTTCACGTTGCCGTTCGCATAGACGCCGCGGTCGCCGATCGTCACGCGGATCCCGGCCCCCTGATCGACACCGGTGATCGCGTCCTCGAGCTTGTTGTCGTCGAGGGTGAGCGTGATCGCGTGGTGGCGCTCCCAGAACAGCTCCGCCCAGTCACCACCGCGCGACAGCGCGGTGCGAAGGGCACGCGCGGCATCGCGCGTGGTGATGGACATGGCTTCGCGCGCCACGGTGATCGTCGAGATGCGGCCGCCTCCCCTGAAGACGCGAAGTCTAGCCCGCGCGCTCGCCGAGACGCGACACTAACCCGCGCGCTCGCCGACGACCGTCACGATCGCGTGACGGCGGCGCGGACCGTCGAACTCCGCGAGGTAGACGCCCTGCCACTGACCGAGGGCGAGCCGGCCATCGCGGATCGCGAGGCTCACGTCGGTCCCGACGAGCGCCGCCTTGATGTGCCCGGGCGCGTTCCCTTCCGCGTGGCGGTAGTCGCCCTCATCCGGAACGAGTCGCGTGAGCAGCGCGAGCAGATCGCGCTGCACCGCGGGATCGGCGTTCTCGTTCACGAAGACGCCGGCGGTCGTATGTGGAACGGCGATCAGGCAGATGCCCTCACGGATCCCGGACCGCTCGAGCGCGTCGGCGACCCGATCGGTGATGTCGATCGTCTCGACGTGCTTCGTCGTCTCGATCCGCAGCTGGTGATGGCTCGTGGTCACGGCGCCGCCGGCGTGGCTGCGCGCTCGGAGAGGATCCGCGCGAGCAGCTCGGGCGCGGCGTTGCCGCCGCTGACGACGAGCACGGTCTTCCCACGCCCGGTCGCCGCGCCGTGCCGCACGGCCGCGAGGCTCGCCGCACCGGACGGCTCGACGAGCAGCGAGAGATGCTCCAGATACTCGAACGTGGCGGCCTCGAGCGCCTCGTCCGGGACGGTCACGATGTCGTCCACGTAGGCGCGGACCAGGTCGACGTTCAGCTGTTCCGTGGTCTTGGCGACGAGCTTGTCGGCCACGCTGTGCGGGTGCTCGAGCACGATCGGCCGCCCCGCCGTCCGCGAGCGGCGGACCGCGTCGGCGCCCTCCGGCTCGACGCCGATGACCCGGACCGCGCCGCGCCGCTCCTTGATGGCGAGCGAGATGCCGCCGATCAGCCCGGCGCCGCCGACCGCGACGATGACGGTCTCGACGTCCGGCAGGTCGTCGAGGATCTCCAGGCCGATCGTGCCCTGCCCCGCGACGATGAGTGGGTCCGCGTATGGATGGACGAAGGTCTTGCCTTGCGTGTGCTCGATCTCGTGCGCCAAGGCGAGCGTGTCGTCGTACACCTCGCCGCGGAGCAGCACCTCGGCGCCGTACGCCCGGCAGACGCCGACGATCGTCTCGGAGACCCGCTCCGGCATGACCACGGTGGCCGGCGCGCCCAGCCGCCAGGCCGCGTACGAGACGCCCTGGGCGTGGCTGCCGGCGGAGGCCGCGATGACCCCGCGGGCGCGCGCGCCGGCGTCGAGCGACGCGATCTTGTTGAGCGCCCCGCGCACCTTGAACGTGCGCGTCGGTTTGAACGTCTCGATCTTGAGATGGATCTCGGCGCCGAGCTCGCGCGAGAGGTACGGCGACCGTTCGAGCGGCGCCCGCGGAAGGTAGCGATCGACGATCGGCCGCGCGGCCTCGATGTCGGCGAGCGCCACCATCGCCGCGACGATACTTCGAACGTGCCGACCAGAGGCGAGCTACGCGCGCGCGCGACCGCGCGGCTGCGCGATGCGGGCGTGCCGACGCCGGCCCTGGATGCTGACGTCCTCCTCGCGCATGTCCTCGGCGTGTCGAAGGAGGAGCTCGTCGCGCATCCCGAGGGGTGGGTGGCCGACGACGTGCGCGAGCGGTACGACGGAACCGTCGAGCGTCGCGCCGTGGGCGTGCCCGTCGCCTATCTGCGCGGATCCAAGGAGTTCTACGGTCTTCGCTTCGCGGTCGACGAGCGCGTGCTCATCCCGCGACCCGAGACCGAGGTGCTCGTCGACGCCGTACGGGACCACGTCGCCGGCCGCGCGCTCACCCTCGTCGACGTCGGGACCGGCTGCGGGGCGATCGCGATCGCCCTCGCGGTCCATGAGCCTTCGCTGCGGGTGATCGCGACGGACGTGACGCCGGATGCGCTCGCCGTCGCGCGGGCCAACGCGGCGGCGCATGAGGTGCGGATCGACTTCCGCGAGGGCGACCTGCTCGCGCCGATCGTCGAACGTATCGACGTGGTCGCGGCGAACCTGCCTTACCTGCGCGACGACGCGCTCGCGACGCTCACCGGGGACCGCACGTCGCTCGCGTACGAGCCCCGGGTCGCGACGGCCGCCGGGCCGGACGGGCTCGCGCTCATCCGCCGCGCCGCGGCTGAGCTCCCGCGCGTGCTCGTACCGGACGGCGCCGCGTTCTTCGAATGCGATCCGCCGCAGGCCGCCGAGGTGGCCGCGCTCCTCGCGCCGCTCGGCACGGTCGAGGTGCTGCGCGACCTGAGCGGCGCCGAGCGTGTTGCTCGCGTGCGCCGCACGCGATCCGGGCCCGACCTATTGCCTTGACAACGATCGTTGTCAACAAAGCCACGATCGTTGTACCCTCGCTCCGAAGTGCTGCTTCAGCTGACCGGCGCCGGGCGTACCGCACGTGACGTGCTCGCTCTGCTGATCGATACCCCGGGCCAAGAGTTACACACGCGTGAGATCGCCCGTCGTGTCAGCGCCGATCCGCATCCTGTCCATCGGGCGCTCGCGCATCTCCTCGCCGCGGGCGTGATCCAGAGCCGACCTTTGGGAAATCTCCGCCTGTGGTCCGTGAGAGAGGACAGCCCCCTGGTTCCCCCCATGCGGGATCTGATCCGACAGACCTCCGGAGTCGCCGCGCGCTTGCGTACGGCACTTGGGCCCATGAAGGGCCTTCAGTTCGCGTTCCTCTTCGGCTCGTATGCAGCCGGGCGGGATGAGCGCGACAGCGATATCGATCTGTTTCTGGTCGGCGCTGTCGACTGGCGACGCCTCAGCCTGATCGCCACACAACTCGCTGCCGATCTCGGTAGAGACATCGAACCCGTGGTCTGGACACTCGAGGAGCTTGGGGAGCCCAACGCGGCGCGACGACGGTTCCTCCGCAACCTCCTCGGCCGGCCGCGGATCTGGCTGCTGGGGGATGACCACGAGCTCGAGCGGGTCCGTCGATCGTTGGGTGCGGGGATGGTCACATCTGATCGTTCGCGTGCCACCCGACCCGGGCGCCGCCGCGCGCCGGCTCGTCCTGGCGGAAACGAACGTTCGGCGCGCCAAACTCGAACACGCGGCCGGTGACGATGATGCGGCCCTGATCTTCGCCGAACAGGCGCTCATCAACGCCGCGGACGCCCTGTTATCGCGCGATGGCTACCGGGTGGGGGTCACACGCTGCGCGACTCACGTATCCCCGGCTGCCCGCCGTCTATTCGAGCCGGCGCCACCTCCTCGACCGGATCCGGTCGATACGGAACGTCGCTCAATACGACGCCGCGGGAACCGTGTCTCCCGCGGTCGCCGCACGCGCGATCGAGCTGGCGGAGGAAGCGGTCCTCGCGTCCGGTCGCCGGCTCGGATAGTCAGCCCAGCCGATCGGTGAGCGCCGCGAGCGATGGCACGAGCTCGTGCCCTTCGGGATCCTCGCCGCGCCGCTCGAGGAGATACGTCTTCATCCCGGCCTCGCGCGCCCAACCGAGATAACGTGGGTTGTCGTCGACGAGGGCCGACCGCTCCGGCGCGACGTCTGCGTCAGCCATGATGTCCGTGAAGAACGCGGCATTCACCTTGAACCGATCGACGAGATCCCCGCCGTACGTGCGCTCGAAGAGCTCGCGGATCCCGAACGCGCGCAGATAGCCGTCGATCTGCCGCTCGTCCTGGCTCGTGGCGGTGAACAGCCGGGGTACCTGTGTCGCGAGCGCGCGCACGGCGGGGACGGCGTCGGGGTACGCCGTGTCCCCCGCGCCCGCGGTGATGTGGCGCGTGCAGGCGTCGGCGAACGCGATCGGATCGGCCGGTGATCCCACACCCACGAGCTCGCACATGTCCTTGATCCATCGCTCGTCCGACCACCGGACGAACGAACGCAGCCCGCGGCCGCCGTCGGCGTGCGCCGCCTCCCGTGCCCAGGCGAAATAGCGCTGCTCGACCAGCCGATTCGCCTTCGCCCACTGCTCGGCCGAGCCGCCGAGGCGCGGCCCGCAGAACTCCGCGACCCCGCGCTGCCACGCTTTCAAGAGCGCCGACACATCGAGCAGCACGCCCGCGGAATCCACGAACAGGGCTTCGACCGGCATCGGCCTATCATCCCCCGGGTGAAGACCCGCCTCCTTCAGGCGGACGCGCCAGGGGCGGTGGAAGAGGCGGCGACCGCGCTCACGAACGGCGAGCTGGTCGCCTTTCCGACCGACACGGTGTACGGCCTCGCGG
>WNGF01007700.1_pt1 | contig 12916 bp, 9 predicted proteins | sample 5400641 | NCBI WGS metagenome assembly WNGF01 (sample SAMN13153371, study PRJNA577476) | soil metagenome | isolation source: 80 cm soil or saprolite under grassland replicate 2 | place: USA:California | collected 2016-06-15
TGAATGAGCACCGTCACCTGGTCGGCGCGCAGGCCGTACGCCTGCGCCGTCTCGTCCTCGAGCACCCGCTCGACGCGCTGCAGCTCGACGAAGTGGTTACCCGACCCCATCGTGCCGAGCTGGCCGTCGCCGCGCTCGCGGGCGCGCTCGGAGACGGCCGCAGGGTCGGCCCCGGCCAGGCAGCCGCCGGACTCGGTGCGCTCGAGATCTTCCTTGCCCGCCCAGACGGCGGGGCCCCGACTCAGCACCGACTCGAGATCGGAACCGCGTGCGCCGTGGCGCCTCTCCTTGCCGACGCCGGCCGGGACCGTGCGGGAGATCTCGTGCACGACCGCCTCGCCCCGACCGCCGAGCTCCGCCGCCGTGAGCGGGAGCGCGAGCAGACGGACGCCGCAGTTGATGTCGTAGCCGACGCCGCCCGGAGAGACGACGCCGTCGGGCAGCTCCATCGCCGCCACACCTCCGACGGGGAAGCCGTACCCCTGGTGGGCGTCAGGCATCGCGAGCGCGGCTCCGGTGATGCCCGGCAGCGTGGCGACGTTCTCGAGCTGCTCGAGCGAACCGTCGCGCGCGATTGCTTCGAACAGCTCGTCGTCGGCGAACACGCGCGCAGAGACGCGCATGTCTGGACGTGCGTCCGCGGAGATCTCCCAGATGGTCTCCGAGATGCGGCGTGCGTCAGACATCCAGCACCACCCTGGCGTGCCAGCCGCCCTCCCGGTCGGCCTCGAAGCTCAGCCGGTGGCGGGTAACCGCCTTCACGAGCGCGCTCGGCTCGCCGCGGTGCCCGCGCACCGTCGCATGCAGCCCGCCGGTGTCGAGCCGGAGGTCGGTCAGGTGCTCGGGCACGAACCGCTGCGCGTCGGCGAGGTAGACGAGCTCCTCGAGCCACTCGGCCAGAAGAGCCGCGCGGTCGTCCGAGCGCAGCTCGATCTCCCGCCGCTCCCCATAGAGGCTGCCGTCGTCACGCACGAGCTCCACAAAGGCGGCCAGCGCGTCGGTGAAGACAGCCGCCTCGGTCGGCGCCTCGATCGCAAGCTCGAGCTCGCTCGTGTGCTCTATCCATGTGTACACAAGGTGGCATTACCGACCTCGCGAGCGTCAAACGATCAGCGATGGGTGTGGAATCGGTGTGAACCACGCAGCTGCTCGAGCTGATCCAGCACATCGCCGACCACAGTCGCAATGCGCCGCTACTGCTCTGCTGCATCGCGCGACCCGAGTTCGTCGCAACCCATCCGCGCTGGTTTGAACCGCGCAGGTGGGCGCGCACGATCCTCCTCGACGCTCTGACGGACGACGAGATCCACCTGCTCACGCGTCACCGCCTCGGCGGCGACGTCAGCGACGATGTCCAAAGCACGAATCGCGGCGCTTGCCGGCGGCAATGCGTTGTTCGCCGAGGAGCGCCACTTGTCGTACCACGCTCGAATTGTCCTCCTAACCGCTTGAGAGGCTTCAAGCCGCTTCGAGCCGTCGCGAACACGAAAGAGAGGCCCCGTGCGGGACCTCTCTGTTGTGCGCGAACCGGCTCAGAGGTCTTACTTCTTGTTGTAGACCGCCACGTAGGCGACGCTCATTGCCTTGCCGGAGACGGTGCTCGGCGTCACGACTTCGGGAAAGGGTGTCGAGCCCGAGCATCCGCCTGCGTGGGGGAAGAAGTTGCATTCGGCCCACGGGAACGCCCCGCCCACGGCCACGTCGAGGATGACGAAGAATCCATGCCCCGTGGCGCTTGCCCACGTCTGGGCCGGGACCTGGTCGGCGTAGATCGTTCCGAAGTTCACGCTGTCGACGTAGAAGCGAAGCTGGTTCGGCTGGACGCTCGTGTCGAGCTCCATCGCGTAGGTGTGAAAAGAATCCTGCAGGGTCGCGTTGTCGGTGGTCTTGCCGATGCCGCTGGTCTCGTTGCACGGGCCGCCCGAGACGACGCCGCAATGCAGCGTCGCGAAAGCCGTCGGCCGGCCGTTGATGTTCTCCATGATGTCGATCTCACCGATGCCCGGCCAGTTGAGGTAGTTACCGCGGAAACCGTCGCCGAGCATCCAGAACGCCGGCCAGTAGCCGGCCGCCGCGAGCCCGACGCCGGTCTGCGGCAGCTCGATCGACGCTTGCACGCGCAGGATGCCGTGGTCACCAGCGGCGAAGCCTGTCTTTCGCGTCTCGATCCGACCCGACGTCCAGGTGCCGTCCGCCTGCCTCACGGGCGTGATCAGAAGATTGCCCTGGCCGTCGAAGGAGACGTTCTGCGGGCGGTCCGTCATCGACTCGATCTCGAACGTGCCCCAATTGCTCGGGCAGCCTGCGCACCCGTACCCGGTGCCGGTGTCGTAGATCCACTTGCCGGGCTCGACCGGTTTTCCGGCCGCACCGTTGAAATCGTCTTTCCACGTCAGCTTGTAACCTGGAAGCTTCGGGGCGTTTCCCGCCACGCGCGCCTGCGCCGCGGCGCCGCCTGTTTTCGCCGATGCCGCCGGCAGGAGCGCCGCCGCCGCGACCATGGCGACGAACGCGATACTGACGACGAGCCGCGGTCGGAGTGAGCGCTGCCCTCGTCGCGTCGTACGAAGTGGGTTCAGCATCGATCCTCTCCTCTCCGGGACGTATTCGTGGGTGAGTCCACCGAGACGATCGCGTCGATGGACGCGAGCTCAGGAAGCATGACGGGAAGGCGTAGACGCCGCTCTGGTTTAACAGGCCGCCGCGACAAGGAGGTGAGTTGTGCGAGTGGTCGCGTCCGTCCTGGACATCTTGGCAACTGAGCTCACGGCGGCGAAGGTTGCTGGTGGCCGGCACACTCGTCTGTGCGGAGTGTGAACGGGAGGCGCACACCGACTTCGTCGCCGAGTTCGGCTGATCGCGAGCCGAGAGCAGGCGTCCTACGCGCCGGGCTTCGAGTTGCTCAACTCTCCGCTTCGCCGACCGGCTCCGGTCCGGTGTGCACGAAGACGAACCCCGGCGGCTGGTTGTTGATCGTCACGCTCACCGGGCTCTCGTTGCGGAGCATGTCGATCAACCCGAGCAGTGCACTGCGCTTGAACGAGACTGTGGCGTTGCTGAGATCGGCGGCGAACGTCGGCGCAGGCACAGCCGACGCGTCATCGACGAAGTTGACGTCGGCAATCTTTCCCGAGCTGCTCCAGAGCTGAAGCCGGCCGGGACCGCCGGTTCGCGCGTCGAAGGAATAGTTGTATTTCGCGAGCTGGTGGACCTTGAATGCCATTCGGCTCCCCCCTCTCGTCAGTCTGTCACGCGCACCGTAACGATCGCGTGTAGGCGGGGCTACTTCACGTCCTTGAGGCTTCCGGTCTCGACGTCGTAGACGAAGCCGCGGATCGCGTGCTGTCTCTCGCGTTAGCCTTTCCGGCGCTTGAACCCAAACGTCGGCTTCGACGGTCCGGGCCACATCTTCAGCGAGGCTCTTCCCGACAGCATGGCCGTCCGGGGCAGAGGGGCCATCCACCTGGGAGTCGAGTCGTCCGTCGCCTTCACCATCCGCGAGGTCGGGTATCCACCGGGCTCGGGTTACGTTGGTGTTGGCACCACCGAGCCGACGGCGATCCTGACCGTGGCGGGCGAAGACTCGCCGAGAATCCACCTCACGAGTAACAGCGGAGCGAATCCGCAAGCGCCGAGTACGACGTGGGCCCTCGTCTCATTCACCGACCAGAAGCTCTACGTGACCGATGTGACAGGAAGCAGGCTCGACGTCGAGGGCGACGCGAAGTTCGCTCGCGGCCTGACGGTCGTCGGTGACTGCACCGTCGGCGGCGATCTCGTGGTCGCCGGCTCCGGATCGGCTGCGGTAGAGACTCGGCGGCACGGCAAGCGATTGCTGAACGCGCTCGAGGGAGCGAGCGCCCGCCTCGGCGCGACACGAGTATTGGCACCCCACAGGCGAAAAAAGCCGATCTGAACGCGGCAGAAGCGTGTCCCGAACCGTGTCCCCGAATAGCCAATTTCAACCTCACCGAACGAGCACAACTTTGATGTCGGTGGTCCGCCGGATCGGCCGACGTTGTTTCGCAGAGACAGCTCAGCGTGTGAACGCCGCACGCCCGCTGCCTTAACCGGTCTTCAAGGCGACCATTGGAAGGCAGCAGGAGCAGGAGGGCCGCGCGTGCGGCCCCCTGCCGGCTTCGTGACCTCTACGGCTTGGGCGGATTGCCCGAGAGCACGACTCTCGTCGACGAGTTGTTCGACGCGTCGTAGTCGAACGTCGCGCTCGCGACGGTCGCCGTATTGCTGATGTAACCGTTATTGCCCTTCGGAATGATCGCGATCGTCACTTTGCGAGTCAAAAGGGGTGCGATCGTGCCGAGGTTGCACGTTGCCGTGGTTCCGGCGAGCGTGCAGCTCGGGTCAAGGATGGCGACACGGTCCTTGCTGTCGATCGGCAGAGCGTCCGTCACGACCACGTTCAGAGCGTCGCCGGGACCGTTGTTTGTCACCGTGAAGGTGTAGGTGATCTGGCTCGACGGCTTGTACGTGTCGGCGTCGGATGTCTTCACGATGTTGAGATCGGCGACGCGGATCGCGGTCGTTGCGTCCGCGATGTTGTCCGAGAAATCCGGATCGAATACATCGCTCACGACGGTGGCCTCGTTGCTCACGACCTTGTGATCGCCCGGCTTCACGCGGACGACGAGCACCATGGTGCGCGTCGCCCCGGCTGCGAGCGATGCATAGGCGCATCGCGTCGGATGCAGGGCGTCACCCGGCACGCCTGCAACGCAGGCGCCTCCGAGACCTCCGTTGACGGAGATGACCGAGACGCTGTCCGGCAGGAAGTCCCGGATCGTGACGTTCGGTGCGGTCGACGGACCCGCGTTGTGAGCATGCAGTGTGTACGTGATGTCCGTGCCCGCGACGAGCGGATCGGGTGAGTCCAGCTTCTCGAGGCTCAGGTTGGCGACGGCGATGACCGTCACTCCGTCACACGCCTCGTTGTTCGACTTGTTCCCGTCCGGCGTGGCGCTGGAGATGGTTGCGCAGTCGTTGATGTCCTGCGCTTCCGCCGCCGTAAACCGCACGACGATCGTCGTCCGTCCGTCGGCCGGCTCGGTCCCGAGATTGCACGTGACGACGCCGCCGGCGGTCCCACACGCACCGCCCGGCGATGCGTTCGCGCTCGTGATCGTGAACGACCCGTCGCTCACGTTCGTGTCGGTGAGGACGACGCTGCGAGCGTCCGACGGCCCGAGGTTGTCGACGAGGATCGTGCACGTCGTGTCGTCCCCGGCGCGCACGGTCTCGTCGGGCTTGCAGAGCTTCGTCACCCTGAGGTCGGCGCTGTCCTCGACGATCGTGGACGCGCTCGCCGTGTTGTTGGAGGTGTCGGGATCAATGACCTTGTCGCTGCCCACTTCGACCGAGTTCGTGATGCCGATCGGGTGGCCCGCAGCCGAGACCGCGTTTGCCTTGACGTGGACCTTGACGACGATCGTTTCCGTCTCGCCGTTCAGCACCACCAGGTTGCAGGTGAGCGTGCCCGCGGCCTCCGTGCAGACCCCGCGATCGTCGGTCACGAACGTGACCTGCGACGGAAGCGTGTCCGTGATCACGGCATCGGGCACGTCGTTCGGCCCGTTGTTCGTGATCGACAGCGTGTAGTACAGCTGCTCGCCGGCGATGACGGGATCCGGGCTGTCCGTCTTCGTGATCGCGAGATCCGCCTCCGGGAACGGCACGCACGCGTTGTCGGCGTTGGACCAGTACGTCGACACCATGATCCCGCCGTCGAGGCGCACGGGATCGGTCGGCACATCGCCCACGCCCGGCTCGCAGATGTCCGAGGCCTCTCCCTCGGTGAACAGCGGCGTGAGGTTCAGGAGATCGAACTTCGAGTTGTCGATCCAGCCCATCACGACATTCGGATCGGTCGCGGCCTCGATCGCCTCGTGACTTACGAGCTCCGAGAGCTCGTCCGCCGAACCGTTCGCACAGTCGATCGGAATCACCGCGAACGCGAACTGCGCGCCTCCGAGTAGCGTCACCGTCACGCCCATGAAGTGGTACGCGCCGAAGCTGTCGCAACTGTGGTTGAACCCGAAGTTGTCGATCGTCGTTCCCGCCGGCACGTAGACGACGTAGAGGTCGTCGCCGCCGAAGGGCCCCGCGGTCGGCGACGGCACTCCTGTCGGCGCCAACGACGTCTCGCATTCGATGAAGAAGAGGATGTCGAGGAAGTTCGTGGTCGACCCCGGGGCACTCGAGCAGGGATTTAAGAAGCCACCCGCCGTGTCCGAGCCGTCGAACGACGCGTGCCCCACGTCGTACTGGCCCGCGAAGTCGAAAAAGTTGCTGTCGACCAGCTTCTGCGTCATCGCATCGATGCTCGAGGTGCTGAAGTCACCTGAGTGGTGGTCGTCCCAGTCGGAGTCCCAGTAGACGTTGTGGATGCTCGGGTTCTCGAGCACCCGGGGCGTCAAAGGACCGATGGGCGGAGGAAGAAGGAACGGAGTTGGGAAGAAGAACGGCAGGAGCGGCGGTAGCTCCACGAAAGAGTTTATGGCGGTCTGTATGAGGAAGTCGCCGCGGTTATCGTCGAGTCGATTGGGTGGAGTCCCGCCCGTCGCGGGAGCTGACGCCACCATGGTCAGTAGAGCGAACGCCACCAGCACGGTTGTGGCCGCAATGAACCGCGCGGACGACCTGAAGGGTCGCTGCGAGGTCATGCCTTGCCTCCTTGATTGAGGGATTATCGGTCTCGCCAGCGCGAGTGAAGTGGGCTCGAGAGACCTGTGACCCCCAGAGGCCTCGCTTGTTTAGACCGGCACCCGACCAGACCCCGCCGGGTCGCGTCCGTCGAATATGGGCGCTTTTCGCAGTTGCGGAAGATCCCCGGTCCGGACCAGGTGGTCGCCGCAGCAACGAGCCTCGAAGCGCGAACACCCGGCCCCCCCGACGTTGCTGACCCGAAGATCAAACGCCTCGGGCGGCGAAATGTCAATAGCGCGGTTCCGCGAGCGCGAGCTTGCGGACCGCAGCGGCACGGGCGGCGACAACTCCAGCGTCTCGATCGGCGGCAGCGCCGTGCCGATCAATGCTTCGAGCTCGCGGTATATCCCGGCCGCGTTGAGCGCGAGCGCGCAGGAGATGGCGGAGCTTCTCGCCGCGGTCGCCCGTCGACGTCGACGCACACACGCAGCAGTTCGCGGCGTCGACAGGTGGCTCCCTTGTCGCAGTGGCGGGCGGCGCGATCATCGAACGACAACGGCGAGTGCCAGCTGCCGCCAATCATGAGCGGCTCTTCCCGGCCGTCCTTCATCACTCCCGACACGTCGATGTCTGGCCCGCCAATCGTGAAGTCGTGGTGCACGATCGAGGTCGACATGCCTGCTGCCCGTCGTTCGGCAGCCGTCAGGCGCTCGCTCCCCGGTTCCCTGAGGCCATTGCCGAGCGCCATGTGTGACGAGACGTTCTCGTCGAAGATGCCATGGAAGAAGGTCAACTCGAGCTCGCTGAGTCGGTTGTGCGCCGGGACGAGGGCGATCTCCCCGACCATGGACGCGCCGTCGTCTGTAGCCAGCATCTGTCGAAGCCAAGCTTCACCTTCGGTCGCCGACGCCTCCACCAGGCGTCCGTGCTCGAACCGCAGCGACATGCCGGTTACGTAGGATCTACGTCCGGCACTACAACCGCGAGCGCCCACACCGCTCGCTCGCACTTACTCACCCCGAACCGGCAGAGATCAAGCCATCCCCCGGCGGCGATGTCCGCCGCCGCGATCGCCTCGGCGGCCTCATCCACGAGTACTACAGAGCTGCAGCCTGAATGAACGCAGTTTTGACACCCTTCACGCGTCGACACCAGCCGCCGCCCTCCCCCCGCCGAAACAGCGACGCCCGCCAACGCGGGCCTTCGAAGCCATGCACTTTGACAAACCTCACTCCATATCAGCTCAGCCGTGCCTGCGCACGCGGATCGTCGTGCCGCCGACCTCGGCCGTGAAGCGCAGCACGCCGGCGCCGTCCGCGCGCACCGTCTGCGGCCTCGCCGCCCGCTCGCCGATGACGACGACCGTGTAGGCGGCGCCGCGCGTGAGCGCATGCAGCTCGAAGCGCTCGCTTCCGGCGCCCGGCAGCCGCAGGTCGACCGCGGCGGCCGAGTAGTCGACGTTCACGTCGCCCACGTGGTAGTGGAAGCCGCTCGGGCCGAACGGGTCGATCGTCACCTCACCGAGGCCGAGGCGGATGCCGTAGGTGATCTCGCGCAGGAGCATCGCCACGAGCTCCGGGTACTCGTGGTAGAAGGGCGCGCGGATCGCGTTGCCGGCGCAGTCGTAGCGCTCGGTCAGCCAGGTGCGCGCGAGCAGGTCCGAACGGACGGGGCCGATGATCTTGTCCTCATACGTGGCGCGGTCGCCGACGCGCTCGCGCGCGTGCGCGTCGGCCCAGCCGATGCGGCCCATCGCCGTCGCCGAGTCGCCGGTGTTGCCGCCGTAGGTGTCGGCAGGCCCGTAGTAGCGCTCCGACACCCAGGTCGGCCGGCCGTGCGTGCAGGGACCGGAGTCGACGCGCGCGAGGATCTTCTGCGCACGCTCGGGTGGGGCGACGCCGAAGGCGACCGCGAGCAGGTTGGCGTCGTAATCGACGAAATCGCGCGTACTGCCGTCCGGGTTCAGCTGCGTGATGTAATGGTCGCCCGCCCACAGGTGCTCGTTCATGCCCTGCACGATCTCGTCCGCGAGGCGCCGCCGACGCGCGGCGAGCACGTCCTCGCCGAGGAACTGCTCGGCCGCCGCGACCTCGCGCAGGATCTCGACCATGTAGGCGTTGGTGTCCGACGTGTAGTGCTCGCGAATGAAGACGTCGATCCACAGCGGGCCGGGCGCGTCAACGAGCTGCACCTGCGGGTCGTAGCGGGCGGTCAGGAAGTCGAGCGCGCGCTCGATCTGGTCGCGGTGAGCGCGCAGCCACTCGTAGTCGCCGCTCGCCTTGACGTACTGCAGCGCTGCCGCGATCCAGAAGATGTTCGGGCCGGTCTGGGTCGCGCCGCTGATCGCGACGAACGTCGGCTCCGGGCCGTTGAAGTGGTGCGGGATCTGGCCGTTCGGCGCCATCGCGTCCCCCGACTTCTCGATCAGCGTACGCGCCTGCTGCTGCAGGTAGGCGTCGCCGGAGTAGACGAGCCCGCTCACGATCATCCACGTGTCCGGGTCGTAGAAGTTGCGCCCGTCGCCGTACTGCCGGCCGGGCGTGGCGAGCGTCGGCGCCGCCTCGCCCGGCAGTGCGTACGTGTCCAGCAAGCCGGCTGCGGTGGCGTAGATCGCGGTGTAGAGCGCGCGCAGATCGTCGGCGGGCAGATTCTCGCTCGGCCGCCGCAGGCCGCCCGCCGGGAAGTCGCGGTTGTTGGCGGCCACCGTCGCGTCCGTGCGCCAGCGGTCGCCGGCGCTGACGTGCGTCGGCGCGGCCGCCTGCCAGCCGGCGCCGTCCCAGCTGTCGCGCGTCGGGTAGGCGCCGGCCAGCACCTGCTCGACGCCGCCGCGGTAGAAGACGGCATTCGGGTCGTTGCCGCAGCTGGCAGTGCTGCGCACCACCGTCTGGCGCTGGCCGCTCGCCGTCATGTCCAGCGTCCCGCCGCCGGGCGCGCCGATCGCGTAGAAGCGCTCGAGCGGGCGGTCGGAGGCGAAGTAGGGCGCCGGGCTGCTCATCATCTGCACGACCCCGGGACGGAAGAAGCCGTAGACCGAGGTCGGCGAGAGATAGCTCGCGATCCGCACGCCGCGCACGTCGGCGCCGCGGACGGCGCGCGTGTCAGTCCGAAGGCGGAAGGCACGGTCTTCGGCGCGCAGCGAGAGCGTCCATATCGAGCTCGCGACCGGGTCCCGAGCGTCGTCGACGATGCCGGCGATCCGCACCACCGCCTCCTGCGGCGTCTCGGTGAGGACGTTGACCCGCAGGTCGGGGCCGGCGCCCTGCGAGGAGGCGTGCGCGCCGCTCCCGTCCTGGCGCTCGAGCACGATCCCGGACTGGCCTTGCGGGCCGGCGCCGTTGGCGGTCAGGTCGCCGGCGTAGCGGCGGCGGCCGCCGAAGTCCGCCTTGATCACGTCGATCTGCGGACGCTCGAGGTCGAACTCGGCGCGCACGTAGCCGTTGTCGAGCGCGATCCTCTCCGCGGTCCGCTCGAGGCTGACGGTCTTGACCGGCTCGGGGACGCCGGCGGCGGGCGGCGGCGGACGCGGCGTGCGGTCCTCGACGATCGTCAGCTCGACGCTGTGGACGATGAGCTGCCCCTGGTCGGCGACGCCGGCAAACAGGCGGAAGTCGCTGCCACCGTTCTCGCGGTTGGCAAAGCGAGCGTCGGGGAGATCGAAGCTCGCCGTCTTCCAGGCGCCGGTGGCGGTCTTGCGCACGCTGCCGGCGGACTTGTAGGCGCCGTTGACCGGCGCCGAGCAGTCGTTCGAGTCGTACTGCAGCGCGAAGCTGTTGCTGCCCTCGTCGTAGTAGGTGACTGCGACCGAGGCGACGTAGAAGCCGTCATGGGCGACGTCGTCGGCGAGGCGAAAGTAGATATAGCGACCCCACGCGGGATTGTCGCCGGGCGCGGTCGCGCGTCCGCTCAGACCGTCGACCGTCACGGGTGCGGTGCGGCCGTCGGGCTCGTCGGCGCGGCTCAGGCCCGACTCCACGTCGGGATCGCCGAGGATGATCGAGGCGGTCTGGCCCGCCTGCGCCGACCCTGTCCGGCCTGTCCGCGTCGCGGCAGGCGCCGTCGCCGTCGCGGCCAGGGCGAGCGTCGCGAGCGCGACCGGCACGAACGCGCTCCGAACACGCTTCACACGTCGCATCCTCGTCCTCCTCGCACCACCCTCGCCTCTGGTCCCTCCGTTGTCATCGCACTATCGCACCAAAGCATCGCAACCTGGACGAGATCCTGCGAGCTTGACTGATGGTCTTCCTCGCGCGCGAGATCTACCGGATCAGCGAAGACGCCCGGTCGGGAGCGACGTCCAGCGCGACGGAGCGCACCCAGCGCATTCCTTGCAGAGAATGGTCATAGATTCGCCAGCGAGCGCAGCGACTGGACGTAAACGTCGCTGGATCGCGCAGCGAATGTGTTTGCGGCGATAGCGCAGCGCTCGCCTGCGTCCTAAACCAGGCTCTACGCGAAACGTCCCCGAGTCGGCTCGCCATACCCTCGGCCTGCGCCTTGCTCTCGCGCCTTTACTGATAAAGTAAAGGAATGCCGAAGATCTCCACCAAGAATCAGGTCACGATTCCGGTTGCCGCGCTCGAGGAGGCGGGACTGCACGCCGGCGACCAGGTGCTCGTCGAAGCGCTCGAGGACGGCGAGCTGCGCATCCGGCGCGGCGCACTCACCTTCGACAGCGCCCTCGGGGCGCTCACCGGCGCGTACCCGCCCGGATACCTCGAAACGCTGGACGAAGAAGACGCAGAACGGTGAGAGTCGTTCTCGACGCCGACGTCGTAATCGGCGCGCTCGACGGCTCCGACCCGCACCATGCGCAGGCGCGCGCGCTCTTCAGCGGCTGGCAGGAACGAAACGACACCCGGCTGATCAGCGTCGTCAACCTCTCCGAGGTGCTCGTCGCACCCGCCGCCGACAGACAGCGGCTGCGAGCCGCACGCGAGGCGATCGCCGCTCTCAGCGTCGGCATCCATCAGCCCGGCGAAGCGATCGGCGTCGAGGCCGCCAGGCTCCGCTGCTCGCACCCGATCAGCCTCCCCGACGCGTACTGCCTCGCCACCGCCCACCACACCGGCGGCTCGCTCGCATCCTTCGACGAGAAGATCCTGCGAGCCGCCCAAGCCGAACGAATCCCACACGCCGAGACCCCCAAGCGGCGCAAACGCTGAATCCGCAAGCTACGACGGCGAGCCCCTCACCAAGTAGACACGCCGGCTTCGTCGCCGTCGCAGCGCGAAGTCCGCGGCTGAGGGAGGTCGATCGTTCAGCACATGGAACTGAACGTCCGCGCCGTTGTCGGAAACAGGCACGACGTCGACCACACACCTACCACACAGGCTTGCGGCGCCCACGGCGACGTAGCGGGGGAGTTGCCTGTTCAGGCACCGGCGGTGCCAGCACGGTGCGAGCGGACCGCCGTCCAGTGGCGTCGAGCGAGGTTCGTCAAGAGGCGCCGTCTCCGTTTAGCGATGCCGATTCTGTTGGTCGGTGTCGGGCGGCGTCGAGCAATCGGATGGCTTTGCAAGTCGGAGGGCGCGGGTTCGAATCCCGCACGCTCCATCTCCGGAAAATTCGATTTGCAGGACTTTCCTCGGCTCGGTTTTCACCTTCGGCAACAGCGGTGCGAGCGCGGTGCGAGCGGACCCCCGATAGCTGTCGAGTCCAGTCGAATGAGGTCGAGTCACGGCGCCTGTCTGCCGGAGTCGGGTCACGTCGAGTGGCAGCGCCGGCCTTACACGCCTGAGGCCTCCGGCGGCCTGCTCAAGAGCTTCTTGACCTTCCCCAGACTGTGACACGAGTTATGCAACCGCGGTTGCAGGTTCTGCGCTAAGGTTGGTCGATGCCTTCAAGGCGGACGGCGTGGGTGTTGCTGGCGTATCGGCTGCCGCGTGAGCCGTCGACGCCGAGGAGCGCGCTCTGGCGGAAGCTGCGGCGTCTGGGGGCGGCGCAGCTGCTTGACGGGCTGGCGGCGCTTCCCCTGGACGCGCGCAACCGTGAGCAGCTGGAGTGGCTTGCCGACGAGGTCGTCGAGGCGGGCGGCGAGGCGACCATCTGGGTCGGCGAGCTCGGCTCGGCGGCGCAGGAGCGGGAGCTTGCGAGACGCATGGCCGAGGGAGTCGCGGCCGACTACCGCCTGCTGATCGACGAAGTCGACACGGCGCGCGGGCAGCCGCTCGGCCAGCGGCGTCGGACGCTCGGCCGCTTGCGCCGGGAGCTGCGCCGGATCCGGGCGCGCGACTACTTCCCACCGCCGGAGCGCGAG
>WNGF01010845.1_pt1 | contig 12916 bp, 9 predicted proteins | sample 5400641 | NCBI WGS metagenome assembly WNGF01 (sample SAMN13153371, study PRJNA577476) | soil metagenome | isolation source: 80 cm soil or saprolite under grassland replicate 2 | place: USA:California | collected 2016-06-15
AGCTGTCGCATCCGAAGAGCCTCGCGCGCCGACGCGCGCCGCATGATCGCGCCGAGCTCGTGCCCTTCCCGAATCACCGTCCTCGCACCGGCGACCATCGCCGGCCTCGCGTAGACGAATACGGGGCGGTGCTTCAGCACGACATTGCTGGCGACGGGGAGCCGAGCGGCGCCCGTCTGAATGAAAATGATGGCAATGGCAACGGCGATTGCGAGCCGGAGAAAATCGCCACGTTTCATGTCAGCACCTCCCGAACAATGTCTTCATCAACCGTCACCGCCCAACCAGTCTCCGCGCCCGCCATCGCTCCGATGCGGCGCGGCAACGCGTACTCCACCCGGCCACCGCGGACCTTCTTGTCCACTCGTATGGCGTCCAGAATTCGTTCGCCGGAGATCGCGTCGGGGCGATCGACCGGTAAGTCTGCTGCCCTGAGGGCACCGCGGACCGCGGCCAAGGTTCCGGCTTCGGCGATCCCTGAGCGCTCGGCAATGGCACTCTCCAGCGCCATCCCGATTGCTATAGCCTCGCCGTGGGCGAGCTCGTACCCGGTCAGAGTCTCGAGCGCGTGTCCGATGGTGTGACCGAAGTTCAGCACCTTCCGGACGCCACGCTCCCGCTCATCACGGAGGACGATCTCCGCCTTGATTTCGATGCTGCGGACGATAACGCGAGAGATCGACTCACTCGCACTACCCCCAGGCATGAGGAGCAACGGCAGCTCCCGGCTAACGAACTCAAAGTAACCCGAGTCCGCAATCGCGCCATGCTTGATCGCCTCAGCAAATCCCGTTCTCAAAGTTGTAAGTGGAAGCGTCGTAAGGGTTTGAGGGTCAGACACAACCACCGCCGGATTATGAAATGAGCCTACCAAATTCTTCCCGCGGGGGGTGTCGACCCCGGTTTTGCCCCCGATCGACGCGTCGATCATCGCCAACAGGGTGGTGGGTACCTGAACCAGAGGCACTCCGCGCATGAAGGTCGCCGCGACGAAGCCCGCCAGGTCACCCACCACTCCGCCACCGAGTGCCACGATCGTGCTGTCGCGGCCAAAGCCGAGCGCGAGGAGGTCGTCGGTCAGTCGAACCCACGTATCCCGTGTCTTGCGGGACTCGCCCGCGGGGACTGTTACCAGATCCACTGACTTCGGCGGAAAAGTGGCAACAGCCCTGCTACCATAGATAGTACCGACGTTCGAGTCGGTGATTATGGCGTAGCGATGCGCGGGTGCATTAGCGGCGACGATGGAACCAAGACGGTCGAGCGCACCCGACTCCACGATGATCGGGTAGGAAAGTATCCGGATCTCGGCACCGCCCGCATCCGAACGGGGATGTACTTGCGGCCTGTGTCGTCCTACCAGGTGACCTCTCCGGCGCCCGAGCGCGCATTGGCGAATCGGGCAAGCGTGAAGAGAAGGTCGGAAAGTCGATTGAGGTAGACGACCACGATCTGGGGGATCTCGACCTCCCGCTGGAGGTGAATCACTCGCCGCTCGGCCCGCCGGCAGACCGTGCGTGCGACGTGTAGCGCAGCCGCCTTTTGCGTCCCGCCGGGAAGCACGAACGCCTTCAACGGCTCGAGCTCGGCGTCGCACGTATCGATCGCGCGCTCGAGCTCCACGATTCGATCGTCGCTGATGCGTGCCTTGGTGAGATGCTGCTGCATTTTTTCGCGGTCCGGAGTCGCGAGCAAGGCTCCGATGCTGAAGAGATCTCGCTGAACCGCCACGAGCACTTCATCGACTTCCGGCATCAGCTGGGCTGCTCGCGCGACACCGAGCATTGCGTTCAGCTCATCGACGTCGCCATAAGCTTCGACGCGTGCGTGATCCTTTGGAACGCGGCCGCCGCCGAAGAGTCCGGTGAGACCTTCGTCGCCGGTCTTCGTGTAAATCTTCATGATTTGAAATGTGGCTATATTTTGCGCGATGCACGAGATAAAGGACATGACCATCATCGGCGGTGGACCGACGGGTCTATTCGCCTCTTTTTATGCGGGAATGCGGGGCGGGACGGCACAGATCGTCGACACTCTTCCCCAGCTTGGCGGTCAGCTCACGGCGCTTTATCCCGAGAAATACATCTTCGACGTGGGTGGATATCGCCAGATTCTGGCGAAAGATCTGGTGAACGCCCTGGCCGATCAGGCGAGCCAGTTCAACTTTCCGTCGTATCTGAACCAGCACGTGACGGGTCTGGAAGAGGAGGACGGACACTTCGTCCTGGTTACTGAGACCGATCGATTCCCGAGTCGAGCGGTGATAATTGCGGCTGGAATCGGGGCTTTCACGCCGCGCCGGCTGCCACAGCTTTGCGCAGAGCCATGGTACGGCCGGGGGATCTACGAGAATGTCGCGGATCCTGAGTCCTTTCGCGACCAGAAGATCGTGATCATCGGAGGCGGAGACTCGGCTTTCGACTGGGCGCATCAGCTTCGCGACCGCGCCGCGGAGGTGACCCTCGTGCATCGAAGCGACAAGTATCGGGCGCACGGTGCGACCGTCGCGGAGGTCAACGCGGCGGTCGTGGCCGGACGAACGACTCTGCTGCCGTTTCACGAGCTATGCGACGTTCTCTCCGAGGACGACCGGCTGACCGGAGTCACGCTGCGCGACGTGAAGACCAAGACGACGCGCGATGTCGCCGCCGATTCGGTACTGCCGATGCTCGGCTTCGTGAGCGACATCGGTCCGCTGGCGACTTGGGGGCTGACGCTCGAAAAGCACGAAATTGTGGTGAACTCGATGATGGAGACGGGTCGCCCGGGCATTTATGCGGCTGGTGATATCACGACTTACCCTGGCAAGCTCAAGCTGATCGCGACGGGCTTTGGAGAGGCGGCCGCGGCGGTGAATCAGGCTTTCCACTGGATCTACCCGGAAAAGAAGGTGAATCCGGGACACTCATCCAACATGGCGATCTTCGGGCAGAAAGACGATTGACCGATAGACCGGCTATCGGTCTATCGGTCTATCGCTTACCCATATGCCACGCGTGGGTCGGCTTTGGCGTAGGCAAGGTCGGTTAACAGATTGACCAGGACGAACACGACGCTTAGGAAGAGCACGGAGCCGTTGATTGCCGGAAGATCGCGGCGTGCAATCGCATTGACGACGTATCGGCCAATCCCCGGCCAGCTGAAGATCGTCTCCGTGAGAATGCTCCCGGTGAGATAGTATCCGAAGTCGAGGCCGAGCACTGTCACGATTGGAATCAGCGCATTTCTCAGCGCGTGACGAACCACCACGGTCCGCTCCCTCAATCCTTTTGCCCTTGCGGTTCTCACGAAATCGCCGCCTAGCACGTCGAGCATCGCCGAGCGTGTGACACGGGCAAGAAACGCAATCGACCGCGAGCCGAGGGCGAGCGCCGGAAGTATCAGGTACTTGATTCCGCCGTAGCCGGAAGGCGGCAGCCACTTGAGCGTCACGGCAAAGATCAGAATCAAGATCAGGCCCACCCAATACACGGGAAATGAGATCCCGAGGTATGCGAAGCCGAGGGAGAGCCTGTCGAACCAGCCGCCGGGATTTCTCGCGCTAAGAACTCCGATGGTGATTCCAAGCACCGAGGCGAGGAACATCGCGGAACCTGCGAGGAGCAATGTCTTGGGAAATCGCTCGCGGATGTCTCGAATGATCGGCCGCTGAGTGATGTACGAGCGCCCGAGGTCGCCGCGGATGACGCCGCCGGCGTACAGCGTGAACTGTTTGAGAATGGGCTCGTCGAGATGGAGCTCCTTTCTCAGCCGTGCGATGGTCTCGGCGTCGGCGCGCTCGCCGACCATGTCCTGCACCGGGTCGCCGGGCGCGACGTAGAGCAACAGAAAAACAACGATCATGACGCCGACGAGCGTCGGGATCGAGAGAACGAGTCGCCTGACTATGAACGCGAACAAGTTAGTGTCGATCCGGGAATGAACCGATTATCACGACCGTCATGGCTGCCGCTTGATCTGCACGTCCGTCCATGGCTGTCCCGTGAAGATCGACGGCACCTTGAACCCGCCGATCCACGGCTGAACAGCGTACAGCTCCTTGTAGAAAAAGAGGTAGATCATCGGCGCGTCGTTGAACGCCATCAGGTCGGCGTCGCGGTACATCGAGACGCGTTTCGCTTCGTTCTGTTCGCGGCGGGCGTCGGAAACGAGCTTGTCGAACTTCGGATTGGAGTAGAACGATACGTTCCCGCCAACCCCTTTGTTGGCGCTGTGTAGAAGCGGATACAGAAAATCTTCCGCGTCCGGATAATCAGCGAACCAGTCCTTGAGGGCCATGTCTGTCTGGCCGGCCCGCGCGGCCTCGCGCATCGACGATGCGTCGCGCTGAATGAGCTTCACTCGCACGCCGATATCGGCGAGGTTTGCCTGGACGGTCTGCGCAATTCGGGGAAAGGGCGGCGTCTGAGACGACCAGAGCTCAATGTCGATTCCGCTCGAATGGCCGGCAGCGGCGAGGAGCTGCCGCGCCCTGGCGGTGTCGCGCGTGTAGCCTTTCCGCGCCGAGTCGCCGCCCGGCAGCGCAGGCGGAATTACGCCAGCCGCCAGGTTGCCGCGACCGCTCATGATGCCTTCGAGGATTGCACGCGCGTCGGTCGCATAGTTGAGCGCCTGTCGAACGCGGGGGTCGGCGAGCGGACCGCGTGTGGTGTTGATTGCGATGTAGAGCATTCTCAGCGCAGGGGCAGACTCGAGAAGCGCTTTCTTGTCGTCCGTCTCCTCCCAGTTCCGGGTCTCGCCCTCGGGAACGTAGAGAACGTCGACGTTACCCGCCTCGAACTCCGCCACCGCCGTGCTCGGCTCGGGAATTATGCGCGACCTCAGAGAATCGGTCTTTGGCGGACCGCCCCAATAGTCGGGGTTCCTTGCGAAGAGGAGATAGTCGTCGTGCTTCCACTCGACGAACTTCCATGGTCCGGTCCCCACGGGATGCTCGCCGAAATTGGATGGGACGGAGTCGGGAATGATCGAGGCCATCGGCATAGCCAGAAGCTTTGGAAAGATCGCAAACGGCTCGGCGAGTCTTATGACGATTGTCGTGTCGTCGGGGGCCGATATTCCGGAGAGGGTTTTTGCTCTGCCCTCGGCGTAATCCTTCGCGCCGGCCATCGGATAGAGTGGCCAGCCCCGGCTGCCCTTGGTTGCAGGGTTGAGCGCGCGGCGGAAGCTGTTGATTACGTTGCGAGACGAGAACGGCCGGCCGTCGTGGAACTTTACGCCCGATCTGAGGTGGAACGTATATGTCAGGCCATCCGGCGAGACCGTCCATTCGCGCGCCAGTCCGGGGACGATCTGGGCGTCGGGTGTGAAGCGGACCAGGCCGTCGAAGACATAGGCTACCGCGCGGCCGGTGGGGACGTCGGTGGAGAGTGCCGGATCGAGCGACCGCGGATCGTACGTGTCGCGCGAGTCGACAAGGCTACGCCGCGCGGGGGATGATTCACCCCCTGTGCAGGCGACGACAACGGCCAGAGCTGCGAGGGAAATTCGCCGGATGTGAATCATTGTACCGTTGACATGTGGTGGGCGAACGCGAGAACTTATCCAGCCCTCTGGAAGGCGTCAATTTGAGTGAAGACTACTATTACAGGCGCCAACTGAGTGCCGCTGATCTCCTGCCTGCCATCGGCGTCGGGATCGCGGCTGGCCTGGCGGGATTCTACCTTGTGCAACTCTTAATCCAGCGCACTCCGCTAGTGCCTCCGGAAGCGCTCGCTCGCGAGCCCGAACCGCCGGAGCCGAGAAGCGGGCCGGCCGGCCCGTGGGACCGCTCCCCCAGCGGCTGATGCGCCACGGATTCGCGCGGCGCTTCTCCCCGTTCGCTCTCGCACTCTCTTTCGTCATCGCCGCGCGAACCGCCTCCGCCCAGGACGTCACTTGCGATCGCGGCGACCTCGAGGTGCGCGCCCTCAAGTTCACCGGCAATTCCGCATTCACCTCGGCCGAGCTGGCGAAGACCATCGTCACTACGCCGTCGGCATGGGCGCGGAGATTCCTCCACCTCCCGTTTACCATCCGCAGGTGTCTCGACCGGGCTGAGCTGCCAAGGGACCGGGCGCGACTTATTGTGTTCTACCGCAAGCGCGGCTTCCCCGAAGTCATGGTCGACACCGCGGTGCGCAACGTCGGACAGAACGGCGTCGAGGTGCAGTTCGGCATCCACGAAGGCATCCCGACGCGGCTTCAGTCACTCGTCATCACCGGTCTCGATTCTGTGCCCGATCCTGGGCGCATCACCACGAATCTTCCTATTCGCGCCGGCCGGCGGTTCGATCGCATCAACGTCGAGGCGGCTCGCGATACGATTGCCCGTCGACTCCGCAACAGCGGCTACCCGCGGGCCGAAGTGGCGAACAGCTTCACGGTGGATTCGCTGCGTCTCGCCGCGTTCGACACAATAGCCGTCGCCGCCGGGCCCTTCACCCGTATCGGGTCGGTGGACATAGACGTGCGCCCATTCCCTGGTAAGAAGCAGCAGATCTCCAACGCGGTGGTGCGGCGCGTCATCGGTCTCGAAGCGGGCCGAGCTTATCGCGAGGAGGATCTGCTCAACGCGCAGCGGACACTGTATCAGACCGAGGCGTTTCAGCACGTGTCGATCCTGCCCGACACGGGATCGAGCTCGAGAGACTCGACGATCGTCATCAAGGCCGTCCTCGCGGAGAACACTACCAAAGCGGCGCGTCTGGGTGCGGGGTACGGCACCCTTGATTGCTTTCGGATAACCGGTGAGCTGACGAACTACAACTTTCTCCGCACCGCGCGACGACTCGATCTGACGGCGCGTGTTTCCAAGATCGGCATCGGTGATCCGCTCGGAGGGCTCAAGGATCTATGCCCTCAGGCCAGGGCCGATCCTTTCAGCAGGAAGCTCAATTACTACGGTGGCGCCACTTTGAGACAACCGGTTCTCTCCGGCCTGCGCGCACTGCCCACAATCACATTGTTCAGCGAAAGAGTCTCGGAGTACAACGCCTATCTGCGAACGACGGCTATCGGGGGCATCGCCTCTGTTGATCTCCGCCGGTTTCGCCGCTCTCCCGTAACGTTCGCGTACTCGATGGACCTTGGCCGCACGGAGGCGCAGCCCGCGCTGTTCTGCGCGGTGTTCAACATCTGCGATCGGGAAGACCGCCGAAGGGTCCAGGAGACCGAGCGGCTGGCGGTGGTGAGCGCGATAGTCTCGCACGATGCCTCGAACAACGTTTTCTCTCCGACTGCTGGCTCGCAGTGGCGGGTCGAGGTTCGGCACGCCTCTCCGGTAACGCTCTCGGACAGCTCGCTTCGATTCAGCAAGCTGCTGGCGGAGCGATCGCAATACTGGGGCATCGGGGACGGCGCGGTGATCGCCATCCGCGTGCGCGGCGGTGCGGTGTTCGGCCGATCGCTCAGGGACAACACCGGATTCATTCCGCCACAGGAGAGACTCTACGCCGGCGGACCGACGACGGTGCGCGGGTTCTCGCAGAATGAGCTCGGCTCGGCGATCTATATCGCGCGGAGCTACGAGGTCGTCTATCCACAGCCGCCGTTCGTCGACACGGTGTTCCAGATTCCTGTCGGCGACCGGTCCTTCCGGAGGGCGGTGGCGGTTGGCGGGAACTCGCTCCTGGTGAGCAACTTCGAGCTCCGACTGCGAAGTCCCTTCCTGCCCGAGGTGCTTCAATGGACGCTGTTCACCGACGCGGGTGACGTGTGGAATCGGGGACAGCTTGGCAACTTTCAGAATTTCGGTCTCAAGGTGACGCCGGGAATTCAGCTCACGGCGTTGTCGCCGGTGGGACCGGTCCGTCTCGTCGTGGGGTACAATCCTTACAACCGCCCGCGCGGACCCATCTATTACGAAGTTCCGCGGGTAGCGGGATTCAGTGACGTGCCCGGGGCGGAGGTTGGCGCGCTTCCGTGCGTCAGTCCCAACAATCGACTTGCGGTGCACCGGCTCGACCCGACGAGCACGGTGCTCGTTCAGGCTGAGGGTCGCTGTCCCGCTACCTTCGTACCGACGGGCAACACGAGCCTGCGGAGCCGGCTCACTTTCGGATTGGCAATAGGTCAGGCGTTTTAGACGATGTCACGGCGTCAGCGAATAGTCACCTTCAGCGCACTCACGCTCCTGGCAGCGATGGTGATCGTTTTTCTGATCGCACTGTCGCTGACGCAGACGGAGTACGGTCAGGGACAGGTCAGGCGCTACGTGCAGTCGTGGATCTCCGGCAAGGTGAAGGGGAAGATCTACATCGGCCGCATCAGCGGCGGATTGTTCAACGGCGTCACGATCGACTCGGTCGAGATCCGCGACGACGAGGACTCGCTGTTCGTCGCCACCGGACGTGTGCGGGTGCACTACGACGCGCGCGACGTCTTCGACCGGCGCATTCTTCTCAGCCACGTCGATGTCGATCGCCCGGTGGTTCATCTGCGCCAGCACGAAAACGGCCAGTGGAACTGGCGACTCATTTTTCCGGAGGGGCCAAAGCAGCCCAAAGGCGGGCGAGGCTTCGGCGATTTCATCGTCATGGATTCGGCCGACGTGCACGACGGGCAGTTCGCTCTCACACTGCCGTGGCATCCGTCGGAGCTGCTCACCGGTTACCGGCGCGACAGCGCGATCACCCACGCTCTCGGCTCTCTCACTCGCGACTTGCCGGGTAACGACTGGCCAAGCGAAATACGACGAACTCGCGAAGGATTCGCTCGGACGTTGAGGTTTACCGGGATCCGGTCGAGCTTCAGCTATGTGCGCATCGCGCAGCCGGACACTGTCGGTCGCTACTTCAAGATCGCAAAGGCAAGTCTGCGGAGCAGCGATCCACCACTCGAAGTCAGAACGATGAGCGGTGATGTGCGAATTGCCGGAGATTCGGCCTGGCTGGACGTCGGTCGTTTCGATCTCCCCGCTTCGAGAGGGAGGGCGGCGGGCAAGGTCGTCTGGGGTGGCCCGCAACCCATCCGCTACGCCATTCATGTCGTTGGCGACTCTGTCTCCCTCGACGACGTAGTGTGGGTGTATCCGACACTGCCCCGCACGGGCGGCGGGCGGCTGGACCTCGACATCGACAACGTCCGCCATCCGCACATCATGGACTACGCAATCACGCGGATGGACGTGCGCAGCACGCGGTCGCACCTGCGCGGGAACATGACCTATGCTGTCGGCGGGCCGGTGCTCGTTGTGAAGGACCTGAGCCTGGAGGCGGCGCCGCTGAACTTCGATCTGCTGCGCGCGCTGAACGGAAAGAAATTTCCGTACGATTGGCAGGGCGACATCACTGGAACGATGCGTGGCGCGGGTGGCCCGCTCAACCGTTTTCGCGTCGATGAATCGCGCTTCACCTTCGCCGATGCGAATGTGCCGGGGGCAATCACTCGGGGCAGCGCGCGCGGAGAGCTCGACATTCTTTATCCGGCGTTCACCGTCTTCCGGGGTCTCGACGTCAGCCTCGAGACGCTCGACCTGCGAACGCTGCGCTATCTCAATCCGCAGTTTCTCGAGCTTCGGGGGACGGTCTCGGGAACGACCCGCCTCGATTCGTCGTGGCTGGACGTCCGCTTCTCGAACGCGGACATTGTGCATCACGACGGAGATCTTCCGACATCGCGCTTTACCGGCGGCGGAAGAGTGACGTACGGCAAAGAATACATGCACTACGACATGGCGCTCGAGGCTGCCCCGGTATCGATGACGACACTCGCGAAGTCGTATCCGTCCGTTCAGCTGCGCGGAAACTATACCGGCCCCATCACCGTCAAGGGGATTGCGCCTTCTCTCGAAGTCACGACCACACTCACTGGCGCGGGCGGAACGCTGGCGTACACGGGCACTGTGGACGCAAATCTTCCGACATACGGCGCGCACGGCAGCGGCACGGTATCGGGACTCAACTTCCGGTCGCTGATCGAGAATCCGAAGGCGCCGCGCACCAACCTCGGCGGCGCATACGACGTCGCCTTCGTGGGCGATTCCGTCGTGACGGGTACGGGCACGCTCAAGACATCGCTCAAGGGAACCGTCGAAAAAATCGATATCGCATCGTCGAACGCGACAGTCCGCGTCGACAAGGGGATGGCCTTTATCGACACGCTGCTGGTTCAGAGTGCATCGGCGCACGCCAGCGCGTCGGGCTCGGCGGCGATGACCGACGCGGCCGGATCGGGCAAGCTCGGCTTCGTCGTCTCGATCGATTCGCTGTCGGACGTCAAGCGAGTTCGCGCTGAGCAACCTGGCGCACAGTCCGAACGGCACCCTTTCTCTCCGTGCGGACAGTCTCAGCGCAGGCGCGCTAGCCTTCACTTCGGTTGACGCCAATGCGAAGCTCGACACGACGGGGCTCGCCGTCTTCGACGCTTTACTCGCGAGCGCAAACGGCGTCGTCTCCAAGCTCGGCGGCAGTGCGCTTCGCTCCGGCGACACAACGAGGATCTCACTCGACAGCGGCCTCGTCACCGTATCCGATGGATCGAGCTATCACCTCGACGCGCCGGCGCACGTGATGCTCCTGCCCAACGGCGGCTCACTCGACTCGCTGCTTCTGAGCTATTCCAAGGCCCGCCTGGCGGTTCGTGACGTCCGCCTGGTGGGGGACTCGGTGCGCGGCAACGTCCGCACCGACAGCGTCGACCTCGGCATTCTCGAAGCGTTCATTCCCGGTGTTCGGGGAGCGCGCGGCGCACTGGTGGCAAATGTGGACGTTGCCGGGACGGTCAAGAAGCCATTGCTCGTCGGTCAGTTCCGAATAACGGACGGCGCAGCGATGCTCACCAACGTCGGCACGGGTCTCAGCAGGATAAACGCCGACATCGCGCTCGAGCACGACACGGTGTTCGTGAAGCGGCTCTCCGTAGAGACGCAGCGTGAGCGACGCGGGACGATGTCGGTTGACGGCTTCGTCAGCCTGGAGCGCGCTTCAAATCCGGAGTTCGCGCTTCGCGCCACCGCGGAGAACTTCCACATCATCGAGAAGCCGGGACTGGCGTCGCTCGATATCTCCACCGACAGTGTTCTGACGCTTCGCGGTCCGTACAAGGCGGCGACGGTCAGCGGCGCGGTGAGAGTCAATCGCGGCACCATCTACATTCCCGAGCTCATCACCAAGAAGATCGTCGACCTCAGCGATCCCGAATTCGCGGGAATCGTGGACACGCTTCTCGCGCGCGATCGAACGCTGCTTCCTGAAACGCCGAGCGAATTCGCGAAGAACCTGTCGCTGGAAAACGTCCGGGTGATCATCGGCGATGCCGTCTGGCTTCGATCTTCCGAAGCGAACGTCAAGCTCGGCGGGTCGCTCAACGTCACGCTCGGCCCCAACCCTCAGACGGGCGAGCACTCGCAGCTGGCACTCGAGGGAGCTCTCAACGCTGTCCGCGGCACATATCGCCTCAACCTGGTTGATCCCTTTGTCCAGCCGACCTTCGATGTCGAGAGCGGCAGCCTGCGCTTCTTCGGCACGCCGGACCTGAACCCGACGCTCGACATCCGCGCCATTCACACGATCAGGCAGCCCAGGCAGCGAACGGCGAATGTACGGGACATCCGGGTGCGGGTGACGATCGGCGGAACGCTCGAACGTCCGGCGCTCTCGCTCGACAACCCCGACAATCTGCCGCTTTCGCAGTCGGACCTGCTCAGCTACCTCATCACCGGAGAGCCGGCCATCGCGCTCGACAACAGCAGCGCCGAGTATCAGTCGCAGCTTGCTTCAGTTGCGATTCGTTACGGCGGCAATCTTCTCACGAACGCGATTCCGAAGAACGTGCTCGACATCGTCGAGCTCCAGACTGCTGGATACAACGCCGACGCGCGTACGTCCGACCCGTACTACTACAATCTGCTGAATACCCGCGCGATTCTCGGCAAGCAGATCGGGAACCAGTGGTTTGTCGGACTGAGCACGGGACTCTGCGTGGTGAACGCCAGCAACTTCGTCGAGAATTTCGGTCTCAAGCTCGAGTACCGCTTCAACTCCATTTACTCCGCGCAGGCAGGCATAGAGCCGGGGTCGAGCGATCTCACCTGTGCGAGGTCGAACGCCAGTCAGATTCAGCAGCAGACGCCGCGTCAGCTCGGCTTCGACTTATTCCGTACGTGGCGCTTCTAGGGTTGCTAAACGAAAAGCACACGCCTGTAGCGGGAGCCCCAGAGCTTGAGCTGGTTAGCTCAGGCTGCAAAGCTCCTGTTACGAGCATGTGTTGTTTGTTCGTTGCAAACCTGTCGCCAAACTCGTCGGCATTAGGGATGACAGAGCAACGAGAGAAGGACGCGATGATCTGCCGCGCCTGCGGGAATGAGGAGCGTGCATCCGAAGGTTACCCGTGCTCCTCGTGCGGGACGTTCATCTGCGTCATCTGCAGCTTTCGCGGAGTTGTTCAGTGCCGGCGCTGTTCCGCTGGCGAAAAGCAGCCCGATCGCGTGCAGACTCCGCCGTACGAGATACCTCTCATGGATTGGCCAGAGCATTGAGGCGCATAGTAGCGAAGACTCCGATCGCGCCAGTTCTCGAGGAGCCGCGAGCCGCCGGCACGCAAGCCACCCAGCTACTGTACGGCCACTGCGCCGAGGTGATCACCACCGAAGGCCGATGGCTGAGGGTACGCGGAGCAGACGGCTACGAGGGCTGGACGCACGAGGGATATACAGCGCCATGCGAGGACGGAGGGTCGGTCGAATGGGGCTGGGATGCCGATGGCGAGCTCTCGATGGGATGCAGCATCCGCGACTCGACAGGGGCGACGCTGGATTTACCCCTCGGCGCGGTGGTGGGCGGCGGGCACCTCATTGCCGGACGGTCGATGGATCTGGCCCGGCGCCGCGAGACTTTTCCGCCAATTGCCGATGCGATTGTTGCGTCCGCGACAGCACTCTTTCAGGGAACGTACTACCAGTGGGGTGGGGTCACCCCTTGGGGGGCCGATTGCTCGG
>WNGF01028218.1_pt1 | contig 12916 bp, 10 predicted proteins | sample 5400641 | NCBI WGS metagenome assembly WNGF01 (sample SAMN13153371, study PRJNA577476) | soil metagenome | isolation source: 80 cm soil or saprolite under grassland replicate 2 | place: USA:California | collected 2016-06-15
GATCGCGGACAAGAACTACTACGGCCGGTGTGCCTGACCGACACCCCGGCCGGGTTCGTTTCGAGGGGCGACTCCCCGGCCGGGGGTCCGCTGCCGGTCCCCAGCGCGACCTATATCAGCGATCCCCGCCGACTAGGCCACGGCGGCGGCCAAACCGCAGCGGGCAGCGTGTCCCCGTCCGCACCCACTGCAATTGGATGGCGGAGCAGGCCCTCGCGTACCGACAACCTGCCGCCCGTAGCCCGGCGGTCGCTGCCCGCGTGCCGCGGTATGCCGTGCGGTGTCCGGTGCCCGGTGTGCGGTGTGCGGTGTCAGGGTGTGCCGTAGACCTTCTCGATGAACTCGGCCAGCCGGTCCTCCGATAGGTTTCGTGCGAGGTCGGCCTCGCTGATCACGCCGACCAGCCGGTGGTTTTCGATCACCGGCAGACGCTTGACCTGGTGGTCTTCCATCTCGCGCAGTACCTCGTCGATTCCTGCCGCGGCGTCCACCCAGAACAACGTGCCCTGGGCCGCCTCACTCGCCCGCATCTGGGCCGGGTCGCGGCCCTCCGCGATGCAGCGCACCACGATGTCGCGGTCAGTGAGGATGCCGTGCAGCCGGTCGTCCGCGCCGCAGATCGGCAGCGAGCCGACGCGGAGATCGCGCATCTTCTGCGCGCCGGCCGCCAGCGTGTCGTCCTCTGTGATGCACTCGGCCCCCGGGTGCATGATGTCGCGGGCCTGGCGGGCCTGGCCCGTCCCAGCTGCCGCTACTCCGGGGTGTGCCTGGGTGTGGGTGTCCAGCTCGGCGAGCACCCGGCCGACGGCCTCGCGATCGCCCTCGCCACGATGCTCGGCGTAGAAGGTCTCGCCCAACCGTTCAAGCAGCCGGCGGTACTGCCGCCGCGCCTGCACCGCGTTCAGTCGTGTCCGACTCGTCTGGAGACCGTGCGTGGCCTGCTCCCGCGCCCGCTCGGCGGTCGCTTTGGCTTTGTCGAGGATCGCCATCGATCCCACCTCCGGTAAGGGTGACGTCGCAACCCCCTCACCTGCGAGCCTATGCCGCGCGACCGCGCCGGTGACAGGCCCACGAGCGGTGGCCCGGGCCGGCTCCCGGCGACGAATTAGCGCGTGCACGCCGTGCTCGTCACCGGATTGGCCGACCGCCCTGCCGGGCACAGTGGTTAGCATTCGGCTCCTCGTAGGGTGCTCCGGCGGCGCCGAGCGGGACTCGCCGGTGCGCCAGGTTGTTGCTGAGCCTGCACGCGGTCTCCCAGTGGTCGGCGATGCGCTCGAGCTCCTCCAGCCGGTTCGCGTCGTTGACTGACGGCGTGCCGGCCCGAGGGGCGAGAAGTGGGACCGGGGCTTACTCCCGCCTCGGCGATGTGGGCTCGTGGCTGGCGGCTCCGTCCGCGAGCCAGAGCGTGGACTCCCCAGGCAGACTTCGACGACCGAATGATCTGCCGGACCAGGACACGGACGCCGACACGCATCGCTGGTTCGATTCCGGCAGCGGTCGCGGTAGACCGTCGACCCCGAGGAGCCGCGACTGACCCCACACCACGACGCCGAACGACACCCAGGCCTCACGGTCGGGGCGTCGTCGTGTCCGGTGGGTTCGCGCGCAGCCAGGCGCGCAGCGCGGCATGGATCCGGTCGACCGTGTTGGGCGCGGTTGCATCGCCCACGCCGGGCTGAGCCATCAGCGTGAGACGCCACGCCGGCCAGCCGGGTAGGTCGACCGGTGCTCGGGCCCAGCAGTCGGCGCAGCACGCCAGCGCGCCGAGCGGCGGTAGGGGGCTGGCCACAGAGTCGCCCTGGTTCTACGTCCGGGTCACGTTCGAGCACGAGCCCCGCGCCCTCCACGGCCTGACCCGAGCATGCGCCGCGACGCCACGGCCGCGACGCGGAGCTCGGCGCGGATACTGTCGTTGGCGGCGCTCGGCCGCCCGTCCGGCACCACCGCCACGTCCCGCTGCCTCCGGCGGGCTCGGATTCTCGGTGCCGTCGATGAAGCCGGTCAGGTCCCGGTCGTTTTGGTACGGCCAACTCGACACCTCGTGTGCCAAGGTGGCGACCGGCGTGAGGCTGGCCATCGCCGCGCGGGACACGTCGAACACGACGACGTCGTAGGCGCTGCCGGAGACCCACAGCAGCAGGTCGTGCTGGGTCGCCGGCATCGTGTACGCCAATCCGGTGATCGCAGCTGAGATCTTCTGCGACATCGCCGACGATGGGCTCGCGCCACGGCGAGGCGACGAATGGCCGCTGCGTGCGGCCGGTGCTGAGGGATGGCTGCAGTACGGCCAAGACCTCTCGATGACCGATCACCATGTCGGCGAAGCCGCCGCTCGTGCCCTATCGGCCGCACTCGCGGAGGCCGACCCCGCCGATGCTCAGGCTGTCATCGCCGCGCTGGTCCAGCGGCTGCACAATGCGGGGGCGTGGGCGGCGCTGATGAGCTCCGCGACCGACCCCGCCGCCCTCGGCCAGAATCTGCTGCCGACCCTGGAGTCGGGCGCGCTACTTGCCCATCCCCAGAGTCACGCAGCCGCCGCGGGCCTACTCGCCGCGCTGGCGGAACACGAGCCCGAGCTCGCTGACCGGCTCGAGGCGGCCGTCCTGCAAGCACATGCACTCGCTGACGCCAACGGCGTCGCGCAGGCCGCCAAGGACGCACTGATCGGCTGCCTCCAGCCCGACGCAATCACCTCGCCAACCCTCCGGGCACGGCTCGACGAGCTCGGGGCGGAGGACATGCCCGACCCACAGCCATACAAGCAGGTGGAAACGTGGTCACGGCAGTGGTCGATCCTCGACTCGCTGGCTGAGGAGGGCATCGAACTGGAGCCAGAGGTGGAGACGGCCGCCCAGACATTGGACGAGGAACTGCAGGCTGCTTCCGGCAACTCGGGCACGAAGCCCGAATCCGAGCGCCGACTCGCCGAGGCGTTCGACGAGGCGTACGAGGCATTCGCATCCTTTGAGCCCCTGCCGCCTGCGCTTGAATTGCTGCTAGTGCGGGCAGCCGAGGCCCTAGCCCGAGACTGCAGCGTCCTTCCGGCCACCGCCCTAGGCGAGCGGGTGCTGGCCGTCCTGACGGAGGCGGCCGGCAGCACCGAGACCGGCGAGTTCCTCGGATGACGGCATGGAGCCCGAACATGCGTGACACAGCCGTTGGAGGCCTTGCGGCACTCCTCAACCGGTCGGACTGGCGCGACGCTGGACCATCGATCGCCGAACGAGTATCGGCGGGACTGCGAGACAGCAACCCTGTCGTACGGATGCACGCGGCTACAGCCGCCTCGGCCCTACACGCCGGCGTCGACGCACCCGCGCGAGCCAGCGCCATCGGCGAGCTCATGCTCGCCGAAGAGAACTCGTCGGTGCGGACCGTGCTGGTCGAGCAGTTGGCGCGGGAAACCCGCAGCGCGGCGGAAGCCATCGACGGCGTCCTCGAACGGCTTCTCGGAGCAGGCAGCGGCACGGTGCCACCCGGATGGTGACCCCGGCCGTGGAATCTTGTGGTTGCTCAGCTACTTGGCACTGGACGCACAGACTCCGTTCGCCACTCGGCTCGTTCAGGACTGGTGCAAGGACGCCCCGAAGCACGCGGCCGCCGTCGCCGGATTCGCGCACTTCGCACGCGACTACCTCAATCAGCCGAACAGCGACGTACAGCAACGGGCATTCCGGCTCTTCAGCGACGCGGCGGCCGCGTCACTCGCTCGATGGACCCGTGATCCCACCGAACTCCAGGCTGACGCCGAGCTGTCTGACGGACAGCGCGACGAGCTCAAGGGCGCCGCCAACGTCGCCCACGACATCGCACAGCAGATCTACTTCGCGAGTGGCGCCTTCGACGAGAAGCAAGGCCGCGAGCGCTCGGTGCCCGGCGACCTCACCGCCTTCGCAGACCTCGCGTTCCCAGTCTTGCGGACATGCGCCGAACTGCGCCTGCCCCAGTGCATTCACACGGCGGTGCAGACGATGACCTTCCTCGCACCGTTGAACGAACCACGAGCACTGAAGGCGATCGCGGATGCAGTCCCGACAGGCGGCAGCTACGCAGGTGACTCTCTCGCTGGCGCCGACGTCATTCCGTACCTGGAAAGACTCGTGGCCGAAAACAGGTCGCTCGTTCTGCATGACGCAGCCGGCGTTGCAGCCTTCCGCCACCTCCTCGCGACATTCGCGGCCGCCGGGAACGAGGAGGCGCTCGCACTCGCCTACGGTTTCGCCGACGTGTTCCGGTAGCTAACGACCGCTGCCCAACGCTCCCCAGTGCAACTCGCCACGGAGCGGAACGTGCGACAGGGTGCTCAATCGTGAGGGACCCAGCGCCTTGTTGCTTCATCCCAGCATGTCACGCCCATGAAGCCACCCGCGGTGATCACGTCGAAGGTCGGATCCAATAGAGCGAGGAACGGTTCGTCACCGCACGTATTAGCATCCGGGAATACGAATCCACGTGTCTCCGATCACCAAGCGAACCCGGACGGGTTTCGCTACCTGCTTCGAACTCAGTTGTTGCAGTGAGCGAACGGCTTGCCGCAACTCTTGCGCCTGCGAGCCGGCCCTGGCGGGCCGTAGAGCGTGCCGACTGCGTCGGCGCAGCCTGACCGACGCCCGGGAGAGACGCGGACCGCGCAGCGTCTGAGCCGACCGGCGAGCGGTGGCCTGCCTACCGTGCCGACACTCAGCGTCAAGGGTGCATAGCAACGCCTTCGGCGACCAATGCCGCGTAGTTAGGCGGCAGGGCCGTGGGTCAAGGACTGTCGGTGTCGCGGCGGGTCGGGAGCGCGTAGGTGCCGGCTCTTGTGCGGGTGAGGAAGCCGAGGCGGGTCCACTCGGCGAGTTGAGTGAGCAGTCCACTCGGCGAGTTGAGTGAGCATGTTGCGGGGTTTGACACCGAGGTGGTCGGCCAGGTCGCGGCCGCTCCAGGGTCGCCGCGGGTCGCCTTGCATGAGGGCTGTGACCCGCTCTCGTCGGGTGGGTGCTGCGTTTGGGTTGCTCCGCCTGCGAGCGCGCGGGCGCCAAGACGCATCGACGGTGGGTGTGTACAGGGCGATGTCGATCGCCGTGATGTTGGTCGGCAGGACGGGTCGCCCGTCGTCGCGGTTGAGGTAGCGGGAGGTGGCGTTCTTGACCCTTCGGGCACTCCAGCGTGCTCGGCGTGGTGGGAGCAGGGTGCTCAGGACGGCGCGGCCGATGACACCCAGGAGGTCGGGCTGGTTGGCCGGGAAGATCGCGGCGGCGGCGACGAGTTGGTCGCGGGCGGCCTGCAGGGCGGTGGTGAAGCTGGCCCGGTCGGGGTTGGTGGCGGGCCGTGACTCGACAGCGGTGACCATGGCCATCCGCAGCAGCTGGTAGACGGTGAGCAGGGCCCAGATTTCCTGTTCCAGGCCGGGTCGGTCCTGGGAGCGCAGCACGTGCCCGTCCAGGATGGTGTGCCGCAACGCAAGGTAGGCGATCTCGATCTCCCAGCGTTCGTGGTACAGCCTGACCAGCTCGGTCGCTGGATGGTGATCGTGGTCCAGCAGCGTGGTGATCAGCCGGTACCGGTCACGGACCCGGCTGCCGTCGGCGCCGGTGACGGTGAGCTCGGCGTCGATGATGCGCACGGCCAGCCCGTCCAGGTCGGACAGGAACGACCCGTCGGGAAGATGGGTCAGCACCGGTGGTCTGCGGGTCGCCTTGCTGCGTACCAAGAACTTCGCACCGGTGCCGTCCAGGTCCTTCAGGAACCCGGCTGCGTCGAAGGCTCGGTCCAGCAGGACCAGCATGCTGGGCCGCAGCAGTGGCAGCAGGCGTCGAGCCAGGGTGGCCTCGTCGCGGTCGTTCGCCGAACCGAGCGTGGCGCCCAGGATGGCTCGGGTTCCCGTCTCGATCAGGGCCATCATGCGGATCGTGGGATAGCCGGCGAAGCCCATCCGGTAGCGGATGCGGCCCAGCCAGGATCGGTTGCGCTCGGTGTCAGGGACCTTCAGCGAGTTGCAGCCATCGAACGCGACGGTGCGCATCCCGCGGTAGCAGACCCCGGGTGTGTGCGGCTGTCCCAACGGTCCGGCGACGACCTCGAACAGCGCCTTGAACGGTGCCGGGCCGAGTCGTCGGCGCAGGTCCCGCAACGCCTTCTCCGACGGGCTCGGCATCTCGAAACCGACGAGCCCGGCAGTCAGCTTCCGCCACACCCGCGCATACCCAAGCCGCGGGAACAGCATCAGCGCAAGCACGAAATACACCCCGACCCGAGACGGCAGATCCCGCAGCCGGCGCTCAACCGTCTTGGTCTCAAACAGCACGTCATCGACCAGCTCAAACGGCAGATACTGGGTCAGCTCGCCCAGATGGCCGGGCGCGTAGACGCCCGCGGCAGCCGTGACGGAACGCGTGACAGTAACGGTGGCAGACTGCGACATGCGCGGAGCTCCTGGGGAAGTGGGATCTCGACAGTCCTCGCTCTACAGGGGCTCCGCCGCATTCCATCGCCACCACGCCGTCCCCGACACGCGACCGCGCCACTTCCTTGACCCACGGCCCTGCCGCCTAACTACGCGGCATTGCTTCGGCGACAGCCCCGAGCGGCTGCCCTTGACCCCGAGCCTTCGTCGGCACAGCGGGTGGCAAGGAGCGGGCAGGCACGGCCTGCCCCGGCAAACGGCCACCACGACAGCTCATACAGCGATGCCGACCGGGACGGTGCACCGCCGTTGCAGTGCGGTTGCACTTCCGTCACATGGTCCGGCCGCCACAGCGGATCTTCACTGATGTCTATGGACCTGAGAGCGAACCAGGGGACGGCTGCCGGCAGTTCGGCCGCCCAGTCTCCGAGCATCGGGCCAGCCCTACAGGACTCTGCTGCGCAGGCGGCGAGGAGCCCTCGGCGTGCAACCGACATCACGGTTCAGGTGCCCGGTAATCCGCCGAGCCTTCGACCCACCGCCGCGCGGGCTCTACTACGGCTGCTGCGGACTGTGGCAGAGTCGGACAACCGCGGGGGACGCGGCCGAGCTGCATAGCGAGGTTGAGATGCCGAGTCAGGATAACGAGTGGGACACGCTTGACCAGTTGCTCGGCGTCGAGGCTGTCGATGCACCTGCGACTGGTATCGGTCCAGTAGCGTTTTATGGCCGTTGCTCGACCGAGGACAACCAGGATCCAGAGACGTCCAGAGCGTGGCAACTCGGCAACGCAGCCAAGTTCGTCGAGCCGTTGGGCGGCAGTGTCGTCGCGCAGTTCTTCGACGTCGGCCAGTCCAGGTCGGTGCCGTGGAACCGACGTGAGGCCGCTGCGCAGTTGCTTGCCGAACTCAAGGACCCCAACCGCGGCTGGAGCGGTGTCGTCGTTGGCGAAGGCACACGTTGCTGGTTCGGGAATCAGTTCTCGCTGATCGCACCACTGTTCGCCGCCTATGAGGTTGGTCTCTGGGTGCCCGAACTTGGCGGGCAGTTCGACGACCGCAACCCGTCACACAAGATGCTTATGAGTGTCCTCGGCGGAATGAGCGAGTCCGAGCGGCAGCACGTGCAGGCGCGGGTCCGCGCAGCGATGGACGCCCAGGTTGTCAACGAAGGCCGCTACCAGGGCGGTCGTCCGCCCTATGGCTACGTCGTGGTAGACGGTGGCACACATCCAAACCCTCGAAAGGCGGCCGAAGGCTATCGCCTCCGCATTCTGAGCGTCGACGAGGCGGCAGCTCCTGTAGTCCAACGCATCTTCGGGGAGTACCTCGGCGGCAAGGGTGATCGCGCGATTGCCGCCGGTCTGAACCGCGATGGCATCCCGTGCCCGTCAGCGCGGCGACCCAACCAGAACACCCACCGCCTAGCAGACGGGTGGCAGGGGAGTACCGTGCGCGCGATCCTCGACAACCCGCGCTACACCGGCTACGCCTTCTTCGGCCGCTGGACAAAACACGAGACGCTTCTCGACCCAGACGATGTAGCAGCTGGACACGTCGTCCGCTTCAGGAAGTCACCTGCGAAGCGCGTCGTTCGCTCCCGCCAGCCGGCTCATCCGGCCCTGGTGTCGGTTGAAACCTTCACCCAGACCCAGCTACTTCGCCGCTCTCGTGCAGCTGGCGGTATGCGAGGCAAGGCCAAGCTCGAACGATCCAACCTGACCAGCAGCCGGCCCTACCTGTTCCGGGGTCGGATCCGCTGCACGGCGTGCGAGCGGAAAATGCAGGGCGGGGCCATCCGCAACCACACGTTCTACCGATGCATCGCCCGAACGCTCGCACCGGGCTCAGCCGCGCTCGCCGACCACCCACGAACCGTCAATCTCCGAGAAGACCACCTCGTGGGCCCGGTCAACGAGTGGATCGGTAGCCTGTTCGGCCCGGGTAACCTCGACAACACGATCCGTGAGCTTGTCGGTGCGCAGGATATGGCCCCCGAAAGCCGGCGGCGCCTGGACGCACAGAGGCGGCTCGCCGACGCCGAGGCTAAGTTGCGTCGACACCAGGCGGCCATCGAGGCCGGCATCGATCCGACCGCCCTTGTCGAGGCCGTCAACGCCGCGAACGCCGAGCGAGCAGCCGCGCGAGCGGAACTGAACAACCTTCCGGTGGCGCAGACGCTCACCGAGGACACCGTGCGGGCCATGCTCGAGTCGCTCGGCGAAATCACGTCTGTGCTCAACCGTGCGTCGTTCGACGACCTGGCTCCCGTGTATGAGGAGCTGGACCTCCAAGTCCGCTTCGAACCGACCGAGCGCGTCGCGCTCGTCTCCGTGTCGCCGCGTGTGGTTAACGAGTGTGTCCGAGGGGGGACTTGAACCCCCACGCCCTAAAACGGGCACTAGCACCTCAAGCTAGCGCGTCTGCCTATTCCGCCACCCGGACGAGTGGTGCGCCGCCGAGAGCGTAGGCTCTTCGACTGCGACCGGAGAACTCTAGCAAACACCACCGGTGAAACTCACATCGAGTCCCGCCACCGGCTTGCGGATCGCGCGACGCCGGACCAAGGTGTGGCGATGGCCGTAACTTCCCGGCCCCGGACGGCATCATGTTCCGGGGGGCCGGGCCGGCCGCGGGCGGAGCGCGGGACACCAGAGACATACGGGCACATATCCAGTAGGAGGTAGTTGCAGTGGCAGCGGGCATCAAGGTCGATGTGGACGCGTTCTGGCGGGACGGGTACCAGGTCATCCCCGGCGTGTACACGCCGGACGAGATCAAGAAGTTCCGTGAGGGTGCGCTCGCGTCGCGCTCGCACGGGGGCGACCTCCTGTCGAACCCCCATATGAAGCACGCGCTGACCGACGGCAGGATGGCCGAGGTCGCCAGGCAGATCCTGGGCAGCGACGACGTCTGGTACGCCGGCGACAGCTCGTTCACGATCAACTCGAACCAGCACGGGTACCACAAGGACAACGCGGACCGGACCGACCCGAACGCGCCGGACTGGCAGAGCCGGTACACGATCCTGCGGTTCGGGATCTACCTGCAGGACCACACCAAGCACACCGGTGGCCTGAACCTGCGGCACGCGTCGCACAACACCGTGTCGCTGACCGAGGGCAAGCACACGTACATCCGCAACCGGGTCGGCGACCTGGCGGTGTGGAGCCTGCGGACCACGCACAGCGGCAACGGCACGCTGCTGAATTGGCCGCGCTGGGTCAGCCCGGAGGTGCCGGTGAAGCCGGAGGAGTTCCCGTGGTACTACCGGGTCGCCAAGGCCGAGGGTGACCGGATGGCCGTGTTCGCCGCGATCGGCCTGGACGACGCGCACCACGACCGGTACACCGAGTACCTCAAGACCCGGACGTACATCTGCAACATCTGGCGCAAGTCGCCGTACGACGACGAGACGATCGCCGAGGCGGAGCGCAACGGCCTGAAGATCCGCAACGTCCCCAAGGAGATCGAGGGCGACGACACGGTCGGCCAGAACGAGAAGTGGCAGGCCATCCCGTACTAAAGGCTTGGCTGGATCTGTCGTGAGTGACGGGCGTCCGGAGGCGCGGCTGGTGCCTCCGGACGCTCTGGTTTTGGGGAAGGATGGCAGGCATGACGGAGCGCGGGCACGACGCCGAGACCGAGGTCGCCCGGATCTGCAGCGAGCTGATCCGGATCGACACCACGAACTGGGGCAACGGCAAGAGCGGCCTGGAGTCGACGATCTACGAGTCCGAGCCCGGCCGCGCCACGCTCGTCGCCCACTGGGAGGGCGAGGACACCTCGGCCGACCCGCTGCTCGTGCACGGCCACCTGGACGTCGTACCCGCCGACGCCAAGGACTGGAAGATCGACCCGTTCTCCGGCGAGATCGCCGACGGCTGCGTGTGGGGCCGCGGCGCGGTCGACATGAAGGACTTCGACGCGATGGTGCTCAGCGTCGTACGGGCCCGCCGGCGCGCCGGCGTCAAGCCGCGGCGCCCGGTCCGGCTGGTGTTCACCGCCGACGAGGAGGCCGGCTCGCGGTACGGTGCGCACTGGCTGGTCGACCAGCACCCGGACACCGTCGCGGACTGCACCGAGGGCATCGGCGAGGTCGGCGGCTTCTCGATCACGGTGAAGGACGACCTGCGGCTCTACATCGTGCAGACCGCCGAGAAGGGCATGGCCTGGATGCGGCTGAAGGCCCGCGGCACCGCCGGCCACGGCTCGTTGATCAACGACGACAACGCGGTCACGAACCTGGTCAACGCTGTCACCCGGCTGGGTTCCTACGAGTGGCCGATCGTGGTGACGGAGTCGGTACGACGTTTCGTCGCCGAGCTGTCCGACGTGCTGGGCGTCGAGCTCGACCCGGCGGACATGGACGAGACGGTGGCCACGCTGGGGTCGTTCGCCCGGATGTTCGGCGCCACGCTGCGCAACACGATCAACCCGACGATGCTGAACGCCGGCTACAAGGTGAACGTGATCCCCGGCGAGGCCGAGGGACACGTTGACGGCCGGTTCCTGCCCGGCCAGGAGGAGATCTTCCTGGCCAAGGTCGACGAGCTGCTCGGTGACGACGTCACCCGCGACATGCTCGTCAACGACCGCGCCCTGGAGACCGAGTTCAGCGGCGGCCTGGTGGAGGCGATGAAGTCCTGCCTGACCGCGGAGGACCCGCAGGGCCGGGTCGCGCCGTACCTGATGAGCGGTGGCACCGACGCCAAGGCCTGGCACCGCCTCGGCATCCGCTGCTTCGGCTTCTCCCCGCTGCAGCTGCCGCCGGATCTGGACTTCCTCGGCATGTTCCACGGCATCGACGAACGCGTCCCGGTGACCTCGCTCGAGTTCGGCTGCCGCGTCCTCGACCGCTTCTTCGACCAGGCCTGAACAACCGGGATGTCGACTGTCAGGAGGTGGTGGGGCCTGTGAAGGGGTGGCTCTCGCGCGCGGCGGCGGCGACCGTGCTGCGCGGCGAGGAGCGGGGCAACCGGGTCGCGCGCTGGAGCCGGTGGTTTCCCCGCACACCGGCGGTCGACGGGGCACGGTTCCAGGACGACGGCGAGCCCTGGCCGCGACACTGGCGCAGGTTTCCAGCGCCCTGGCGTCGGGTCGACCCGGCCGACCCGGCTGTGCGCCGCCGGTTGACCGAGGCCCTGGGTGAGCTTCCCGAGCAGTGGCGGGCCGTGGTGTGGCAGCGCGACGTGCAGCACCGCAGCCCGGCCGAGGTGTCGGCTGACCTCGGGCTCAGCGACGAACAGCAGCGAGCCATGCTGAACCGGGCCCGGGCGCATCTGCGCGAACGCCTCGCGGACCTGGCGGGACGGCGGTGAGCCCGCTGGCGCGGCGGCTGCGGCCGCTTCAGGTCGGCGTCGGGCTGCAGGGGCTGATCCTGTGGGTGCCGGTCGAGAAGCTCTTCATGACGCAGATCGGTTTCGACGCGGCATCGATCGGCGTGATGGCCGCGGCGTACGCGGCCGTCGTGCCGTTGCTCGAGGTCCCGTCCGGCGTCCTGGCCGACCGGTGGAGCCGCAGCTGGGTGATGGTGCTGGCGTGTGTCGCGCTGATCGCCAGCACCCTGCTCGGCGGGTTGAGCACGAACGTGGCGACCTACGTGCTCGCGGCGATGATCCTCGGTGTCTACTTCGCGATGAGCTCGGGCACGGTCGACAGCATCGTGTACGACGTGGTGATGGAGGAGACGGGCTCGAACGATCTGTACGAGACGTGGATCGGCCGGGTTCGCATGGTGGAGAGCGGCGCGTTCGTCGCGAGTGCTCTCGCGGGCGGCCTGTTGGCCGGCTGGACGTCGGCCCGCCTCACCTACTTCGCGACGATCCCGTTCGTGGCCCTGGCGATCGTCGGATTCCTCGTGTTCGACGAGCCCCGGCTGCACCGGTCGGCCGATCCCGTGTCGCTGCGCAGCCATGTCGCCCTGACGGTGCGGACGATGACCCGGCAGCGCGAGGTCGTGCAGGTGCTGCTGCTCGCCGCACTGTCGGCGATGCTGTCGCAGGTGGTGTTCGAGTTCGGGCCGCTGTGGCTCGTCGTGCTGGCGGCTCCGGCGGTGCTGTTCGGGCCGTACTGGGCAGGACTGGTCTCCACACTCGGGCTCGGCGGGTATCTCGTCAGCAAGCTGCACCTGGATCGCCGGGGGATCGTCGTACTCCTCGCCTGCGCCGGACCGCTGGTCGCGCTGGCGCTGGCCGTCAGCCGATCGCTCGCGCTGGTCGTGACGGCCCAGGCGGTTCTGGCGTTGCTGCTGGCCGTCATCGGCATCCATACCGGCCGCCTGCTGCACGACGCTGTGCCGTCGACGATCCGGACCGGTGTCGCGTCGGGTGTCGGGACCCTGTCCTGGATGCTGTTCCTGCCGTTCTCCCTGGCTCTCGGCTGGCTCGCCCGCGAGCACGGCCTGCGACCGGCGGGGTGGATGCTGACGGGTGCCGCGCTGGTCGTGGGTGCCTTGCTGGTCGCCTCGGCATTCAGGGGACCCCGGCCGCTGCCCGAGGCGGCTGCCGGACCGGAGCAGCTGGCATGCCGC
>WNGF01014304.1_pt1 | contig 12911 bp, 15 predicted proteins | sample 5400641 | NCBI WGS metagenome assembly WNGF01 (sample SAMN13153371, study PRJNA577476) | soil metagenome | isolation source: 80 cm soil or saprolite under grassland replicate 2 | place: USA:California | collected 2016-06-15
GCTGGTCGGTAGCAAATAGGCGGCTACTTCGATACTGGGCGGATCCGCAGAAAAACCAGCCCTCCGACCGGATGCTCGCCGTAGAGCGGCGTCAGGAAGTCCGGTTTGGAGTAGATCGTCAACTGCCCGCCGAGCGCCGTGGACAAGTGCGGTAGCAGCTTGAATTCGCGGTCGTAGCCGAAGGTGTAAGCCTGCACACGCGCCAGGAAATGCTCCTCAAAGCCGGGCGGCTCGAATTGCTCGCCCAACGCCAACTCATTCGTCCGGTCCACGTTCTCAATGCGTCCCCAAACATAGTTGCGATCGCAAAATCGGAGGGTCGTCTCCGCCAGGTATGAGTTGAAGATCTGGTGGTGGCCCAGGTCGCTGTTTCGTCCCCAGACGAGTGAACTGGCCCAGTTGCCGCGCGTGAGCGGCCGGTTGTACATCACCGAGGCGGTCATCCGGAGCACGTCTTCTTCGGGGTGCAGCTCCTCGGGGCTGGCGAGGCGCCCGACGGAATACTGCATGCTCCAATTGCGACCGGGATTGATGGTGACGCGCGTGGACCAGGAGTCGATCGGGCCGCTGTCGATGTTCCAGCGAAACTCATCGGGCTCGCGGCCATGGAAGCCGGACGCCTCCAGGCGAATGATGCGGTAAGCGATGCCCGCGGTGATCACGTCGCTGGCGATGTGGGTCGAGTCCTGGAGATGATGCCCGAGCACGGCCTGCGGGTTCTCCGATGCCGAGGCGCGATGCGGATAGGCAGCCGGGCCCAGAGCCGGATCACCAACCGGGGCCGCATACAGCGAGATCAGCGTGTGCTCGCCGGCCCTGAAGTCGTACATCGCGGCCAATTCCATAAAGAGATCATGCGGATGCTGGCCATCGACGATGGGCTTGCCGAATGCGGTCTCGCCCAACTGGAAGAGCTCTGGATAGCGGCGATCGGTGATCGTCGCCGGCTCCAGACTGAGCATGCTGCGCAGCGTGAGCGTGTGCGGGCCTTTGTGCCACTGCGCCACGGGCATGAACCAGTTGGTTGAGAAGAATTTGTCGCGGCCGCGAGCGCCGGACTGCTGCAACTCGTTCAAGAACGCGACGCCGTGAAACATCAACATCCAGTTGCCGCGCATAGCCATGAGCATCTCGTGCGGGGCCGAGACCGGCTCCGCGCTGGTCCCGGAGCTGCTGTGATGGGTGATGGAGCCGAGAAAGTCCTTCCGCTCTTCCATCCCGTGTTGCATGCCATGTTGCATTTCGTGCCGCATGGAGTGCATCTGCTCTCCGTGCTCGGCCTTGTGCATTTCGCTGCGCGGCATCTTCATACCAGGCATGCTGGTGCCATTTTCCGCGGGCCTCTTCTCTTCGGGCGTCTGCGCCGGCGTGGCGGTTCCTGGATGGTCCTGATGGCTCTCCGTGTTCTGGCTGGATGCCGTCCCGGCAGGATGATCGTGTTGACCTGCCGGGTCGTGCTGGGAACGCACAGGCGCACTTAATGCAATCAGAATCACGCCCATGGCTAGGCATCTCATAGGGCAAAGGGAACTCATCAGTTCGGCTTTACGCCGCGCTGGCCTGAGGCTCGGGTGCCTGACGACTGCGCTCGCGAAGGTAGTCTTGGGCGGCATGGTAGCCCTCCATGGTTCCCACATCTATGTAGTGCTCGCCGTTCGCGGTCGCATGCACATGGTTTCCCGCGGCGATGTAGGCATTGAGCAGCTCGCCCAGGTATTCGTCGGTACGATGGCGAGACTCCCAGAGCTGGTGTAGCGCGCGGAAGGCGCGTCCCGAGGTCGCCACCGCTCCCCAGACCCAGTTCGTTCCCGGGTTGATCTGCTTCACAATCACCCGCTCTGCGCGCCGCCGCTCGTCACAGAGCACGGCATCGAAGGCGCTGGGATTGTCCACCGGAAACAGCACCAGGTTCACCTCCGCCAGCTCTCCATCGTCATGATCTGCAGGTGGGCCATCGAGAGGCCGCGGATCGTTGTAGATCGCATCCACCGCCGCCAGGTAGGCGTTTTCCGGAAACCAGATGGTGTCCGGCAGCCCGATCAGCACCGGCTCGTCGCTGCGCACAAAGGAGACGGCGCGGAAGAGCGCATCGCAGAGCCCACGCGGCTTGCTCTGCACGGCGTAAAAGATCTCCGCCGCGTAGTCGCGTTCGGCGTAGTAGCGCACAATGTCGCTCTTCTCCGCCGAGATGATCATGCAGATCTGCCGCGCCCCGGCGGCGATCATGCGCTCCACCAGGTACTCGGACACGGCCTTGGGCCGGGCAATGCCGTCCACCAGGCGCGAGCCCACCGGCAACAGCTCCTTGCTGCAGCCCAGCGGCTGAATACGCAGCCCCGCGCCTGCGGCGGGAATGATGCCGATCATGCGGCCTCCATCGGCTTTGTGCTGTGGACAATCGGCGGCGCCTTCTCCGGCATCGCACTCCGGTCATGGGAGCGGGCCGACTCAAAGGCGGCCAGCATGGTGCGGGCGCGCTGGTATCCGGTGTGCTGCTCCAGCGTGCGTTCGCGGGCGCGTCGCGCCATCTGAACCAGGTCCACGTCGGAGTGGTCGAGCGCCCGCAGCACCTCCTCGGCGTCGCGCGCCACCAGCACCTCGACGCCGGGCTCGAAGAAGGAGTCCAGGCCGCCGAACCAGTCGGTGACGATCGGCGTGCCGCAGGCGGCAGCCTCGAAGAACCGTCCCGAGGGGCAATAGCCGGAGACCGCCATGGCCTCTCTGGTCAGATTCAAGGTCAGGCGCGAGGAGCCGTACAGCGCAGGATGATCGGCGGGCGGGACATGCTCCACCCGCAGAACATTTGCCGGCCATTTCATCTGCGCGGGGTAGAGCGGCCCCGCCAGCAGGAAGCGCGAGGACGGACGCCGCCGCGCCGGCTCCAGGAAAAGGCTCTCCAGCTTGGCCTGGCGGTCCGGCGCATAGGTTCCCATGTAGCTGAGCTCGCAGCGCAGCCCAGGCCGCGCCCGAGCCGGCCGGTAGAGGTCAGGATCCACGCAGCCGAAGAGAGCGCACACATCCTTGACGTGGTAGTCGCGCTGCAGCAAGCCCAGGGACTGGCCGCCGGTCCAGGAGAGGACCAGGTCGAATTGCGCCAACTGCTCCGCCCGCAGGTAGTCCAGGCTGCCCTGCCTGAGCCGCTGCAGAGTGATGGGCGTGTCCAGGTCGTAGAAGACGCGCAACGGGCGGCTCAGCGAGAGCAGCTCGTCGGCGATGCGAGCGCCTTCCGGCACATAGCTGGCCGTGATCGCAACGTCGGATTCGGCCGCCTCCGCCAGCGCCTGGCTGCGAATGCTCTCCCAGTCGGGATAGAGCTTCAGGTCGCAATAGGCCCACTGGCTGAAATCGCGGTGGCGGGCGTAGTAGGGCACGTCGCGCTCGTAAAAGGTGACCCGGTGCCCAAGGCGATGCAGCGCCCGGATGATTGCACGATACGGCGTAGCATGTCCGTTGCCCCAGGAAGAAGACAGCGTCAGGCCGAACAGAGTGATTTTCAATTGCGCACCTTAGCGCAGCCCCGGCCGCTAAATGGGGTCCCAGCGAGCCCGTACTTGGCTTGCCGGGGGTGAAAGTGCGGCCACAGAGTAGGCTCCCGATCAGTCTTGGATGAAAAGAGCAGCCCTGACGTTTTCCAGCTACGAAAAAAACCTGAACCCGCCGAGTTACGGCTGGACACGCCCGGTTCCCAGCGAGCCCGCAGTTGGCTTGCTGGGTGAACAGGCCTCAGGGTGCCACATCCTGGCCGGCCATTTGGCCAGCAGCGGGATGGCTGCCCCTACCTATTCCAGCTTGGCATCCATCGAGATCTCGGTATTGAGCACGCGCGAGATCGGGCAGCCGGCCTTGGCGTCGGCCGCGGCCTTCTGGAACTTGGCCTCATCGGCGCCGGGGACCTTGGCGCGCAGTTCCAGATGGCTGCGCGTGATCGTGAAGCCCGCGTCGGTCTTCTCGAAGGTGACGGTGCACTTGGTGTCGATGGCATCGGCCCGCAGCCCCGCCTGCTCCAGTTGAAGCGAGAGCGCCATCGAGAAGCAGCCGGCGTGGGCCGCCGCAATCAGCTCCTCGGGGTTGGTGCCAACGCCGTTCTCAAAGCGCGTGCTGAATGAATACTGCGTCTGTGAAAGGACTCCGCTCGCGGTGCTGACCGAACCCTTGCCGTCCTTCAGTCCGCCCGCCCAGTGGGCGCTTGCCGTTCTCTGCATGATCTTGCTCCTAACCTGCGCGCCGATGCCCACCCCAGCACGCCAACTGCGGGCGCGCTGGGGACCCCGGTTACGCGACGCAACATGCTACACCTGGGGCCGTGCTTTGCGCGACCGCAGAAACCTCCGGCTGGTGCTAGACTGTTCGGCAATGTGGTCCCCAGCAAGGCCTTCTGCATTGCTGGGCAGAGTGTGGAGGGTCACGATGGCGGAAGCGGAAAAGCGCTCTTTGTACGACAGGCTCGGTGGCGTATATAGCATCGCTACCGTAGTGGATGATTTCATCGACCGAATCATGCTCGATGCGAGGTTGAATGCCAACCCTCAGGTCGAGGAAGCCCACCATCGCGTCTCGCCTCCCGGGTTCAAGTATCTTGTGACCGAGATGGTCTGCTGGGCCACGGGAGGTCCGCAGAAGTACTCCGGAAGGTCCATGGCGGAGTCGCACGCCGACCTGAAGATCACCGCCAGAGAGTGGGATGCGTTCATGGATGACTTCCAGCAGACGCTCAACAAGTTCTCCGTCCCCGCCCAGGAGCAGGAAGAGCTGAAGGCGATCGTCAACAGCACCCGGGCGGACATTGTGGCAGGCGAGGCAGCCAGCGCCAAGGTCGCCTAGGGCCAATCAAATGGCTCACACAAAATGGCTCACAGAAGATCGCATTCCCACTTCTGCCTTGGCAGAAGCGGGTCTTCGAATCCCGCAGTTACGGCGTCTCGCTGACGTATCGTTCGATGTTCTGCATCTGCTCCGTCCAGCCGTTCGCGTGCATTTGGAAGGCCTTTTCGCGGCGCGAGGCCGGCAGGTTTTCAAAGCCCGATTCCGTCAATTTGAGCAGCGTGCCGTCGCCGGTCTTTTCAAGCTGGAATTCAACCAGCGTAGGCATTTCCTTCGAGTAATCCACGCCGGCCTCCACCGCGTACGGGTGCCAGGTGTAGGAGAAGAGCCGCTCCGGCTCCATCTTCTGCACCACCGCCTCCCAGGGCAGGTGCTCATAGCCGGGATAGGTCATGTGGCCGCGCGACACCTGGCCGGGGGCAAACGGCCCCTCTAACTCCACCTTGAACCACGCGCCGAACTCGCGGTGATCGGCCAGCGCGCGCCACACGCGCGAAACCGGCGCATTCAACTCGACCCGCCTCTCGATCCGATTGTTCGTCATCTGGTCGCCCATGTAGACAGCCTCCGGCCCCTAGTAGACAGCCTGCGGCCCACAGCTGTCGAATACGGCAGATATGGAGCACCAGGTTAGATGGTCCGATTTCGGCTCGCATCCGCAGGGAAGCTGAATTTATACTCTCCCCAACCCCGGCAAACCAACAATTGACTCGCGGGGCCCTGGCAGGGACATGACAAACTCCAAACGCCTGCTCTTTTGCGCCGTTGTGCTTGCCGTTTGCCTGGCTGCATCGTGCAGGCGCAAGAGCGAAGAAGAATTTCATCCCAGCCCGCTGGCATCGGACTTCTACAGCGGCCAGAGCCTTCAAACCGCCCAGCGCAAGCTTAATATGATGGCGGGCAACTTCGACGTGCTGATGGATCGCAAGCCGCTTCCCAGCGATACGCGCCCGCCGTACCGGCTGCTGGTCATCTCCAAGAAGGGGGCCCAGGTCAATGGCCAGCCGGGGGAACTGGTGATGACGTTCTTCAACGACCGCCTGATGACCACGCAGTTTTATGCCGACAATCTGAACGCGGCGCGCGCGGCGGTTGAGGCCTCGCAGAAGATCTCGCTTGCCGGCGGCTCCTCGCACCTGGAGCCCTCCACCCGCGTCTGGGTAGGCAAGGACGAGATGGGGCGCAGCTACATCGGTTGGATCGACAAGTATCTGCAGGCCGAGCAAGATGGCTGGATCAGGCAATATGACCAGTGAGCCTCGGAAGTTGTTGGCACAGTGCAGCGGTGGAGGGACCCAATGAGCTCGACGGAGCTGGACAAGTTGCGCGGCGAGATCGATGCCATCGACGAGCAGGTGGTGGAGCTCTTCAACCGCCGTGCGCGCTGCGCGCAGGAGATCGGCCGCCACAAGCAGCATAACCATCAGGCCGTCTACGAGCCGCAGCGGGAACAGGCCGTGATCGCCAACGTGAGGCGCTGCAACCAGGGGCCGCTGCCCGACGAAGAACTCGTCGCCATCTACACCGCCATCCTGGCCGCCATGCGCCGCCTGCAATCGCCCGACCTGCTGGAGCCCAAGTGAGTACAGACGACAGCACGGAAGAAAGCGCAAATCTCAGCGGCAATCGCGCGAAGGATGGTGCCCCACTTCTGCCCTCCTCTGGCAGAAGTGGGTTAGTGCTGCTCCGGCGTGTGGCGATCATCGGCCTGGGGCTGATGGGCGGCTCGCTGGCGCTGGCGCTGCGTCGCGCCGGCGTGGCCGCGAAGACCGTGGGCTGCGGGCGACAGGTGCTCATCGACCGCGCGCGCGGGATGGGTGCGCTCGATTCCGGCTCGACGGACCCCTGCGAGGCGGTTGCGGGCAGCGATTATGTGGTCCTCTGCACGCCGGTTGAAACGAGCATCGCGCTGATGAAGCAGATCGCGCCGCACCTTGCGCCCGGCGCTGTCATCACCGACGTAGGCAGCACCAAGCAGAGCTTCGCCAATGCCGCCTGCGAACTCTTCGGCACAGAGGCCGCCGAGCGCGTCCTGCCTGGCCATCCGATCGCCGGGCGCGAGCTCTCCGGCCTGGAGCACGCCACGGCCGATCTCTACGACGGCTGCGTCTGGGTGCTGACGCCGCTCTCACAGTGCATGAAAGGGAAAAGGGCTGCATCGGATCCTATGGATTTGCCCCCCGCGCAGCAGGCGCTGCGTTCGGCGCTGGAGGCCATCGGCGCGCGGGTGGTGCTGACCTCGGCTGCCGAGCATGACCGCGTCCTGGCCTACACCAGCCACCTGCCGCAGATGCTCTCTACGGCGCTCGCGCTGACCTTGGCTGAGAACTTCGAGGCCGGCGATCCGGCGCTCGAAATCCACGGCGGCGGCCTGCGCACCATGCTGCGCCTGGCCGGAAGCGAGCCGAAGATGTGGGAGCAGATCGCCGCCAGCAACCGCGACAACATCGCTCAGGCGCTGGAGCAGATGGAGTCCACACTGCGCCAATTGCGCGAAAGCTTAGGCGAAGCGGAGTTCCGCGCAAAGTTCGAGCAGGCGAGAGAGTTTACAAAATTCCTGAAGGGCTGAACGGGTGGTGCTGCAAATCAGTGCTGGTTCAAAGGAGCCTGGGATATGACAATCATTGTTTCGAAAAAGGCGACCGGGACAACTCAGATCCTCGAAAAATCCGGGTTTGCTAAGGAAGACAGCCTACAAGAGTATATCCACGACCATCCTGAGTCCATTCCTGTCTACGATATTCAGAAGGACAAGCGCCTTTTTGTCGCGGCGAGGGAATTCGAAACTGAATCTGGGCCAATTGACGCTCTCGCTGTCGATAAAGACGGAGACATTTATCTTGTTGAGACTAAGCTATACTCGAACGCCGATAAACGGCGTGTAGTCGCACAAGTCCTCGACTATGGTGCCGCGCTTTGGAAGCACTTCGGTGACTTTGAGAAGTTCCTTTCTTCGTTAAATCAGCACACGCAAGAGAAGTGGAAGTGCGATTTTCAATCGAAGGTTCAGGAGGCCTTCGAGTTAGAAGAAGAGAATACCGCTGACTTATTAGATACGATAGAGACGAATCTAAGTCGCGGTAACCTGAAATTCGTCGTTCTGATGGACTCGATGGATGAGCGTTTGAAAGACCTGATTACCTATATTAATCAGAAGAGCCAATTCGATATCTATGGTGTGCAGTTGGAATACTACAAGCACGATGACTATGAAATTGTCATTCCCAAGATTTATGGCAGTGAGGGGAAGAAGGATGTAGGCACCGAGAGTGGGAAACGCCGGAAATGGAGCGAGAAGGATTTTCTCGACGTAGCGAAAGCCCTCGAACCCGCGCAGTACGAGGCGGTGAAGTTTGTCTATGAGTTTGCCAAGAGTGTTGGAGGAGAAATCCACTGGGGCTCGGGCGCAATCGGCACCTTCAATCCCGTATTCAAATCAATATGTCGTCGATCCCTATTTTCGATAAATACAAAAGGCTTGCTAGAGCGTGTTTCATAAATAGGTTCGGCCTCACATCAGGCACTTACGTGGAGGCGGGTTAGCTGATGAGCTTCTGTCATGAAGAAGCGGCAGAAGCTGTTGAGCGATGAACAGTGGGAACTGATTGGGCCCCTACTTCCTCGAACCGGGCGTGCTTCGAAGGCATCCTCTGGATTCTGCAAACCGGGGCAGCATGGCGTTTCCTGCCGGACGAGTTTCCCTCACCCGCGACTTGCTGGCGGCGGCTGAAGCAGTGGGAAGACGAGGGCGTCTGGCTGGATGCGTGGCGCACACTGCTGGGAGCACTGGATGGGGAAGGCTTACTGAGGTGGGATGAGACCTTCCTGGACGGCAGCTTCGCTCCGGCAAAAAAGGGGGCGCAGCCGTCGGTAAAACCAAGCGTGGCAAGGGCACGAAGTGGATGGTACTGGTCGACGGTCAAGGTCTTCCGCTGGGAGTTCGGCTGGAAAGTGCCTCTCCGGGAGAAGCTACACTTGCGGAAGCCACACTCGCCGAAGTCCGCGTGCCGCGCCCGAGAGGACGTCCGCGACAGAAGCCCGAGCGCGTGATTGCCGACCGGGGCTACGACTCCGACCCGCTGCGGGAGCGGTTCAAGAGGCGAGGCATTGACCTGATTGCGCCTTACCGGAAGAACAACAAGCTGCGACGCTATGAAGATGGACGCAAACTGCGGCGATACAAACGCCGCTGGATCGTGGAGCGGACGAACGCATGGCTCGGTCAGTTCCGCCGATTGCTGGTTCGCCATGAGCATCTGCTCTCCACCTACCGCGCATTCTTCTACATCGCTTGCTTCTGGATTACGCTGAGGCACTGTTTATGAAACACGCTCTAACCATTTCATTTGGGTGGTTGAACGGCTCAGAATCTGCTGAACTGGCTAGAGATAAATTTAAACGGCTGCTCGAAGCCGACCTCGGCTTTCAGTTTTCGCCCGACTTCCGAAAGAGGTTTCCCCAGATTCCAATCGAAAACTGGTATGAAAAAGCCGCCCAACTCGAGACCGTTCTGAAGCAGGTCATTGCTGAACACGGCACCCCGTCGTAAGCTGCTCTGATTTCAATCGAAGGCCATAATATAGGTGAGCAGATGGCCCGCCAACTCACCCCAGCATCTGGCTCATGAGCAGACGCGCGGCAAAGAAGCAGCCGAGAGCGATCAATGCCAGTACGCACAGCAGCAATCCTGCATAAAAGAGCTCCTGGCCGGGCGCGGGCGGCGTCACACCCATAACGGCGAAGAAGTTGTAGACCGCGGATTGAAACCAGTTGCGCTTAGGTTCGGCCATCGTCATGGATAGGATTCCGGTTCAGGATTCAACAAAGAATGTGCTTATGATAGCCGCGCCGCGGGCGGAATTGCGAGTCCTCTTTGCCCGCCAGACCGGGTGCGTTCCTATTCTCGATGAGTGTCGAATGCAGATTTGGCTGCGCGAGTGGCCGAAATGCCTCCCAAACGGTGGGGAGATTTGCGCATGCGCAGGGGTTCTTCGCTGTCGCTCAGAATGACACCTCAAACCTTGAAGCCCTGAAACTCTCAAAACCTTGAAACCTTGAAACATTGAAACCTTGAAACCTTGAAACCTTGAAACCTTGAAACCTTGAAACCTTGAAACCTTGAAACCTTGAAACCTTGAAACCTTGAAACCTTGAAACCTTGAAACCTTGAAACCTTGAAACCTTGAAACCTTGATTACAATCACTGCTGATGGATATTCTCCGGCGGCAATTCGAGCGGCACTTCGGCTCTGCTCCCCTGCGCATCGAGCCGGTGCAAGGCGGGCTGGGCGGCTCGGGGCGCACCATCGTTCGCCTGGCCAACGAGCAGCACAGCGCCATTGGGGTCATACACGACGTCCGTGCCGAGAACGTTGCGTTTCTCGAATTCTCACGCCACTTCCGCCGCCACGGCCTGGCTGTGCCGGAGATCTACGCCGACGACCTCGCCGCCGGAGCCTATCTGCAGGAGGACCTGGGCGAGACGACGCTCTTCGATTTTCTGCGGCAGCATCGCGATTCGGCGAAGGTTCAGGCGGCGCCGGATCAGGTGACACCGGATTATGTCGCGCCGGATTATGTCGCGCCCGAGGTGGTCGAGATGTATCGCCGTGCGGTCGAGGCGTTGCCGCGCTTTCAGGTGGAGGCCGGCCGCGACCTCAACTACCGGCACTGCTATCCGCGCTCGAGCTTCGACCGGCAGTCGATTGCGTGGGACCTCAACTATTTCAAATATTACTTTCTCCGCCTCGCGGGCGTGCCCTTCCACGAGGAGCAGCTGGAGAAGGACTTCGGCCGGCTGGCTCGCCTTCTGCTGACGGCCGACCGCAAGCATTTTCTTTATCGAGATTTTCAGTCGCGCAACATCATGGTGCGCCGCGCAACCGTTCCGCTCGCCCAGGTTAGCGCCGCACAAAACGCGGCGCGGAACCTGGGGCACCCAACAAGTGAGCCCCAGCCCTGGTTCATCGACTATCAGGGCGGCCGGCGCGGCGCACTGCAGTACGACATCGCTTCGATCCTCTTTGACGCCAAGGCCGACCTGCCGCCCGCCCTGCGCGAGCAATTGCTCTCGCACTATCTCGAGGCGCTGGCCGAGTTCACTCCTCTCGACCGCGAGGCCTTCCTGCGCCACTACTATGCGTATGTCTATGTGCGCGTGATGCAGGCGCTGGGCGCTTACGGCTTCCGCGGCTACTACGAACGCAAGCCGCACTTCCTCGAGTCCGTGCCCTACGCGCTGAAGAACGTGCGATGGCTGATCGAGAACACGGAGCTGCCGGTGAAGCTGCCCGCGCTGATGGCCGCCTTTGCCGCAATGACCGAGGCCGGTCCGCTCACGCTGGCGGAGCCCGAGTCGGCCCTGGCTGTTCCAGCCGTGACTGAAGTTGCGTCGCTGGCAGCGGCCCCGGGCGGGACGACAGTCGCGCCCAGTCCCTCGGCCGAGCCGGCTGTGCTCACGGTGCTGATCTCCAGCTTCTCGTTTCATCGCGGTCCGCTGACCGATGATTGCGGCCACGGCGGAGGCTTCGTCTTCGATGCGCGCGCGCTGCCCAATCCCGGGCGCGAGGAGCGCTTCAAACGTCTCAGCGGGCTGGATGCCGTGGTCGTCGAGTATCTGAAGCAGCAGCCCGGGATCGAGAAGTTTCTCTCCTCTGCCATGGAGATGATCGAGGCCAGCGTGCGCGAGTACCAGCGGCGCGGCTTTCAGCACCTGATGGTCTCCTTTGGCTGTACCGGCGGGCAGCACCGCTCGGTCTATCTTGCCGAAGAAGTCGCGAAGCGGCTGGACGGAAGAGACGGGCTGCGCGTCGTGGTGCGCCATCGCGAGCAGGAGAACTGGGTTAAATGAGGTCAGATGAGGAACGCCCGGTGAAGGCAATGGTGCTCGCGGCGGGCCTTGGCACCCGTCTGCGCCCGCTCACCGACTCACGCCCGAAGGCACTGGTCGAGCTCGGCGGGCGCACATTGCTGGAGATCACGCTCAGCCGCCTGCGCCGCTTCGGCGTCACCGAGGCCGTCGTCAACGTGCACCATTTCGCCGATATGGTGATGGACTATCTTCGCGCTCACGACAACTTCGGAATGCGCATCGCCATCTCGCGCGAGGACGAACTGCTGCTCGATACCGGCGGCGGTCTGCTCAAGGCCGCGGATTTTTTTCTGCGCGATGGAGCTTCGCACGATCCGCAGCAGGCATTTCTGGTGCACAACGTCGACGTGATCAGTGACATCAATCTCAAGATGTTGGCCCAGTGTCATCGCGAGCGAGGAGCGCTGGCGACTTTGGCAGTGCAGCGGCGCGCAAGTTCGCGCCTGTTGCTCTTCGATGAAGACTGGCGTTTGTGCGGACGGCGCACCGCGGGCCTGCCCGATGAGATGTTTCGCCCCGCCGCGCACCCGGAGGCATGGGCGTTCACCGGAATTCATGTGCTCTCGCCCCGAATCTTTGGGCTGATCGCCGGGGATCACCGCAGCGGAGCGCCGGAAACAGGGCCTGTGCAGGCGTTTCCCATCATTCCGGAGTATCTGCGCCTGGCGGGCGCAGGAGAAACGATCGTCGCCTGGGCCGCGGAGGGCCACTATTGGCGCGATCTGGGGACCTTTGCCAGCCTGCAACAGGCCGCCGAAGACCTGGACCGCAAATTGGTAGAGATCTGACCCAGGATTTGGGCATTGCCCCGAAGTTGTCCCGGTGCGCTGGATTCGCATGTCTGCACCGAAGTCACATATTCCGCGCGGACATGTTTGAGTTTTTCTCTCCATGGTGGCGAGGCCGCTGTACAATCTCCCCGTGCGGGCCGCAGCCATAGCGCATTCCTATGTGAAACCCCGCGTAGTGGAGCCCTTCCACGACGCCAGGGTCAATCTGTTTCGCGGCAACACGCTTGAGCCTTACGACCTGCCGGATGTGGCCCTGGTCTTCGGCGGCGACGGCTCGGTGCACCGCGTCCTTCCTTCACTTGCCTACAGTCGCACGCCCCTGCTGGTGGTTCCAACTGGCAGCGCCAATGACTTCGCACGCTGTCTCGGCATTGAAAGTCCCAAGGCGGCGCTGCGCGCCTGGCAGCGCTATCTCGACCGTGGCGACA
>WNGF01007702.1_pt1 | contig 12910 bp, 12 predicted proteins | sample 5400641 | NCBI WGS metagenome assembly WNGF01 (sample SAMN13153371, study PRJNA577476) | soil metagenome | isolation source: 80 cm soil or saprolite under grassland replicate 2 | place: USA:California | collected 2016-06-15
GGCGAAGGCGTGAAGCCGATTCTGTCGCAGCAGCTCACCATGGAAATGAAAAAGACCTGCGACCTCGAATATCAGAAGCGCGGTCTCGATTTCATGGAACGCAGCGTATCGGCGGGCAAGCCGTTCTTTCTCTATTTCAACCATTCGCTGATGCACTTCCCGATGATCCCGCGCGACGAATTCGTGGGCAAAAGCACGAATGGCGAGTGGGGTGATTGCCTGCTGATGCTCGACCACGACTTCGGCGTGTTGCTCGACAAGCTCGATGATCTCGGGATCGCCGACAACACCATCGTCGTTTACTGCGGCGACAACGGAGCCGAGGATCACTTGGTCGGCCGGGGAACGGGCGGCTTTTTCGACGGCTCGTATTTCAGTTCCGCGGAAGGCGGCATTCGCACGCCGCTCCTGATGCGCTGGCCTGGCCGAATCAAGCCGGGAACCGAAAGCAATGAGATGGTTCACGTAACCGATATGTTCACCACGTTGCTGCGATTTGCCGGATGCGAGCCGCCGCGCGACCGGATCGTCGACGGCGTTGACCAGAGTCCGTTCTTTCTCGGCAAACAGCAAACCTCGAACCGGGACGCCTGCATGGTCTGGCTCAACGAAGAACTGCACGCCGTCAAATGGAAGGATTTCAAGATCAACTTCAAACGCCAGCAGCACTTCCACGACCCGGAACTGCCACTGGGCTTTGCTCGCATCACTCACCTCATGGAAGATCCAAAAGAGCGCGAAGCCGTGAACCAGCGCTACGTGCGCTGGTGGGTGATGCAGCACGCGCACCGGGTCGTTCGGGAGTTCGAGGAAAGCAAAAAGAAAGAGGAACTCATCCCGACCGGATCGCCGCTCGACTTCGTGCCGAGGCCCTACGCGCGGACTTCGGCTCGATCGGCGGACAAGATGCGTGCGGAAACCTGGAATTCAGGGAAAGAGCCGTGGAAAGTCGACGGGCCCGCCGGTGGGCGAGATGAAGACGAGCACCGCGTTATCTAACCGGGAGTCCATGATCTGGATTACCGGCGGCAGCTTCCTCATGGGCTCAAATGACTTCTATCGCGAAGAGCGCCCGGTGCGCGGGGAAAGGGTGCAAGGATTCTGGATCGACCCGCATCCCGTGACGAACGCCGAGTTTCGCAAATTCGTTAGCGCGACGGGCTACGTCACGACCTGCGAGCGTCCGCCCGACCCCGCCATGTACCCCGATGCCGACCCCTCGCTCTTGGTGCCAGGCTCTTCCGTGTTTCGAAAGCCGCGCGGCCCTGTGGATCTGCGTGACAATCGGGCCTGGTGGGAATACGCACCTGGCGCGGATTGGCGGCATCCGCAGGGTCCCGGTACCACCATCGAGAATCGGGATGACCATCCGGTCGTCCACGTCACCTACGAGGACGCGTGCACCTACGCGGCCTGGGCGGGAAAAGAATTGCCCGTCGAATCCGAATGGGAATTCGCCGCTCGCGGCGGTCTCGACGGCGCGACTTACGCGTGGGGCGAAGCGTTTGCTCCGCAGGGGCGAGCAATGGCCAACACCTGGCAAGGCCGCTTCCCCTGGGAGAACCTCCAGCTCGATGGCTACGAGGGCACTTCTCCGGTCGAGGCCTTTCCCGCCAACGGCTATGGCCTTTACGACATGATCGGCAACGTGTGGGAGTGGACCGCGAGTCGCTTCACTTCGCACGGCGGCGAAACATCCGGAAAATCCTGTTGCGTGCCGAGCGAGCTCGGCGGTGCGGCCGCTCGCCGCGTGGTGAAAGGCGGCTCACACCTGTGCGCGCCCAACTACTGCTTGCGCTACCGGCCAGCAGCGCGGCAAGGCGAGGCGGTCGACACGTCGACCTGCCACATTGGCTTTCGCTGCGTCGTACGCTCGCCTGAAGCTCGTGCTGATTTAGCCGCCTGAAAACCATCGGCGAAGCGGCAACGCTTCATTCCTTGCGCTTTCGCATCGGCGATGCGGCCGTCATGGCGGCCGCCCTTGCGCGAGGACAAGCCGAATTCCATGGCTCTCGCAAGTCCTGCCACACGCCGCGAGGGGTGAGGGCGTGATATCGTGCGGGACCACGCCTGCGAGGAAAGGACCACAATGCGATTGATGATCCTGAACGGGCCGAACCTCAACCTCCTCGGCGTGCGTGAGCCGCACATCTACGGGTCCACCACCCTTGCTTCGATCAAGGCAAGCTGCAAGGAATTCGCGAGCTTCGCGGGCGCGCAGCTGTCGTTTCACCAGTCGAACCATGAAGGCGTGCTGGTCGATCTCATTCAATCGGCGCGGGAAGAATCCGATGCGATCATCATCAATCCCGCCGGCTACTCCTTCACGTCGGTTGCCATGCTCGACGCATTGAAGACTTTCGAGGGGCCGATCTTCGAAGTGCACATCTCGAATATTCACGCGCGCGACGAGCTGCATCGGCATTCAAAACTTTCGTCCGTCGTCAAAGCCGTTATCGCCGGCCTTGGCCCGTACGGCTATATCGTCGCCATGCAGGCTGCACTGCACGCGGCCGGCAAACTGCCCAAAAGCTTGCCCGCTCCCATCCGCCTGGGTCCGAGTTGAGGGTCACGCCCTCAAAGACGTGCTATGCGCGGGAACAGGCAGAATAGGTGCGTCGACTCGAACGGGATTTGCTCTAACGCGCGTCTTCGGCGGCGCTATCGCTAAATCGATCGGTAGCCGCCGTCAGCCATGATGATCGAACCGGTGACGTAGGCCGAGAGGTCGGAGGCGAGGAAGATCGCCGGCCCGACGATGTCCTCGGGCTTTCCGGTGCGGCCGAGCGGCGTGTGGTCCATGAAGATCTTCACCAGCTCGGGATTATTGGCGCGCGCCTTCTCGTTGAGCGGCGTCTCGATGAGCCCGGGGCCGATGGCGTTGACCCGCACCCCATCCTTGCCGAGCTCCGCCGCCAGCGCGCGGGTGAAGCCAAGCACGCCGTGCTTCGAGGTGGTGTAGGCGGGCGAGTTGGGCGTGCGCACGTGAACGAAAGACTGAATCGAACCGATGTTGACGATCCGGCCCCTCGTCGCGCGCAGCTGTGCCAGAAAGGCATGGGTCACATTGAACACGCCGTTGAGGTTGACCGCCATGATGTCCTGCCAGTCCTTGATCACCGCTTCAGGGTCCGCGGTGAAGGCGTTGCGGCGGTTGATGCCTGCGTTGTTGACCAGGATCGAGACCTGGCCGATCGTCGCGGCGATCTGCGCGGCCACCTCGCGGCACTTCTCGCGCTCGGTGACGTCGAGCCGCAAGCTCCAGGCCTTGCCTCCGGTTGCCGTGATGGCCTTGGCGGTTGCGGTCGCCGTGTCGGCGTCCGCGTCAAGAACAGCAACTTGTGCTCCCTCCCTCGCATAGCCCAGCGCGATCGCCCGGCCGATGCCAGACCCGCCACCAGTGACCACCGCAATGTGTTGGTCGAGCAGCCCCGTCATTTTTTCTTCCCCTTCGTTATCCGCGTTCCTGGTGATCTGACCATTCAACGTGTGCCGCTCCGTCGAAACCTTTTGACAGGGGTGAGACCCCGTGTCACGCTTTCACGCATTGGGGCACAGCAGAGTCTGCCACGCCGTCGGTTGCGCGGCCTTCAAGAAGCACATGCGGCCCCAACAATTGTGCCATCACAATGCCGGCGTTCAGAGGGCGCCGAGCGGAAGGGTTCGCGCCTTGCGTGTCCATGACGGCCAACATGGGAGGAATACCAGATGTCAAAAGGGCTGTTGAAGCTGGGGGCCTTGGGCCTGTCCGCCTTGGCCTTCACACTCGTGCTCACCGCGGCGAATGCCCAGGAGCGCGTGCGCTGGAAGATGCAGAGCGCGTTCGGTAGTCAGCTCCCGCATCTTGGTCCTTCCGGTGTGCGCTTTTCCAAGGACATCGAGCGCATGTCCGGGGGCAAATTCGAAGTGAAGTTCTACGAGCCCGGCGCCCTGATCCCGCCGCTCGAGTGCTTCGACGCCGTCTCAAAGGGCTCGATCGAGTCATGCTGGACCACGCCCGGCTACCACACCGGCAAGTATCCCGCTCTCGCCTTCTTCACCACCGTGCCATTCGGCCCCGGTTTCGGCGAGTTCGTGGCGTGGAAATGGTTCGGCGGCGGCAACGAGCTGCGGGCGGAAATCTACGCCAAGCACAATCTCGTTGCCGTCGACTGCTTCTGCATCGGCCCCGAAACGTCGGGTTGGTTCCGTAACGAGATCAAGTCGATCGAGGAGCTGAAAGGCCTGAAGATGCGCTTCTTCGGCCTCGGCGCCCAGGTGATGCAGAAGCTCGGCGTCTCGACGCAGCTGCTGGCCGCGGCCGACATCTACCAGGCGCTGGAGCGCGGCGTCATCGATGCCACCGAGTTCTCGATGCCCACCATGGACATCAAGCTGGGCTTCCACCAGATCGCGAAGTTCAACTACTTCCCCGGCTGGCACCAGCTCGTCTCCTGCAGCGAGTTCCTGATGAACAAGAAGGAGTGGGATGCGCTGCCCGACCACTACAAGGCGATGATAGAGGTCGCGGGCAAGGCCCAGGTGGCGCACACCTACGCCGAGAGCGAGGCGATGCAGTTCGGCGTCATGGCCGAGATGCGCGACAAGTACAAGGTGCAGATCAAGCGCTGGAGCGACGAGGACCTGGCCGCCTTCGAGAAGGCGTGGCTCGAGGTGCTTAGGGACGAGTCAGCCAAGGACGCGACCTTCAAGAAGGTCGCCGACCACTACCTCGACTTCCGCAAGAAGTACGCCATCTGGGGCGACTCGCAGGTCGTCAAGCCGACCTATCTGAGCAGCAAGTAAACGGACGCCGGGCGCAGCCTGGGCTGCGCCGGCCAACCGCCGGTGAGCGGGATTCGCCTCGGCCACGACATACCGATGCTGCTGCCCGCGCGCCTCGCATCCGCATCTGGCGCGCGGGTGAAGGGATTGCGGCGCGCGATGCTCGGTATGGACATGGTCCGCAGGGCAACCGGGCCAGGGAGACAAAGAACTATGCCACAGAGGCGCTCTCGGGCGGCACGTCGTGACGATGCGCGCGGCGGCAGGGGGCAGACTAGATGAGAGCGTTGTTGAAGGTGTCCGAGGGTTTGCGACGGCCGCTCGAATGGATCGCCCTGACATCCGGATGGTTGATGGTCATCATGGCGTGCGTCACCTCTTTCGACGTCGTGGCGCGCAAGTTCGGCATGCAGCTGCCGTACACCAAGCTGCAAGAGCTGGAATGGCATTTCCACGCCGCGATCTTCTCGCTGTGGATGGGTTACTGCTACACGATCAACGCGCATCCACGGGTCGACTCCTTCACGGAGCGGATGACGTATCGCGGCAGGGCCTGGGTGGAACTGATCGGCTGCCTGGTGCTCGCGCTGCCCTACATGGCTATCGTCTCGTACTACAGCATCGACTTCGTTGCGGCGTCCTACGGGCTCGGCGAGCAGTCCGATAGCACCGTCGGGTTGACCCACCGCTGGATCATCAAGGGCATCTATGCCGCCGGTCTCTGGCTTGTGGTGCTCGGCATCCTGAGTGTGCTGTTGCGGGTGATCGTCTTCCTGTTCGGTCGGCTGCCCCCGAAGGAAGTCAATCTGCAGATCGGTAGTGTGATCACGGAGGTGTAAGGCGCGTCCCGATCCCGCGGAATCGGGACGCGCTTTAGAATTATTGAGTGGCGCATGCCCTTGACGGCGAACTGGTGCCCACTTCGCTGGGACATGCGCTAGTCCAGACCGGGGAGTTCATCTCGTGCTCGACTGGCTGGCCGATTACCTCGCCATGATCATGTTCGTGTCGATGTTTTTCGTCATTTTCCTCGGCTACCCGGTGGCCTTCATCATGGGCGGGCTGGCGCTCATCTTCGCGCTCTTGGGTGCGTGGCTCGGAGTTTTCAAGCTGATAGGCCTGTCCGACATCGTGTTGCGCATGTGGGGTGGGGTTGCCAACGACCCGGTGCTGGCCTCGATTCCCATGTTCATCTTCATGGGCGCGATCCTGGAGCGATCGGGATCGGCCAGAGACATGCTCAATGCCACCGAGGTGTTGCTAAAATGGTGCCCGGGCGCGCTCGCGGTCGCTGTAATGGTCATGGGCACGATCCTCGCCGCGCCGATCGGCGTAGTCGGCGCGGCCGTAATTACGCTGTCGGTGATTGCGCTACCGCAAATGCTGGCAGCAGGCTACGACAAACGGCTGGCCATTGGCACGATCGCCTCGGCCGGAACCCTCGGCATCCTCATTCCGCCAGCGATCATGCTGGTGGTGATGGCGGAGATGCTGGCGACCTCGGCAGGTAATTTGTTTCTCGCCGCGATCATGCCGGGTCTCCTGCTCTCAGGCCTCTACCTCGTCTACATCGTGATCGTCGCAATCTTCAAGCCGGGCGCGGCGCCCAAGCTGCCGCAGGGTTACGGACCGCAGACGCGCCTTGAATTTTGGATCGCTGTCTGGCGCGGCCTGTTTCCCATGACGTTGCTGATGGTGGTTGTGCTCGGATCAATTTTTGCCGGCTGGGCCACGCCCACCGAGAGCGGCGCCGTGGGCGTGCTCGGCTCCATGCTGATCGCCGCTTTGAATAACCGGCTGACGCTCAGGATGTTGAACGAGGCGATCTATTCTTCCTGCCGCGCCAATGGGCTGGTCTTTCTGCTCTTCCTCGGCGCGACCGGTTTCTCCTACGTGTTCCGCGTGCTGGGCGGCGACGGCCTGATGGTGTCGACCCTCTCGTATATGGGCATCGACACGAAGTGGGAGATGCTCACCTTCGTCATGGTGCTGATCTTCCTGCTCGGATTCCCGTTCGAGTGGATCGAGATCTGCCTGATCGTGCTGCCGATCTTCGCGCCGATCCTGGCGAAGTACGATTTCTCCGATCACATCGGCAACAACACCGCCCTGATGACATGGTTCGGCACGATGGTGGCGGTCAATCTGCAGACCGCGTTCATGACGCCGCCGTTCGGAGCGACGCTGTTCTACATGAAAGGGACCGCCCCGCCGGGGGTGACCATGACCGACGTGTTCCGCGCCATGTATCCGTTCGTCGCTCTCCAGGTGCTTGGGCTTCTGCTGTGCATCTACTTCCCGGCCATCAGTCTCTGGCTGCCTCGGTTGGCAGGGTTCGTCGAGTAGCGCACCGTATACTCATGCGTCCGCGCTCCGTCCTCTGATCGCGCCATTCCGGCGAGCAACCGCGCGCGCTCGCGCAACAGGATCCAGGGGCCACAGCGCGGGCTCCGGCCTGGTGTGCTCGAGGTATTCGAAGATCTGCGTCGAGTCGAAAATCTCGACCGCATCATCGATCACGACGGGAACCTGTCGCTTGGGATTGATCCGCAGCACCTCCGGATGCTTCGGCTCATAGCGCCGTTTCATGTCAAACGGCACCATGATCAATTCGAACGCGATTCCTTTCTCGCGAGCCGCGATTTCAACCTTGGCTCCGAACATGCTCAAAGGGCCGGAGAAGATTCTCATCCGCTGGCCGCGGTCGTCCCGATCGCTGCTGTCGTCATGCTGACCGATTTGGCCCATCCGTGCCTCACTCGATGACATGGCGGTCGTCTCCCCGATCGGCTGGTCACGCGCGCAATTGTGAGCGCGATGTTGGCGCGAGGCGAAGAATATGTGGGCGTCCGTGGATGCGCCGCATCAGCGCGGGCGCGACCTCGCCGCGCCAATGTGGGTTCCGCCCGAGCACAGTCATGTGCGCGTGATAGGCCGCGAGATCCTTGAACCCGGCGAACAGGGTGAAGACGTTTTCGCCTTCGCGCAGTTCGAGACGAGGAAAGTTGTTCCGGCTGTGCTCCGTGACGAACGAAGCCAGGATGATGGCCCCAGCGCCTCGAAGGAGCGGGCCGACCGTTCCTTCGAAGAAGGCGAGAAAATCCGCGTCTGCTTGAGCCGGTAGGGGATAGATCGTGGCCACGACGATTCCCTGCGGGACGGCCGAATCGAGCGCGGGACGGCGGTCGGGCGGCTCGAGTGAGAAGCCAGAGTCCACTCGGGTGGGGCGCAGCAGCAGCGCATCGGTGCTGTCGATCATCTTCGATCGAGCGACTTCGGAATAGGTCCGCCAGGCAGCGCCGTGCAGGTAGAAATCGGTGAGCGCCTTTTGCCGCGACGGCATGTCGGGAAAGCCGCGCAACCAGACGAAGCGGTTCGGATCGCCGAGGTCGCGGAACTGCCCGATGATCCGCATGCCTGCGGCTTCCTGCGTTTCCACGAATTCCCGGTCGAAAAGCTCGACGAATCCGTCGCGGGTCCCGGGATAGAGCGTGTACTGCCGGAGATCGACAATGGGGCTGCAGGTCGTGCGGCTTGTGCCGTTGCCGCCATTCGGTTGATGGCTCTGCATGATGATCGGCTCCTCTTTCGCGGGCGCGGGTGCCTGCTCCGGCTGAAAACAGACCGGTTGACCTGTATTACAGACCGGTTGCCCGGTTTTGTCAACGTGCTATCGTGAACGAAGCAACGGACGAGACGATGGGAAAGAAGCCGGCGCCCGGGCGGACGCGCTCCAATGATCCCGCGGCCATGCGGGCGCGGATTCTGGATGCGGCCGCCGAGGCCTTCCAGTCACATGGTTATCACTCGACCAGCACGCACGACATCATGCGCGCGGCCGGCGTGACCGGCGGCGCGCTGCATCACCATTTTCCGACCAAGAAGACGCTTGCCGTGGCCGTCATTCGCGAGCGGGTCGCGCGGGCGGTGGAGCAGACCTGGATCGAGCCGATCCGATCGGCGAATACTGCGGCGCAGGGGATTTTGGGCGTGCTGGAGCAGATCGCGGACGGCTTGGAAGATCGCAATGTCGTGCTGGGCTGTCCGCTCGGCAATCTTGCGATCGAATTGTCGCTCGCGGCCCCCGACTTCCGAGATTCGATCCAGGACGTCTTCGCGTACTGGCGCAGGACGATCGCGCAGAAACTGAGAGCAGATCAGGCCGCGGGAATCCTGCCGAAACTGGATGCGGACGCGTTTGCCACGTTTGTCGTGGCGTCGTATTCGGGCTCCATCGCACTCGCCAAGGCGGAACAAGCGGCCGATCCGTTGCGGACCTGCGCTCGGCAGCTGGCAGCGGCCATGCACACACAGGCTCGACGATCCGATCGTCGGCGCTCGAACCGTGGTGAGCGGACGAGGGCGATTTAGCGCGCGCTGGTTTTCGGGTTGCTGCACCTGAGCAAGCGCGCAACGAAAGACTCACGGGCGGTTCGAAGTTCCCATTTGCTGGATCATTTTTCGGCACCGACGGGGCGGTAGCTTCATCCGATCACCTCGTCGGCGCGGTCGAGCAGCGGCGTCGGCTCGCATCGTCCCAACAGCGCGGCGCGCGCCGCGTCGCTCAGCGCCTTCATCATGGCCAGATAAGGCGCGGGACCGTGACTGACGCGCGCCACACCCAGTTCGGCAAGTCGCGACAGGGAGGGTGTGTTTGTTTCGACCATGATGTTCACCGGAAGCGGCGATGCCTCCACAAGACGCCCGATGAGCGTTTCATCGACTATACCTGGGACGAACAGGCCGTCGGCACCAGCTTTTGCAAATATCTTGGCGCGATCCAGCGCGGCGCGGATCATGGCTTCGTCATGCGCCTGTGCCGGTTTCTGCAAGAAAACGTCGGTCCGTGCATTGATGAACATGGCAACACCTGAACCGCTAGCGGCTCTGCGGGCGTTGGCAATCCGTTCCGCCTGTTCGCCGATATCGCGCAGCGATCCATCCTGGGGAAAACTGTCTTCAAGGTTGCAACCAACGGCGCCGGCCTCGATTGCCCGCGCGACACTCTGTGCGGCCTCACCTGCGGTCTTGCCGTAGCCGCTTTCCAGATCGACAGTCACCGGAAGATCGGATGCCCTGACAATGCGTGCGAGATTGTCGATGGCGAGATCCAGCGGGATGCGTTCGCCGTCAGCGAACCCGTTTGCCGCCGCCACCGACCAACTCCCCGTTGCAAGAGCTCGTGCACCTGCCGAGGTGACGGCCTTCGCGGTGCCGGCGTCCCAGATATTGAACAGCACAACCGGGCGTCCCGACACATGCAGCGATCGAAACGTTTCAGCCTTGGCGGCTTGCACGGACATCGTCGTATTCCTTCATGCAGACCAATGGTCACGCAGTTCCCGGTTGAATTCCTGCCATCGCTCTTCGGGAAAGAAGATCCGTGCGCCTTCGAAGCGAACATTCCGCCTCGTTCCCGGTATGGCAGCGGCAAGCCAATCGGCCCATTTCACGTCGAAGTAGATGTCGTCTGTTCCCCAGGCGATCAGCGTAGGCGCCTGCAGCTTCCTCAGCGGTGCCTCGACGGCGACCGTATGGGACGGATCGAACGCGGCCAGGAAGCGCTCGAGATCGCGCGTGCGTTGCGCCGTCCGCAAATGCGGCTTGAGATAGATGTCTATGGTTTCATCCGTCACCCTCTCCGGGTGCTCGTAGGCCGGCCCCAACGCCTGCGGCGAGCGGTAGATATGCTTGTCGCTGACCATGGCGCTGAGCGTGCTCGGCAGGCCGCCGGCAGCAGCCATCTCGAGAAACGGCTTGAAAGCCTTGGGCGGCCAATTGTCATGCGCATCGCAATTGGTGAGTGCGAGGCTGCGCACGCGCTGCGAATTGTGGGCGGCGAAAATCTGCGCGATGCCGCCCCCGCTATCGTTGCCCACCAGGTCGACCTGATCGATGTGCAGCGCGTCCAGCAACTCCCGGAGCATCCTTGCATTGGCGGTTACCGACACGTCCTGCTCCTTGGCGACTTCGGTATCGCCATGTGCCAACAAGTCGGGCGCGATGCAGTGCCTGATATCCGAGAGCGCGGCCAATTGATGCCGCCACAGATGCCCGTTGAGCAACACGCCGTGTACAAACAGCGCAATCTGCCCCTTTCCCTGTTCCGCGTAGGCAATCGTGCCGGACGGGGTTTTCACACTCGCCTTGCGGGCAGCATTGCCTTGCTTCGACATGTCATCCCTCCCCGCGGCCGGCGCCGTCGACGCGAGCCCAGCGGCAACCGCGGTGCCCGCCCCCAGCAGGAGATTGCGCCGCGCCATCCGAAGAGACGCACCAGGCTCGGCGAAGCGGTCTGCCTCTTTCAATTTCGTGGCGCAGTCCTCGCAGCACACCTCGACCGTTTTGCCGCAGATCTTGACCTGGATTGGGTTGTCGTCGAGTTCGCCATCGCAAGCAGCACAGGTCCTCTTTGTCATGACGCACACCTCCATGAACCCCCCGAAGATGTTCGGAGAAAATCATGGGGCGATCGGTGCCGCTGTCAGATTCTTTAGCGATTTAGCGATTCAGCGCGGATTGCCGGAAAGCGGTCGGCGAACACCCGTAGGCCTGGCGGAAGGCGGCTGTGAAATGACTGTGGCTGGAGAAACCGAGATCCAAGCCCAACGCCGACAAATCATCGTATTGACCAATCAGATCGAGCGCTCTGGCGAGCCGCAGCCGCAGCTGGTAGCGATACAGCGGCACGCCTTCGACCCGTTGGAAGACCTGCGTGAGATAGACTGGAGATCCGCCAACCTCCGCGGCGATCTCGTGCAGCGTCCAGCGCCGCGCGAGATCGCCGGCAAGCGCCAGTTTTATGCGATCGACCTGGCGCTGCTGGCCGAAGCTCGCGCCGGCAGCGTGCGATGTGCGCCGCCCCAGGGCGCGCTGGGCGAGGACCAAGGCCAGGCTCTCGGCTTCCAGGGGTTCCGCAATGCCCTTGTGAAGACTATGCCGCAGCAGGGCGACGAGTGCTTGCGCCCGTGGATCGATGCGCAAGCGCTGGCGGACAAACGTCAGGCGCCCACCGTCGCGCACGCAGTCTCTGGGCGCCAACTCCCGCAAGAGAGAATCGTCGATGATCAGGTCCAGGCAGGCATCACCGCCGGCGATCGGGTGGCTGACGCGATAACTCTCCCACGCGTTGAACAAAAGCACCTGATTTGCCTCGGCGACGGCATCGTCGCGGCCGATGTGGCGGACATATACGCCACGATAGGGGAACACCAGATGAGTTTCCGTCGCGCATTCCTCGTCGGACTTGTGGCGACAGGCGCCCGAGCACGCGACGTCCGTGACCGTGACGGTCGGCGTGCTCAAAAGAGTTTGAATTGTAAACTCCTCCACTTGATCTGCGCTCCGCCCGGAACCCCGGCTTGGATGGTCGGCTGATAGTTCGAACGACAGAGTGCCGTCGGCGAGCGTGCCTTCGATGTCAGCGGCACGGCGCCCGGCTGCTGCCCTGAATACGGCCTGAGCCGCCGGCTTTATTTTTGGCTTGTTTGACGATGAAATCAGCCTCCCCGGCCGCGCGCAAGTTCCCCGCGACGGTTGCGCGCCCGAGGTTGGGCTCGGACGAGGCGGCCAGCACCGTCTAAACCGACGTCCAGCATGACGTGATCGTGATCGGGCTGGCATCGCGGGCCTCGTCGCCGCCAACCGCGCCGCGCAGCTCGGCAAGCGCGTCGTGGTCTTGGAGAAGAGCAAGGACGAGAAATACCTCTGCAACTGTCGGAACTTTAACCATCGCGTCACATCAGCTTCAGCGCCTTGAGACTCGCGTGCCCGTCCTTGCCGACGATGAGGTGGTCGTGCACGGCAATCCCCAGCGGGCGCGCCACCTCGACGATCGCCCGTGTCATGTCGATATCGGCGCGCGAGGGAGTGGGGTCGCCGGAGGGATGGTTGTGCACCAGAATGACCGCGGTGGCGGAGAGTTCGAGCGCGCGCTTGACGACCTCGCGGGGATAGACCGGGGTGTGATCCACGGTGCCGGTCTGATGCTGCTCGTCGGCGATGAGGTGGTTGGCCTTGTCGAGAAACAAAATGCGGAAGTGCTCCTTGCTTTCGAAGCCCATTGCTGCGCGGCAGTAGTCGAGCACATTCGACCAGGACGAGAGCACTTGTCGCTGTTGGACCGCCCCGCGCAGGAGCTCCTTGG
>WNGF01011118.1_pt1 | contig 12909 bp, 10 predicted proteins | sample 5400641 | NCBI WGS metagenome assembly WNGF01 (sample SAMN13153371, study PRJNA577476) | soil metagenome | isolation source: 80 cm soil or saprolite under grassland replicate 2 | place: USA:California | collected 2016-06-15
TCGTCGAAGCCTTCACACCAAAAAAATCGACGAAGATCCCCTCGTGTTCCTGGGTATTGAGATCAACCAGAATACCCAGGGTGCCGCCCGTTTGCAGCGTCTGCAACATCTCACGCGCGGCGGCCCGTTTGTCGACCGTCCGATTGCCGACCTGGGTGCGCGCGCGATCGACAAGCGCTTCAATCTTTGGATTATCGATCCGGCGCACCAGAAAGCTCAAAGGATAACCGAACAGCGATAAACCATAACTCGAAAGCTCCCACGCTCCGATATGCCCAGTGAACAGAATGACGCCTTTCCCTAATGCACGCGCCTGTTCAATTCGCTCGAGCCCTTCGCATTTGATCAAGCTTTGTAGAGCTATGGAATTAGCAGCCCTAAAGTGGCTGAAAGCAGCGAGCAGCCGACCGAGATTCCTAAAGCAGCCACGAAGCAAGCGTGCGCGCTCTCGCGGGCCTATCTCCGGGAACGCCAGTTGGAGATTGCGTTCGCCGGTTTGGCGCAGCCTGCTCGCAAGTGGGTAAGCCCAACCCGCTAGTGTCGAACCGACGAATAACCCCATCCGCAATGGAAGCATCCGAAAAATAGCTAGAAACGATCGGGCGAGCAGGTATTCGAAATTGATTTGCAGCTTCGACTTCTTCATCAAGCACCCCACGCGGGCTGGCCGCGTGGGGACCCGCTCAGCGCGTGGAGACAGTCTAGAGTCTGCAGTCCGGAGTCTCAAGTCGGAAGAAATCTGGCGTCTGAAGTCTGAATATTCTCTGTCGGCAATGCTCACTTCAGGCTGAAAGACTTCACACTCCAGGCTTCACTTCTCACCTGTCACTCGTCACTTGTCACTCCCTTTGATATATTCTGCAACGGCCTGGACGATGGTTTCGTATTAGATATTAGGAAGGCCCCAGGCTAATCTCTCCGCCGCGGAATACTTAGACATGACCGATCAGCACGCCAGGCAGTACCGGATTCTGATCATCGAGAAGAACGATGACATTCGGCTCGGTCTAGCCACAGAACTAAAAAACCTCGGTCATACAGTCATAGCTGAGATCGAGCGAGGAAACGCTCTGGCTCGCAAGGATTTCGATCAGTTTGATCTAATCGTCAGTGACCTGGTCAATCACGAGCCGTCCACAGCAGGTGACATCGTCAGATCATTCAAAGTCGGCGTCACCAGCTCGCAAACAAGACGCGCAATCACTGAGCTGCACGACATAATCGAGAAGACACTCTGGTTCAAGCTGCAACGCATCGACTCCGCGGAAAAGATCGCGCATGTGCGCGAAAAGATTGATCTCGAATTGCCCAGCGACCTTACTTTGATGAACGTCGTGCTCGAATATTTGCTGGACCGCGTCGCCAGGTTGGGCTTGATCAAAGTGGAGCAATCAAATCTCTTCGTGGCATTGGACGAGGCCTTTGTGAACGCGGTCAGGCACGGCAATCGAAACAATCCGAGCAAACTGTTGAGGATCACGGCAGAACTGACGACACGTGAAGCGACGTTTACCGTCGAGGATGAAGGTGATGGCTTTGATGTTCGCGAGATTCCCGATCCTCGAGATCCAGCCAATCTTTTTAAGTCTAATGGGCGGGGCGTCCTGCTGATCTACAACATCATGGACGAAGTGGAGTACAGCCAGGGCGGCACGAGACTGAAGATGGTGAAGCGTCCGGAAACACGCGCGCCGGCGAGCTGATCCGACGAAACAATGGATGTTACCGCTGCCAGTAATTCTGCGACCGCCCGTCACCACACTAGCACTGCGAGCCTGGAGGAAAGCCGACTCGAAACCGCAGCTTTGTCTTTCCGGAATTTCCGGCGACAGTATCGCTACTGGTTGCCGCCCGCGATACTCGCGCTCGCGCTCACCCTGCTTTACCTCAATCCGTTCATCGGCGATTGGGATGGATTGGATTACACAGTTTACTCGTTACGGGGCGAGCCTTCGTCGATGGCCCTGGGCCGCTCGCTGTTCACCCTCTTCAATCATACTTTGTATGCCATCGCGCACGCGCTCTTAGGCCTTCGGCCTGAGCAGGCGTATCTGCTCTTCAAGTACGCGGTAGTCGTACAAACTCCCATCGCCGTTGTTGTTTGTTGGATTCTGGCCCGAGACCTGACTGGTTCATTGCGTTCAGCAACCATTGCTGCGCTTTTTGTGCCTTCCGTATTACTTTCAGCTACGGCGATAGTGATTTACTTGCGGGGTGTGCAATGCCGACGTCCAGGGTTAATGCTGCTGGGTGCGGCGCTGCTCGGTCTGGGCGTTAATCTGCGCGAGACGGTGGGACTCTATCTTCCCTGGCTGGTCATTGCGCCTGTTGCCGGAGGATGGAAATTCGATCGCCGCCTAACGAAGGTCGTCGGATTATCGCTGATTATTTTCTTTGTCTTCGCGTTTGGAATTTTCGCATACTGGTTTGCCTCCGATGCCGCGTATCGTGCTACCTGGAATGTATGGCGAGTCTCGACGCAAAACGAATCAGCACGTCATCCGCTGAGCTTCGGTAACCTGCGGCCGTTTCTAATCTATTTCTTTTTAGTGGCGCCGCTGATCTTCGTCGCATTACCGTTGGCGGCGTGGAAAGAGTGGCGCGCGCACGGATGGTCGTTGCTTTTGAGTGCAGCCGCGATCGGGCTATTCGCGAATGCGATGTTGTTCCTGAATTACAGCACTATAATTAACTGGCGATATTTTTTGACCGGGTTACCAGGGTTAGCGCCCCTGGCAGGCGATTATTTTGTTCGGTCGGAAGCTGAAAGATTAAGAAGCGAGCGCCGCAGTTTTGTGCTGACGATCACCGGAGTTATTTTAGTAGCAGGCTTAATGGGACTGTTGATTCATCCTGCGGGCAGCGAGTATTTCAATCGGCTGGCGCTGGCAAAGAATTACGACCAACGGCTGCGGTTAATACCGCCGGATGCGGTTATGATCGCCGGATCGGAAACCATCGCCGTCACTTACTGGCGAGGCATCGGGGCCGGCCATTGGGAAACGATCGGAGTAGGCGCCGGCTGGCCGCAAGGACGATTTGAAACAACGATCAACGATTATTTGAAGGCGGGCCGTCGCGTTTTCGTCGACACTGATCCGCGTTGGTGGCAACCGTGCTCGTGGCGGCTGAGCGAAATTGATGAGCTCGTGAACATTGAGCAGCGCTTTCATTTCCGCCGCGTCGCGCCGACCTTGTATGAGATTCGACTGCTTGCAGACCCATCGGCAACGGATGCGCCGCACCTCGAAGCCTTGCTGCCACGGAATAGACCGGAAGAAGTGAAGAAGTGTTTTAATTCAGGATAAGGCGCAAGAGAATGCAAAATCCATGAACGCGGAAAAGGGTGGTTGTAATTTCTCTTTTTCGGCTTTCGACGTCTTCGCGCCTTTGCGTCAAATGCTTTTCACCGCGCAATACTTCATGCAAAGGCGCAAAGCGACTACTGAAGTCGCAAGGAAAAATCGCAAATAACATACTAGCTGGAAGAGCAGGGACTTCTTACCGCTTGCGCATTGCGCTATAATGCCCGCAGCGTTGCCACTTGACAGCGCGCGTCATCATAAAGAACCAGCGGAGAATCCTTAATGTTCGAACGCTATACTGAAAAAGCGCGACGCGTGATTTTTTTCGCTCGCTACGAAGCATCGCAGTTTGGCGCGCCGGCGATCGAACCTGAGCATCTCCTGCTGGGCTTGATGCGCGAAGACAAAACCCTCACGGGCCGTTTTTTCCCGCGCGCGCAAATTACTATCGAATCAATCAGGAGAGAGATCGAGGGCCGCACGCTGTTGCGCGAAAGGATTCCGACTTCAGTCGAGTTACCGCTGGCTCCCGAAACCAAGCGCGTGCTGCATTACTCGCATGAAGAATCGGATCGCTTGCAGCACCGGCACATCGGAACAGAGCATTTGCTGCTGGGTCTTTTGCGCGAAGAGCGTTCGATGGCAGCTCAGATTCTTTTCGAGCGCGGATTGCGGCTGGCTGCCGTTCGTGACGAGATTGCCCGCCAGACCGGTGCCGATGCCCGGCACCGCAAAGACATTCCGCACCTGTTGGAATTCTCGCGCGATCTAACGGAAGACGCTTCCAACGATCGCCTTGATCCATTAATTGGCCGCGACGGGGAAATCGAGCGGGTTGTGCAGATCCTTTGTCGCCGCACAAAGAATAATCCTGTCCTCATCGGCGAGCCCGGAGTGGGCAAGACCGCGATTGTGGAAGGACTGGCCCAGCGCATTGTGCGCGATGAAGTGCCGTCGTTTCTCGAAAATAAACGAATCCTCTCGTTGGATATCAGCTTGATCGTTGCGGGAACAAAGTACCGCGGGCAATTTGAAGAACGGCTGAAACAGATCATGCGCGAGCTAATCGAGAATCCGCAGTACATCGTCTTCATTGATGAGTTGCATACTTTGGTTGGCGCGGGTTCCGCGGAAGGCTCGCTCGACGCGGCGAATATTTTGAAGCCGGCGCTGTCACGCGGCGAGATTCAGTGCATTGGCGCGACCACGCCCGCTGAATTTCGCAAATCAATCGAAAAAGACCGTTCACTCGAGCGCCGTTTTCAAGCTGTGAAGGTCCCGCCGCCGACAGAAGATCAAGCAGTGGAAATTCTGGGTGGCGTTCGCGAGCGTTACGAGAGTTTTCATCAGGTGCATTACACCGAGGACGCGCTGAAGGCCGCGGTATTCCAATCCAGCCGCTACATTCCTGATCGGTTTTTGCCGGACAAAGCAATCGATGTCATTGACGAAGCCGGTGCCCGCGTGAAGCTCCGTGTGCGCGCCGAACAAGGAAATCTCGATGCGTTGTCTGCGTCCCTGGCCGAATGGGAGCGCGCAACGTATGGCCGGGCTCAGGCGCCAATCACGGACGAAGACGATCCACTCGTGATGGCGGAAGTGAGCCGGGCCGACGTCGAAGAGGTGATCGCGCGCTGGACCGGGATACCTATTACCTCGTTGAAAGAGGGGGAGTCACAGAAGCTTCTGCGCATTGAGGCTGAACTGCACAAACGCGTGATTTCGCAGCGTCCAGCCATCTCAGCGCTCGCGCGCGCCATTCGCCGATCGCGCGCCGGTTTGAAGAATCCTCATCGGCCGGTGGGCTCGTTTCTTTTTCTGGGCCCGACTGGAGTCGGAAAAACCGAAGTTGCGCGCTCGCTGGCGCAGTTCCTGTTCGGCAGCGAGCGATCGATGATTCGCTTCGACATGTCGGAGTTTATGGAGAAGCACTCAGTTTCGAAATTGATCGGATCGCCGCCTGGCTACGTGGGACATGAAGAAGGCGGTCAGTTGACTGAACGTGTCAAGCGCTCTCCGTATTCCGTTTTGTTGTTCGATGAAATCGAAAAAGCGCACACCGATATCTTCAACATCCTGCTGCAGGTCTTCGAAGACGGAATCCTGACCGACGCGCTGGGGAACACGATTGATTTCAAGAATGCGATCATTATCATGACGTCGAACATCGGCGCGCGCTTTATTCAAAAGAAGGGCGCGATGGGATTCCAGGGATCCGCGGAAGTTTCGAACAGCAAAATGGAAGAAATGGTGATGTCGTCCGTCCGGCAGACCTTCAACCCTGAGTTCATCAATCGGCTTGATGAAATTATCGTCTTTGACGAATTAGGCGATGAAGAGTTGCTGGATGTCCTGCAGTTGCAGGTCGATCAAATCAACAGGACGATGGCCAGCCACGGATTCATTGTGCGCCTGGCCGACGATGCCAAGCATTGGATTATCGCGAAGACTTGCGCAGATCGTTCTTATGGAGCGCGACCATTGCGCCGCGCGTTGCAGAAGCATGTCGAAGATCCTCTCTCGGAAGCGCTGATCCAGGGGCAGCTCGGGGACGCGTCACTGGTCGAGATGTTCGTGGATGGCGGGGAGCTGAACTTCCGCTCGATCATGATCGACAAAGCCGGAGCCGAGCAACCGGTTGATTTATTGCTGACTCACTAACTCTGAAGTCCCACCGCCTAACTTTTCAAAGCCAGTTTGGACTTTCCGTTTATTTTCCCTGTATAATGCGCGCCTTTGCTGAGTTGGAAACTGGCAACGGGCGAAGGCCGCGGTGAATCCAAGTGCTCCCCAGGCTGCGCAACCGCGCCGAGTTTGTGTTACGGTTTTCCCGAGAAGTAAACGCTGAAACTTTTGCAGTTGTGTGAAGTCCCCAGAGAAAACTCCAAGGGAACCGGCACTTATGCACTTTTATCGCGTCGTCTGGCTCGCCATTCTGAGCGTCGTCATCAGCATCTCGTTTCTTCTGCTCGCAAATCGGACGGGCGCCCAGCAAACACCGCAACGATTAGTTGAAAACGTTGACGTTATCGGCAATCGCCGTCTGCGCAAAGACGATATCATCTACTACATCCAAACGCGCCCGGGCGACCCTTACAATCCCGCCCAGGTTGAGCGCGATCTGCAGGCAATTCTGGCCCTTGGATTCTTTAACAAGGTCGGTACACGCGTAACCGTCGAAGATGGACCGCGTGGCGGGGTCAACATTACTTTTGTTGTTATTGAGCTGCCGATCATTCGCGATATTCAATTTGAGGGACTGAAGAGCGTTTCCGAATCCGATGTACTGAAGACATTTCGAGAAAAGCGGGTTGGTGTGTCAAAAGAAGCCATTGAAGATCCGGTTAAAGTTAGAAACGCCACCCGCGTATTGAAGGAGCTCCTCGCCGCGAAAGGCCACCCGAACGCCACTATCACCCCCACCATCGAACATGTGTCAGCTACTTCCGATGCAATTACGTTTGTTATTAAAGAGGGTCCGCGCGTGCGCATCGCTGAGATCCGATTCGAAGGCAGCAAGGTTTTCAAGAGTGGCAAGCTTCGCGATCAGATGAAATACGTCAAGGAAGCCGGACTGATTACGCGATTTCGCGAGCTGGATATTCTTGATCGCCAGAAGCTTGATTACGACCTTCATCGAGTAGACAACTACATGAAATCGAAAGGCTACTTGACGGCCCACCATGGCGAGCCCCGCATTGAAGGCCTCGGTCCGCGCCGAACGGGCTTTCCGATCTTGCCGCTGCCATTTCTTTCTTCGGTTGACGACACGCTGCGCATTACAGTGCCGATTATTGATGGCAAGCTCTATCGCCTCGGCGAGATGAAAATCGAAGGCAACTCGATCTTCTCTGAGCAGGCAATCAAAGCAGTAATTGGATTGCAAAAGGGCGAAATCGCAAATGGCGAGGCGCTAAGCAAGGCGTTATACGAGAACCTGAAAAAATATTACGGTCAGCAGGGCTTTATCCAGTACACGGCTGAAGTAACGCCCACTTTCAAAGACAATCCGCAAAAACCCGACGAAGGCATCGCCGATTTCCTGATCACGATCGATGAAGGAAAACAATTCACTTTGCGCCGTTTGGAATTCACGGGCAATACTTTCACTCGCGACAATGTGTTGCGGCGCGAGGTGCTTATCAACGAAGGCGACATCTACAATCAGACGCTGTTTGAATATTCAATCACCCGGTTGAATCAGCTTGGTTACTTCAATCCAATAGACAAAGAGAAGGATGCCGACTATCGCACCAATGACGAAGAAGGACAGGTCGATGTTACCGTAAAAGTATCAGAGAAAGGCCGCCAGCAGATTTCCTTCAACGGCGGCGTTTCGGGAATTGGCGGATCGTTCTTCGGCCTGGAATATTCGACCAACAACCTGTTTGGGCGCGGCGAAGTTCTTTCTATTAACCTGGCGGCAGGGAACCGGCAGCGTTCGTTCCAGTTCTCATTTACCGAACCTTACATCAGGAATCGCCCTGTGAGCGCGGGCTTTACCGTCTTCGCTTACAAGCAAAAGTTCTTCGGCGAAGGAACGTTTCTGTCGCAAAACACCGCCGCGCAGCAGGGATTATTTGGCTCGGCGCTCGACTTCTTTAATACCAGCGAGGAGAACCTGTTCACTCGCACGTCAATCGGAGCGTCACTGTTTGCGAGCACGCCTTTGTCTGAGTTTTATCGTAAACGGCCCTTCACCCAGTTTTCGCGTGTCGGCCTTTCCTATCAAATCACGCAGTCGAGTGTTAAGCAGCCAGCCATTAATATCACGGGCACGGCGGAGCAGTTCATACCGGTCATCTATAATCAGCCTAATATTCTCACCAGTCGGGTGACGGCCAGCTTTGTTTACGACACGCGCAATGCGAGTATCGATCCCACGGCAGGACGCGCGCTATCGGTGGCCCTTGGGCTGGCGGGACTTGGCGGTGATGTGCGCACATACGAACCGACGATCGAATTCACCCAGTTTTACCCGATGCGGAAAAAGAGATCTGAGCATCCTGAGGTTTTCGGATTCCGCATTCTTGCCGGAACCGTCGGCAGTTTTGCTACTTCGAGCAAAATAAGAAACTCAAACTCGCTCGCTTTCGTCGACGGCGTCCCGATTTATGAGCGGTTCTTCCTCGGGGACGAGTTTACGATTCGTGGTTATAACGTTCGCTCGATTAGTCCCGTCACGCCGCTCGACAATTACGTGGCGTCACGCAACGTCGTGCTGGCCACGAATTCCTCGGGCACCCCGATCCCAGCAACCAATGTAGCTCAGTCGCTGGCTAGTATTGGCGTTTTTACAGGACAGACCGGAAGCAACGTAGCGCAGTTGTCGCGCGCGTATACGGCAACCGGCGCCGACACTCAATTGCTCGGGAACTTCGAATATCGCATTCCCATTTTCGGCAGGACAGTAAGCGCGGCGTTATTCGTGGATGCCGGTTCAGCTTTCAATTTGCGCTCGAAACGTGATCAAAGCTTTTCCAGCGAGTTTCTTGCTGACCAACCTTTTCTGACCACGGTTGGTGCGGTCTCCTGTCCCCGGGTTCCGGGAGGGTTTGTGACAGTTAGTTTGACCAGTCTCGCGGCCTGCGGTAACTCTTCAAACCTGGCTTTCGTGCCCACTTTGGGCGCGCTGGTTGCTCGTGACAACCGATTGGTTACGCAGGGTGAACTGAACAGTGCCATCGGCCCCAGCATACCGATAGACCCGCTCACCGGACTGCCCTTCGGCTTTTCTCCGGTCTTTCTTCGAGGCGAAGCCCAGACCGCCACCGTGGCTCGTCTAAATCAGAGTTTATTCGCCAAGTTCGGAGACATTCGCAGTAGCATGGGCGCTGAACTTCGCTTCCAGATTCCGATTCTTAACGTGCCTTTTCGCCTCATTTATGCTTATAATCCCAATGCACGACGCGATCAGGTGATTAACGGGTTTCCATTCTTCTTTAACGAAAAAAAGAGCGTCTTTCGCTTCAGCGTAGGCCGCACTTTCTAAGAGTTGAAACCGCCTATAGCATCGAGCCAGACGCCACCCGGGCAAACCAAACAGGCGGCATGAACAACTAAGCAGGTTGAGTCAGATCGCCTCTCAATTAAGGAGCATTACAAGAAAGTTATGAAGATATTTCGTGCGATAGCCGCGGTCGCTTTCTTCGCGGTCGTCACCGCCGGATCCGTTTTTGCGCAACAGTCGCGCACCACACCTGCGCCTGTGCCTACGGCGCCCGCGACAGGCAACGTGCCTGAAAGCAAAATTGCGCTTTTGAATACAGAAGAGTTTGCCGATGAAAAAACGGGCATCCTTCGGCTGGTGACCGCGATGAAACGCGTTGACAACGAATTCACTCCCCGGCGGACTGTGCTGCAGACGCTGCAACAGCAAATTGAGAAAGCGACGGCTGATCTTCAAAAAGCTGCTCCAGTGCAGGATCCGAAAGTCACGCAACAGCAGACTGACAAAATCGAGCAGATGAAAAAGGATTTTCAGCGCCAGGGCGAGGACGCACAGGCAGCTTACAAGAAACGCTGGGATGAAATCCTGGGGCCGATTCAAGACGATATCGGCAAAGCCCTTGATGCTTTTGCCAAAGCGCACGGAATCACGCTGATCCTTGACGTTACTAAGATTCAAGGCATCGTGAGCGCCTCAGATTCTTTGGATATCACCAGGGCGTTTATTACTGAGTTTAATAGTAAGAATCCGGCCACAGCGTCATTGACACCGCCCGAATAACAGTCAGGTGAACAGGGCTTACGCAAAGATGCGGAGGTGCGGCAATTGCGCCCGTCTCCGCATCTTCGGCCTTTAGGCCGATGGAGTAATGGGAATGATGAAAATAAGTTGGGTTGTGATTTCCGTTGCGTTCATGGCAACGTTCGGAGTGGCGCCCGTACTCGCTCAAGGGACGGCAACTCCCGCGCGTCCGCAGGCACCTGCAACGCGACCGACGAGCGTCGCCATACCGGTCACCAAAATTGCAGTAATTTATTCCGAAGCGTTTCAGGATGGAAAGAATGGCATAGCGCGCTTCATCGTGCTGATCAATAAACTAAACGCTCAGTTTCAGCCGACACAAAAAGACTTGAACGCGGCCGCCCAGAGATTGAAGCAGCTTCAGGCCGAAGTTAACAGCGGCACCAATGTGACGCCCGCACAAATCCAGGCCAAAATTGATCAGTTAGATCAGATGAAAAAAGACTACCAACGCAAGGGTGAAGATGCTCAGGCGTCATATCAAAAACGCCGTAGCGAGCTATTGGCGCCTCTACAGGATGATGTGGGGAAAGCGCTTGACGCCTACGCGAAAGCGCATGGCATCACCATAGTCATCGACGGCAGTCAGGTGCCTCTGGTCTACGCAGCCGACAGTATCAACATTACCAATACATTTATCAGCGACTACAACAGCAAAAATCCGGCGACCGCATCTACCGCAACGCCAAAATAATTTGCGCTTTTGCAGTCATTACGGATTAGCAGCGCATTGGCGTCGATTGATTCTGATCGTCGTTTGATTCTGGAAACGTCCATGCAAACGGTTCTCGACTCAGAGGCCATTAAGAAACTTCTGCCGCACCGTTATCCCTTCTTGCTGGTTGATCGGATTGTTGAATTAGCCCCGCTCCAGCGCATTGTTGGCATCAAGCAAGTCAGCGCTAACGAATCCTTCTTCCAGGGGCATTTTCCCGGGGCGCCGGTAATGCCCGGCGTGCTGGTGATCGAAGCCCTGGCGCAATGTGGTGCCATTCTGGCACTGCGCGAAATCCCGGATCGCGACGAAAAGCTTGTGCTTTTTACCAGCATCAAAGAAGCACGTTTTCGCAGGCCTGTAGTTCCCGGCGATACCTTGATTCTTGAAGTTACAGCACTGCGATTTGGCCCTCGCATTCAGCGCATGCGTGGCGAAGCCAAGGTTGACGGGCAACTCTGCGCAGATGCCGAATTGATGAGCGTGATCGCCGACCGCAAAACCACGACCCAATGAGCGCTCCTACCATTCAAAGCCACCCACCTCAGGAATCGTCGGTGCAAATTCACCCTTCTGCGGTTGTCAGTCCAAAGGCCCAGATCGGGAGCAGGTGTTACATCGGTCCTTATACGATCATCGGCGATGAGGTAACGCTCGGTGATGACGTGCGGATCGACAGCCACTGCGTGCTTGATGGTCGCACGTGCATAGGCGACGAAACGCACATCTTTCCCTTCGTCTCGATTGGCCTGCCGCCCCAGGACTTGAAGTTCTCAGGCGAGGATACTGAAACAAGGGTTGGGCGGCACAATCGAATCCGAGAGTTCGTTACCATTCATCGTGGCACGGCAGGTGGCGGAGGACTGACCAAACTCGGCGATGACTGCTTCCTGATGGCGCAGGCGCATGTGGCGCATGACTGCGCTCTCGGCGACAACGTGATCATGGCGAATGCGGCGACGCTCGCTGGCCATGTTATTGTCGAAGACGGCGCAAATATCGGCGCCTATTCGGGCGTGCACCAATTCTGCCGCATTGGCCGCGAGGCTTATATTGGCGGATATTCGGTCGTTGTTAAGGACGCCTTGCCGTTCGCACTCACGGTTGGAAATCATGCTCGCTGCTACGGGCTTAACAAAGTCGGTATGCGACGTCGTGGCTATTCGCGCGAAACGATTGCCGAGCTGCATCACGCATTTCACTTGCTGCTTTCCTCAAAGCTAAACACATCGCAAGCGTTGGATTGTTGATTTCATTGAAACCTCCAACCGCGGAGTAATCAAGTAGGGTGTAGGGTGTTGGGTCTAGGGTGTTGTCAATACTCGAAAGGAGACTCCCACAAATGCTAAAAAGTTACAGAGACTTGCTTGTTTGGCAAAGGGCGCTTGATCTAGCGATCCTGATTTATCGGTTGAGTGAAGGATTTCCCAAGACCGAAGTATATGGCCTGACATCACAAGTGAGGCGCGCCAGTGTTTCTATTCCCTCCAACATCGCTGAAGGCTATGGACGAGGTAGTCGAAGAGAGTACCTTCAGTTCCTCTCCATCGCTCAAGGCTCGTTAAAAGAATTGGAAACCCAAACTATCCTGGCGCAACGGCTGAATTATGCAACAGCTGCGCAGGCCGACAGAATTCTCTCGGAATCAGAGATCATCGGCAAGATGCTTGGCAGCCTTATTCGATCGTTAAGACCCAGGACGGTGTAAATTCCATTGAAAATCCCAAACTCACAACACCCTACACCCAATACCCTACACCCAGGGAAATACGGTCTAATCGCAGGCAACGGCAAGTTTCCCTTTCTCGTGCTCGAAGGCGCGCACAAAGCCGGGGCGCAGGTTGCAGTCGCGGCTATCCGCGAAGAAACGGATCCTGAGATCGAAAGCATCGCTGACAGCGTGACCTGGGTAGGCATTGGTCAGCTCGGCAAGATGCTTCGTTTCTTCAAAAACGAAGGTGTCAAGAAAGCGATCATGGCCGGTCAGGTCAAACATGTGCAGATTTTCAGTAGCGCTGTGCCCGATGTCCGTATGTTGAAGATGCTTCTGCGGCTCCCGCGCCGAAATACCGACACGCTGATCGGTGCTGTTGCCGGCGAGTTGGCCTCTGAAGGGATTGAGCTGATCGACTCAACTT
>WNGF01007704.1_pt1 | contig 12907 bp, 11 predicted proteins | sample 5400641 | NCBI WGS metagenome assembly WNGF01 (sample SAMN13153371, study PRJNA577476) | soil metagenome | isolation source: 80 cm soil or saprolite under grassland replicate 2 | place: USA:California | collected 2016-06-15
CCGACGGCGAGCCATCGGCAAGGTTCTCCCGGGAGGCGGACTTCCGGCGTGGAGGAACCGTGGAGTCGGGGCGTCGAACGGGAACGGCGCGGATCAGGGCGGCGAGGAGGCGGACGGCCTCGGCCGACTCCTCGGGGGCGAGGGGTATGAAGTTGGGCTCTGCCAGCTCGATCTCCTGGTCCACGTCATCACGGGGCGCCTGTCATTCACGAAGCCGGCCCTCAGTCTCGGCTTCAGGCCGAATCTCGTCGATATCGTCTCCTGTCGGACTCCGCGTTTCCTCCACGCCGGCGCTTCGCGGTCGCGACGAATCGGAAGGTGCCATGGCGCGGTTCCCGCGGAGCTCCCGTGGAGTCCCGAAGATGCAGCGGAACTCTCGCGGCGGAGTCCCGCCCAGTTCGGATCGGATTCCGGTTCGGTGGCTCTTGAGCCGCGCGGGGGCGGGACTCGGCGGGGACTTGAGCGTCGCCCGTCCGGCCGCTGCCTCGAGCGGCCAAGGCAGGCCCAAGTCTCCGAGCTGTCGCCGGCCTGGAGTCTCAGGCCGTGCCGACAGCCGGCCTCAGGAACAACCTCCTGTTCATGAAACGGCCCTGTGACGCCCTATACGGTTGAGGTGCATGGTTCCAGGGTCGTGACCGAGCCGACCGGCATCGAGCGTTGCTATCGCGAGCAGGGGGAGAAGCTCTGGCGATCGCTGCTGCTCTTTTCCGGTGACCCCGACGTGGCCAGCGATGCGGTGGCCGAAGCGTTCGCAGAGGCTATCCGCCGCGGCGAGGCGATCCGCGACCCGGACCGGTGGGTCTGGCGGGCGGCGTTCAAGATCGCCAAAGGAGAGCTCCAGCGTCGTCGTCGACACACACCCGACTTCCCCGAGTTACCCGTTGAGCTGCCTTCGCCCACCGTCGATCTCGTGCGGGCGCTGCGCCGGCTCACACCCAAGCAGCGCGGGGCGATCGTCTTGCACCACTACTCGGGCTATTCGAACCGCGAGACGGCCGCGATCCTCGGATCGACCGCCGCGGCCATCGGCGTGCATCTTGAGCGCGCCCGAGCGCGCCTTCGGGAGGAGCTAAGGGAGGACCGCCATGCATGACCTCGACGAGCGACTGCGCGGTGCCGACCGGGTCACCGCTCCAGACCTGTGGGACCGGATCGAATCGACCGCGGCCCGAGCATCGCGCCCTCGTGGGCCCGGCCGTTTTGCAACCATCGTGGTGTCTCTTGCCGTGGCGGCCGCCGGAACGGTGGGCGTGTTCGTCGCCTTCCTCAGCGGCGGTGGGCCGGCCGGCCTGCCCGCGAACGGCCTGTTTGTCTACGCGGACGAAGGGCCCCAGCCGCCGGAGATCCCCTTCGACAACATCGACCTGTTCGCCTTCGACCCGGTGACCGGTGAGCGAACGAACCTCACGAACACCCCCACGGTCGCGGAGTCATCGCCCGTGTGGTCCCCCGACGGCACCAAGGTCGTCTACGAGCGTGCCACCGCCGAGGGCACGGGTGCGGCGCTTCGAGTGACCTATGACCTCGTCGTCGCGAACGCCGACGGCAGCGATCCGCGAGCCATCCGCGCCTGCGGCAAGGAAGGCTGCGACGCATACGACCTCGCTTGGTCGCCGGACGGCGCTCGCCTCGCGTGGACTGCCGAGGAGCGGGTCGGTGGGGGCTTCGTCCTCACGCTCGAGGCGTACGACATGCAGACGGCGGAGACGACGGAACTTTGCGATTCGCGCACCTGCGGCTACCCGGGGCAGCTGGCGTGGGCTCCGGACGGAACCTCCATCGCGTTCTCGGAGGCGGGCAGTGGCCGGCTCCCAGGATTTGTGCTCCAAACGGGGCCCATCCGGGTGGCCGACGTTAGGACGGGCGAAGTCAAAGCACTGACACCGGACCATCCCCCGTGCGGTCCGACATCCGAAGGATGTGTGATCGACTCCGCACCGGTCTGGTCCCCCGACGGCTCATCGATCGCGTTCGTCCGCACCACTTCGGGGGGCCAGCCCGGCGCCACGACCGACGTCATGGTCATGGATACGGACGGGTCGAACGAACGAGCGCTCTCGGAGTGTGCGTCGAACGATCAGTGCCAGCAGGGCCCCCTTGCCTGGTCACCCGATGGGAGTCAGATCGCCTTCTTCGCCCGCTATCACCCAGAAGCCATGAGCCTTGTGCGCCCCGCGACGGGAGAGGTTCGGCAGGTTCCGTTGCCCTCGGACGTCGGCGAGTCGGCCTACTCACTTCTGTGGTCTCCCGATGGGAAGCAGGTGGCGTTCCTCGGAGGGCCGGCGCGAGCCTCCAACCTCTTTATCGTCGAGGTCGCCACCGGCGAGGTTCGACAGGAGGCGAGCGCGATCGCGCGGGAGAGCACCATCACGTGGCTGCCAGATGGCGCGATCGATGGATCCGAAGTGTCCTCGGCTCCGGCCACCACCTCGACACCCGAGCCAAAGGCGCCCGTCGCGACCGGGACTATCGTCTTCGCCAGCTCGAAGGGATCGAACCAAGAGGACGAAGGCGTGGAGATCTGGGGGATCGACCCCGACGGCTCGGGCCTCACGCGGCTCACCGACAACGACACCTTTGACGCCGATCCGGCCCTCTCTCCGGATGGGACGCGGATCACCTTCCGCAGCTACCGACCCGGTGATCGAAACACCCAGATCTACGTTATGAGCGCCGACGGTTCCGGCCAGCGCGTGCTGACCGACCTACGGACCGGAGCCGGGCCGCCCGCCTGGTCCCCCGATGGCGAGCGGATCGCGTTCGGCTCGGGCCCCGGGGTACGGCAGCCGGGCGGCATCTTCCTGATGGACGCCGATGGGTCCAACCTGCAGCTCGTCGCGGAAGGCAACGCCTTCGATCCGTCGTGGTCGCCGGACGGGTCGAGGATCGTCTTCTCGCTGAACACACCCGATGGCAGAACCGGGCTCGCCATCGTCGATCTCGTGAACGGCGCGGTAACGCAACCGCTCGAGGACCTTCGGGGCGAACAGAACGAACCGGCATGGTCGCCCGATGGCCAGAGCATCGCCTTCGAGTGGTCGAGCCCGTCGGGCAGCGGTCTGTACATCGTTGCCCCCGACGGATCAGGCTTGCGCCGGCTCGCGGACGGGTCGGCTCCGTCCTGGTCGCCGGACGGGACGTGGCTGGCTTACGGTCACTTCGCCGATGAGCACGGACCGCAGATCTGGATCGTGGCGGCGGACGGTACGGGGGCCCGCCCAATCACGTCGCTCCCCGGCTTCATCGAAGGAACCGGAATCTCCGCGATCACCGGCGATCCCTCGTGGGGTGCGGATTGAGAGACGGTTACACGACGGGGGGACAAGTCAATCATGTCGCTGAGAGAGCATCCCTTGCCTCCGCCTGGGGACCGTACTTCGGGAGTACGGGCTTTGCCGGGCATATGTGATCGCTCACAACTCGTCCTCAGGACCGACCTCCTCGACAGATGCTCCCTCCTGCCCCCATTTACCCCGAAAGCAAGCCAAGGCGGGGCCGCAATCCCATGGGGGTTCGAGTCGGAGGGCCGAGAACTCCGAAATGCCACCCAGAGTGGAGGGTCCGGCCTTGGCTGCCCGGGAAGTAGGACGAACAGCCGTACTGGCGGTCCATCGAGTGATCCCGCGAGCAGTCACCCGAGCGATGAACGACACACTCGACGCGAGTGGGCAGGGCAGCGTCCGCAGCTCTCCTCGCGATATCGTTCACGACACAAGGTCTCCCTGCCTCACGGCAGGAGGCACACTCTCGTATCCGGGTCAACGTACGACCCGGGCGGACCGGGGCCCGTCATCCGGCTGCTCTGACCCTCCACTCAGGATCCTGACGTGTCGGATTGGAACTTCGAGGCCAGCTCCGTTCGCGAGCGAACGCCCAGCTTGCGGTAGATCCGCTTGAGGTTGGCCTCCACCGTGTGGATGCTGACGAACAGCGCATCGGCCACCTCCCGGTTGGTGCTGCCCGCGGCCACCAGCGCCGCCACCCTGTCCTCGGTCGGGGTCAGGTCGAGCGACGAGGGAGCCCGTCCCCCGATCCGCGCCAGCTCCGCACGTGTCTTGTCCGCCCACAACGCGGCACCCAGCCCGTCGAAGACCTCCAAGGCCTTCGTGAGCGTGTCCCGAGCCTCCCGCTTCCTCTTGGCACGGCGCTCCACCGCTCCGCGCACCAGGAGGGTCCGCCCCAGCTCGAAAGGAAGGGGCAGGCGATCGTGTTCCCGCACCGCCTCATCGGCCGCGGCCGATGCACCGGCGAGATCACCCCGGGCCGCAAGCACGAGCGCCCGGCACCTGGCTCCGGCGGCGATGGCCCAGGCCCGGTCGAGGTTCCCGCCCGCCTCCTCGAAGGGGACTAGCAGCGCCTCGGCCTCGTCGAGCCGCCCGAGCGCCACCAGCGCCTCGACCTCGTCGGGGACGACGCGGAAGTAGGCGGGCTCCCGAACGCCCATCGCTTGCTCGAGCTCGACGGCCCTGGACAGATACGCATCTGCCTCGGCGGGTCGGCCCAGGGAGAGCTCGAGGAACCCCAGGACCGACAGGTTCGGGATCAGGAGGAGGATCTCGCCGGCTGCCTCGGCGACCCGCAGCCCTTCGAGGGCTGCTAGCCTTGCCGAGTCGGCCCGCCCCAGATGGGCCTCCACTAGGCCCACCGCGAAGTGGCCCTCCGCCGACATGGACCCATGGGCCTGCCGCTGGGCGGACGCCCGGCTCTCCCGGGCGTGATCCATGGCCGCATGCCAGTTGCCGGCCCGGCACTCCAGCTCGGCGAGCTGGTACCGGAACTGGGGGATCGGAGCCTCCACGCCGTGCGCCGCGGCATCACGCAGGAGCTCGTCGAACGTCCGGCGGGCCTCGTCCAGGCGATCGGTGAACTTGAGGAGCTGAGCCACAACGTGGCTTGCTCGCAGGACATGGGATTTGAATTCGCCCTCCATGTGCCCCTCCAGGGCGATCCCGCGATCGAGCAGCTCCTGATCGACCCCGCGTCCGAGGAGGAACTCGACGAATGGATACGCCTGGAACGCTTCGGCCATCACCCGTGGTTCCTGCAGCTCCTCGGCCAGCTGCAGAGCTGCGCGAGCGTGCCGTTCCGATGCCGCGAGGTCTCCCCTGAACAGCCAGGCGTACCCGAGATTCTGCTCGACCCGTGCCCTCAGCGCGAGATCGTCCCCCGCCTCGCCCCGAGCAGCCTCGAACACGGCCCAGGCCCCCCGCCACCCTTCGGTCTCGGCGAGGGCCTGCCCCAGGTCCAGCAGCACGCGGGCCCGAGCCGGCCCGGCCATCGAGAGGTCCACCGCTTGCTCCAGGACGCTCCGCGCCAGCGAGGTGTCCCCGCACTCGTGGTGAGCCACGCCCGCCTGGTGGGTCCGACGCACCAGGTCCTCGCCTCGGTCCCGGGGCGTGGCGCGGCGGGCCATCTCCCAGAGCTCGGCCGCGGATTGCGGGGCTCCCCGGGAAAGGGCCAGCAGGGCGGCCTCCTCGAGTGCGGCGGCGACGGCGACGTCCGGGCCCTCGACCGACAGAGCCAGGTGGCGGGCTCGTTCCTCCGGATCGCGGACGATCGTCGCGAGCCGCGCGTGCAGCTCGCGACGCCGGGCCGGCGGAATCCTCTGATAGACGGCGGAAGCGAGGAGGGGGTGGGTGAACCGAAGGCGGTCGCCGACGACCTCGACGACGCCGTTCTCGATGGCCGGACCCAGGCGACGGTCGACCTCGGAAGGATCGGTCGCGGCAGCGATCGCATCCAGCATCGGTGTCGACAGGGCCGAGACGGCCTCGAGCGCTTCGAGGGTCTTCGCAGGTAGCCCCTTCAGGCGGTCCTCGATGAGTTCCTGAAGCCGCTCGGGGATCGGGGGCCGTTCGCCGGCCGCCATCTCACCTCCACGACGCAGGAGCGCGCGTCCGATCTCCTGGGCGAAGAAGGGATTGCCTCCCGAGGTCTCGTGAAGACGAAGGAGCATGGTTCGCTGGAACCCCTCGGCCACCTTGTCGAGGATCACGCGTTCGATCGCCTCGGCGGACAGCGGCCCGATGTGGATCCGATGCACGCGATCCCCTGAGAAGGATGGGGCGACGCCCAGGGGATCGTCGTCGGGATCGGTGCCTCGAGCGGCGGACATCAGGCCGACCGGGTCGCCCTTGAGGCGGCGCACGACGAACTGGAGCACCAGGACAGAAGGAAGGTCCATCCACTGGATGTCGTCGATGGCCGCGACGACGGGGGTGGTGGAGGCCACCGACCGAAGGCATCCCAGGACGGCCAGGGAGACGGCCCGCTGGTTGGCCCGGGCGCCCGAACTCGGGGCCCTCAGGAGGGCCACCTCGAGGGCCCGGCGCTGCGGCTCCGGCAGGGTTGGAAGCGCCTCCTCGAGGACCGGCTCGAGGAGGTCACCGAGGGCGGCGTAGGAAAGACGCGTCTCCGCCTCGACCGGGCTGCATGAGAGCGTGCGGTAGCCCCGTTGCAGGGCACTCGCCAGGCCTTCCCTCCATACGGTGGTCTTCCCGATGCCGGGTTCACCGAACAGGAGCAGGGCACTCGGGCCGGTCGGGATCGAGTCCAGGAAGCGATCGAGGATCGCGAGTTCGGACTCACGCCCGATGACGTTTTCGGTCAACGCACCTTCCCAGCGTCGGTTGACGCCAGGATTCTAAGGACGGCGGTCCGAGCCCTGTTGCAGAATCCCAGACGGCCGGCGCGCTCAGTTCCTCCCGGCCACTCGTGAACCTGAACGCGACCTGCCGGTTCGAACCTGGAGCTACCCGGCCAGAACACGACCTTCCATGGCCTCGAGCCTGCCCGGGTCCCAGAGCACAGCGGGATCCCCGATCCGGGGCTCTCAGCGAGCACGCGGCCCTTCATCGCTTCGAGCTTGCCCTCGTCCCAGAGCGGAGCGTATCCCTCGCTCCGAACGCTCTCGGCGAGCACGCGGCCCTGCATGGCTGCGAGCTTGCCCGCGTCCCAGAGCGGCGCTTCGGTGCTCGCCGCCTCATGGATGCCGCCGCCCGCCACACCGGTGACCGCGCGATCGCGCGCCGCCACGGTGAGCGCCACCGCGCTCATGATCAGCGCCGCGGCGGCCAGGGCGGACAAGGCCGCGGTCCAGAGCGTGAACCCCGCCGGCCGGGCTGAGACCCTGATCGTGGTGGACATCCCAACCACCTCCTCTCGCCGGCACCATCGCGCGCGTCGCTCAGCGGGGGCTCGAGGGTGGCTCTATGTCCGCTCTATGGGGAGGTTACGCGGCCTTCTCCGCGGGAGTGGAGGGGACGACGATCTCACCGGCGATGATCTGCCGGCGGAATTCCTCGATCTGCGGCCGGATGTCGTCGATAAATCCCCCGCTGCAGGAGATGTCCACGGCGCGGACGTCCAGCTCCAGCTCCCGTGAGCCAGGGGCGAAGGTCCCCCGGGCGTACGCAGCGAGCAACGCGTACACTGCCTGGTCGTAGCGCTTCACCATCGAAGTCAGAACATGCGGCCGCCACGGGTCGCCCGCGCTGAGCTCGCGGTACTGATCCGTATCGACCCCAATGCCCCAGAGGTGCCGTCCCAGGTCATCGGACAGCTGGAGGGCCGCCTCGAACAGGCCGAAGCCGGACGCCCCCGCGGCGTGGTAGATGACGTCCGCGCCCCTCCGGTACATGCGCTCGGCCGCTTGAAAGGCCAGCGTCTCGCTGTTGAACCCGCTGAAGCCCTGCTCGGTCAGGTACGTCGATCGGATCTCGATGGACGGGTCGACCACTCGTGCACCCGCCTCGAACCCCGCCTGGAAGGGCCAGAGGAGGTTAGGGGTATTCGTCGCGATCAGCGTATCGATGAAGATCTGGTTCCAGTCCAGAACCTCGTCCGGGTGCGGTTCCGACGCCGGCGACCACTCTTCACCGGATCTGATGTCGGGAGCGGCACGGCTTCTGTCGCTTAGACCACGCTCGGCGCTGACAGCAACGTCAGCGTGAACGCGAGAAGCATCGGCTTGATCCTCATCATCGACCTCCTCCCTCGACTGCCGGGTCGTCGGGCCCGCACACCACCGGCCCTTCGCTCGCGCCCAGCTGGCTCCCTGATACGAGTGGCGCGTCGCAAGGGAAAACCAAGGGCGTTTCATTGCGCCGGAGGGCCCATGATCTCCAGCCATGCCTCCGCCTGAGCCTGCCACCGGGCCGCATCCGCTCGCCGTCCCCGGTCCAGGGCTTCCTGTTCCCGCTGTTGCGCGGCCAGCCAGGCGTCGGCCTGCCCTGCCCACCTGGCCGCGTCCGCCCTCCGGCCTCGCTCAAGCGCTTCTGGATTGACCTGCGAGGACAGCCAGGCGTCTGCCTGCCCTGCCCACCTGGCCGCGTCCGCCGCCCGGCCCCGCTCCAGGGCCGCACGCTCCCGCGACCCCTGGTAGGCGGCGAACCCTGCGAGCACCCCGGCGAGGATCCCCACGATCACGGTGACCGCGACGATGAGCTTCCCCCGGAGGCGCCCCCCACCGCGCACCACCGTCGCCGGCGCCTGGGCCGAGTGTTCCCTAACTGTTGTTTCGGCCTTCGTGCCCATGGTTCGCTCCTCTCACCTAGGTACCGGTCGTGAGCCGAGGCTAGGGGGAGGGGCGACGCGAGGAATCCCCGAAATCCGTACCGATCGAGGCGGGGCCCGGTACCCCTTGGCGTTGGGGTTGGTCGTCGATCGTCGCGGTCGTGCGTCCAGATGGACCCAGGAAGCGATCCTGTTCGCCCAGCCTCTGCCGACTAGGGTGAGCTCATGAGCCATCGGTCAGACGCACGCTCGGTGCCCCTGGTGACGGGAGCGTCCTCGGGCATCGGCGCAACCTGCGCAGAGCGGCGCCTCGTCGGGGCACGACGTCGTCCTGATGGCCCGACGCGCCGACCGACTCGAGGCGCTGGCCCAGCGTCTGTGTGACCAGCACGGCGTCTCGGCCGGCGTCCTCATCGCCGACCTGCCCGAGGACGGTGGCATCGATGCCATCACTTCGTCGATCCAGAGCGAGTCCGAGCTCGCGGTGCTGGTCAACGACGCTGGTTTCAGCGGTATGGCCCGTTCGTCGAGATCTCGCCCGAACGCATCGACCGCCTGATCGGGATCCACTGCCGCGCGACGACGCCGCTCAAGCGCGCCGCCCTCCCGGACATGATCTCCTCCGGTCGAGCCGACCGCTGCTCCACGACCAGCTCCACCGAGCATGACCCGGACCTCCTCCCGAGGGCCGCAGTGGCCACGAGAGCAGGCCGGGCGCGGGTGTCAAACATCTGGTGGAGCTGTCAAAGATCTGGTGGAACCGTGTAAAGCATCAGCCGGAGCCGATCCGGAAAGCATCTGCCGAAGTCGCACACGGTGTCGAGTCCCACCAGACGCTTGACGGATCGTCTTCACCAGACGTTTGACACCCGCCTCACGGGATAGTCCTGTTGCTCTGTCGTCGATGGTGGCTCCAGATCACCTCCTCCTTCTCCTGTGGATGCCGGCGTTGTAGGTGCGGAGCAGTTCGCCCCGGTAGTGGATCCGGACCTCGTCGTCGACGAGTCTCACCGTGACCGAGTCGCGTGCGAGGCCGTGCTCGCGTAGTACCTGGCGCCGGCGAAGTGGATCCTGCCGTTGATGTCGACCCGGCGGACGTGATCGTGCCTCGCGTCGGTGATCACCTCGCCCTCCTGGACGTCCTCGAGCGCACCGGTGAGCGGTGCGGCCTGCGGGCCGGCCAGGCTGAACCGCTCGATCGGTGTGGCCATCCCGAGGGCCTGATGGGGCCGGAGCGTGTTGTAGGAGGCGACGTAGTGATCGAGCGCCCGCTGCACCTCGGCGACGGAGGCGAAGGTCCTCGTCGAGAGCAGCTCGTCGCGGAGGGTCCGGTGGAACCGCTCGATCTTGCCGGTCGTGGTCGGCGAGCGAACCGCGGTGAGCAAGTGGCGGATCCCGTCCTCGCGGCAGATCCGGTCGAACAGGACCTCATGTCGCGAGCGGGCGGCACGCCCGCTGAACACGCGCCCGTTGTCCGTGAGCACGGCCTGAGGCACCCCGTAGGCCCGAAGCGCCTGGGCGAAGGCCTCGCACACCGGGCGGGCGGTGGCCCGGGGCATCGCGTGAGCGAGGACGCAGAACCGGGAGTGGTCGTCCACGCCGGTCAGGATCTTCACGGCCGAGCCGTGGGCAAGGCGGGTCTCCATGACGTCGAGCGGCCACAGCTCCATCGGGCGGGCCCGCTCCCACCGCACGTAGTCCGAGCGTTTGCGCCTCCTGGTCCTGGGCTCGACGAGCCCTGAGCGGACCAGGATCCGGTAGATGCTCGAGCGAGACGGGACCGGGTCGGCGCCCCTGCGGGCGAGCTCGTGGGCGAGGCGTCTGGGTCCCCAGCGTGGATGTTCTCTTCGGAGCTCGATCACCCGGATCTCCGAGCGCGCGGGGGTGCGGTGCGGGCAGCTCCTCGGGTGCTTGGAGCGGTCGACGAGGCCGGACATCCCACGCTCCCGGTAGCGCCGAAGCCAGTTGTGCAGGCTCTGGCGCGTCACGCCGTAGCGCTCGGCGACCTCGGTCACGGTGCCTCCTCCGTCCAGTACTTCCTTCACCGCGTCGTAGCGCTGCTCCACGACCCCCAGCTCCACCAGCACGATCCCGACCTCCTTCCCGGGCCGCGATGGTCACGAGAGCAGGCCGGGCGCCCGTGTCAAACATCTGGTGGAGCTGTCAAAGATCAGGTGGAACTGTGTAAAGCATCAGCTGGAGCCGATCCCGGAAAGCATCTGCCGAAGTCGCACAGTGTCGGAGGGCCGTGAATGACAGTGAGTCCCCGTTTTCTCCCCTCCGGCCGCTTCGGCCCGCCGGACGCTCGATGCGGGACTGCTTAGGGACTCCCCGATTCCTCGCCCGCGCCCATCCCTCCTCAGTGCCCCGTGGTGATCCGAGGCCCCGTAGAATCAGCCTTTAGACGACTGGCCGGCGGTGTGCGATGCAGCCGCTCGACCGTGGCTGCTACGGAGGAGCCCAGAGAGAGGCCATCGTGAGTGGGCCGGAGAAGAAGGTCCTCGATCTCCGTCCGATCTTCGGGCTGCGGGCAACCATCACCACGCCCGCGGCGGCCCACCGACGCCGCCTACTTCGAGATTGACGACGTGCTCGAGCCGGGAGGCCACACGACCAACCACTACCACCCTGCGCAGGAGGAGACCTTCCAGGTTCTCGACGGCACGCTGGAGGTCTTTCGAGATGGTGACTGGCACAAGGTGCCAGCGGGAGAGTCGTCGACCGTGCCGCGTGGGGCGACCCATGCGTTCCGAAACGCGAGTGGGACCCCGGTGCGGTTCCTGAACACCCATCGGCCGGCCCTTACCTTCCAGGAATTCCTGGAGACGGTGGACCGGTTGATCCGGGCAGGAAAGATCAAGGGGCCTAGGGACCTCCGCTCGGGCATCTACCTCTCGATGGCCTTTGTGGAGCATAGGACGTCGGTCCAGGTGAAGCCGCCGGACGTGTTATTACGAGGGCTCGCCTTCATCGGTCGGCGCTTGGGCTACAGACTGGAATGACGTGGCCAACCGCCGGAAGACAAGTGAACGTCCCACATGCGGCGCGGCGCGGGAACGACCGGCTGGCGGCCTCGGCACGGCCCTCACAAAGCCAGATGAGGCGCTGGGAGCCAAGCTCCAGGTTGGTTCGCGCACCGACCAGCTAGGACTCGCGCCCCTAACGGTTTTCAAGACCGTCGCCTTCGTCCGCTCGGCCACCCTCCCGGCGGTTGATGGTACCCGTGACCAGCCGCTTCCCACGCCAAGATGACGGCTGGACGTGATCCCGAGCCATCCTCGCTCCCAGGTCGGCTCGAGACCGGTGTACAGGACCGACTGGTTGCGCCGATCTACTTCGGCGGGCCGCGCCAGGCTTGACATGAGAGAACCGACAGAGGACGCTCGGCCGGTCTCCATTCGTTTCCGCCAACGAAAGGGTCGCCATGGATGCGAAACGCCGCTTCTCTCGCTTCGTCGTTGTCTGTGCGGGTGTCCTGGCGCTGTGTGGCCTGGTCGCCCCGGCTGCGTCCGCGCGGCCGGCTCCGCAGACTGCGCCGGGTGATCTGCTCGATCCACGGACGTACGCTCCGGACAGCCAGCTCTTCCTCGTCGTCCACGCGGTCGGCGTCCAGAAGTACACCTGCCAGGCGAACGGCACCTGGCTCTTCACTGACCCCGAGGCCACCCTCTACAAGACGACCGGTGTCCCGAAGCCGATCGGAACCCACTTTCTGAACTTCGCCACCGGGCGTCCCGTGTGGCAGTTGAAGGACGGCAGCTCCGTCGAGGCCGCGCGGATGGAAACGGTGTCCGGCGGGACAGGCAACATTCCCTGGCTCCTCCTGCAGGCAATCGTGACGACTACCGGTTCCGACGGCGACCGCCTGACCAACACGACGTGGATTCAGCGGCTGAACACGTCCGGCGGGGTCGCTCCGGCCGGAACATGCACGCCCGGCGAGAGCATCGCTGTCGCCTACAGCGCCGACTACTTCTTCTGGAGACTGGCGGGCGTGGACGAGTCCGACGACTGACGAGGGGCGGCCGGGAGACCGCCCGGTGCGGGGGGGAGGAGATCGTGCTGGACCTACGTTCTTGTGGCTCACCCCGGCGAGTACCGGTCGGACGTCTCGCCTGGGCCCGCCGCGTGGTTCTGCGCAACTGAAGTCACTTCGGCGAGAGTCTCACCATCCCCAGCTCTCGCGCCGTTCGCTTCGCTTCCTCCAAGAGGACCGCTGCCCGCTTGGCGTCCCTCCCCGCGTCTCGCGCGATCAGTGTCCTCGCCATCTCGCAACGCGTACGGGCTTCCTGGGGCGGAGCGCCCTGCGCTGAGCACCGTTCGAGGGCGTCCGCGAGGTGGTCGATCGAACGGTTCAGATCTCCGTTCACCCTGGCCAGCATCCCGAGAAACA
>WNGF01010379.1_pt1 | contig 12907 bp, 14 predicted proteins | sample 5400641 | NCBI WGS metagenome assembly WNGF01 (sample SAMN13153371, study PRJNA577476) | soil metagenome | isolation source: 80 cm soil or saprolite under grassland replicate 2 | place: USA:California | collected 2016-06-15
TCGTAATAAGCAGATGTATCGGGATTGAACATGAAGCCGACGCGCGTGACTGCGGGCGCAACCTTTTTGAGCAGTTCCAGCGACTTTCCAAACATCGCGTACTCGATGAAGGTAAAGCCGGTAACGTTTCCGCCGGGACGCGCCAGGCTCGAAATGAAGCCCTGTCCGACCGGATCATTGACCAGCACGAAGACGATCGGGATCGAGCGGATCACCTGCACAGCCTCTGATAGGGTGACTCTCCCGTTTGCAACAATGATGTCGGGCGGCTGACCCGCGAGTTGCGTCACGTCGCCGTGAATGCGCCTGACATCTCCCGCCGTCCAATACCAGTCGATGCGCAGGTTCTTCCCTTCGGTCCAACCGAGCGTCTGCAGGCCCTGCCGAAAGGCCGCCGCGCGCGCCTGTCCTTCCGGATCATCCTCCGCATTGTTCATCAGCACTGCGATCCGGCGTGCCCGCTCGCCCTGCTGCGCACGCGTTGCGATCGGCCACGCGATCGCGCCGCCGAGAAGAGTGATGAACTCGCGCCGCCTCATTCGCGAACCTCATTGGCCCGGGCGACGAACACATCCGACAGAGAAACGCCGAGCAATCCCGCCGTCTTGAGATTAACCGCCATGTAAAAGCGCGGCGATTGCTCGATCGGCATGTCGGACGGCTTCGCGCCCCCTGCTATCCGGTGGACATAGCTCGCGATGTCGTAGAACAGCCCCATGAGGTCGAAGCCGTAACTGATCAGCGCACCGGCCTCCATATTCTCCCGGAATGCTGCGACCGAAGGAATGCGGCGCTCAAGCAAGGCTTGCGCGATGGCGGCGCGGTCGCGCATGAATATCGGGCTCGCCGGCAAGATCATCGGCTGCCCGCGGGCATCGTCCATTGCGCTAAATGCGCCACCGTAATCCTGCTCGCCTTTGACTTCGATCATGCGCGGCTCCAGGCCCAGCTTGCGAGCCGCCTCGGCTGCTGCATCGCGTTGCTCGCGCGAAACCGTGTCAAATGCGATGCCGACGACAGTCGCGCGCGGGAACGCCTCGCGAGCGATCTCGACCCGTTTGGAGGCGAGCTCGAGCTGGCGGACGAAGATGCCGGTCACATTGCCGCCGGGATGTGAGAGATTCGCCACATAACCCTTCGCAAGAGGATCGAAATCGACGGCCAGAAACGCGATCGGCTTATCATCCGCAACCGAGAGCGCAGCACGCAGCGCCGGCTCGTTCCCGACCGCGAGGAACACATCGGCCTTGCGCGTCGCGAGCTCGCGATAGTTCTTTTCGTAGCCTTCGATATTCGGTGTTTGGATGTAATCGAATGTAAAGTTGCGGCCTTCTTGATAGCCGAGTTCGGCCATCCGCCGGACGAAATTTGCATAAAGTGGGGACTCTCGGGGCTGCATACCGACAAAGCCGACGCGCAGCATCTTAGGCTGCTGCTGCGCGCGCGTCGCGAGCGGCCAACCGACCAGGGCGCCCCCGAGCAACCCAATGAACTCGCGGCGCTTCATTTGATCGAATTGCATCCAGAAGCACCCAACTAGCCAAGACCGGATGTCAGAATATCGAAGTGATCAGAGATAGTCGGTAGCTATTAGCCAGCGGGAATGCCTTCACCGCACCTACGAAATCGTCCAACGATCCTAGTCGAGCCCTTTCAGGAAGCGAGCGTATCGATTCTCCGCCCGTGCTTCATGAAGACAAAGTCATCCTCTGCGTAGCTCCCAAGCGTGGCGGCATTGAGCGGATAAAGATCAGCAGGGCCGTGCACGAACCCAACGGCGGGCACTGCCGCCGCGAAATAAAAGAGGCTCGCCCGTCTGTCCGTGGGTGCAATCAAGCCCGGCGAATAAGCACGATCAGCAACCATGTTCTCTCTCCCTTCGGCTCGAACCGGCATGGTTGAGGTCAGCCGTCTTACAGCCGGACCTTGCCTGGGAGTGGGAGCCAAGTCCTTGGGGCAAACCTTAATTATTCTGAATCTTGCTTAAGCAGCCGAAGACCTAACCGCCTTGCCAATCCAAGGGATTCTTCGCTGGAGCCGTCGCCGGGTTCGGATGGGTTCCTTCGCCCTCTCGGGCTGGGTCTCCCAAAGCATAAAAAAGTGACCGAGATCACAGACGACGCGGCTGCTCGGCGACGGCCGTTTGAACTCCCGCGCGGTCTCAGTTGGCAGCCTCGCCACGATCCTTTGCCGGTTAGCCCAATTGCTGGAGCCCCTGCACGAACGCAATGAGCCGCGCCTGTCCTTCCGCATCGTCATCGCGGTGGGCTCGTTCCGACCGGAACCGGTGAGCCCAGTGTCCGGTCCGGCTCTCAAGAGAGCAGACGCAGCATCATTACTCAGGCCAAATCCGCTTTGCCCTTTTCAGTGGATGTCCGCGTCGGGGCAGCCGCGGTCCCTCCGCCACTTCGACGGTCGCTCAGCCCGATTCAGAACAATTCAGATCTAGCCCAAGGACCTTGAGGCCATTTCTGGAGGATGATCCAGATCTAGCCCAAGGACCTTGAGGCCATTTCTGGAGGATGATCAGTCAGCAACCCAAAGAATAGTAGGACTTCAGCAACCTGCGCAGGCGGGTGCCGACATGGAGGGGCAAAACAAAGGCCTGCTCGACGCTAGGTTGCCAAACTCGATCGGCTCAAGCAACGGGATGTGCTCCAATGAAATTTGGATAAGTACTCAAAAGGCGAGACGACCATTTGGATCATGGGCCTTCATGCCGATCGCGCGGTGGCGCGTTCGCTCGCGGCTTGCTCCGCCGAGTTACACCACCAGCTGGGACGCGACCGGTGGCCGCAGCAGAATTGCTTCGCAGTTGCCGGATCATCCTTCAAGCGAGACTACGCCATCGCCAGGCAGTGCCAGGTCTAAAGAAAATTGGCCGCTACAGCGGCCATCGTGTCAGTTCGCAATTTTATGTTGGCGGAGGAAAAGGACCTGCCCACAATCTCTCTCTGCGTAGTAGAGCGTAATGCAGCGAAGAAACGGGTGGTTGGAGATACACCAACCGGTGGCAGGGTCGCCTTCGATTCTCGATGACGACCGGCAGTCCCCCACTATGCCTGGGATTGTGTGCTTTCGCGAATTCCCCGAATCAGCCCGTTGGAATATAAGCGGACCTTAACTTTGGCGCTGCGGCGTCGTCCACCCTGACGCGGCATCGTCGAACGTGGAGGCCACATCTTCGATGTCGTTTGGTCACAAAACGTGGCGATGAACATCGCCGATCGCGACAGGTTCTATCGTGAAATTCGCCGCGTGCTGAGACCGGATGGGCGCTACGCGTTCTCTGACGTTGTCGATAGCGGGGGTGGCGCACCCCACTTTCCGGTTCCATGGGCGCGCGATTCCTCGATCAGCTTTCTTCTCACCGCTCAAGCCACACGCGCAAAGCTTGAGGCAGCGGGTTTCGACATCATCGCGTTCGAAGATCAGACAGCTCGCGCGCTCGCTCGGGCGGAGGAACGAATGAAGCCGGCCAGCGCACCATTAGCCCTCGGTCTGCACATCGTGCTGGGGCAGGACGCGCCAACAATGTTGAAGAACATGCTCCGCAATTATCAGGAGGGGCGTATCGGTCTTGTTCAGGGCATCGTCAGCCCTCGGAATTGAATCAATTTTGCACGGCTGCGCCCCTTCGGCGCTGTTCGGCCGTTCTATTCACACCCGCCATTTCTCTTTCTGGCACACCGCCTCGATTCGCCGCGGTGCCGAAGTTCGGAACCGACCGGAAGGTCGAGCCGACCTCGTCGCGGCGTCTTCGATTCAGGCGAATTCGTTTGGGCGACTTTGAGGAACTCTCCTGCTCCCCTACACAGGAAGCGCGCCCGCACTGAAAGGGCCGCCAGCCACAATCAACTCTACCAATTAGGTCGAAGCATACAGAAAAAGAAAGCCCCGGAGGGTGATGATGCCCGGGGCCTAAGTCACTTCAGCACGCACTCGGCGTCCAATTTTTTTGTGGGCCGAGTTGGAACAAGGAGGCCGCTTGCGAGATGCAAGCGGCCCAAGTTAGACCCGGAGGTCTGCGATGATTAGTAACGGCCGTAGCCGTAACCGCCGAAGCGGAAGTTCAGGCCGGCTTTCACCACATGCTTAGTTTCATCGATGCCGTAGGTGAAGGTCCGCGCATTGTTCTGAAGGAATGTGAGATCACGATTACCGAAGTCGTAGTAATCGTACTCGATGAACCCCGTGACAAAGTTAGTGAATGCGTACTCACCGCCAACGCCGATTGTCCAGCCGCTGCGGGTATCCTCCAATCTCCCGATGAGCACGCCGTTGCTGAAGTCGTACTTGTCTCGCTCCCAAGCGCCGCCACCCTTCACATAGCCAAGGAAGCGATCCCACGCATAACCAAGGCGGCCGGTCACCGACGACAGTGAATCCACCTTGGTGTGATTGACGAAGCCGGGGAACAGCGGGCTGAAATGACTGCCGTCGGCGTCGGTCCAGGCATAGTCGCCGGCAACGCCAATGACCCATCCGCCCGCGAACTGATAATCGCAGCCGCCCTGGACGCCGCCGAGGAAGCCGTCGGCATCGTGACTTCCATCCGACAGTCCGAAGGACGCGAATGCACGGTCGCGAACGATCCAGTCTTTGCGTGTCCACACGCCGCCGACATGGCCGCCGAAGTAACAGCCGGTCCAACTGAAGTAGACCGGCGGCGGTGGTGCGGGCGGCCTGTAGGGCACTCTCATGTCCGCGGCGGAAGCGTTCTGTGCCAACCCGGCAAAGAGCGCCGTTGAAGCAAGCAGTGCAATAGTGATGTGACGCATAACGTCCCCCCTCGATGGTCCAGTGCCGGACCACATTGCACACCCACCGTGTCTTAAAGAGGCATCGTGGTACTTACGTGCGAATCTCTGCGGAATGTTGCGTCAGGGCAACAGTCCAAGCAAAAAGTTCCATGTCCACAGCCTGACGGATAGGGATGTCCTGCAAGTTGCGTTAATGAAACACCGACACCGCCATTACTAAACCTTGGGCTTGCGAGCTTTATTGCGCCCCCATGTTGCGTCCCGTGGACGTTGTTCGGGCCGCCGCCTCCTGGGCCGAGGAGGATTGGGCTAGGGGGAGGTGGAGATGACTAATGACCGTCCGTGGCGCCTAGCAGACCTGAAGTTCGTTCCGTCGGGAAACGGAAGGGAGAAGGCTACTATAAACGGCGTCAGGATCGTGAGGGAAAACGGGAGATATTGGATTTTGACTCCCAATGGTCCCCTCTGGAGCAACATTGACGAGCGAGGTGTCGATCCCGCCTTGAATTATCTGTTCGGGAAACGAAAGCAGGAGCAGTCGAGTCAATAAGAGCGCCGCTAGCGCCGTTATTTTCGCCGCGGGGTAGCGGGCCTTCCCTGAGTCACAGGGCGTCGTCTACCGCCATCACAATCAGAAGAAGGGCTCTGGCTGCAGGCAATGCCGGGCAGACCCCGGGGGGATCGATCGCCATCAGAGGATCAACCCCATGCAAAGCAAGTTGCTGGAGAGGTTGCCCCGGCGATCAGGGCCGCATGGGGGGTTCAGATTTGACCTCTGATGCCGACCGCTGTCGAAAATACCCTTCATCGCGTTCGCGCAATCCTGAGCAGTCTTCTAGTCCTCGAATACCAGCGTCAAGAGGGGCGACGAACCCTCCTCGTGTTGAATCACGAATCCGGGACGGGTGGGGACGCTGTCCTCAAGCGAGACATTTTGCACGCTGCTTATTGTCCAGGTCATGTTTCCTCTGTTTTTGCCTTCGCTCTTTGGTCGCACCCGATCGAGTTAGTGAGAGTACCCGGACAGTCGGTGCTGCAATTGATTTAGAACGAGTTCGCGATGCTTCTGGAACGCGCGCAGGCTCGCCTCAAATGCGTCGAGCATTGAGTTCACCAATTCCGAGGGCTGGCCCGTCTTGAGTGCGTGCTCGACCCTCAGGCGCTGGCGCTTTATGTGAGACTTCACTTCAGCGATGTGCCAGTCGGCTTGGGCGAGATGCTCAAGTTCTTGAGTGCGACTTATTGGTTGCGCCACAGAAGCAGGACTTAGCCGGGGCTCTGAATCAGATGCAATACCTGGACTATCGGTAGTGTTCAGGACGCTGGTTCTCATTTGTAGTTTCCCCCTTTTTCGCCGCCTCCTCCACATCTGGACAGCACACGCCATTACCGTGGCCGAAAGAGGACGGCAGCATGATCCGAAAACGGCAACCGACGGACCGGAGGGCGACCGGAACCCGCTACTTGAGGAGAACTCGCGGCGGGTCTTCGAGATGCCGGATTGTCATTTCCGATAGAATAGATGGGAAATTGATGACTGCGTCCAAGAGCTGAGACATTGATCGTCTTGCTGAACCACGGCGGCGGCCTTGACTCGTCGCATGATCCGACCGATCTCAAGGGCCGATTCAACTTCCCCTCCTGAACTGCGCAAGCTTACCCGGATCGCCACTGATCCGTCCGCGGAAAAGTTTGGATGCGTAATAGTACCGCTGCAAACGCGCTGACTGAGTTCTTGTTAATCCTACCCTCCAAACGAATGAGGCCCCGGCACGAAGGCGGTGGATGTGGACGCTCGCATTCGGCCATCACGAGGACCGCACGCCGACCCATGGTTACGCGGCGACACGCGAGCCCGCGATGGCGGCATTCGCGAAGAGGTGGCGGCGGGGAATAGCATAATCTGGCGTGCAGCACCGTGGTCTGGTCAGCCCTTATTGCGCTGAGCCTTGCCTACCCGCACACGGGCTCAGCCGTGATAAGCACGCAACCGTTCGACAGAACGCATGGCCTGCCGTCTCCAATTGCCGCTGGATAAAAGTTGGGGGCAACGTCAGCGGCCCTACAAACGTTCGCGCGAACTCAGCAGCGTCGTCGAGCGTGCGCACAGTAACATCGCGTGCAAGACGAAGGGGTGGGTCGAACACGAAATTCGTCATGCACCGAAAACGCGCGAGCCATAATCGCAGTTCCGGCGGCGCCATTTGCCTGAAGTACCGGCGAGGTGCACCAGGCGCAAATCTGGCGGTGATGGGGTGCACGTCGAGGCGACCTGGACGCAAACGCACAGCATTGTGCGACCGCGGTGCCGGTCAACGTGCCGGCAGCAGTGATGGGTTCACCGCGAGCCTTTTTCCGGTGCCCGATATACAAAGCCTGGCTGCGGATTTGGATCGATATATGCATAAGGCCAGCTGTAAACGGCGCCCCTTTTCGACACGAGTGAGTTAATCGGGCGGAAGATTGTCGCCAAGTCCGTCGCGCTCCTGAACCCCTGCGTAGAGTTCTCCAGTGGTTGGCTGGCAGAGCCGCCAGCCGCGCCGGCGGCTCATAGTTTTATTCGAATGATCGGTGAACGTCAGGCCACGTAAGTGACGCGCCTCTGGGCTGCTTCCTCGGCTGGCGTTTTTGGTTGTGCCGGAAGTTGGAGCACAGTTGCCTCCTGACCCTCGAGTAATTCCGTCAGGAGAACATGGGTGCCATCCGGAAATTCTAGCGCGTCGTGATGCACCCGCGGAATGTCTTTGTTGACTTGCCGAAAGATCGCCGTCCTGAAGTTTACCGTTTTCGTCCTCCACGAGCAGAAGCCAAAGGCTGCAGGGGCGCATTTGACCTCCTCGGAAAAAGCAAGTTCTGTTCCAGGAAGAATGCACACCGCCGTTGAACGGTCATCCGGCGCACCAAATCCTCGAGTACCCGTGTTGAAGTTGACTGTCGTAAGCCTGTCACCGACCTTGGCAGGCCGAGATTTGACGTGGTGGAGACTGTAATCACACATCGCAGCAGAACTCCTCTGACGTTGCGAGCCCCCGCTCCTTTAAATTTATCAAAGAATGGGCCAACTTTGTACTCTATGCCTTCGCGAACCGCTCATCCTTTAAATGCGCCGCGAAGGCGTCCGCAGCGGCTCGGTTTCTGCGCGCTAATAGAGCTCGCTTCACGGATGATGGGGTGGACAAACCTCAGGATGGGATTTCAGAAAATGGTGGAGCACGTGCAAGAGCGTCAGAATGTGCGCCTTGTCCCGACGCTGTTGAGCCTGGCGGATGTCATCCACTATCATGTCTCGGATTTTCTCCATGCCGTGCTGTTCCTTCGAAAGGTATTGAGCGAGCGCGGTAGCTGCGATTTCCGGCAAATGCTCATGCTCCGCGATTGCGAGAACCTCCTCCTCGGTGAGGCCGGATAACGCGACACAATCTTCCAAACTGATCATAAAGTCGGATCATAAAGTCGCACCAGCCGCCGGCAAAGGTCATGCTGCGCCAGGGCGCGAGAGTCGTGCATAAGAGCTGGCGAGAATAAAAGGCCCGCCGAGGCTTGGGGGGATAACCTTGGACAGCTGCCGGTCTCTACGTCAGTACAGCGCTACCGGAAGAGCCCGAAAAACGGGAAGTTCTGGCGCTGCTGAGCCCCGGGATCCCGGGTGAGACGAGGCCGCGGCCGGCGCTGGGCGGCGTAAGCATCCATCGCTGACTTGCGCTGGGCAGGCTTGGCGGATTTGGCGCCGGCATCCACCGCCGCGGTGTCGGGCGACGGCGGTTCGGCTACGGTCACTTCGCCATTGACCGCGCCGCGCGGCCAGCGGAAATCGTCGGCCCGTCCGCTCGGCGCCGCAAGCGCCTCCCCTCCGGTGAGCGCGCGGGTCAGGGTTGCGCCAGTGACGGCAGCGGGAGGGGCGCCGCCGCCCCCCATCAGTTCTTCCGCCGCAACGCGCGTTTCCGTAAGCGGCACGACCGGCCCAGCTGCCGGCCGTTGGGCTGCACTGCCCGCTTTGGCACTCGGCGTTTGCGGGGTCGAACCGAGTGGCATTGGCAGCGCGACCGGCACGCCTTTGTTGCCGCCCATGCGCTCGATTTCGCGCTCGACGTAATGAGCAAGCTTACGTGCACCGAACGTCGTAAAATAGATGCCGTCGCTCGTACGTAATCGGCGAGTCTGTCCTAGATAGTCCGGTCCTTGTGGCGAGAACTTCCCCCCTTCATCGACAAAGCCGTCCCAAATATCGACATAAATGATCCCTGCCTTCTCGGCCCGGCTGCGGTAGAGTTCGTTGAGATAGGAAGAATCTTCGGTGGCTTTTGTGCCGCGCTGGGAGGGCAGGCCAACCCAGATGACCGGAACGCCGGCGCTCTTTAATGCCGCGATGGTGGCGTCAATGCGCTTGACGTAAGCAAGCTCCCACTTTTCTGACTGGAATTCCCACGGTCCGTAGTCCGCCTGGCGCGGTTGTGCCGACGTTGGGCGGGGATGCTGTTGCTGCACTGGCTGCCGTTCCAGATCCGGCGGCGCCGGTGGGACTGCCGGGGGAGGCTCTGTCGGCTGCGCGTTCGCTGGCGCAGGAGGCGGAGCCTTCTCACGGATGGTCTGGCGATCGTTGTTTCCGATCATCATGATGACGAATTTGGGTTTCTCGGCAGTGATGATCTCGCGCGCCACCTGCGGCCACTCGCTATCGCGGCGCTGATCGTAACGAATGAGACCGGAATCGGTGCGGTGTTTGCGCACGATGCCGATCTCGGGCTTCTCGGAAAAGGCATCTTCAAGCCCGTAAGCGAGCCAATCGGCATTGGCATCGCCCATCACCGCGACCTTGACGGAGGCATCTTTGCGCGGGGTGGCCGGCGGAGCGTGGGAGTAATCCGGGGGCTGCTCCTTTTCGACCTCCTTGGGTCGTTCCTTCAGGCGGGGAGTAGGAGCCCTTTCACGTTGCCGATAACCCCAGTAGTCCCATTGGGGATCGCGCCCAAACCCGCCGTTATAGGGGTTGTAGGGCTGCCGCGGCTGCTGCCAACCCCATGAATTTCCCCAGAACTGCGCATTAGCAGGAAGCGATAGAGCGAGGGTTAGTAGAGCCGCGGTTGCCGCCTGAGCGATGAGACGCCAGGATGAACCTGTGTCCGATGCCATTGGAGCTCTCCCCGGGGTAGAGCAGCCCGTGCTTCTCCACCGTATATCTCCCCGTTCCGCTCCACAATCCAACTTGCGGCGGCCCGCACCGTTCCGCCGACGGTCGCGCTGTCACTAAGCTCGCGGATCCGCCGGTCACCACGATGGTCGCACCCGACCCCACGGAGTTTTACGCAACCATATTATCGACGCACTCGGCGGAGTGGGGACTCTCGGTGGTCCTCAGGGCTGACGCAGTCTCTTAGTCAACGCCCTCACGTCGCGTATCAACTGCCTCACCCACCTCCGGGAGGCGAGGGCCTCAGCGGTGTACCGGCCATGCCTATAGTTGCCGTTGCGCGGCTCCTTGGCAGCACAGTCGGCGCACGTTGGGAAACTAAGGTTTGGACGGGCGTGAAGCGAGGGCCGAATACCGGTACACGGACTTTGGCCGCTATACGAAGACCTTCGCGCTGGCCAGCACTTGTAGTGGCTCTGGCGGCACCGGCTGTCTCTCAGCGCCGTCCGGCGGCGTAAGCATCAGTCTGCGGGAATCCTTCCACACGTTCCGCGTCGGTCTGGGCTTCGACCTCTACAGCTTGGGAAAGGCGCCTTACTAAGCAGTGCAGCGCCCGCAATGGCGATCGGCGATGATGGCGAACGCCGTCATCGCCGGCTGCCTTCCTCCCCATCGCAGGCGCAGCACGGAGAGAGATTATGCCTCGGCGCCATACATGCTTCCGACTTGAATTACGGGTGACGCAACCCTCTAAATCCCGAAGCTCTCCGTTGGATCCTCGGACTCGCGTTGTATAGTCGCCGCCTTGCTACGGCCGCTGCGTTAGCCTTGAAGATGCGGCCGGGCATGACCCCGTCTGCGAGCACATCGAAGTCATCCTCATTCCACTCGCCCGAGGGCGGCTTACCGATGCGCGTTTCAGGATCAGCACCGACATGAGTGGCCCATCAGTGATCCAACCCGAGCTTGCGCCGCTTGGCAAAACCTTCGCGCACTTCTTTGCTCGCGAAGGACACCTTGCCTTTCCGCTCTAGCGCGTGGATGACCGGCCAGTACTCCGGGCCGATCGCGTGCGCCTCCGCAGCGCCGTCGTGATAGCTGTACGAAACACCGAGCCCGTCATCCCACTGGATGACCGTTGCCATCACGGCTTCTCGAGGCGTGTGCCCCCACTCTGATTTGAGTGCCATCAGTGCGTTTCCTTCGGCGGTAGCTTGTGCACCAGCTCGGGCCGCAGGTCTTCGATCAACTCTCGCATGGGGTCGGAGGTTGCTTCGATGCGCTCAAACTTGAGGACTTCCTTGTGTATCCGCTCGATCTCTTCCGAGGTGATCACCCCTGCCGATCGACAAGGTAAAAATGTGTTGAGCCTATGCTGAGTTCCCATTGATGGTTCCATCGGATTGCGCCGCTGCCATAAACGTGACGCAAGCCTTATGATGGAAACCACAAGGAAGCACACACGAGGGCGAACAGATGAGTCCCGTCAAAACCTCGTTGAAGTTCTTCGTCTACAGCGTCCATGCCGAGCATCTGTCCGCTCCTCGTCCCGGCCATATGAAGGTTGGCAACTTCTGTCTTTCATGCCCGGGCATGATTCGGGCATCGATCACAGAACATTGTTCCAGGGATGCCGCTAGGCGAGCAGTGTCCGCGTTTTTTCCCATCACTGGCTCTGCAGACAGCCGTCGGACTGAGGATCGATGGCACAAAAATAGCTCTTGTTCCTGGAACAGAACCCCAGCTTGTAATCTTTTGTGAAATTCTTGAGGCACGTGTTCATCCAGTCGATGCTGATCCGCGCTTTCTCAAAATCCCGCTCACCGCAGGACCCATCCAGATTCGATACAACTCGCGCGAAGTCTCGTGGAATAATCTGTTTTGTTCGCCTGGATAGAGTTTTCGCCTGTCCATAAAGAGCCTGCGCCGCGGCGAGACAATCGTCCTTGTTGGTTGGAGTCCGATCTGTTGGGATGACCGGTTTCTGGTTCGTGGTTGGCGCGACGGGCCTGTGTTTTCCTGTAGAGGTGACCGGCCTGTGTTTGGCCGCAACCGAAGTCGCAAATACGCACAATGAGCCTGACGCAAGGAAGCAGAGCGTAGCTGCTATGTGAATATTTCGGAGCATCGTTCCATTCTACCCGGCGGGGTCTGCCAAGATTGATCCCTAAGAATTATTAAGCGGCCCCGGTGTAATCCGTCCTGCATTCGAGTTTCCTGGCTTCCTTTCATAAGATTTTTTATTGCGCATGGACGCGGAATACTCTCGTGCCGCGCTCTCGATAACATCGAGAGGTTGATCCCGTTCCCTCGCCAGCAGTCGAATGCCGCATGGCGCCCGATTGCCGCACCGAGGAATCGCCCAGCGACGGGCCCGTCGCGACGAAAGACAGCGCGGCGCGCACTGCAGGCGGTGCTTCCGGCCAGTAAGATGTCGAAACTTACCCGCAGGAGAAATCTCAAACGTGATGTTACCCCCTTCGACGGAGTTCGCACACGAATGCTTCGCGGAATTGATCGTTGCCCGAGATTTCGGACTGGACCTATCCGACGTGCGGGGTCTCGCCGGGGCGGGCTCTTGGTTAGGGCACACCTTTCGAGCCCCTTTTGTGACGCTCCATTGATCCTTGGTTGGTTAGGTCCTTGATGATCGAGCAGATCATCCGCGCGTGGCCAGAGCCTTGGATTGCTGTGCCGTGAACGACAAGCAAATCCTGATCACGGGTGCCACCAATGGCATTGGGTTGGCGGCGGCAGAAGCGCTCGCCGCGCTCGGCGCTAGCCTCGCGATCGTCGGTCGCAGCAAGACCAGGACGCGCATTGCGGCGGCTCGCATCAGGGCGGCGGCGAGGGGGGAAGCGACGGTGGCGACATTCATGCCGCGGCTGCTGCCAGCCCCATGAATTTCCCCAGAACTGCGCATTGGCAGGAAGCGATAGAGCGAAGGTTAGCAGAGCCGCGGTTGCCGCCTGAACGATGAGAAGCCAGGATGAACCGGTGTCCGATGCCATTGGAG
>WNGF01012337.1_pt1 | contig 12902 bp, 16 predicted proteins | sample 5400641 | NCBI WGS metagenome assembly WNGF01 (sample SAMN13153371, study PRJNA577476) | soil metagenome | isolation source: 80 cm soil or saprolite under grassland replicate 2 | place: USA:California | collected 2016-06-15
ATTCCGCCCGCACGAGCAACGTTGGAGGTGCACCGTGACGGTCAGCTTCGGCGTGAATTACGCGGCCGTCATCGCCGGCGCGGTCGCGGCTGTCGTCATCGGCGCGCTCTACTACGGCGCGCTCGGGTTCGGGGAACGCGGGAGCCGCATGCTCGGCACCGCTCAGCCGCGACCGGGACCGCGGCAGCTGGCGACCGGCCTGGTCGTCGGACTGGTGAACGCGTGGGTCATCGCGGTCCTCGCGCTGAATCTCCACGCGGCCTCGATCGGCGACGCGATCCTCCTGGGAATACTCGTGTGGCTTGGGTTCGGAGCGACGTTCAAGGCGGCGCAGGTGGCCTTCGAGGGACGACCGTGGGGCCTCTGGGGCATCCAGGCCGTTCACGACGTCGTCGTCCAGGTCGTGATCGCGGCCATCGTGACCCTCTGGCGTTAGCCGCTGGCGCCGTGCGGTAGCGCTTGCTCCAGTCGTTGATGTCTCTGAGCCAGATGTTGGCCGTCAGCAGCTTGCTCTTGTCGGTCCCGGCGCGGGCGAGTAGTGCGTCGATGTTGTCGAGGACCTGCGTGGTCTGGCCCTTCACATCCTGGGACTTGTCCGAGGCGGTGATCCCGACCAGATAGACGGTGTCTCCGTGGATCACGACCTGGCTCCAGTGCGGACCTGGGTTGATGCGCTCGATCGTCACCCCGTCCGCTCCCATCGCGCCACGGAGAGGCGCTCCATCATCCGTGATCGAGGCTAACGACGCGTCGAACGCTCGGTCGAGCGCGCGCTGCGAGTCGGATGGGCCGGACTCCAGCCGACTCGGGCGAAGACGCCGCTACGATCGTCGGCTGTCGTCGAGCGGTCGCGACGCTAGCGGATCCCCTTCAGGAGCTCCGCCAGGGTGATGTCAAGGCGCTTCGCGAAGTGGGCGAGCGCGGCGAGCGACGGCGCGACCCGGCCGGTCTCCATCTTCCAGACGTACTGGCGCTGGAAGTACACGACGCCGCGCCGGCTCTGCCCGAGCTCGGCCATCGTGAGCCCCTCGCGCTCGCGGAGGCCTCGGATCCGCTTCCCGACCGTGCGCAGCAGCCGCGCCTCGCCGGGAACGTCCGGATTGACGCGCGCGGGCATCAGCGCCGGCCGGTGACGAAGTCGAGCATCGCGGCGATCACGTCAGGGCCGTACGGCGCGTGGAACATGCCGATCGAATGCTCCTTGCCGCCGAACAGGATCAGGCTCTTCGGCATCGACGCGAGGCTGAACGTCTTGAGCGTGTGGGCCGTCGCGCCCATCGAGTCGTCGCTCGCGCAGATGAACAGCTTGCGCCCGGTGATCTTGCGCGAGAGCGCGTCGTCCACCGGCTCGACCGGCGCCGAGACACTCACGACGGACTCGACATCGCCCTCGAATGTCGAGCCAAGTACCGCGTGGCCGCCCATCGACGCGCCGACGAGCGCGATCTCCGCGGCACCCGACTCGCGGCACCACGCCTTGGCGGCGGCGAGGTCCGTCACCGTGGAGCGAGGCGAGGTCTTCCCGGTCGAGCCGTCGTAGCCGCGGAAATTGAGCGCCAGCGCCGGCACGCCGCGATCGACGAAACGAGGCGCGATGTCGCGCCAGCCGGTCGCATCCCAGCTCTGACCATGGCAGAGGATCGCGACCCGCCGAGCCGGCAGCGCGCCGTAGAGATCCGCCTGGAGCGTCTCACCTTCGCTGCGGAGCTCGACCGTCGACGCGTTCACGGCACCGGGTCGAGGAGCGGGCGGCCGTCGAGGAACGCGAGGACGTTCTCCGCGGCGCGCAGCGCCATCCGCGTGCGTGTCTCCTCCGAGGCCGACGCGATGTGGGGCAGGAGCACGGCGTTCTCGCGCTCGAGCAGGAGCGGATCGACGTCGGGCTCGCGCTCGAACACGTCGAGCCCGGCGCCGGCGATGACGCCGTCGCGCAGGGCTTCCGCGAGCGCGTGCTCGTCGACGACCGGCCCGCGCGAGCTGTTGATGAGGATCGCGGTCCGCTTCATCTTGCGCAGCGCCCGCGCGTCGATGAGGTGGCGCGTCTCGGGCAGCAGGGGCACGTGGAGCGACACGACGTCCGATCCCGCGAGGAGCTCGTCGAAGGTGACGAACGTCGCGTCGAGCTCGCGCTCGGCATCGTCGTTTCGCCGGGCGTCGTTGTACAGGATGCGCATCGAGAAGCCGCGTGCGCGGCGCGCGACCGCGCGCCCGATCCGGCCCATCCCGACGATCCCGAGCGTGGCGTGGTGCACGTCGCGACCGGTGAAGAGGAACGGGGTCCACCCGCGGTACTTCCCCGCGCGGAGGTAGCGCTCGGCCTCACCGAGCCGGCGCGCGGTCGCGAGCAGCAGGGCGAAGACGCCGTCGGCCGTGGTCTCATCGAGGATCCCCGGTGCGTAGGTCACCGGGATCCCGCGCTCGCGCGCCGCCGCGACGTCGATGTTGTCATAGCCGGTGCCCATCGTGGCGATGAACCGAAGCGTCTTTGCGCCCCGGATCGCGTCGCCGTTCACCGGGTTCGCGGGGAGCGTGTACACGATGTCGGCGTCGCGGATCATTCCGCCGACGTCATCGGCGGTCGGGATCGGAGGCTCGCCCGGTCCGATGACGACCTCGCCGCGCGGCCGCAACAGCGCGAGCGCTTCCTCGCTGATGGGACGCGTGACCACGATCCGCGGGCGGTCGGGCACGTCGCAGACAATAGCCCGCGTGCCGAAACGGGTCGCCGTGGATGACGTCGCCGAGCACAACCGCAAGATGTGGGATCGCCTCTCGGCCGCAGGCATCCCCTACACCCGGCCGCAGGGAACCCCACCGCGCACGCGCGCGGGGAAGCGCCGCTTCCTCGATCCCGACGATCGCCTGGCCGGGCTGCCCATCGCGGGCCAGCGCGTCCTCGCGCTGGCCGGGGGTGGCGGCTGGGGCCCGGTGCTCTTCGCCGAGCTCGGCGCCGACACGACGCTGCTCGACATCAGCAGTCGACAGCTGCGAACGGTCCGCGAGCTCGCCCGGAGTCGCGGCGCGAAGCTTCACTTCGCCCAGGGCGACATGCGCGACCTGTCGGCCTTCGACGACGGCAGCTTCCACATCGTCTGGCACAGCCACTCGATCGTCTTCGTTCCCGACGCCGGACGCGTCATCGCGGAGGTGGGCCGGGTGCTCGCGCCGGGCGGCGTCTATCGCGGCTCGACGATGCACCCGGTGACGATGCGGATGTACGGCGGTTGGACGGGCGCCGGATGGCGCTTCAGCAAGAGCTATTTCGCCGACGGTGCCATCGGCGCGGCGGACTACACGTGGGAATTCGGTGACATCAAGGTCGAAGCGGCCACCCTCGAGTACGGCCACCGCATCTCCGACCTGATCAACAGCTGCGCTGCCGCGGGCCTCGTCGTGGACGGCTTTTGGGAGTGGTCACCGGGCGAGATCTCGACGCGCGTGCCGGTCCGCCCGGCATCGCCGGAGGAGCTCGGTCAGTCCGAGGGCGTGGTGCCCGGCTCGGATGACGACCTCGAGCGCAATGTCCCCGCGTTCATCGAGTGGCGCGCGCGCAAGCTCATTCCTCGCGACGCGCCGACCGTTCCTCCCCCCGGGCCGCCGAGGCGTACTGCGAGAAGATCTCGGACAGCTTCCGCGCCGCGGTCGGCAGGTTCACGGCCCAGCCCACGCCCAGGACGTGGTCGGTGAAGATCACATCGCTCTCCGGATTCCAGTACGCCGCGCGAATGCGCTCGAACGTCGGCGGGCGAAAGTCGTAGGGCACGAAACCGGCCACCTTCCCGTGCCAGGTCCGCTGCTCCGGCGGCTTGCGGAGCTCCTGATAGATGGCGCCGAAGAACGAGAGCCAGACGGCGGTGCGGATGAGCTTCACGAGATCTTTCATACCGGCAGGACCGGAGCAGGTGTCGTGCCGGGCTTCACCAGCGGCGCGCCTTGGGCGCATTGCCGGCACTCCTCGGGCGCGAAGGTCGGGATGGAGACCTGCCAGAGGGCGATCAGCGGGATGGCGCCGAAGGTCGCACGGCCGTCCGAGCGGTCGGCGAGCACGGCCACGCCCACCACCTCGCCGCCGGACCGCTCGATCGCGTCGATGGTCTCCCGGACCGATCCCCCGGTCGACATGATGTCGTCCACCACGAGCACGCGCTCGCCGCGGCGGAGCTCGAAGCCGCGGCGGAGCTCTCGGCCGCCCGTCTCCGCCCGTTCGGCGTAGACCGCGCGCGTGCCCAGCTGCCGCGCGACCTCGTGGGCGACGATGATCCCGCCGGTCGTCGGTCCGGCCACGGTCTCCGGCCGCAGCGCGTGCGCGGCCAGCGCGATGGCGGCGCAGAGCCGCTCGGTCCGGCGCGGCCACTGCAGCACCTGGAACTTCTCGAGGTAGCGCGGCGAGTGTCGGCCGGAGTGGAGCAGGAAGTGTCCGTCGAGATATGCGCCGGTGTCGCGGAAGATCTCCTCGACCGCGTCCGGTCTGAGCGTCATACCGAAAGTATGCTGGCCCGGCCCCTGAGATGGAGATCCACGACGTCACGCTCGTGCTGCGCCCGGACATGCCCGTCTGGCCGAACGAGAAAGGCCCGGAGATCACCCCGCTCCGCCGCCTCGCCAAGGGCGATGGCGCGAACGTCTCGGTCGTGTCGTTCGCCAACCACACCGGGACGCACGTGGATCCGCCGGTGCACTTCATCGACGGGGCGACCACGGTCGACCGGCTGCCGCTGGACGCGCTCGTGGGCCCGTGCGCGGTGGTCGCCTACGAGGGGACCGAGCACATCGGGGCATCGTGGCTCGGCGGCGCCGGGATCGACGACGCCGTCGAGCGCGTGCTGTTCAAGACACGCAACAGCGAGCTCTGGCGTCAGGGCGCGCCATTCGCGAAGGACTTCGTCGCGATCGACGGCTCCGGCGCCGACTGGCTCGTCGCGCGCGGCGTGAAATGCGTCGGCGTCGATTACCTCTCGGTCGAGCCGTTCGGCTCCGGGCCGGCCGGCCATCCGGTCCACAAGACGCTGCTTCGCGCGGGCGTCGTGATCATCGAGGGCCTCGACCTGAGCGCGGTGCGACCGGGCCGTTACGACCTCGTGTGCGGGGCGATCAAGCTCGAGAACGGTGACGGCGCACCGGCCCGCGTGTTCCTCCTCGAGCGGTAGCATCATCGGCTGATGGCCATCGTCCAGCGGCCGCTCGTGACGCGCCGCGACATGCTCCGGATCTTCGGCGAGGACCGCCTCGTCGCCGTCATCCGCACGCCGACCGCCGAGCTCGCCGAGCGGGCGGCGCGCGCTGTGGCCGAGGGCGGCGTGCGACTCATCGAGATCACGCTCACGGTGCCCGACGCGTTCGAGCTCATCACCGCGCTCGCGACCGACGAGGCGTTCGCCGCGAGCGGCGCGGTCGTCGGGGCGGGCACGGTCCTCTCGGGGACCCAGGCGGAGGACGCGCTGCTCGCTGGCGCGCGCTTCCTGGTCAGTCCGGCGCTCGTGCCGGAGATGATCGCCGCCGGCCGGGCACGCGACGCGATGACCATGCCGGGCACCCTGACGCCGACCGAGATGGTCGCCGCGGCGAACGCCGGCGCGGACTTCATCAAGATCTATCCGATCGCGACGGTGGGCGGCCCCGCCTACGTGACGAACGTGCGGCGCGCCCTGCAGCATCTCCCGCTCGTGGTCACCGGCAACGTCGAGCTCGACGAGATCCCCGCGTACCTCGCCGCGGGCGTCGTCGGGTTCGGCATCGGCGGTCCGCTCATCCCCGCCGACCTCCTCGAGGGCGGCGACCGCCGAGCGGTCGTCGACAACGCTCGGCGGTTCCTCGCGGCGACGCGCGCGCGGTAGGAGATGCCGCGCGACCTGCCGCTCGGCAACGGCGACCTCCTCGTCACGTTCGACGCGCACTACCAGCTCCGGGACATCTACTACCCGAACGTCGGCCTCGAGAACCACACGACGGGCGGCCCCTGCCGGTTCGGCGTCTGGGTCGATGGCCGCTTCGCCTGGACCGGCGATGACGGCTGGGAGCGCGACCTCCTCTATGCCCCCGAGACCCTCGTCAGCCAGGTCACGCTCGGCCACGCGGGACTGCTCCTCCGGCTGAGCTGCCGCGACGCCGTCGACTTCGACCGGAACCTCTACATCAAGGAGGTCACCGTCGAGGACATCACCGGGAAGGAGCGCGACGTCCGGCTCTTCCAACACTTCGATGCGCACCTCTGGGGCAACGACGTCGGCGACTCGGCCTTCTACGACCCGCGCACGCACGCGATCGTCCACTACAAGGGCCGGCGCTACTTCCTGCTCACGGGCGTGAACGCCGCGGGCGAGGCGGGGCTGACCTCGTTCGCCATCGGGGTGAAGGAGTCGGACGGTCGCGAGGGGACCTGGCGCGACGCGGAGGACGGCGACCTCTCCCGGAACCTCGTGGCCCAGGGCTCGATCGACAGCGTCGGCATGATCGGACTGCGCGTCGCAGCGCATGGCGCCGCGACCGCCACGTTCGTCCTCGCCGCCGGTCAGACCTACGACGAGGTGCGCGACCTGGACAAGCTCGTGCGGGAACGGGGGGTCGGCTCCTTCCTGTCCCGTACGGCCGACTACTGGCACCTCTGGTCGAACAAGGACGAGTCGGTGATGATGCACGTCCCCGACGCCCTGACCCGGCTGTACAAGCAGTCGACGCTCATCATCCGCACGCACGTCGACGAACGGGGCGCGATCATCGCCGGGAACGATTCCGACGTCCTGCGCTTCAACCGGGACACGTACTCGTATCTATGGCCGCGGGACGGCGCGCTCGCCGCCCTGGCGCTCGACCTGGCCGGCTACGGCGAGGTGACCCGGCGGTTCTTCCACCTCTGCGGAGAGCTCATGACGCGGGACGGGTACCTGATGCACAAGTACAACCCCGACGGATCGGTCGGCTCGTCCTGGCACGCCTGGTCGACGCCGGACGGACGGCTCGAGCTCCCGATCCAGGAGGACGAGACGGGGCTGCCGATCTGGGTCCTCTGGCAGGTGTACGAGCACGAGCGCGACATCGAGGTGATCCGGCCGCTCTACCGGAAGCTCGTCCGCAACGGCGCGGACTTCATGAGCAGCTACCGAGAGCCCCGGACCGGGCTGCCCGCGCCATCGTTCGACCTCTGGGAGGAGCGCCGCGGTATCCACGCGTTCACGACGGCCGCCGTATGGGCCGGCCTGACCGCGGCGCGCGACTTCGCGGCGGCATTCGGTCAGCACGATCTGTCGCGGCGCTACGGCACGGCGGCGAAGGAGATCAAGGAGGCGGCGCTGGCGCACCTGTACGACGGACGGCTCGGCCGGTTCGTGCGCACGGTGCGCGTGCTTCCCGACGGCACCATCGAACGGGACGAGGTGCTCGACATCTCGATCGCCGGCGTGTTCCTCTTCGGGATGCTGCCGGCGGACGACGAGCGCGTCGTCGCGACGATGCGCGCGCTCGAGGACCGGCTCTGGGTGAAGACGGCGATCGGGGGCGTCGCGCGCTACGAGAACGACCACTTCTTCCAGCAATCGAACGATCTCGCGAACGTGCCGGGGAACCCGTGGTTCGTCGCCACGCTCTGGCTCGCCGAGCACGGCATCGCGTGCGCCAAGACGGCCGCCGACCTCGGCCGGCCACTCGAGCTGCTCGAGTGGTGCGCGACGAAGGCGAATCGGTCCGGCGTCCTCGCCGAGCAGGTCCATCCGTTCACCGGCGACCCGCTCTCCGTGGCACCGCTCACCTGGTCGCACGCCGCGTTCGTCACCGCGACGCAGCACTACACGCGGGCGTCGGCACGCCTCCAGAGCGTCCTCCGCGAGCGCATCAGGCTGGCGGGCGAGGTGATCGCGTGATGCGACGGGCGGTCCTCCTCGCCGCGGTGCTGGTCGCCGCCTCGTGCGGCGCGGCCGGGCCCGGGCCCTCGCCATCGTCGGGCGCGTGCGCGGGGGCCACGTTCATCCTCGCCAACCCATCGGGCCTGCTCTGTCTCGACGACACCGGACGGATGCTCGGCAAGGTCGTCGACCTGCCGCCGCAGGCCGCGCCGGCGTTCGCGGCGCTCCACCCGAACGGCCGGCAGCTCGTCTTCTCGCTGACGAAGGTCCCCGACGCGAAGACCGGCTTCGGGACGGACATCGAAGCCGTGAACATCGACGGCACCGATCTGCACGCGATCATCCCGCACGAAGCGGAGAACGTCTTCTACGACAGCCCGAGCTTCGACGCCGGCGGCACGTTCCTGTACTTCCATCGCAACGCGGCGATCCTCAAGAACGGGACCTACGTCGGCAACGAGTCGACCATCGAACGGCTGAACGTGAAGACGGGCGAGCGGACCCGCCTGCTGTCGGACGCGGCGGATCCGACGGTCTCCCGAGACGGCAAGCTCATCGCGTTCGTCCACCTGAAGAACGGGCAGACGGACGGTCTGTGGATCGCCAACGGTGACGGCTCGTCGCCGCGGCAGCTGATCAAGGACACCTTCTTCTACCTCCAGACGCCTCGCTTTTCGCCGGGCGGTGACGACCTCGTCTTCTGCGGCGCGGGGCACAGCGCGCCGAAGTCCGGGTCGCGGGCGACGCCGCACGGCGCGCATCTCGGCATCCCGTCCGAGGTCTTCGCCGTGAAGCCCGACGGCACGGGCCTGCGCTCGCTCGCCCAGACCGGCGACGACACCGTGCCGGCCTGGTCGCGTGATGGGTCGAAGATCAGCTACATCTCGACCGGCGCGTTCTTCCTCTTGAACTGGCAGGACGGGTCGGTGAAGACCATCGCCTCGGGCCAGGACTTCTTCTTCGGCGACCTCGCCTGGCTGAAGTGACCCCGTGGCGATGGGCCGTGCCCATCGTCATCGCGGTCACGCTGTCGTGCTCGGAGACCGCACCAGCGCCTCCCGCGTCATCGGCGATGGCAAGCCGAGCGGCGGCGCCGACCTTCACCGATCGCGCATGGCGGCGGCTCGCGGACGCGTCCGAGGGACGGAGTCACGTCGCGAAGGCCGTCGTCGACGGCCGGATCTACGTCATCGGCGGCCTCACCCGCACCGCGGCGAGCGCGGCGGTCGATCGCTTCGATCCGGCGACGAACGCCTGGTCGTCCGTCACGTCCGCGCCCGTTCCGCTCGATCACGCCGCGGCGGCGTCGCTTGGCGGTTCGATCTACGTCTTCGGCGGCGATTTCGGGCGCCCGAGCGCGCGTGTGTTCCGCTACGACGTCGGTGCCGCGGCATGGACGGAGCAACGCCCGATGCCCGAGCCGCGCGCGGCGGGTGGCGCCGCCACGATCGAGGGCTCGATCTTCGTGGTCGGCGGTTACGCGACCCGACCCGAAGAGGCGCTCGCGAGCGCCTATCGATACGACCGGCGCGACGAGCGCGGTCGAGTGTTTCGATCCCGCGACCCGGCGGTGGTCGACGGTGGCGGCACTCCCCGCGCCGGCGGATGATTTCGACGCGACGGCGGTCGGCGACGTGCTCGTGTGCGCCGGCGGCGGCGACTTGCACAGCGCGCGGGTGAGCGTGTTCGACGGGACGCGCTGGTCGCGCGCGCCGGATCTCGTCATCGCTCGCTACGGCGTCGCGGTCGCCGCGATCGGCCGGACCGTGTACGTGCTCCAGGGTGCCGCGACGGCGCCGCCGTATCCGGCCGGTGTCGTCGAGGCGCTCACACTGCCCTGAGGCGCCGGTATGGCGGCAGCGTGCCGCTACACGCTCGGCGGGAGCGAGTAGGCGGCGAGGGCGGGCTCGCCGCGCAGCTTCGCGTAACCGGGCTTGATGCGGTCGTAGATGAGCGCGACGCGCTCGTCGTAGGGCAGGAACGCGCTCTTCATCGCGTTGATCGAGAGCCGCTCGACGTCGGCGAGTGTGAGGCCGAGCGTCACGGAGAGGCGACGGAATTCCTCCGAGAGCGTCACGCCGCTCATGAGCCGGTTGTCGGTGTTCACCGTGACGCGGAACCGCTGGTCGAGGAAGTGGCGGATCGGATGCTCGGCGAGCGTCGGCACCGCGCCGGTGTCGACGTTGCTCGACGGGCAGACCTCGAGCGGGATGCGCTTGTCCCGGATGTAGGCCGAGAGCTGGCCGAGCTTGACGACGCGCCCGTCGGCGATGGCCATGTCCTCGACGAGCCGCACCCCGTGGCCGATGCGATGCGCCCCGCAGTACTGGAGCGCCTGCCAGATCGACGGAGGGCCGAACGCTTCGCCCGCATGGATCGTGATGTTGAAGTTCTCGCGCCGACAGAGCTGGAACGCCTCGAGGTGGGCCTTCGGCGGATGCCCTGCCTCCTCCCCGGCAATGTCGAAGCCGACGACGCCCCGGTCGCGATAGGCGATCGCGAGCTCGGCCATCTCGAGCGAGTCCGTCCGGTCGCGCATCGCGCAAACGATCTGTCGCAGCTCGATGCCTCGCTCGCGCTCCGCACGGGTGAAGCCTTGGGCGACCGCGTCGACGACCTGCTCCAGATTCATCCCGCGCGCGGTCGAGAAGACCGGCGCGTACTTGACCTCCGCGTAGACGACGCCGTCGGCCGCGAGATCTTCGCCGCATTCGAACGCGACGCGCTCGAGCGCGTCCGGCGTCTGCATGACCGCGATCGTGTGGACGAAGCCGCGGAGGTAGAGCGGCAGCGATCCGGATGCCGCGCTGGCGCGGAACCACCGACCGAGCCCCGTCGGATCGGTCGTCGGGAGGCCTGCGTACCCGACATCGCGCGCGAGCTCGACGATCGTCGCCGGTCGCAGGCCGCCGTCGAGGTGGTCATGGAGGAGCACCTTCGGCGCGGCCCGAAGCACCTCGAACGGGAGCATGCCGCGTGACATGATGCGCCCGTGGCCGCCGGCGGCACGACCGAGCGCGGGGTCGACGTCGGCGAGGTCACCCTTCGGGTAAGCGAGGCCGGAGCCGGCCGGCTCGTCGTGCTCGTGCACGGGTTCCCGGACGGCGCGTACACGTGGCGCCGGCAGCTCCCGGCGCTCGCCGCAGCCGGCTTCCACGCGGTCGCGCCGGACTTACGTGGGTACGGCGGTTCGTCGCGGCCACGAGGCGTCGCCGCCTACGCGATGTCGCGGATCGAGGACGACCTCGTTGGGCTCATCCGCTCGTACGGCGTGGATCGCGCCGCGATCGTCGGGCACGACTTCGGCGGCGGGATCGCCTGGTCGTTCGCGATGCATCACCCCGAACGCGTGGCCCGGCTCGCCATCCTCAATGCGCCGCATGCGGTCGCGTTCGCCCGCGGGCTGCGTTCGCCGCGCCAGCTCGCGCGGAGCTGGTACATGTTCGCCTTCCAGCTGCCCGAGCTCCCCGAGCGGCTGCTCCGGCGGAACGACCTGCGCGCCATCCGAGCGGTGTACATGCGCGATCCGGTCTCACGCGACGCGTTCTCGACGGCGGACATCGAGCGGCACATCGCCGCGCTCCGGCCGGCGGGCGCGCTCACCGCGGCCGTGAACTACTACCGCGCGCTCTTCCGCGACGCGCGCGCTCTCACCGCTGCGATCCGTGTGATCCGCCGGCCCGTCCTGGTGCTCTGGGGCGAGCGCGATCGCTACCTCGGCCCGGAGCTCGCGGCGCCTGATCGGCGCTGGGTGCCGGACTGCCGGGTCGTCCGCATCCCCGACGCGAGCCACTGGGTCCATCTCGACGCGCCCGACCTCGTCAACGCCGAGCTGATCCGTTTCCTTACGCCTTAGACTCGCCGGTCGTACCGTTTGACGTACGTTCTGTTGTACAGTTGGCCCGGTGGCTATCTCGATCGTAACCGTCGCGGACCTACGAGCCCGCCTCGCGGAGGTGATCGAGCAGCTTCAGCGAGCCCCAGGGCCCCTGTACGTCACGCAGCGCGGGCAAGCCCGTGCCGTACTGCTACCCGTGGACCAGTACGAGACGCTACTCGAACAGCTCGAGTACCTCGACGATTCGCTCGAGGCGCTCCGCTCGAAGCAGCGTCGCGAGAGTGGACGTGAGCGCACGGAAGCGCTCGACTCGGTGATGAAGCGGCTGCGGAAGCGTGGCCGCGTATCGCGTTGAGATCGCGACGCGCGCGGGACGCGATCTCGAGCGCCTCGCCCCATCGCTCCTCGACCGGATCGATCGGGTGCTACGGGCGCTGGCCGATGATCCACGGCCGCCGACGAGCGAGAAGCTTGTCGGTCTCGATGCGTACCGGATCCGCGTCGGCGATCATCGCATCATCTACGAGATCGATGATCGCGAGCGGTCGATCGTCGTGAGTCGCGTCCGCCACCGCCGCGAGGTCTATCGCCAGCTGCGCTGAATCAGTTCGGCCGTTTGAGGGCGATCAGATGGCCCGGGGTCACTCACCGTCTGCGATCGGTGCGTCGAGGAACGGCGCGATGAGGCCGGACAGCATGGGCGACGACAGCACGTTGTAGTGCGTCGCGTCGGGCATGACAGCCTGAGGCCGTTCACGGTGGCGTGGCCGTTCTTGTCGGGCGCCATCGCTTCGGCCGCGCCGCTCACGGCCGCTTGGGCGCGGGGCTCTCGTCGTTGAAGCGCTGCGAGTTCCCCATGTACGGCCACACCCGTGCCTGCGCGATCGACAGCAGCTGCTTCGTGTGGTTGCGGTCGTGATGGACCCACTCGTGTAGGAGCCAGCGGACCTTCAGCTCACCGACCTTGGGATGAAGACCCGAACGATCGAGGTCGGCGGCCTTCAGTGAGCTCACGAGGTTCACGCTGTCGTGTCGCAGGCCCATGAGCTCCATCCAGAGGCTGTTCCCGAGCCGCGCGCAGTCCTTGCGCTCCTTCTCGACGGCGTCCTGGTCCCACGCCTCGAGCTTCGGGCGATCGGCGCCGAGGATGATGCGGATGCGACCGGCGAAGCCGCGCTTCTCGGCCTCGACGATGTGACCGACGACCTCGTTCGCGCACCACTCGCCAT
>WNGF01007708.1_pt1 | contig 12900 bp, 9 predicted proteins | sample 5400641 | NCBI WGS metagenome assembly WNGF01 (sample SAMN13153371, study PRJNA577476) | soil metagenome | isolation source: 80 cm soil or saprolite under grassland replicate 2 | place: USA:California | collected 2016-06-15
TTCAACGGCGACGTGCTGACAGAGGTCGACCTCGGCGCGGTGCTCCGTCTCCACCGGGAGCGGAAGGCCAAGGCGACGATCGTGCTGACGCCGGTCGACAATCCGCGCGCGTACGGGCTCGTCGAAGCCGACGCCGACGGCAACGTGCTCCGCTTTCTCGAGAAGCCCGGCGAGGACGAAATCACCTGCAACACGATCAATGCAGGCATCTACGTGCTCGAGCCGGACACGTTCGACCGGATCCCGAAAGACACCGCGTGGTCGATCGAGCGCAGCTTTTTCCCGTCCTTGATCGAGCGCGGTGAGACGTTCGTTGCCTACGTGTACGATGGCTACTGGATCGACATCGGCACGCCGGCGAAATACCGCCAGGTGCACCACGACATCATGGACGGCCGCTACCAGGCGCCGCCATTTGCCGGCGCGGCGCGGGGCAGCGCCTGGATATCGCCGGACGCAAAGATCGACGAGGATGTCGAGCTCCAGGGGCCGTGCTTCGTCGATGAAGGCGTCGTGCTGAAGGCGGGTGCGCGCGTGCTTCCCTACTCCGTCGTCGGGCGCCAGACCCATGTCTCGGAAGGCGCGGTGATCGATGGATCGATCGTCTGGCCGAACGGCTGGATAGGGCCCGAGGCGGTGCTGCGATCGGCGATCCTCGGCCGCAACTGCCATATCGGCCGCAACGTGCAGATCGAAACCCCTGTTCAACTCGGCGACAAGACCGCCATCACGGATTACAGCCGCCTATGACGACCAAATCTTCGACCAGCATCAACTCTGCGATCTTCAAAGCGTACGACGTCCGTGGCCTCTACCCCTCCGAGGTGAACGAAGAGGCCGCGCGCCAGATCGGCCGCGGCTTCGTCGCGTACCTGGAGGCCAAGCGCATCGCGGTGTCGCGCGACATGCGGCTGTCGTCGCCTTCTGTCGCCGCCGCGTTCATCGAGGGCGCGCGCGAACAGGGGGCCGACGTCGTCGACTACGGGATGCTCGCGACGGACATGATGTATTTCGCCGTCGCGCGCGACGGCCACGACGGCGGCGCGCAGATCACCGCGTCGCACAATCCCAAGCAGTACAACGGGATCAAGCTCGTCCGTCGCGAGGCCTTCCCGCTGAGCGGCGAGGCCGGCCTCGGCGAGATCCGCGAGATGATCACCGCCGGCACGCTGCCGGCTCCCGCCGCACGCACGGGCACGCTCACGCAGATGGAGGTGCTCGACGAGTACGTGGCGCACGTGCTCTCGTTCATCGATGCATCCATCATCAAGCCGTTCAACGTCGTGCTGGACGCGGGCAACGGAATGGCCGGCATCGTGGCGCCGAAGTTGTTCGAGCGGCTGCCGTGCCGGACGACAAAACTGTACTTCGAATTGGACGGCACGTTTCCGAATCATGAGGCCAACCCGCTCATCGAGGAAAATCGCCGCGACATCGTCGAGCGCGTCGTCAGGGACAAAGCGGACATCGGGATCGCGTGGGACGGTGATGCGGACCGCTGCTTCTTCATCGACGGGGCCGGCGAGTTCATCGCGGGGGATTTCGTCACGGCGCTGCTGGCGGAAGCGTTTCTGTTGAAGCATCCCGGGGCGAAGATTGTCTACGACGTGCGCGCGAGCTATGCCGTCAAGGACACGGTCGCGAAGTATGGCGGCGGCGCGCTGATGAACCGCGTCGGCCATGCGTTCTTCAAGCGCCGCATGCGCGAGGAGGGAGCGATCTTCGGCGGCGAGGTGACCGGGCACTACTATTTCCGCGACAACTTTTACGCGGACAACGGGTTCATCCCCGCGCTGCTGATGCTCGAGCTGATGTCACGCAAGGGGGCGACGCTCCAGGAACTCCTCGCCCCGCTGCGCGAGAAGTACTTCATCTCCGGCGAGATCAACACGAAGATGCCCGATATGCGCGTCGTCCAGGAAAAGATCGACGCGCTGTCGGCGCGCTACAAGGACGCCAAAACGTACACGATGGATGGCGTCTCAGTGGAATACCCGGACTGGCACTTCAACGTGCGCGCGTCGAACACCGAGCCGTTGATCCGCCTGAACCTCGAAGCGACGACGCTCGCGGAGATGGAACGCCGGCGTGATGAGGTGCTCGCGTTCATTCGGGCGTGATCGCGCGGTCTGAAGACCGCGCGCTACGGAGTGTAAAAATCGCGGCATTGCGTAGGCCGGGGTCTTCAGACCCCGGCGATCGGTCTGATATAATTCGAAGGTTCCCGAATGCGGGCTTAGCATAGTGGTAATGTCCTGGCTTCCCAAGCCAGTTAGACGGGTTCGATCCCCGTAGCCCGCTCCACCCTTCGCTCGCATTTCAGGCGAAGGGTGCCCACCGTAGCGCAACGCGCGAAGGTGGGCTGTCTCCCTCCCCGTGTCCAAAATGTCTCCAAAATTTCCAGCGCGTACGGCGCCGGCATCTCGTCCGTCGAGCAATCGGATCGCGTCTTCCGTTGCCGCGGGACTCAGGTGCATGTAGCGCTGCGTCGTCGTCAGGTCCGCGTGGCCGTTGAGCTCCTGGATGGCCGTGCTGGCGCACCGTTCATCGCCAGCTGCGAACAGAACGTGATGCCGCAGGATGTGCACGCCCTGCTCGATGCCCGCGACGCGCTGAGCGCCCCGAACGGCTAGCTGCTTAGGAGACGGCGACTAGGGAAGCGAGAGTTGGTGGATGCCCAGCGGGGATGGTACATTACGAGCGTGACCTTCACGATCGAGCTCGAACGCGAAGAAGACGGTCGCTGGATCGCCGAGCGACTGGTACGAGCGCCTATTGCGGGAGTATCCCTCAGAGGAGGCCAGCCGGTTTCGATGGAATCTCGCGCACCTCAAGCTGGGCGCCGATACTGCTCAACGCCGGTACTTTTGCGAGTACGCCTAACCGGCGGTCTCGCAGATCGGCTGCGCGAGGGTGGCACGAGGCGCGCGCCGGATCTCATTGACGGCGCAGGTCAGAAGTCTTTCAACAAGCGGTCATAATCAGCGTGGCTTCCAATCCAAAACCACGTGACATCGTCGTTCTCAACGAGTGCGAGTGCTCGGTACCCAAGAGTGACGCGCACAGAGTAAATGGGTTCCCTTGCGTGAATCTTCTTGAACTGCAGGCTCGGATGGTTCGGGTTCTCTCGAAAGAGCCGGTAGGCCTTCCGCGCAACCTCGCGCACGGGTTCGGGAAGTTCGCGGTACGCTGCCCAGAATCGCGGAGTGCCGCGCGAATTCACAGGCTGTCGGGATCGACGTCCGTCGTACGTTTGGTGGCTCGGTCGGCGCGCGCTTCGGCGGCGAGCTTGCTCAACATGTCTTGCGACGCTTCGAACGTCCGCGTCCACTGCTCCTCGTCGGCGAGCTCCTCAAGCAGCCAGCGACCCACACGGTCCTGTTCCTCCGGAGGAAGCGTCGCCAGCTTCGCGATCGCCGCGTCGAGCGTTCGGGTCACGACAGCAGTATAGCGGACGGCTCTAAAACGGGCCACGAGTGCCTGCAGGAGCTCGCGAGGGCATGGTGCAACCGCCTTAAGGTGGCCGAACGACAGCGAGGGTTGAGGCAAGCGAAACGCCGCTGATGACACGACCGAGCGTGTCCAGAATGTCTCCAGAACGGGGGGAGATTCCAGGAGACGGCGGAGAATTCCGGTGAAGCGTGGTGCAATCGTAAATCGCTGAGGATCAAACTCTTGTCGCCAGAAGTCGCGCGTCATCACCAATTAGGAAACACGCGTTAATCGAGTTCGATCCCCGTAGCCCGCTTATGGAACTTTCGCGCTCCCGTGATCACGCCGCGGGCGTCCTCTTCGTGACGTTCTGGATCGTCGGTAGCACTCCGGAGCATTGGGCGACACGAACTCCAGACAATTTGCACTCGTACGCGATCCGATACAAAGGTGGAACGGATTGGTTCTTCACGCAGCGGCTTGGATGGTTCGTGGACCACGCCCTGTGGATCTTCTTTGCTCTCTTGGCGCTGCGGCTGTTGAGGACAGGTTCAGCGCCGCGAGCATCGCGATCGCAGCGTCCAGCGTGCGGGTCATAACCGCCGTATACCGGATGTTCGGACGCTGAACGCGGCGAGCGGGAGACCCGACGTCTATCGGCCATCGGCTCGAACGGGTGCCGCCAAGGGCTGGTAGCATGCTCACAGGCCGTTGGAGCTCCTCTTATGCGAAAGCTTTCTGAGGTTTACGTTCGAGCGACAATCGCGCTCACCCGCATCGATCGTATCTGCTACTCGTGCTTCAGTGCGTCAAGAGGGTTGATCCGTGTGGCCCGCCGCCCGGGCGCGAGCATGGAGAGTGCGACCACCGCTGCGAAAGACGCCATGGCCATCACGTATGGGAGCGGGTCGAACACATTGAGCCCGGACATCGCAGGAATTGCGCTCCGCAGGACTCCGGCCACAGCCGACCCGCCAAGAGCGCCGCAGACGAAACCAATGACGATGGGACGGCTCATCGGCGCCAGAATGGCGCGGACAACGTGGTTCGCGCGGGCTCCGAGCGCAATGCGCAGTCCGATCTCGCGAGTGCGCTGCGCCACGGTGTAACCAGCGAGGCCGGCCAGCCCGATGACCGAGAGCAGGATAGCCACGGTACCCAGGATCCCGATCACCGCGATCGCAGCGGAGCCTCTCTCCAGTTCCCGGTCGTACGTATCCGTGATCACCTGCACCGTGGGTTGCAGCCGTGCATCGAGATCGCGGGCTGTCTCCTGGAGACGTCGGACGAAATCGCGCGGCGAGCCTGAGACGCGGACCAGCAGGACGGAGTCCGGCGCGTCGCTTCGCGATTGCGGCAGATAGAATTCGAGCGGTTCCGGATTGCCCACGTAGCCGGTCGAGGCGTTTCGCACGACGGCAATCACCGTCTGGCCGGGAGGTTCCCCCCACGGGAGGGATTTGCCGAGGGCGTCCTGATCCGGCCACAGCATGCGCGCCGCCGCTTCGCTGACGATCGCCACTCCGTCTTCGCCCGGCCGGAAGTTGCGCCCACGCACGAGGCGTATCCCCATCGTGTCCAGAAATTGCCGATCCACGTGATTGCCCGCGTACCGGCGTCCCATCCAGTTCGCGCCGATGTGGAGGTCGTCCCACGGCCCGAGCCGGAGCTGGGATGTCGCTTTGACATCCGGCCATGCGGCAGTCCGCGCACGAAGCAGATCGAGATACGCCTGCGCGGCCGGTTCTCCATAGCCATGGGCCTTCAGGCCCGGCGAAATCCAGACGAGATGGCGGTAGTCGAAGCCGGGGTCACTGGCGCCAAGCCGCTGGCGGCTGTTAACCAGAAGACTGGACACGACCAGCAGCAGACAGCTCACGGTCACCTGTGCGCCGAGGAATATCGTTCTGGCGCGTCCCGCACGCGGCAGCAGACTGGCGAGCCGAAACGCCGGCGGCAGCCCGAATACCAGCGCCGACAGCAGCGCGGCGCCAAACGTGGCGGCGATCGCGCGCCAATCCGGAACCACGCTTGCGGTCGCATTGTGCTGCAGCTGAATCACCTTGAGGACGACGGTGCTGAGGAGCAACGCACACAGACCGCTGAGTACCGCCAGCAGGAGCGACTCGGTAAACAGCTGCCGGACGATGCGCAGGCGCCCCGCACCCATCGCCATGCGGACGCGAATTTCGCGTTCTCGCGTCACGCCGCGCGCAAGAACGAGTGTCCCGAGATTGGCGCAGGCCGCGACGAGCAGCAGCAGCACCAGCGCTGCGGCCGTCAGTACGATCTTGAACTCCTCGCTGTTGCTGTCGAACTCGAGAATCGGCCGTGCCTCGAGATACTCATCCTTCCAGACGCGGTCGGGCCAACGCTCACGCAGGCGGGCGGCGAGGGCGAGCGTCTCCTGTTGCGACGTCTGCGGAGACACGCCGGGCCGGAGACGTCCATATACATCGAGGGCCGCGTTCCAGTCGGTGAGCAGCGTGCTGCCTTCGACCACGTACGGTTGCCGGACCAGGGGCATCCAGATGTCCTCGCTTGTCATTGCCGAACGCGGAATCACGCCAACAACCCGGAGCAACTTGCCGTTCACACGGACGGCCCGACCGATGACCGCAGGATTCGCTCCGAGCCGCCGCTGCCAGAACAAGTCTCCGATGACCGCCGCCGGCTCGGCATCTGGGCGCTCATCGTCCGGAGTCAGCACGCGCCCGAGTGCAGGAGCGATTCCGAATTCTGGAAAATAGTTGGAGGTGGCGAACGCTACGTTAATCGACTCCAGGATGGACTCGGGCGTGCCGCCGCCTGCGGCGTCGCTGAAGACCGCCTGATTGCCGCGGGAGACGCCGATGACGTTTCGGAACGACGTCGCGTTGGCCGCATAGAAGGCGAGCTCGGGATACGTCAGGTTCGTCACATGAGCGCCAGGCGCACGGCGCGTCAGGTGCACGAGCGAATCCGGGTCTGGTACGGAGCCTCCGTGCAGGTCGGCCACTACCAGACGAAAGACACTCAGCGGGACGCCGATGCCCAGAACCAGAACCAGCATCGCCGTCAGGGTGAAGCCGGGGGCATTGCGGAGCACGCGGGCGCCGTATGTCAGATCCTGATGCAGACGATCGAACCAGGTCCAGCCCCACATCTCGCGCGCGTCTTCGCGCAGGCGCAGTTCGTCGCCGAAATTCGTCCGGCGGTCCTCCGACATCAACTCGCGATGGTAAGCCATCTCCTCGGCCATCTCCTGTTCCAGACGCCGGCGGTTCCACAGGTACGAAATACGTCGCAGCAGTTCGATCATCGATGGACCTTCAGCAGGATTGTTCCCTTTTCCATTTTTGCCTTTTACCTTCAGGCTGCGTTGTTCAGCAGCCTGTCAGGCGAGCTTCAAGACGGCCTGGATGGCACGGTTCACATGGTCGTAGCGGGCCCGCTCGGACTCCAGCTGCGCGCGGCCGGCGGCAGTGAGACGGTACGAGCGAACGCGGCGCTTGGTGTCCGACAGCCCCCATTCCGCCCGCACCCAGCCCTTCCTGAGCATCTTCTGCAGCGCAGGGTAAAGCGATCCTTCCTCCACCCGCAGCATCTCGGCGGAGACCTGGCTGATCCGCTGCGCGATCGCATAACCGTGGAGCGGGCCCGATTCGAGTACGCGCAGCACGAGGAGAATCAGTGTTCCGGGAACGAGCTCAGTTCTGGACATACGATCAGGTGACATATGTATAGGCTACCTATGCCTATCGAGTTCGTCAAGGGGTTACGAACGTACTGGTGGATCGGTTCAATGATCGGTGGCGCTTTGTAATTCGCAACTGATTCAGCTGTCTGTTACACTGAATCCCTCAACCATCATGACCGCGCGACCCTCTGAGCGGGCCGCGCCGAGCGTGTCGCGCGATCCGGAATCCTGGGATCTCACCCTGGACGTCCGCCAGGCCGAACGGCGCAAGGCAGCACGGCGCATCCACGTCAATACCGTGCTGGTGCCACGCCTTCGTGCGGTGGGCTTCGCGCTCATCACGATCGTTGCGGCGCTGCACAACCAGTTCATCCTCCACGATCTGTCGTGGACCGCATGGGGCCGGCTGACGGCCGCGGCCGTGGTCTACTCCGCCGCGTCCTGGTACCTGCTTCACCTTTTCTACGTCGATTGTCGGCGGTACTTCGACCTGGGGACTGCCTTCCTCGCGCTCGACATGTGGATGTACGCCCTCGTCATCTACATGACCGGCGCGGAGCGGAGCTGGATCTTCTTCCTGCCGCTCTTTCGCGTCGCGGACCAGACGACGACCGGCTTTCGCCGCGCGGTGCTGTTCGCGCATCTTGCACCCATCTGCTATGCATCGGTCATCGTGCACGTAATCCTGATCGACGGACGCCCGGTGCCGCTCGGTCCGGAGCTCGCGAAGCTGCTCTTCATCTACATCGGCAGCCTCTATATCGCCCTCATTGCGCGGACGGCGGACGCCGGGCGCCGCGAGATCGCCAACACGATCCGGCTTGCGCGCCGGCTAATCGAGGACCTGGGACAAAAGACGGACGAGCTCGAGGCGTCCTCGCGCGAGCTGCAGATGGCCGTCGAGCGACAGGCGCGCCTCGCCGAAGAAAACGAGCAGCTGTACGTGGCGGCGCAGAAGGAGCCAACGCGTCAGCTCCAGATCTTCGAATCCACCTCCGATGGGATTATCTTCATCAGCCGCGACGGGAAAATCGAAGCCGCCAATTCCCGCTCGGGCGAGCTGCTCGGCTTCGATCCGGCCGCTGTGCTGGGCGTCGCGATCGCGCGCATCGCGTCACGGCTCTACACCGTCGGCGACGGCGATCTGTTCCTGCCGACCCTGCAGGCGCTGCTGGCAAACCCGTGGTCGGGCGGCCAGGGGGATCTGCAGCAGCCGTCGACCGGACGCGTCTTCCACTGGGTCGCGCAGCCGGCGCGCGACGGCACGGGAGACAGCTCGGGACTGACGTTCACGATCCAGGACGTCACGCGGACGCGGGATCTCGTGCGCCAGCTGGAGGACAAATCGCGGCTGCTCGAGGACGCGCGCGCGAAGGCGGAGGACGCGAACCGGGCCAAGGGGGAATTCCTCGCCAACGTGTCGCACGAGGTGCGCACGCCGCTGAGTGCGATCATCGGCATGTCGCAGGAGATGCTCGACCAGGGACCGAGCGACGCCTTGCTGCGCCGGATCCGGACGTCAGCCGAATCGCTGATGATCATCATCGGCGACATCCTGGACTTCTCGAAGATCGAATCGCGCAAGCTGACGCTCGATCGCGACCCGTTCGCGCTGCGCGCCGCGCTGGCGGACGCCGTCGAGACGCTTCGCGTCCGCGCGTCCGAAAAGCGGCTGTCGCTGGAGCTGGAGGTGCTCGACGAAGTGCCGGACGCGCTCATCGGCGACGCCATGCGGCTGCGGCAGGTCCTGCTGAACCTCATTGGCAACGCAATCAAGTTCACCGAGCGGGGCGGTGTACGGCTCCGTGTCGGCGTCGCGACGCAGATCCCCGGCGAGGTCTGCCTCCACTTCGCGGTGATCGATACCGGCATCGGCATTCCCCGGGACAAGCAGGAGATGGTGTTCGAGGCGTTTGCGCAAGCGGACGGCTCCGCCGCGCGGCGCTACAGCGGCACGGGGCTGGGTCTGTCCATTTCGGCGCGGCTCGTCGAGCTGATGGGGGGCGACATCTGGGTCGAAAGCGAGACGGGCCGCGGCTCCGCGTTCCGCTTCACCGCGCTCTTCGGCGTCATCGGCGAGACCGTGACCGACGCGCCGATGGTCACGGTGCCGAACACCGGCGACCGAACGGGCCCGTTGACGATCCTGCTGGCCGAAGATGACGAGGTCCACCGCGAGTTGATGGCAACGCTGCTGCTCGGACGCGGGCATCGCGTGGTCACCGCGAAGAACGGGCGGGAGGCGCTCCTCGAGCTCTCGCGGTACCGAATCGACATCGCCGTGATGGATCTCCAGATGCCGGAGCTCGACGGCCTGCAGGCGGCGGCGACCGTACGCGACTGGGAGCGGACCGCAGGCGGTCACCTTCCGATCGTGGGCATGACCGCCTCCGCGCTCGCCGACGATCCCGATCGCTGCCTCGCGGCCGGCATGGACCGCTTCGTCGTGAAGCCGATCGGCCGTGAGCTGCTCTTCCGAATCGTCGAGGAGCTGAGCGAGGACTCGCTGGGCGGCGAGGTCCCGCCGGAGCTTGCGGGGCGCGCGGCGTTCCTGTCCGCGGTCGGCGACGATCGCGACCTCGCGCCCAAGCTGGTCGAGATCTTCGTCGGCCAGAGCCCGAAGCTGATGAACGACATCCGGCACGCGATCGCTCAGGGAGACGCGACGGAGCTGCGGAGGGCGGCGCATGCGCTGAAAGGCACGATCAGCAACTTCCCCGCGGGCCCGGCGCGCGGCGCCGCTGCCCGAATGGAGCTAATCGGCTTCGATGGGGATCTCGTTGCCGCCCGCGACGTCCTTCCCACGCTCGAACAGGAAGTTGAGCGCCTGAAGGCGCTGCTGCCTGCGCTCATCTAGCGACAAGCGACAAGCGACTAGCCACGACGAAAGCGCGGCGATGCGCCGGCGGAGTGCGGCTTCTGCATGTGCCGCGCCGGCATGCGCCGATCGCCTCAGCGCGCAATACGGATCGCGGCGACGACTTTGCGCTGCCCGTCTGCTGCGGTCGCCGAGACTTCGACGACGTAATCAGCAGCAGCGAGCGGCGCGAGCGTGACGTCGGCGGTGAGCCAGTGCTGACCCGTTTGATCGTCGGTGCGCTCGCCTGTCGTCACGGGGATCGTTGTGGGCTGCCCCGTGCGGTCGAGAAGCCGCGCGCCTGCGGGTTTCGCGTCCGGGCCGATCGGAAATTCCAGGTGGGCGCGCTCCATGCGGCTGAACTGGAAACTTGCCGCGGGTAGCAGCCGATTGCCGGTCGCGGGACCGCGGCGATACAGCATCGGCTGCGTCGAGGCGGCGCGGAGGTCCATGCTCAGCGTGTCAGCGAACCGCTCCGCGTCCGGATCGGTTCCCGCGAGCGTTGCGCGGATGTCCAACGACCCACTCTGCACCGGCGACGGCAGCTTCACCGGAATCGCAAACGTGCGCTCCCCTGCGGCGAGCGGAATGCGCGCGGTTGTCGAAGTGCCTCCCGCCTTGATGTCGAGCGACACGGTTCCCCCTTGCGACCACGGGTTGCTGGCGGGCGAGGCAGGCAGCTCCCCCGCGATCCAGATCGTGGAGATCGCGCCGGACGGCCCCGACGCGATCGGGACCGCGTTCATGCTGAACCGCGTGTCCGGCCGCAGCCGCGAGAGCGCGCCCATCGCGGAGTTCACCGCAGCTTCCGCGGCCGGGACCGGCGCAGCGGCCGCGCGTCTGGCCGCCAGCACTTCCTCCTCCGTCGGCGAGGTGTACCCCTTTCTCGCGCGCACGTCGATGCCGGACCGCTTCACACGCACTTTGATCGTGTGGTACTTGCCATCGAGCTTGGCGTTCGAGGAGTAGTAGCCGAGCAGGTAATAGGAGGACGAGTCCGTCGAGATCCGCTTCAATCCCGGATCGAGATCGTTGTTGTTCAGCACCGCCAGGCCGTCGGTGCTCTCCGCCAGCGTGCGCAGCGTATCCAACCGGCGCCGCAGCACGGCCGCGTCGGTGATGACGTCGAGCGGCGGCTCCGGCCCCAATGGCGTATCGAACACCGGTAATCCACGCGGATCGATCGTGTAGAACGTCGCATTGGCGCGGTTGGCTTCGCCGATAACCGTATAGCGCAGATACCGGTCATCGTCGATCAGCGAAAGCGACAGACGGTCGCGATTGCACTCTTCCTGGCTGATGTTGGCGGACGAGTACTTGGTGCGTGAATTGTGCAGCGTCAGCCGGCCGTCGGGGCCGACGCCAATGGGATCGGGCCCGGGAATGGGCTCGGTCGCGCCGGTTGCCGGATTGACCCGCGGTCTCGTGAGATCGTGATTCTCGCGGAACAGCACCCATCCTTCCGAGACCGTGAGAATCGCCTTGCGTTCCTCTCGAAGGTCGCGCAGATAGAGGACGAGCTCGTTCAAGGCCTCGAGCGTGACGCGTTCGCGCTTCCGCGCGATCATCTCGGCGACGACCCCCACCTGCTCGGGAGCGGGATAGCACATCTCGTACTGCCGTTCCTTGTCGTCCTGCTGAACGGTGTGGCGTTCCCCCCACGGCCATCTGGCGCGCAGCCCGCTGGCAATCACTTCCGTCTTGCGCGCGAGCACGACGTCGGCCGCCGACATCTTCGGCGTCATGATGCCGACGAGATCGTCCGGACCGAGCACGCGATCGAGCAGCCTGATGAGCGGCTCGCGCGCGTGCCACGCCCCCTCGACCGACACGTGCGGCACGTCCAGGAACAGGATGAACACGCGGTTGCGCGGGTTCGCCAGCATCTGCCGCGATTCCTCGATCGTGTTCGGCTCGGCGCGCAGCGACTGCGGTCCCGCGGGGCTGACGACCACGTGCTCGAATTGCTGGATCGCCTGGGGCTTGCCGTCCTCGACAACCTCGAAGTCGTCGGCCGTGAGATCCTGGACCGGCTGGCCATTGCGCGTGGGATACACGTCGACACGCACGTAATTCGCTTCGGTGCGAAACGTCGGCGGCCGTTGTTCCTGCTGCGGCGGCTGCGGAGTTGACTGCGCGGCGGTCAGCGCGGCGGCGCAGACCGCAAGGGTGAACGACGCGAGGATGCGGGTGCGCACGGGTGCGTTCTCCTCGAAGGGTCGGCGTGGCGGCTGGCGGTACGAGTCTACGCCCATTCGGGAGCCGATGTGACGTGTCCGCATCGTCTCCAGACCTGTCCCGCCGTAGCTCCGACAGGAGCGGACCTGTCGCGCCGTAGCTCCGTCAGGAGCGGAGGCGGATGCATTGTCTGACGTCTGGCGTGTCTGAAAATAATTCGCCCGGAATTACACACGGCCCGTCCGTCATGCCAAAAACAGCCGAGTTTCCCAAAGAATTCGCGCGCATTCGCTTGCCGGAGGCGTGGCAGAGCCCTTGCGTTCCCACCTTCATTCAGAACCACGGAGGGCGCCGTGAACACGCGTAATCACGACGAGTGGACTATCGATCGCTGGCGGCTGGAACCTCGGTACGCACTGGAGTTCGATGAGTCGCTGGGCGTCGACAAGGCGCCGCCGCTCTGGAAGGATCTCACGCTCGCATCGGTCGTCGCGCTCGTGCTCTGGGCTGCGGCGGCTGCGGTCTTCGGTTAACAGCTGGGCCGGGCGTCCTGCCCGGCCATCTCACGCCCTCTGACTCTCCTGCCAGCCCTGCTGTTTCAACCGCTCCAAGTATGCCTGCGACCAGTTCAGCGCGAGCCACTCTTCCTGGAACAGTTCCGTGAGCACCACATCCCGGTCCTGAATGACCTGCACTTCGACCGGCATGCCGTTGGGGTAAATGACGCAGCGCACGTCAGACGCGCGGCGTCGAA
>WNGF01007709.1_pt1 | contig 12900 bp, 12 predicted proteins | sample 5400641 | NCBI WGS metagenome assembly WNGF01 (sample SAMN13153371, study PRJNA577476) | soil metagenome | isolation source: 80 cm soil or saprolite under grassland replicate 2 | place: USA:California | collected 2016-06-15
TCCTGAGGATCGCTCGTATTCAGGTCAGGAAATGACCGCTATTCAGCCTACCATGATGGACATGCTGATGACTGACGAACGCTCAGCCGTTTCGTTTCCAGAGCTGTTCACCGTGACGCGACCGCGCGGCGAGCCGATGATCGCCACGCGCGGTCTGTCGCGCACCTTCAAGGCCAATGGCCAGACCGTCGAAGCAGTGCGTGGACTCGACCTCGAGGTCCACGCAGGTGAGCTGGTGGCGTTCCTGGGACCAAATGGCGCGGGCAAGTCGACCTCGCTGCGCATGTTGACCACGCTGCTGCGGCCAACGGCCGGCAGCGCCACTGTGGCTGGCCACGATGTCCTGCGCAACCCCGCCGCCGTGCGCAGTCGCATTGGCTACATCGGCCAGGGCAACGGCGCCGGCCATTTGCATCGAGCCGTCGACGAGCTGGTGACGCAGGGCCGCGCGTATGGCATGAGCGGCAGTGCGGCGCGCGCTCGCGCGACCGAGCTGTTGGGCTCGCTTGGCCTGGAGGGCCTGGGTAATCGACTGGTCAGCTCGCTGTCGGGCGGGCAGCGGCGGCGGCTCGACATTGCCATGGGGCTGATGCACCGACCCGACCTGCTCTTCCTGGATGAGCCATCGACCGGGCTCGACCCGCAGAACCGGGTCAATCTGGCCGAGCACATCCGGCGCCTCCGCTCGGAGCACCAGACGACGGTCTTTTTCTCGACCCACTACATGGATGAGGCCGATCAGCTGGCCGAACGCGTGATCGTCATCGATCACGGCCAGGTGATTGCCGATGACACGCCTCAGGCGCTCAAGGCTGAGCTGGCCGGCGACCTCATTACGCTTGTCCTCGAGCCGCGACTTGCACCGCGCGCCGCTGAGATCGCCTCACGGCTGGTGCAGCCCCGTGACACCGATATCGCGCACGGCACCGTCCGCCTGCGCGTTGCCGACGGCCCGTCAGTGTTGCCCGCCCTGCTGCGGGCACTCGACCAGGCCGGCGTCGCCGTACAAGCCGCCGAAGTCCAGCGCCCAACGCTCGACGACGTCTTCCTGGCCCTGACCGGCCGTAGCCTGCGCGAAGGCGCCGCCGATTGAGCCATTCGCCGCCACATGCCATCCACGCTCCCCGCGCCGGTCGCGCGCAGCGCGAGGACCTCCGAAGCCAACACCGCCGCACGTGCCGATGGCTCCCATCTGGACCTTCCGCTCCGGCATTCGCGCGGGGTGGCGCGCGCAGCGCGAGGACCTCGGAGCGACACAGCCGCACGTGCCGATGGCTCGCATCTGCACCTGCATCTACCGCATTCGCGCCGGTGGCGAGGACCTTTGGAAAGCCAACGTGAAAGGACTTGAACCCTGTGATGCTGAAGCTTGTTACTGACACTGGCACCGTCTTCACCCGCGAGCTCCGGCCGCTGGTGCGCGATCCGTTTTCGATTGTCTTCGGACTAGTGCAGCCGCTGGTCTTCCTGGGTCTGTTCGGGCCGCTGCTGGCGGGTATGACCGGCCAACCGACCGATCAGGCGCTGCAGTGGTTCGTGCCCGGCGTACTGGTCATGCTGTCACTGTTCGGCAGCTCGACCACGGGCGCCAACCTGCTGCTCGAGATGCAAACTGGCTCGCATGAGCGCATGCTGGTCACGCCCTTGAGCCGCTCGTCACTCTTGATCGGCCGTGCGCTGAAGGAGATCGCGCCGACCCTGGCTCAAGCGGCGCTGATCATCGTGGTGACGCTGCCGTTTGGCTTCCGCTTCTCGCCGCTCGGCGCGCTGATCGGTCTGCTCATCCTGAGTGTGTTCAGCATCGGCCTTGGCGCGCTGTCGCACGCGCTGGCGCTGGCGGTGAAGGAGCGCCAGGGCGTGTTCTGGCTCGTACAGCAGACGCTGCTGTTTCCGATGCTCATCCTGGCCGGCATGCTGCTGCCGATCGATGCCGGGCCGGCCTGGCTGCGCGTCGCCGCTCTGGCGAACCCGCTGACGTATGTCGTCGAAGCGCAGCGGATGCTGTTCGCGGGCACTGACCTCGTCAGCGGACCCGTGGTCTCTGGCGCGGCAGCAGCCCTGGTGATGGCCAGTGTTGGCTTGCTGGTGGGCAGCTATGCGATGCGCCGCGCCCAGTAGCGCCCCTTAGACGGCCCCGTACACGCGCAGCGGCTCGAACTGATACACGAGCCGCTGCTCGTCTTTCATCTGACGCAAAAAGCCGTCTTCGTCGAGTACTTTGCCGAACCAGTTCAAGCCACCGCTCGGCTTGTTCTGCATCACGCGAAACAGCTTCACACTCAAGGCGGCGGCGTCGTCGCCCTCGAGCAGCGTGACCGTGGACTCGATCGTGAGCCACTTGAACTGGTTGTCGAAAACCCAGATTGTGGAGCGCGGGTCGCGGCGCAGGTGCGCCGTGCGCACACGGGTTTGGGTGCCGCTGCTCCACAGTTTGCCGTCCACCAGGGCCACACCCACACGCACCGCGTGCGCCGCGCCGTCGGGGCGCAGGGTGATCATCGTCGCGCCGTGGTTCTGCTCCAGAAACGCCCGATGGGCGTCGTCAAAGCTCGTCACACGATTTAGCCTACCGCCAGGTGCCGATCGAGCCATCCGACGAGCGGCTGCGTCAGCCGCAAGTGTTGTTCGGACCAGTCGAGCAGCGCCGCCGATTGCTCCAGGTCTTCTGGGACCTGGATGCCGACCGCCAGGCCCTTGCGTTTGAGCAGCTCCGCGCGGGGATGGTCTTGCGCGTAGGGTGCGGGCGTGCGCTTCAGGCTCTCCATCGAGTCGATTTTGAAGTCGCGGGCAGCGAGGTCGTCCATCATGCGCTGCAGTTGCGGACCGTGCTTGGCGTGGTCCACAGCGGCGCGGTAGCGCGCCAGCACCTGAGGTGACATGTGCCAGCTGCCGACGCCGATGTAATCGGCCTCGAGGCCGAAGCTGACGTACAGGCCGGGCACGGAGTGGCCGTGCTCGTCGTCGCGTTCGCGCTCCGGCGGCGCTGGGCGAACTGACATGCTGGCGGCGACGTAGGTCTTGTATGGCGACTTGTCGCGAGCAAAGCGGGTATCGCGCTGGATGCGGAAGAAGTGCGGCTCGACCTGGCTTAGGCCTGGAAACGCGTCGGCGAGTCGCGTCTGCAGCTCCGCAACGAACAGCTCGAGCGGCCGTTTCCACAGCCGCTCGAACTCGGCTTGATGTGCTTTGAACCAGGTGCGTGACTGCTCCGCCTGGAGCTCCAGAAAGAACTCGATGCCGCCTTCGGGAAAGCCCGTAAATCGCTCGGCCGCGACCGCTGGCTTGGGCATGGTCGGCAGTGTAGCCGCGCTGGACCCGCGGGGCGCTGGGATCTCGGTGGCAGCAAGCAGCCGGGTTGGTGCGTGCCCGTACCAGGAAGCCGAGGCACTTCGGGGCGCTACTCGGCTGCGCGGGCCGTGGTGGGCGTGAGGCCTGCCTGGAGCGTCTCGACGCTGCCGGCGTAGAAGGTGACGTTATGGAAGGCGTTCTTGGCAATCCGATCGGCCACCGCACGGGCCTGCGCCGCGTCGGCGCCGAAGACGACGATGCGCGTGTTGTGATCGTCCATCGGTAGCCGGCCGTCTTCTTTGGCCAGCTCGACCTCGTCGACCTGCAGGTTGACCGCACCCGGAACCGAGCCGGCGCCAAATTCGTCGACCGAGCGGGCGTCGAAGAACACGGCGGTGCGATCGGCGTCCCACACGTAGCGCACGCCCTCGAGCTCGATCTGCATCGTGCCGACCAGCGCACGCCACGTCGGCGCGCCTAGTTGATAGCGCCGCACATTGGTATAGCCCGCGGCCAGCAGGTCTTCGGACAGGCGCTTGCTCTTGCCACAGAACGGTCCGTTGCAATAGAGGACCAGCGCGTCCGATTTGTCGGGCACCTGGCGTTGGATCTCGGCGGTGTCCGAGATGTACTCGGCGATGGGCGTGCCCGGCTTCTGAGCGACATTCCGCGCGCCGGGAATGTGGCTGGTGTCGAACTCCATCGGCGGGCGCGCGTCGTACACCACGGCGCTGCCGTCGGTCAGAATCCGCTGCAGGTCCTGAGTGCTGAGCTCGGCGGTTTTCTGGTTCGCTTCGCCGAGCGTGGTGCTGAAGATCGTCGCCACGGCTTGCTGAGCGCTGGCCAGGCTGGTGTTGCTCGCCAGCACGGTGGCGAGCACGAGCCACGAAAGTGCCGCACGTTTCACTGTCGTCGTCCTCCCCCAAGGGGATCGTGATGCGGCCACGCTACGCCTGGACATCGCACTGGCCATCCGTGGGAAGGCCTAATGTGCGGTACCGAATGGCGAGGGCTACGATATGCGTGATGCGCCTGGGGGCATTGCTGTTGGCCGAGATGCTGCTGGCGGCAGCATGTCGCGGCGGTGGGCGCGGCGCAGCGGCGCAACTGCCGATGCCTCAGGAGCCGGCGCAATGGATCGCGTTGGGCGTTTTCGTGTTCGGTATCTGGTGGGCCGCGATGAAAATTACTCGCGGCTAATGGCCGCGGAACGCTTCCTCTAGCCACTCCGCCACGACCGTTGGCACCACCTTGGCGTCGAGGACCATGCCTGGCGTGGCACCGCTTGCGAGCCACTGCCGCACGGCGGCGAGATCACCGGCGGAGCGCACCGTAGCACTGTGTAGACCGAATGCCCGGCCGACCGCTGCGAAGTCCACGTCGGGAAACCGGACCAGGTCGAGCGGATGCCCATGCGGCCCGAAGTGATGCACCTCGGCGCCATACGCGGCGTCGTTGTAGACCACGATCAGCATGCGTAAGCCGAGCCGCGCGACGGTTTCAAGGTCGGCCAGTCCGATCATCGTGCCGCCATCGCCCAAGGCTGCCACGGTGAGTCGGTCAGGTCGCGCGACGGCGGCACCGATCGCCGAGGCAAGGCCGAGGCCGACGGCCTGGAAGGCCTGGGTGAAGACAAAGCCGCGCTCGTCGGGTACCCGCAGGTACATTGCCGGATAGCCCATGAAGTGGCCCGAGTCGATGGCCACGGTGCGCTCGTCGGGCAGCAGCGCGTCAAGCTCGCGCGACAGGGTGCGCGGATCAATTCGACCGTCAGCGCCCGCGTCGGCGTATGGAGTGCGCTGCCAGCAGCCATCGGCGATGCGGGCAGCGAGCTCTGGCGTGCGCCAGCGTACGCCTTCGTAGCCGCGCCGCTGGACTTCGGCCAGCAGCGCTCCAGCCGATTCGGCGGCGTCGCCGACGATCCCCAGATCGACGCGATGGTGCGCGCCGATCGCGTCCGGATCCTGGTCGACCTGGATCACCGTTGCCCCGGCGCCGAGAAGCCGACTATGACGCGTAGTCCACATGTTGAGCGCGACCCCGACGCCGAGCACGACGTCAGCTTGGCCGATCAGTTCGGCCGCGGTGGGCGAAGCGAAGCCGCCGGAGATGCCGAGCGCCCAGGGATTGCCCGCGAACAACCCATTGGCTACAGCCGACGTAGCCAGCAGCGCACCGAGTACCTCGGCCAGCCGCTCCAGCGGTTCGCGCGCCGACGACACCCGCGCGCCGCGCCCGGCGATGATCAGCGGTCGTTCGGCGCGACTCAGCGCATCTACCGCCGCGCGCACGGCTTGGACCGCCGGACGCGTCGGGCGCACCGTCGACAATGGCGCCGACAGCCCATCGAATGAGCACGCCATGGCCTGAATGTCGAGCGGCAGCATCAGCACCACTGGTCGGCGTTCGACCCGTGCGCGGCGCACCGCTCTGACGGTCTCGGCGACGGCGGACTCCGGTGTGTGGACGCGCTCGGCGACTGCTCCAACGGCGCTCACCAATTGATCCTGGGCGATCCGGAAATTCGAGCGAATCGCGTCGGCCGCCGTGTCAGCCGCGACGAGGACCAATGGCGTGCGGCTCTTGGCCGCCTCGGTCAGCCCGGTCATTGCGTTGGTGAGCCCTGGTCCCTGGTGCACGGTGCATATCCCGAGATCGCCGCTGACCTGAGCGTAGGCGTCTGCCATGGAGATCGCGCCGCCTTCGTGACGCGCCGTCACGAAGTGCGCGCCGCCAGCGACCAGCGCGTTGCTGACCCCGAAGTTGCCACTGCCGATCAGGCCAAAGACGTCCCGCGGCCCGAGGGCGGCGAGCGTTCGCCCAACCGCTTCGGCGACCAGCATGCCGCCCGTCTCAGCGGGCGACGAGTGCGAGCACCCGCGCCGGTGAACCCGATCCGCGCACGATCGGCAATGGCGCGGCGATCAACACCGCCCCCGTTGCGGGCAGCTTGCTGACGTTAGCGAGTTGGGTCAGACCGTACTTGCCCGCGCCGAGGAGGAACGAGTGGCAGGGGAAGGGCGGATCGAAGCTGTGGGCCGCTCCTGCATCGGTGCCGACGGTTTCGACGCCAAAGCCGATGATTGGCGCCTCTTTGGCGAGCCATTGCGCGAGCTCTACCGAGACGCCTGGTGTGTGCGAGCCGGACTCATTCGCGTTGAGAAAGGCTGACTGGTCGCCCGCCCGGCTGTCCCAGCCCGAACGGAACAGTAGCCACCCACCGTCCGGTAGCGGTCCGTGCTTTTGCTGCCATTCGTCGATGTGTTTGACCTGCAGCAGAAAGTCCGGATTGGCGGCGACCTCGGCGCTCTTGTCGATGACGGCCACCGGGCCGATGAGCTGTTTCGGCGGCACTTGCGAGACGTCCACGCCGTCGCGCGCGGTGATCCAGTGGCGGGGTGCGTCAAAGTGGGTGCCGACGTGCTCGCCGGCCGCGATGTTGTTCCAGTACCAGGCCGGACCGCGCTCGTCGAAATTGCTGATCTCCTGGAGCGAGAAGCCCTGCGTGTTGGCGAACGGCGGTGGCAATTGGAGAATCGGCGTGCGCTCCGAGAGCGGCGCGGTCAGGTCGATGACGTCGACGCTGCCGCTGCCCAGCGCGCTGATGAGCTCGTGAAGGACGCTCGTTGAAACGGTCATGATCGGACCCCCGAGCGCCTACTGTACGACGCCGTCCGGCGCTCGCGGCTGCGCAGCCGGATGCCCTGGACGCACAGCTCCAAGCGATGGCCGCGGCTGCCGCGCACAGCGTCGTGCCTAGCGCGGCGACCACCCTCAGGCGGAGGCCTTGCCGAAGCGTTCCTCCAGGAACTGCCGATTCGCCAGCAAGCGGTCGACATCCTGCCGTTGGAGGTCCTGGGCGATTTCGTCGAGCTTGCTGTCGAGCAGATCGAGCTGTGCCTTGAGCTCCGCGCGCGGTGTCTGGCCGGTCGCGGCGAGCGGCCGATCGACTGCTTGCTCGGGCAGCGCCAGATAGGCGTTGATGGTCCGTGGCAGATACTCGCTTGCGGTCTGGCGCACGATGAACAGGTCCTTCGAGAACGGCGGGAACCGATCGGCGAAGCCAAGCAGCACTTCGACTTTGCGCCGGATCTGCTCGACCTTGACCTGCAGATCGATTGGCAGCTCGGTCTTGCGCAGCGGCTTGATCGGCGTGGGCTCCGATGACTTCGCGTGGCGCGGCTGCCGATCGGGTCGATCGTGTCCGCAGCGCTGGTCAAACGCGGGCGCGCGCTCGGTCGATGCGGACGACGTCCACGCGTCGCGCTCGCGTCGGCGATGTCGATGGCGTCCGTCTCCATGCCACAACATCCACGCGCCGAGGCCGATCAGCAGCCACGGCCAATTTGCGCCCAGCGCGCCGAGGACCGACGTCACCGACAACACGATGACCAGCACGACCACGATTGGAACGATCAGCAGCCACATTGGCGTCAGGCTCCCTGGCTCCCGCCGCTCTGGGGCAGCGTGAGCTCGGACACCAGGCCGTTTGCGCGGGCCTGGGCGAGCTCGGCGGAACGCGCACGATCGACGTAGACCTGGGCCCGGGCGACCTCTGTCGTCAGGGTGTCGATCGTCTTGCGCATGCTGTCCAGCGCGGCGAGCTTGAATGAGTCGATAGTATCAATTGTCGCGTATATATTATTAAAGGACGCCTGAAGTTTTTCAATGCTGACCGTCGCACTCGCCGCCTGGTTCGCGATCTCGACCGTCTGCTGACGGAGCATCTGCGACGTCGACTCGATGATGTTGCCGGTCGTCGTGTTCAGCGCCGTGATCTGATCGAGTACCAGCCGCTGGTTCCCCAGCGCCAGCGCCGCGATGACCGCGGTACGCAGCGCCGAGACGGTTGTCGTGGTCGCGCGCTCAACGCCTTTGACCAGCTCGAGGTTGTTCTTGCGAATCAAGTCCAGAGACAGATAGCCCTGCACGACGACCGACAACTGCGTCAGCAGGTCCTGGCGTTTCTGGCGGACGTAGAACAGCGCGTCCTCGCGCAGTGCGCGCGCCTTCTCGGGATCCGCGGCATCGAGCTTGGCGATCTGGTTGGTGAGCGCTTCGTCGAGCGCGCCGGCCATGACCGTGTACTGCTCGAGGCGCGTCTTCATCGTCCACAGATGAGCCTTTTCCTGCTCGAGCGCGGCGTTATCGCGCAAGAGCTCATCCTGGCCACGGTACAGGCCGCCGACGATGGCCTCGATGTGAGTTTGCGCCGACTGATAGCGACGGAAGTACTCGTGCACCTGATTACCGAACGGCACTTTACGGAACAGTCCGCGGCGCTGCTGCAGGTGCCGTGACGGGTCGAGACCTTCGACCTGCTCGCGCAGGGCGAGCAGCGCGCCCGAGACTTGCGAGCCCTGGGCCATTGGACCCTGCTTGAGGGCCGCGGTCGGTCGCTCGAGGAAGCGACTGGAGGCCTCTGCAGAGCGGCGAATCTCGTCGCGGCCCATCCGACTGATCGACGCGACCTTCTGGGTAAATTCCGGCGATTGCGCCTCGAGACTGGTGAGCGACTCGACATAGCTGGCAACGGCGGCGTTGATCTTGGCCGCGGTCGCCTCGTCGATCTTGATCGTGGACGCGGCCTGTTCGAGGCTGACCGATCCGACCGCCTTCGGTGGGTCGAGGACGAGCTCGTCGGTCGTGGGCTCGGTATCCGGCGCAACTGTCATGTAGGCGAGACCTCCACTTCTTCTCGCCATACGACGGAGGTTTTCGCGTTTCGGTTGCAGTGGCGAGCGTTACGCGCCGGACGCGGCTTCGGGTGGTGGCTCAGATACAGCGCCGGGAAGGGCGAGGTCGCGGCCACCTGCAGGCAGAATGCAGTCTTTCCCACGCCGGGAGACGCGTGCACGACATGTAGGCCAGGTGCTAGCGCGCCGCCCAGCTCACGATCCAGGCCTTTGAGGGTTGTGATCGGCCCACGAGGCGTACCCGTCGTATGTGCCAGTTGGAACTCCCGCAGTTTTGAGTGGCGGCCGAGCCCTGAGCGTTCACGGTGTGATATGCCGCTAGCCGGCCGCTGCACGACGTCGCAGTTCTGCTTCGCCACAGCGCTTCAGGACAGCATCAGGTGCCGCGGACTCCCGCAGTTTTGAGCGCAGCTAGCTGGCTTTCGATTCGGCCTGCGGTACGGTTGCTCGAACACGTCTGACGCGGCGTGCGCGCTGGGCAATCTCCGCGACAGCCGCCTTGCCCTCGTCATCGGGCCGGATATCAAGCTCCTGGTCGAGCCAGTCGCCCGCCCAGCCCTGGCGCTTCGGCGTGACGGTGCCGAGTTCGCGGTAGTGCGCGATCACGCCCGTCTGTTTCAGGAGGGTGATGGCATCGCGCCAGTCAGCTTACGGGCGTCAGCCATGTTGCCCCAACTCTCGGCCGGCAGAAGGCGCTGGACGTAGGGAGCAGAGCCGGTGCAAGCACGCGCCATCTGCTCCCTACCGACCCGAGGAGCCTGCCGAGTTCAGCGAGTTCGATCGCGCCGGATTTAGATGGCCTCCGCGGCGCGTTGGAATCCGCTTGACAACTCCGAACGCCATATCCACATCTCCGACGCTCGCGTTCAGTGCCTTCCAGAACGCCGTCACAGGTCGATTCTAGAACGACCGTTCTGAGTCAAGAAAGCTGACGCCGGCACGATCGCGCCGGCGTGAGCGAATCAACGAACCTCTGAGAGGGTTGGGCGTTGAGCCGACAATACGACGTCTTCAGGCTGCCCTGCCCCAGGTAGGAGCTCGCGAGTATGAAACTGGATGGCCGCCCGGGCACGCTCGAGATCGATCTCGGGATGCGCGCGGGGATCGTGTGGCGCGAAGGGAAAATGGCAGTAATCGTGCAGCTGCGTTCTTGTCCGCCTACGCTGGCGAGTGGCGCGGGTTCGCAGCCGAGAACACGGCAACCGATCCGACGATGTCGAGGTCGACGGCTTCGAAGGACTCGCTGAGGATCTCCCGCACCGCGTCTTCCGTGTCGGCGAGATTGTCGAAGATCCCGCGGCGGTTGTTTTCCCGCAGCGCCAGGCGCGATAGCCTGGTGTGGAGTCCTGGGGTGCCCAGTACTGTCGCCCCGAAGAGCACCCCGTGCGGCTCGAGGACGGCGGCGACATGGCGGACGGCGGTCGCCTTGCGCGGCATCGGCCCTGGCAGGCAGTGCAGCACGTGGGTGAGGGCGGCCGAGTCGAAGCGCTGGTCAGTAGGGAGCGGCTTACAGACGTCCGCTTCAATGCTGGCCGGGGCCAGATGGGCCAGGCGCCGCGCGGCGTGGGCCAGCACGTTGGGGTTGGGATCGAGCAAGGTGACCTGCGCACCGGCCGGCAGACGGGCGCGCGCCAGGAAATAGCCCGTGCCTGGCCCGACATCGAGGTGGCGCCGGCCGAGGTGCCGCGTGTAGTGCGCCACCAGGCGGCCGGTCGGGCACCGCCACACGATGTGGCAGTAGAAGCCGAGCACCAGCGGGTCGTAGATCCTGAGGAACCACGGCGTGTAATGCTGCTGGCCCGCATAGGTTGGGTCCTCCGGCGTGATCACGCGCGTCGGCCTGGCCATGTCCGCTCCCGCCTGTTGGAACTTGCCGCAGCACGGACCCCACGCTGCGTGCCCGGGTACGCCACGAATCGTGAGTCCAGCATCGGTCCGAGCCTTACGCCTGGGGCTGGCGACCGGCGTCGCGCAGGAAGGCGAGCACCGCGGCCACGCGGCGATGCAGCTGGGGCTCCTCGGACAGGCCCAGCTTGCCGAAGATGGCGTTGAGGTGCTTCTGGTAGAGCGCGACCGTCGGCGGTACGCCGTCCGCCTGCACCATACTCACCTCTTGGTGCGGGGGCATCCCCCGCCAACGAACGCGGCAAGCGTGGGCCGCAATGGCGATGTCGTTAGAGGTATCCCGACGCCAGGCTCGATACCCCGCCTGGTCGGGTCCAACGCGAACCCCAAGAACAGGACCACGGGGGCGTCGATGATGCAGCGGGCTCGGAGCCGGTCACGGTGGCGCTCCTCCCTGACGAAGTCCTAGCGCTCTGCTGCTGCTGATGCTGCTCAGGATCATGCTCTGTGGCAGATGCCGCTCGTGTTCCAATCCCTAGTCTAGAGCCCGGTGCTGTCGTGCCGCTCCCAGCGCGCGCCTTGCTTTTGGCGGCCTCTCGATTGTGGGCGATGTACACCTCCCGGCTGCGCAGCGACAGATGCCCGCTGAAGCGCTTGAGTTCGATCTCGTTGTAACCGTGGGCGGCACGCGCGCTGATGGCCGTGTGGCGAAGCTGACGCAAATCCCAGCCGGGCGTGTACTTCTTCCAGAGCGTGTCGGCCTGGCGATACGACAGCAGCCGCGCATGGCCGTCAGCAGTCAGATCGGCGCGGCGGGGCGAGCGCGCTTTACGCGCGGTGATGAACAGCGGGCCCACAGTGGCTGGCCGCGTTGCTTCAAGTAATCGTCCAGATAGCGAGAGACGCGGCGTGAGAAGAACATCTCACAACTGTGGTCGCCCTTGCCCTGGATGCGGATGGCGCGCTCACTCCAGTCGATGTCCTCGAGGTCGCCAGCGCCTCGTTGCAGCGCAAGCCACCGTCGTAGATCAGCCAGAACAGGGCATGATCGCGCACGTCGCGGATGCCGCGTAGGGTCGTCTCGACCTGGTCGGGGTCCAGTGCTCGCGGGCCATGCCGCGGTTGTGGTCGTCGCTCCACGCCGTGGAGTGGATCATCGGCGAGCCATCCCTGCGTCTGGCACCAACGCACGAAGCTCTGTAACGCGGCATAGCGACGATTGAAGGTGCTGGCGGCAAGGTGCTCCTGTGCAGCGACGAAGGCAGCGGCCACCGGAGGTGTCAGTGCCGTGACCGACTGTCGGCCGAACTGAGCGACCAGCGACGCGTCATTCATGGGATAGCCAATCACGACTACCCCCAATGCAGAACGGACCCCTGTACAGCCCGTAGCAGCGAAGTGCGCTCGGGAGGTTCCCTGTCAAGTAGGCGTGTTGAATCTTTTTCAGCCCGAAGCTGACCTCTTTCCAGCGGGGCTTGGGTTGGGGGCGTGAGGGCATCAGGCAGGGAGCCCCAGGACTCCGACCGGCCAGTGCGCAAACCGCCTACGCTCGGTTAGGCTGCCGGCGCGCGGGTCGCGGCATGAGAGTGCGGCTTGTCGTCATCGCGGGCAGGTCCCGCCCCCAACCGGGAGAACACCTTCGAATCAGCAGGTCACTGGTCCGGTCTCCGGGCGGCGCGTGCGGACACCGCCGCCTGACCTGGCGGTCTCCGCCCCCACTGTCAGTCGTCGATTGCCTGGTAGACAGCGGTCCAGAAGTCGTGCCACATCGGCAGCCTCTGGTCGCCTGCGTGCGCCCGCTGCATGATGAAGATCGTCGTCATGTGCTCGGCGGGATCGTTGTACCAGGCGGTGCCGTAGAAGCCGGGCCATCCGTAGCTGCCGACCGAGGGGCCGAGGTGCGTTCGGCGCGTGCGGACCGACATTCCGAAACCCCAGCCCATGGTGTCGAAGTATCCCGGCCAGAACCCGGAGACCGCCTTCTGCGCCGGGGTCAGCTGGTCGCTGGTCATCAGGGTCACCGACGGCCGTGAGAGCACCCGCTCGCCGTGGTGGGTGCCGCCCGCGAGCA
>WNGF01007710.1_pt1 | contig 12898 bp, 10 predicted proteins | sample 5400641 | NCBI WGS metagenome assembly WNGF01 (sample SAMN13153371, study PRJNA577476) | soil metagenome | isolation source: 80 cm soil or saprolite under grassland replicate 2 | place: USA:California | collected 2016-06-15
CGTCCGGATCGAAGAGTCCCGCCGCGTGGAGCCCGCCCGTCGCCTCGAAGACCGCCTGAGCCGATCGCAGCGCGGCTGGCAGGGCGAGGATCACGTCCCGCGTGATCGCCGGGCGCCCGGCTGGGATCGGATCGCAGCGAACCGCAACCTCGTCGAGGGACGCCTTGCCGCAGATACCGCACGAGGCCGTCGCCACGAATTGCCGCTCCGGGACGAGCGATGCATCGAACGGTTGCGCCAGGCGGACGGTCACCTCGTCGTCGGGTTGGCTCGTCACGCCGGGGTCCCCGAACTCGACGCCCAGGACGTCGTCGGCGCCGGAGATGAGACCCTCAGTCCGCAGGAACCCGACGGCCAGCTCGGCTTCGCCGCCCGGCGTGCGCATGGTGATGGCCACGTCGATCGGCGACTGGTCCGGTCCGGCCGCCCGGATCGCCATCGGCTCCTCGCCCACCAGCCGGTCGGGGCGGCGTTCCGTGCTGCCGCCGCGCACGGCGATCACCTCGCTCGAGGTGACGTGCCGAGCCGGCGCGGCCGTCTCTGGCAGGGGTGGGTCTGGCCTGGCCACGGTCGCAGTCTATGCTCACCGCACCATGCCCGACTCCCTCGTCACCGTTGCCGAGGCGCAGTTCCTGTCCGCTGCGCGTCGCGCCGTCCTGGCCACCATCGATCAGGCCGGCTTGCCCAGGCTCGTCCCGTGCTGCTTCTCCGTGCTGGAGCACGGCGACGTGACGAGTCCGCTCGTCGTCCACACGCCGATCGACGACAAGCCGAAGCGCTCGGCGGACCCGCACGATCTCGCCCGCGTCCGCGACATCCGGCGTCGACCGGAAGTCACGCTCCTGGTCGATCGCTGGTCGGAAGACTGGGACCGGCTCGGCTGGCTCCGGCTCCGCGGCCGGGCCGACCTGCTCGAGCCCGACGATCCGGCCGTGAGCGAGGAGCGCGTCCGGGCGATCGACGCCCTGCGGACCAAGTACGCGCAATACATCGATCACGCGCTGGAGGAACGGCCCGTCATCCGGATATCCGTCGCCTCGGCCGTCCGCTGGGGTGACCTCGGGGACTGATCGGATCCAGGGGCGGAGGCCGCAGGCAGCCGGTCAGTGGCTGTGGACGGCCGATTCGCGAGTGGTCAGCGAGTCAAGCATGCGCTGCGATGCGGCGGCGATCTCGTCGACGGTGGCCTCGAAGATCTCCGAGTTCGCCCGCGATGGGACGCGGTATCCGCTCACCTTGCGGACGAATTGGAGGGCGGCGGCGCGGACCTCGTCGGAGGTAGCCGGCTCGGGACGGCGAAGGGTCTTGATGCTGCGGCACATGCGGTCACGGTAGCCCGCCCCGGCCCGGTCCGTCCAGTCCGCCTCAGAGAAGCCACGGCCCACCCGCTACGATGTCGGCGATGGGACCTGAGGACGCCTGGCGGACGATCATCGAGCCGTTCCGGATCCACTCGGTCGAGCCGATCCGCATCTCGACCGCCGCAGAGCGACGAGAGGCAATCCGCGCCGCCGGCTACAACCTCTTCAACCTCCACGCCGACGACGTCCTCATCGACCTCCTGACCGATTCGGGGACCGGCGCGATGAGCCGCGACCAGTGGGCCGGAATCCAGCACGGCGACGAGAGCTACGCCGGGTCGCCGTCGTGGTTCGCGTTCCTCGAGAGCGTCCAGGCGCTCTTCCCGTTCAAGCATGTGATCCCGACCCACCAGGGACGGGCGGCCGAGAAGATCCTGTTCTCGACGATCGGCGGGCCGGGCAAGGCGATTCCCAACAACACTCACTTCGATACGACCCGGGCGAACGTCGAGTTCAGCGGGGCGGAGGCTGTGGACCTGGTCATCGCAGAGGGCCGCGAGCCGGCCACCATCCACCCGTTCAAGGGCAACATGGACGTCGTGGCGCTGGACGCCTTCATCCGGGAACATGGCGTCGCCAACGTCCCGGTCGTGTTCGTGACCGTGACGAACAACAGCGGGGGCGGTCAACCGGTCAGCCTGGCCAACCTCCGGGCCGTCCGTGCGGTGTGCGATCGATACGGACTGCCGCTCTTTCTGGATGCCTGCCGGTTCGCGGAGAACGCCTGGTTCATCCACGAGCGCGAAGAGGGGCAGGGCGGCCGATCGATACCGGACGTCGTGCGCGACATGGCCGCCCTCGCCGACGGCATGACGATGAGCGCCAAGAAGGACGGTCTGAGCAACATCGGTGGCTGGCTGGCGATGAACGACGACCGGCTGGCCGAACAATGCCGCAACCTGCTCATCCTCACCGAGGGGTTCCCCACCTACGGTGGCCTGGCCGGCCGCGATCTCGAGGCGATCGCGCAGGGCCTGCGGGAGGTGGTCGACGAGGACTACCTGCACTACCGGATCCGCTCGACCGCCTACCTGGGCGAGGCGCTGGCGGCGGCGGGCGTGGCGGTCGTCCAGCCGATCGGTGGCCACGCGGTCTATATCGATGCGCATTCGCTGCTGCCGCACGTGCCGCCGCTCCAGTACCCGGGCCAGGCGCTGGCCGTCGCGCTGTATGAGGCCGGCGGCATCCGAGGCTGCGAGATCGGGACCGTCATGTTCGGGCGCCACCCGGACGGATCGGAGACGCCGGCGACCATGGACCTCGTCCGGCTGGCAATTCCCCGCCGGACGTACACGCAGAGCCACATCGACTACTGCATCGAGGTCATCGCGTCGGTGGCCGCCCGCGCCACCGAGCTTCGCGGCCTTCGCATCGTGGCCGAGCCACCGGCCCTCCGCCATTTCACCGCCCGATTCGAGAGGTTGCCATCATGAAATGGGTCACTCGCGAAAAGCCCCGCACCGACCGCATCGCGTGTCCCTGGCTCATCCGGGAGTTCATCGATCCGGAGGCCGAGATCCTGTATGTGCCTCGCGACGAGGTCCTGGCCGTGGCCGAGCGCGAAGGTGCGATCTCATTCGACGCGCCGGGCGCGCGCTACACCCACCGCGACGGCCTCTGCTCGTTCGAAGTCCTCGTGGACGAATATCGGATCGCCGATCCGGCGGTCGCGCTGATGGCCTCGATCGTCCATGGCGCCGACGTGGCCGAGGATGTCTCCACGACCCCTCAGTCGGCCGGGCTGCTGGCGATCGCCGATGGCTTTGCCCTGCTGGGCGTCGACGATGGCCGCCAGCTCGAGCTCGAGCTGCCCGTCTACGAGGCCCTCTACGCCTGGTGCAGGCAGGAGGTTTCGGCCGGCCGCGCCTGAACGGACGGGCCGGGGGTCGACCGGGCTCGGTGGAAATGGCCTCCCGGACATAGATCTCTTCGGCGATGCGCGTCGGGGCATCATCCCAAGATCTGCATCGACGTGCGGCAAGCGACCCTCGTTTCATCCCGAATCGATGCGCCAAGGGGCATAGGGCGGCGTGGGCCGGCTGCCATCGACGGCCGTGCAGGCCGTCGCCAGCCGACCATGCGGTTCACGCGTCGCGGGTGTTGCTCGGAGATGGTCTCGATATGCCCCGCGGGCATAGGATCGGGACAAATCGGCGTCCTTCGCGAACAGTGGGATGCTTGATTTCGGGAATATGCCCCGACGCGCATCGCGGACGGGAGATGCCTCGCGGGTGGTCTCGATGACGTCCCCCCGATCCGAAGACCTCCCAATGGCCCCACCGCCACGCATCGCCGACAGGATGTGTCTCTCGGAGGGCCTCCACGCGATCCCCCGAGGACCCGGAACGGCAGCGACCGCCGCGCGCCAAGATGCGACACTGAACATGTGGAACACCCGACGGCCCAGACCCTGGCCCAGACCCCGGCCCAGACCCCGGCCCAGACCCCGGCCCTGGCCCGCACAATCCGCCTGGATGGGCCGCTCGACCTGGGCCTGACGGTGGCTCCGCTCTGGCGAGGCCATGGCGACCCGACCATGAAGATCGATCGGAACGGCGTCTGGCGCGTGACGCGAACCCCGCAGGGTCCGGCGACCCTCCACCTGGTCGCGAAGCGTGACGCGCTCGACGTGAGGGCATGGGGGCCGGGCGCGGCCTGGGCGATGGACGCCGCCCCCGGCCTTGCCGGCCTGGAAGACGAGCCAGGCGGACTGCGAACGAGCCACCCACTCATCCGCGACCTTGCCCGTCGCCGCCCCGGCCTCAGGCTTCCCAAGAGCCGGGCGGTCTTCGAGGCGATCCTGCCGGCCATCGCGGAGCAGAAGGTGACCGGCGCCGAAGCCCATCGGGCATTCCGCGGGCTCGTCCTGGCACACGGGGACCGAGCGCCCGGCCCGGCCGGGAACGCGGGCATGCGCGTACCACCCGCGCCCGAAACCCTGGCTCGGCTCCCCTACTTCGCGTTCCACCCCTTCGGGCTCGAGCGACGCCGAGCGGAAACGATCCGCCGGGTCGCGGCCGAAGCCCGTCGCCTGGAAGAGGCCACGCGGCTGTCGCCGGCCGAAGGCCAGGCCCGCCTGAGGGCCATCCCGGGCATCGGGCCGTGGACCGCGGCAGAGGTGGCCGCCCGGGCGTGGGGCGACCCCGATGCCGTGAGCGTCGGGGACTTCCATATCCCGAATCTGGTTGCCTGGGCGCTCGCCCACGAACCTCGAGGGTCGGACGAGCGGATGCTCGAGCTCCTGGCCCCGTTTGCGGGCCAGCGCGGCCGGGTGATCCGTCTCCTCGAGCTGTCCGGGATCCAGCCTCCCCGCTACGGCCCGCGATACGCCGGGCGGCGCATCGAGGCCTTCTGACGGACGAGGGCCCCAGGTGACCCACGACTTTGCCACCCCGCCCATGCGCGTCGAGCCGGTCACGCTCGAGGGCGATCACGTTCGCCTCGTCCCGCTCGAGCCGGACCACCTGGACGCCCTCTGGGAGGTCGCTCGGGAGGAATCGCTCTGGCGGTGGATTCCGTATCCGATCCGAACCAGGAACGACCTTCGCGAATACATCCAGACCGCCGTGGCCGACCGGGCCGCCGGCACGGCCCTACCCTTCGCCACGACCGAGCGCGCGACCGGTCGCCTGGTCGGCAGCTCGCGCCTCGCCAACATCGTCGCGGCCGACTACAGGGCCGAAATCGGCTGGACCTGGGTGGGCGTCCCGTGGCAACGCAGCGCGGTGAACTCCGAGGCCAAGCTCCTCATGCTCGACCACGCGTTCTCGACGTGGCATTGCCACCGCGTCGAGTTCAAGACCGATTCCCTCAACGAGCAGTCGCGTGCCGGCCTGCTGGGCATCGGCGCCACCTTCGAGGGGACATTTCGCAACCACATGCTGACCCACAGCGGCCGCCTCCGGCATTCTGCGTGGTACAGCATCACCGACGACGAATGGCCGGAGGTGCGACGGCGACTTGTCGCCCGGGTCGCCGCCGGCGGTCGCGAGGCCGCCTCGACCGCGGGCTGAGGGTCCGGTCGGCTGAGGGCTCGGTCGGCTGAGGGTCCTCGGTCGGCTGAGGGCTCGGTCGGACGGGGCTCGGTCGGCTGAGGGCTCGGTCGGCTGGGGTCCTCGGCCGGCTGTGGGTGGCTGGCGCGGCCGCGACGGCGGCGACCCGCTGCAACGTCAAATCACGCCACCGCCAGTAGCATGTGACGGTGACCACACGAGCGCTCGTCCTGGCCGGAGGCGGACTGGTCGGCATCGCCTGGGAGCTCGGCGTTCTGCTCGGGTTGCGCGGAGCCGGGGTTGGCACGCGGGGTTGGGAACGCATCGTGGGAACGTCGGCCGGCTCGGTCGTGGGCGCGGCCGCCGGCACCGAGGGCGGCCTGGACGCGCTCCGCGACGCCAGCTGGGTCGACAGCGCGAGCGAGCTCAACGAGTACACCGCGACCCTTGATCCGGTCGCGATCGCCGAGATCGAGGGCCTGTGGTTCGGTCGACCCGAGGGGCCCGATCTCGCCACTCGGGCGGCGATCGGGCGGCGTGCGATCGCGGCCGGAACCGACCAGGAGGCTCGCTTCGTTCGGACCGTGGCGGCGATCCTGCAGATCGAACGCTGGCCGGCACCGCTCGTGACCACCGCCGTCGACGCAGAGACCGGCGCCTTCCGGACGTTCGACGCCGGTTCGGACGTGCCCCTCATCGCGGCCGTGGCGGCGAGCTGCGCGATCCCGGGCGTGTTCCCGCCGGTCACCGTCGGCGGACGCCGCTACATCGACGGCGGCGTCCGGTCGGGAACCTGTGCCGATCTCGCGGCCGGCTACGACCTCGTCGTGCTCGTCGCGCTCACCCAGCCTGGCGGCCCATGGTCGGCCCGCCAGGCCGCCGAAGTCGCCGCACTGCGAGCCGGCGGGAGCCGGGTCGTCGAGATCCTGCCGGGACCTGAGCGCCTCGTGCCGGGCGATGGCCAGCAGCTGGAGCCAAGCCAGCTGCCCGGCGTCATCGAGACCGGCATCGCCACCGGTGCCGCGGGCGCGACCCTCGTCAGCGACGCCGAGGCCGCGTAGCCGCACCAGGCGCCTCCGCGCGTCAGGGTCGACGAAGCCCGGCCGTTCGCCACCTCCGCCTATGCTGTAGGCATGACAGCCCCGCACCCGCCCGCCTCTGCCGAGGTCCGCGAGGCCCGACGAGCCGCGCTGCGGGCGGCCCTGGGCGAGCGCATCCTCGTCCTGGACGGCGCGATGGGGACGATGATCCAGCGCCACGAGCTCGACGAGGCCGGCTTTCGTGGAGCACGTTTCGCGGATCGCTCGGAGGTCTCCCGCGACGTCCGAGGCGACAACGACCTCCTGAGTCTCACCCGACCCGAGATCGTCCGGTCGATCCACGACGACTACCTCGCGGCCGGCGCCGACATCATCGAGACGAACACGTTCAACGCGAACGCGATCTCGCAGGCCGACTACGGCACCGTCCACCTCGTGCCCGAGATGAACATCGCGGCCGCGACGCTCGCCCGGGCGGCGGCCGACGACGCCGAAGCGGCGAGCCGGCAGGCCGGGGAGCCACGTCCGCGCTGGGTTGCCGGTTCGCTCGGGCCGACCAACCGGACGGCATCGATCTCGCCGGACGTCAATGACCCGGCGGCCCGAAATGTCACGTTCGACGAGCTCGTGGAGGCGTACGGCGAGGCAGCCCGGGGGCTGATCGAGGGCGGGGCGGACATCCTCCTGGTCGAGACGATCTTCGATACGCTCAACGGCAAGGCCGCGATCTTCGCCCTCGACGAGGTCTTCGACGAGCTCGGCGAGCGCTGGCCCGTGATGATCAGCGGCACGATCGTGGACCTGTCCGGCCGGACGCTGACCGGCCAGACCACCGAGGCATTCTGGGCGAGCGTCATGCACGCCCGCCCGATGACCGTCGGGCTCAACTGCTCACTCGGCCCGCGGCAGCTCCGCCAATTCGTCCAGGAGCTCAGCCGGATCGCGCCGTTGCCGATCAGCGTCTACCCGAACGCGGGCCTGCCCAACGAGTTCGGCGGCTATGACGAGACGCCCGAGGCCATGTCCGCGGTGCTCGGCGAGTTCGGCAGGACCGGCCTGCTCAACATCGTCGGCGGCTGCTGCGGCACGACGCCCGATCACATCCGGGCGTTCGCCGAGGCCGTCCGGGGCGTCGCGCCGCGGACGCCGCCGCCCGACGACCATCGCACCCGGCTGTCCGGCCTGGAGCCGCTCGTCCTCGACCGCGACAGCCTGTTCGTGAACATCGGCGAGCGGACGAACGTCACCGGGTCGCGCCAGTTCGCCCGACTCATCCTGGACGGACGGTTCGCCGATGCCGTGGAGGTCGCCCGCGATCAGGTCGCCAACGGGGCCCAGGCCATCGACGTGAACATGGATGAGGGCATGCTCGACTCGGCGGAGGCGATGGGCCGGTTTCTGCGCCTCATCGCGGCGGAGCCGGATATCAGCCGTGTGCCCGTCCTCGTGGATTCCTCGAAATGGTCGGTCATCGAGGCCGGTCTCAAGTGCGTCCAGGGCCGGAGCGTCGTCAACTCGATCAGCCTCAAGGAGGGCGAGGACGAGTTCCTCCGCCAGGCCCGGCTCGTCCGACGGTATGGCGCGTCCGTCGTCGTCATGGCGTTCGACGAGGAGGGACAGGCGGACACGACCGAGCGCAAGGTCGCGATCGCGACGCGGGCGCACGACCTCCTGACCGAGAAGGCCGGCTTCGCTCCGGAGGAGATCATCCTCGACCCGAACATCTTCGCCATCGCGACCGGGATCGAGGCCCACGCCGACTATGCGATCGCCTACATCGAGGCGACGAAGCGGATCAAGGCCGAGCTGCCGGGGTCGCTCGTCAGCGGCGGCGTCTCCAACGTGAGCTTCGCATTCCGTGGCAACGATCGTGTCCGGGAGGCGATCCACTCGGTCTTCCTGTACCACGCCATCGCCGCCGGAATGGACATGGGCATCGTCAATCCCGGCCAGCTCGCCGTCTACGACGACATCGAGCCCGACCTTCGCGAGCGGGTGGAAGACGTGGTCCTCAACCGGCGAGCCGACGCGACCGAGCGACTGCTGGAGGTGGCCCAGCGGCAAGGTGGCAGGGCCCGCGGTCGGGGCAGGACGGAGGATCGAGCCTGGCGCACGGCGCCCGTCAACGAACGCCTCACGCACGCCCTCGTCGAGGGCATCGACGCGTTCATCGTCGAGGACACCGAGGAGGCCCGCCAGGCGGCCGGCAAGCCGATCGAGGTCATCGAGGGTCCGCTCATGGCCGGGATGAACGTCGTGGGCGACCTGTTCGGGTCGGGCAAGATGTTCCTGCCCCAGGTCGTCAAGAGCGCGCGGGTCATGAAGAAGGCCGTCGCCCACCTCATCCCGTACCTGGAAGCCGAGCGCTCGTCGGCCGGCGGCAACGGCCGCCGTTCGGCGGGCAAGGTCCTGATGGCGACCGTCAAGGGCGACGTCCACGACATCGGCAAGAACATCGTCGGCGTCGTGCTCGGTTGCAACGACTACGAGGTCATCGACCTCGGGGTCATGGTCCCCTGGTCGCGGATCGTCGAGATCGCCCGCTCGGAGGACGTCGACATCATCGGGCTGTCGGGGCTCATCACCCCATCCCTCGAGGAGATGGCGATCACGGCCGGCGAGCTGGAGCGTGAGGGATTCCACATCCCGCTCCTGATCGGTGGAGCAACCACGTCGCGAGCCCATACCGCCGTCAAGATCGAGCCGCGATACGGCGGGCCAACGGTCCACGTCGTGGATGCCTCGCGCGCGGTCGGGGTCGCCGGCAAGCTCATGAGCGCCACCACCCACGACGCGTTCGTCGCGACGACCCGCGAGGAGTACGCCGCCATTCGACGCGAGCGCGAGGGACGCCGGGAAGTGGATCACCTGCTGGCCCTGGCCGACGCTCGGGGGAACCGGCAGGTCATCGATCGCGCGCCCGGGACGCCTGGCGCCACGCCGCCTCGACCGTCGTTTCTCGGCGCCCGCACGGTCGACGACGTGCCCCTGACCGAGCTCGTGGACCGGATCGACTGGAGCCCGTTCTTCGCGACCTGGGAGCTCGCCGGGCGCTATCCGGCGATCCTGTCCGATCCGGCCGTCGGGAGCGCCGCGACCGACCTGTTCGAGGACGCGCGGCGCATGCTCGACCGGATCGTGAATGAAGACCTGCTGCGGGCTCGGGCCGCGGTTGGCTTCTGGCCGGCGGCGGCGACTGCCGACGACGATATCGCGATCTACGCTGCAGAGGAGGCAGGCAAGGACGGAGCGCCGATCGCCCTCGTGCCGACCCTCCGCCAGCAGATGGCGAAGAGCGGCGGGCGGTCCAACGTGGCCATGTCCGATTTCGTCGCACCACAGGACAGCGGCGTGGCCGACTACATCGGCGGCTTCGCGGTCACGGCCGGGCTCGGCACGGACGACGTGGTCCGGACCTTCGAGGCCGCCCACGACGACTACGGCGCGATCATGGTCAAGGCGCTCGCCGACCGCCTGGCGGAGGCCTTCGCCGAGTGGCTCCACGAGCGCGTCCGGCGAGAGCTGTGGGGTTATGCGCCCGACGAGCGGCTGACGAACGACGACCTCATCGCCGAGCGCTACCAGGGCATTCGGCCCGCGCCGGGCTACCCGGCATGTCCGGATCACACCCAGAAGCGGACGCTCTTCGAACTCCTGGATACCGAGGAGCGAACCGGCATCACGCTGACCGAGTCATTCGCGATGCTGCCGACGGCGTCGGTCTCGGGCTGGTATCTCTGGCATCCCGAGGCGCGTTATTTCGGCGTCGGCCGGATCGGCCGCGACCAGGTGGAGGACTACGCCCGGCGGACGGGCCTGGATGTCCCGACCGCCGAGCGCTGGCTCGCTCCGAACCTCGCCTACGACCGCTGAGGCCGCCGACGCGGGGTCAGGAGCATGAGGACCACGGCGAGGACTCCGGCGATGCCCACCAGCACCGGGCGGCCATCACCGAGCTGACTCACCTGGCCAACTTCTGTCGAGGTCGACGGAGGACTCACCTCTGGAGCGGCCGTGACTCCGGCCACGATCCGGACCGCACTTTCTAACAGCCACGTGTCATCGGCATGAGCGCGGAAGGGCGCGCGAGCCGGCGGCTACTGGGCGACGATCGTGATGTCCCGGGCGGTCCCGATGAAGCGGCCCAGGCCACCGGGCAGGCCGCTGGCACTCGGTCCGGTGCTCGGCGCGGGCTGGCCGACTCCTGCCGCGTTGGGCTCGAGCTGGACGAGCACCGACGTTCCGGCCGTGACCTCCGTCGAGGTCGCCGCGGCCTGATGGTGGTACGTCGTGGCGGCCCCGGTCGGGATATCCACGGTCTGGCCGGCGTCCGTCCGGATCGTGATGTGATCGACGGCCACGGCGGTGACGGTGCCCCGGATCGCGAGTCCGGTGCCCAGGGCCCGCCCCACGTTGCCGAAGCCATTGCCCTGGCCATTGCCGAAGCCGGGCACGCCCTGGCCGTTGGCCAGGCCACCGCGCTGGCCGTTGCCAGGAAGACCGGCGGCGGCCCCGCCAAGCCCGGTCCGGGCAACCGCCGTGGGTGCGCTCAACCGACCAGCGGCGAAGCTGATGCCGCCGACGGCCACGAGCGCCGCCAGGGCGAGCACGATCGGCAGCGGATCGCGCCGCGACCGGCCGGCAGGGACGACGATTGGGGCCGGCCCGCTCGGAGCGGAAGCCGGCCCGCCGCTGTCCGGTGCGCCGGTCATCGCGGAGGTCGCGGTGATGGTCCGGTTTGCGGCGGCAGGCGGGTTTGCGGCGACCTGGGGCAGGGCGGCTTGCTCTTGCGGTGGCGTCGCCGCGATCGGGGTCGGCTCGGTGTTCGCGTCCATCAGGTGCTCCTTCTCGAGGCGGGTAACGAGGGGGGTGTGGTACGTGCGGTCATTCGTAGCGAAGGGCGGCGATCGGGTCCAGCACGGCGGCCTGCCGAGCTGGCCAGACGCCGAACACGATTCCCACGGCGGCGCTGAACCCGACCGCCAGGGCCAGGGTGGCCGGGCTGACGACCAGCGGCCAGGCCGCGACCGCGTCGATCGTCGCGGACACGAGGATGCCCAATCCGGTGCCGACCAGACCGCCGATGATCGAGAGCGTCAGGGCCTCGACCAGGAACTGGAGGAGGATGTCGCGGTTCCGGGCACCGATCGCCTTGCGGATGCCGATCTCGCGGGTCCGCTCGCGGACCGACACGAGCATGATGTTCATGATCCCGATTCCGCCCACGACGAGCGAGATCGAGGCGATGCCCGCCAGCAGCGCGGTGAGGATCGCGGTGATGTTGCCGACCGTGCTCAGCAGCTGCGCCTGGTTGGTGATGGAGAAGTCGTCCGCCTCGGCAGACGCCAGCTCGTGGCGGGTCCGCAGCTCGGCGGTGATCGCGTTGGTGACGTCGGTCATCTGCTCCGCGGACGCCACGCTGATGTCGATCGTCCGGACGCTGTCGGACCCGGTGAAGTACTTCTGCACCGCGGGCAGCGGCACGAGGATCTGATCGTCCTGGCTGGCGAATCCGAAGCCGCCCTTCGGCTGGAGGATGCCGATCACCGTGAACGGCAGCCCGTTGATGGTGATGGTCGACCCCAGCGAGTCCACGCCCAGCGACAGGTCGTCCGCCGTGGTGGCGCCCAGGACTGCCACCCGGAGGCCCGACCGGGCGGCGATCGGCGACAGGAACGTGCCCTGCCAGACGTCGAAGTTCCGGACCCGAGCGTAGGCATCCGTCGTCCCGATGATCTGCGTCGTCGTGTTGTCACGGCCGGCCACCACCACCTGCTGCGTCCGCGCCTCTGGCGCAACCGCCGCCACCCCGTCCAGCCGTCCGATCGCGTCGACGTCCTCGACCGTGAGCGTGGTGGCCGATCCGGCCGCGCCGCGGACGAGGCCGCTGCTCGCCGCCCCGGGATTGACTGTGAGCAGATTCGTCCCGAGCGCCTGCAGCTGGCTCGTGATTCCCGACGTCGCGCCCTGACCCACCGCGACGAGGGCGATCACGGATGCCACGCCGATGATGATTCCGAGCATGGTCAACGCCGCGCGCAACCGGCTGACCGCCAGGCGGGCGAGGGCCAGCCGGACGAGCTCGATGACGCTCACGCGACGAGCCTGCCGTCCCGAATGTGGACCTGGCGCGTCGCGGTTTCGGCGACGTCGGAGTCGTGGGTGATCAGGACGATCGTGCGGCCGCTGCGGTGGAGCTCCCGGAGCAGCGCCATGACCTCCGCCCCGGAATGGCTGTCCAGGTTGCCGGTTGGCTCGTCTGCCAGGATCAGCGGCGGATCGGTGACGAGCGCCCGGGCGATCGCCACGCGCTGGTGCTGGCCGCCGGACAGTTCCGCGGGTTGATGCCCGACGCGATCGCTCAGGCCCAGGCGCTCCAGGGTCGCGCGAGCCCGGCCCAGCCGCTCCCGTCGGCCGACGCCCTGGTAGAGAAGCGGCGCGGCCACGTTCTCCAGGGCCGTCGTTCGAGGCAGCAGGTTGTAGGCCTGGAAGATGAAGCCGACGA
>WNGF01007713.1_pt1 | contig 12897 bp, 15 predicted proteins | sample 5400641 | NCBI WGS metagenome assembly WNGF01 (sample SAMN13153371, study PRJNA577476) | soil metagenome | isolation source: 80 cm soil or saprolite under grassland replicate 2 | place: USA:California | collected 2016-06-15
CCACGGACCCGCGCCAGCTCCGTCGGCTTCACAACCCCACCACCCGCGGCATTGTCTCCTCCCCTGACGACGACCTTGTCGCCGTCGCCATTCGCTGCCGCAGAGCGGGTCCCTGCCTGGAGCTAACGGAGCACTATTAGGGAGTCGAGCTGCTCTTGGGCTCGGCTTCCCGGCTCGGCGGGTGCACGCGATCAGCGCGCGCCCAGCAGGTCGTCAGGACACCACGGGAAGTCCCCATGGAACCCGGTCGGCTCACTGCCATTCTCGTGAGTCAGGACACGGCGGATCGGTCACGAGCTGCCCCGGTGTGGTGCCTCGGGACTCGCTGGCTGGCGCCGCGGTCTCTTTGCTGGATCTCGAGGTGTAGCCATGGCGCGGTAGAGGCCGGCCGAGGATGGTGGCGGGGGGATCGGTGGGGTTGGGGCGCCTGGAGTCGCGTAGGCACGCAGCATCTGGCCGACGAGTCGGCGCCAGCTGCCGGGTGCGGCATCGGCGGTCGCTGCAATGACGCCGGCGTTGGCCATGAGTAAGACAACGAGGTCTTCGGAGACGAAGTCGGGTTGAAGGTGGCCGGTGGCGTTGGCACGGGCGATGAGTTCTAGGAAGCCGAGGTACGCCTCATGGCGTCGCGCTTCGAGTTTCTCGGCGGCAGGGAACGTCATGCTGAGGACGGCGGCAAAGCCGCGGTCGGCGGCCTGCATTGCGCAGACCGAGGTGATGAAGTCGGTGAATGCACGCCACGGGTCGGGGTCCGCAAGAGCCTCGGTTGTGAGGGCCAGATAGGCATCCATGCGATCCGCGAAGACGGCGTTGATGAGGTCGTCGCGGGTGGCGAAGTGGCGCGAGAGGGTGGCCTTTCCGAGGCCGGCCTCGCGGGCCACCGAGGCCATCGAGACGTCGAGACCGTCGGTGGCGAACCGCTTGCGCGCCGCTTGCACGATGCGCTCGCGGTTGCGTTCGGCGTCCGCGCGCAGCGTCGGTTCCTGCCGACTCGAGCCCTCGCTCTGGTCTGAGGATGTTGTCACACCGGCGACTGTACTTTAACCGGAACGCCCTTCCCGCTTTGTGTATGCTGCGCGCATGCAATCGGAACGGGCGTTCCGGTTAGGTCTTGCCGGGTCGCACTCGCCGCGAATGCAGCGTGAGCCGTAGAACGGTCTGATGGCGCGCGTCTTCATCACGGGCTCGGCGAACGGTCTCGGCCGGCTGGCCGCGCAGACGCTGCTCCACGGGGGGCACGAGGTGGTCGTCCACGTTCGTAACGGCGGCCGAGCGGGAGCAGTCCGCGACCTCGCCGACCGCGGCGCCGCGGTCGTCGTCGGCGACCTGGCCGACATTGAGCAGACGCGCGCGATCGGCCACGACGTCAATTCCCTCGGCCGGATGGACGCCGTGATCCACAACGCTGGCGTCTACAGCGGCTTGCCGGTGATGCCGGTCAACGTCGTCGCTCCTTACCTGCTCACTGCACTCATCGACCGCCCGCAGCGCCTCGTCTATCTGAGCAGCAGCGACCACTTCAGCGGGCGGCCGAATCCAGAAGAGGTGGACTGGAGCGGCCGCCGCCCCGGCTCATATCCGGACAGCAAGCTCTTCGTCACCACGCTCGCCTTCGCCCTCGCCCGGCTCTGGCCGGATGTCTTCAGCAACGCCGTCGACCCCGGCTGGGTGCCGACGAGAATGGGCGGACCCGGCGCGCCAGACGACCTGCGACTCGGACATCTCACGCAAGAGTGGCTCGCCACCAGCGACGACCCCGACGCACGCACCTCCGGTGGCTACTGGCACCACCAGCGCCAGGCCGAGCCGCACCCCGCCGTCCTCGACGAGAACTTCCAAGGCGCGTTGCTCGACGAGCTCGCCCGCTTCACCTCGAGGAGCCTCCTCTGAAAGGACAGTGATGAAAGCGTTCGCTCTCTCCGACTTCGATACGGCCCCGGTGATCATGGATCTGCGGCCGCCCGATCCAGGGCCGGGGGAGGTGCGCATCCGCGTCCGTGCGGCCTCGCTGAACGGGATCGACGTTGCTGTCAGCAGCGGGCTGCTGCGCTCCATGGCCGAGTACCGCTTCCCGGTCGTGATCGGCTTCGACGGCGCCGGGGCCGTCGACGCCGTCGGCGACGGAGCCACCGACCTCTCCGTCGGCGACGATGTGCTGGGCCACTACGCGTTCGGCTCCGAGCTTCACCACGGCACGCTCGCAGAGCACGCGCTCCTGACCGCAGACGCGACGGTCGTCAAACCGGCGAGCCTCCCCTTCACGGACGCGGCCGCACTTCCACTCGCGGGGTCGGCGGCGCTCAGCGCTATCGACGCGGTCGACCTGCGTCCCGGCGAGACGGTCCTGATCGCTGGGGCGGGCGGCGGAGTCGGCTCGTTCACGATCCAGCTCGCACGCGGGAGGGGCGCCACCGTGATCGCGACCGGACGTCCCGACGACGCCCAGCGGCTGCGTCGGCTCGGAGCAGCCGAGGTCGTCGACTATCAGGAGGACGTGCCTGGGCAGGTGCGCGCCGCCCACCCAGACGGCGTCGACGCGCTGATCGACATGGTCACCTTCGACCCCGACAGCTTCGCCGCACTCGCAAACGCCGTCCGCCCGGGCGGCAAGGTCGCGACCCTCACCGGGGGAGCAACCGAAGACGCGCTCGCCGCGGCCAGTCTCACCGGGCAGATGGTCATGGCCGGCACCAGCCGCGACTCACTCAGCAGGCTGATCACAGAGATCGAACGCGGTGCGCTAACGATCGACGCCGAACGCATCCTCCCACTCGACGACGCCAGTCAGGGGCTCGAGACGATGGCGAACCGACGAGCCCGCGGCAAGATCGTCATCAGCGTCGACGACGAACCCGAGATCGATCGCGGCTGAGGTCCGCACGTTGTGACGGCGAGTGAGCGGGTATCTCAAACAGGATGACGGCAAGGAGACACAGTGAGGTTGATGGCGACGGTTCTGCTCTCGCGCCGACCGAGTCACCGCACCTAATGCGCATCGCACTGACGGTCAACGGCGAGCAGCGCGAGGTTGAGGTGGATACGCGGGCGTCCATTTTGGACGTGCTGCGCGAGCGGCTGGGATTGGCCGGCGCGAAGAAGGGCTGTGATCACGGACAGTGCGGTGCCTGCACGGTCCTACTCGATGGAAGACGCGTAAATAGCTGTCTGGCGCTCGCGGTCGCCTACGACGGCTCTGAGGTCACGACGATCGAGGGCCTGGCGGACGGTGAGGCGTTGCACCCGGTGCAGGCGGCGTTCATCGAGCACGACGGGTTTCAGTGCGGTTACTGCACGCCGGGGCAGATCTGCTCGGCGGTGGGGATGCTCGAGGAGGTGCGGGCGGGATGGCCGAGCGCGGTGACCGATGACGTCGCCGGCGGCCCGGGCGCGCTCGACGACGAGGAGATCGCCGAGCGGATGAGCGGCAACATCTGCCGCTGCGGCGCCTACCTGGGGATTCGGGCGGCGATCAAGGAGGCCGCGCAATGAGGGTGTTCAGCTACGAGCGCGCGGCCGACGCGGCGAGTGCGATCGCCGCGGTGGCCGGCGATGGGCGCAGCGTGATGTACCTGGGAGGTGGCACGAACTTGGTCGACCTGATGCGTTTGGGCGTCGAGCGCCCGGCGCATCTCGTCGACGTAAGTCGGCTGCCGCACGACCAGGTGGAGGAGGCCGACGACGGCAGCCTGCGCATCGGCGCCGCGGTCCGTAACAGCGACTTGGCAGCGCACCCGCTGGTGCGCGAGCGCTACCCGCTGCTCGCCCAGGCGTTGCTCAGCGGCGCCTCGGGTCAACTGCGTAACCTGGCGACCGTCGGCGGCAACCTGCTTCAGCGCACCCGCTGCCCCTACTTCCAGGACGTCAGCAAGCCGTGCAACAAGCGCGACCCGGGCTCGGGGTGCCCGGCGCGTGAGGGCGAGCATCGCAACCTGGCGATCCTCGGTCACTCGGATGCGTGCGTGGCGACGCATCCGTCCGATATGGCGGTCGCGATCACTGCGCTCGGCGCGCAGGTCCACGTCCAAGGGCCTCGTGGCGAGCGCACGATTCCGATGCCGGGGTTGCACCGGCTACCCGGCGACGAGCCAGAGCGCGACACCGTGCTTGAGCCGGGTGAGCTGATCTGCGCGGTGACGCTGGCGCCGCCGCTGACGGGCGGTCGCTCCCGGTATCGCAAGGTGCGCGAGCGCGCCTCCTTCTCGTTCGCGCTGGTTTCGGTGGCTGCCGTCGTCGATGTGGCCGACGGGAGGGTGCGCGACTGCCGGCTGGCGTTCGGCGGTGTGGCGCACGTGCCGTGGCGAGCCGAGCGCGCCGAGGCCGAGCTCCGGGGTACGCCCGCCGCGCCCGAGACGTTCAGCCGCGCCGCCGACGCCGAGCTCGAAGCGGCGCGCCCGCTGCGCGACAACGCCTACAAGGTAGAGCTGCTCCGCCGGGTCCTGATCCAGACGTTCGCGGAGCTGTGCGAGTGATGGGGAAGACCACGCTCACCCGAGCAGTGGGGCACCCGCTGGCGCGGATTGAGGCGCTTGAGAAGGTCACCGGCGCTGCGCGCTACGCCTACGAGCACGGGGGCGAGGACGTCGCCTACGCGTGGATCGTCGGGGCGGAGATCGCGCGCGGTCGCGTCCGCGCGGTCCACGACGGTCGGGCGCGGTCGGCGCCGGGCGTGCTGGATGTGTTGTGGCACGCCAATGCGCCACGACTGCGCGACACTGACGACGACGAGCTCGCGCTGCTGCAATCCCCAGAGGTCTCCTACCGCGGACAGGTCGTGGCGGTGGTGGTGGCGCAGACGCTGGAGGACGCGCGCGAGGCCGCGACGCTGGTGGATGTCGACTACGAGGCCGAGCGCCACGATGTCCTGCTGCGCCCCGACCACCCGAAGCTCTACACACCGGAGAGCGTCGCCGGCGTTCCCCCCACTCCCGCTGACACTGCTCACGGAGATTTCGATAGCGCCTACCGGGATGCCGCGGTCAAGCTCGATGCGACCTACGAGACGCCGGCCGAGCACAACAACCCGATGGAGCCGCATGCGACGACGGCCGCATGGGAGGCGGATGGCAGCCTGACGGTCCATGACTCCACCCAGGGCGCCTCAGACGTCCGGGCCGCGCTTGCCGCGCTCTTCGGACTGGAGCCCAACCAGGTGCGTGTCATCGCGCCACACGTGGGCGGCGGCTTCGGCGCCAAAGGCACGCCGCGTCCCAACGTCGTGTTGGCCGCGATGGCCGCTCAGGCCGTGGGCCGATCGGTCAAGCTGGCGATCACCCGTCAGCAGATGTTCCAGCTCACCGGCTACCGGACACCGACGATCCAGCGGCTGCGGCTAGGGGCTGGCACCGACGGACGGCTAGTCGCGATCGCACACGACGTCGTCGAGCAGACCGCGACGATCCGCGAGTTCCCCGAGCAGACCGCCGCTGCGACCCGAATGATGTACGCGGCGCCGAACCGGCGCACCACTCACCGCATCGTTCGGCTCGACGTGCCGGCCAACTCGTGGCTTCGCGCCCCGGGCGAGTGTCCGGGGATGTACGCGCTCGAGTCGGCGATGGACGAGCTCGCCGTCGCCTGCGGAATCGACCCGATCGAATTGCGGATGCGTAACGAGCCCGACACCGATCCCGAGGAGGGCACGCCGTTCAGCTCACGCAATTTGATTGCGTGCCTGCACGAGGGCGCCGAGCGCTTCGGCTGGGCCGACCGCGATCCCACGCCGGGCGCTCGCCGCGACGGTCGCTCGCTGGTCGGCAGCGGTGTGGCGGCCGCCACCTACCCGGCCTGGCGCGCTCCCTCCCAGGCGGTCGCCCGCGCGTTGGGCGACGGTCGCTTCAGCGTCGGCATCGCCGCCGCCGACATCGGCACCGGCGCACGCACCGTGCTCACTCAGATCGCTGCCGACGCGCTCGGCGTTGAGCCCGACCGCGTCGAGCTCGTGATCGGCGACACCGCGCAACCGCGCGCGCCAGTCGCCGGCGGCTCCTCCGGCACCGCGTCCTGGGGGTCGGCCGTGCTGGGCGCCTGCGAGGCGCTACGCCGCGAGGGCGGAGACGAGGCGAGCTACGACACCGCGGAGGACATCGAGCGACAGGAGGACTTCTCGCGCCACGCGTTCGGCGCCCACTTCGCCGAGGTGCGCGTCGACGTAGACAGCGGCGAGATCCGCGTCGAGCGCATGCTCGGCGTCTATGCCGCCGGCCGCATCCTCAACCCGCTCACCGCACGCTCGCAGTTCATCGGCGCCATGATCATGGGCATCTCGATGGCGCTGCACGAAGAAAGCGTGCCCGACCGTGAGTTCGGCGACTACGTCAACCACGACCTCGCCCAGTACCACGTGCCAGTCAACGCCGACATCCGCGAGCTCGAAGCGCACTGGATCGACGAGCACGACCCGCACCTGAACCCGATGGGCTCCAAGGGCATCGGCGAGATCGGGATCGTCGGCACGGCCGCCGCAGTCGCCAACGCCGTCTTCCACGCCACCGGCCTGCGATTCCGCACCCTGCCCATTCGGCCCGACCGAGTCATCGAAGGACTCCCTAACGCCTGAACGGGATTAGTCGACTCGGCCAACCACCCACGATGCTGATGGGCCGCACGACCTTCGAGCCGGCGCTCGCGGCAGAGAGCTGGCCCTGGCGCGACCTCGACGTGTTCGTTCGTCCTCGGCTCGCACCGTCCGGAAGGCATGCCCGATGATGTGGTCGTCGATGCCGACCCGTCGCGGCTCCTCGAGCGGATCCGCGAGGCGAACCGCGGTGGTGATGTCCATCTGGTCGGCGGCCCGCGCACGATCGAGGCGTTCAGACGGCTCGATGCGCTCGATCTGCTCGGCCTGATCGTCTGCCCGGTGCTGGTCGGCAGCGGCATGCAACTCACGCCCAGCCTCGCCACCGAGACCCAGCTGACGCTCGAGAGCGAGCGAAGGCTCCCCAGCGGCGCCGTCGAGCTCGTCTACGCGATCGGATGACGCCTGAGCGCGTGTCCGGCGTCAGCCGATTCGCTCGGCGAGCCCGATCAGAATGCCCTCGGGGCCCCGGACGTAGCAGAGCCGATACACGTCTTCGTACTGGACCACCTCGTCGACGAGCTGCGCGCCGTGCTCGCGGAGCCGGGCGAGCGTATCGTCGAGGTCGTCCACCGCGAACATGACACGCAGGTAGCCCAGAGCGTTCACCGGGGCGTTCCGGTGATCGGCGACCGCAGGCGGTGTGAGAAAGCGCGAGAGTTCGATCCCGCCGTGGCCGTCCGGCGTACGCATCATCGCGATCTCGACGCGCTGATCGCGCAGTCCAGTGACACGCCCTGACCAGTCTCCTTCGATCATGGCTCGCCCTTCGAGTTCGAGGCCCAGCTCGGCGAAGAACGAGATAGCCGCATCAAGCGATTCCACCACGATGCCGACGTTGTCCATCCATTGAAGCGCCACGCGGCCATTCTTGCGGATCGCAAAAGGATCACCGGCTCGGCGTCGGACGTGAGCGCGCGCCGCTTCAGTCTCAGGCCAGTTTCTCGACGCCGATGAGGACGGCGAGGCCGAGCAGTGCGAGCCCGGCGAGCTGCTCGGCGCGTTCCCGTAGTGCCTCGTTCAGATGCGCACCGAGACGCAACCCGAGTTGGGCGAACAGGAACGCCTGTGCGCCGATCAGAATGATCGCAAGCCAGAATGGGAGGTGGAGCAGGCCGATCGTGAATCCGATCGCGAGCTCGTCGAGGCTGATCGAGATGCCAAGCGCAAGCAGGACGAGACCGTTACCGGCGGCGATCCGGTCGACCGTCTCTCCTTCGTCTTCTTCTTCGTGCAGCAGCATCCAGGCGCCGAGCAGGGCGAGCACGGCGATCGCGACGTAGTCGGCCGCGTCACCGACGAGATGCCCGAGCGCATGACCGACGAGCAGACCGACGACCGGCATCGCCATCTCGAAGCTCGTCATCAGCAGGCTAACGCGCAGGCGTTGCCGGCTCGGCAATCCCGAATGCCGAGCGCCGCGGAGACCGCGAACGGTGTCAAGCCCGAGCGGCAGGCGAACAAGATGAGCGTGAGCACAGCCCGCCGGAGGCTAGCGAGCGACCAAACCCCAGTCGATCGTGCCAGAGGGCACACCAACGCGGCCAACGACGACCACGCGCGGTCACTCGTCTTTAGCGATTCCCTTTTTCTTGCGCGGGTTTCGTGCCCGCGGCTTCCCGCCCTTGCCCGCGCTTCCCGCCTCGTCTCTCGATGGTAAGGCGGGTCGACCCACGTCTTGCGAGGTGCTCTGCGGGCAGCAATTGGGCAGCAAACGCCCGGAACGGCTCCGCTGAACCATGCGAGTCGCTCCGGAAGAGCCCAGTAGGGCCGCATGAACAGAGGGATGCGGCATCCATCGTTGTTCACTCGGCCGGTGCACTCGGCGGATCGACATGCTTTGACTTCATCCCGGTGATCCGCCGCTCGTACCAGCGTGTGGCCGACCTCGATGAGCGTCTGCGGCGCGTGTTCGCGATCTTGAGCTTGCCGCCGCAGGATTGGTGAAGGGTCCTCTGGAAGGACGCTCGGCCGCACCTACGTCGTCGGCGTAGTGGTGCGGTAACTCGCGCTTCCTGTCTTCGGTCGCGCGGATTTGCAGGGAAATCCTGGCCGCCGGAAGACCGGTCGACGACCCGCGGCTGAAGTCAGCGGCGGTCGCTAATGCCAGGCTCGCGCACCGCGATCGATGATCTCACCGAGCGCCGACGGGGCTCGAAGACCCATGTTCACCGCCTCCGCACCCCCTCCGACGTCGGGGGCCAGACGAGAAGATGACTTCACCCTCAGCCAGAGCTTGAGAGTGCCCCCGCCCGCGACCGCTCGGTCGCCGATGTGGGAGAACGCACCCGCTTCGCCCCACCGCAGCCGCGCCGCTGCTCGGAGTACTCGCCAGCGGAAGGCCATTCCCGGGATCGCGTCGGATCGTTTCTGCCCGACCTGCCTCGCACAGCGCACCGCTTGACCCGACGATCGGCAAACACGATCTCCCTGCAAATCGCCGTGACCGAATTTACGAACCCTACGCGCACCGGCACGGCGGCCAAGGCTCGACGGGGAGCACCGGCTGCGACCGGAGACGCGGGCGTGGTGGCGGGCGTGGTGCTCGTCTCCCGAGGCATCTGAATTCTGGTCGACTGACTGGCAACGGCTGCTGATGCTTGTACCGCTAGTCGATGCTTACTTCCGCGAGCCGTCGGTCGGCGTGTTCCGCGAGATCCGTCGCAACGAGGCCGCACTAGGGCGACGGTTGATGGATTGACCGCCGCTCATGGCGTGAAGTCGAGATACCTGTAGGTCACGTGGGAACTGCTGACGTTCGCTCGGACTGCGCCTAGAGGCGCTGGCTCACCTGCCTGCAACAGTTGAAAACAACGCTTCGCAGTGCGACACTCGTGATGAACCTCCTGCGGCGACCGGGACATGGGGGAAGACGCCGACACGATGGGGCCTGCGGAGACTGAGTCTCCTCCCGACTCGACGGCACGCAAGCGTCGTCGGCGGGCGAAACGCAACGGCGGGCGATCCGCCTCTTCTTCGCAAGAACCGCGCAAGCTCAGCGCGCCGAGCGAGCAGGAAGTGGATCAGCTTGCCGATCTGCTGGCGCAGGCACGACGATTTTCTGACGGGTATGAGTGGCAGAAGGCAGTCGAATTGCTTGAGGCACACCGCGTTCTCGCACTGCGGTCCTCGCCAGAGAGTCTCCTGGAGGCCCTCCCGATCGCGGCGCACATCCTGGAAGAGCGTCCTTATGCGGCGCGGGCGAAGGAATACCTCGCGGCTACGGCGGAGGCGCTAACCAAGTTCCCAGACCTACACGAGCGCTACCAGGCGAACCTTCAGGAATCTGAGCGCAGAAAAGCCGAAACGGAGATCGACGAGCTCCTCGGATGGCAAAGTATGGCGCAAGCGAGATCGGTGCTTTACCTCGTCATCCTTGGAGTCGTGTTTGCAATCGGTGTCGCCGCTCTCGTAGTCAGTGCGTTCGTCGGGACAGGATCAACGGTTCTTCGGATCATTGGCGCGGCACTAATCCCGTTAGCGGTCGTCCTCGCGGCGGGGCTGTACGTACTTCGAAGAGCGCGTGAGACGAGTATCGATGCCAGGATTGAGAACCTCGAGCGCAGAAAGCAGATCGCTGCAGTTACTGGTGTTTCCATTGCAGGCCCTGAATCTGCGACCGAAACTCAGTACTTCAGCAAGTTGGTCACCATTAACGTCGTCAACCTTGGCGACTACTACGCACTTGTCAAAGTACATACGAACAACAGCTTCTTAGCAGCTTTAGGGGCAGGGATCGCAGGATTTGTCTTGATTGGAACGGGAGTTGGATACGGCTTCCTCAACGGTAGTTCTAACGACGCGATCGCTTATGTGGCGGCTGCCTCTGGAATCCTTGTTGATTTCATCGCCGGAGTCTTCTTTGTGCTCTACAACCGGACGGTCAGGCAGCTCAAGGATTATCACGACAGCTTGCTGAGTGTTCAGAATATCCTGCTGGCTTTCAAAGTCGTTGCGGACTCCGGAGATTCACACCGGCCGGAGCTCCTCGAGAAGATTTTGAGTTACCTCCTTCAGCATGGTGCAGCAGCGGCCACGAACAGCACGTCCACGACGTGAGACATACCGGGGGTCGTCGTAGGGCGCATGAGCTGCAGCTCTGGCGTCCGGGTGATGGTGCCACGGCCCGAATGCGTATAGGGCCGCGACGAGCACGCATCCCGCACCGGATGCCTGTGGGGTAAAGAAACTCAGTTTCAGGCTGGCAAGCTCGGGCTGGTGGTCGATGGTTGCGCCGACGCCGCGCGGCTGAAGATAGTGGAAGCCTCTTGAGGGGATTCGACGCGTGGTTGGTGCGGCCGCGGGTGCGATCGGCGATGCGTTGGCGTCGTGCCTGAGCACTCGGCTGTGGGACGAGCGCCGGCCCGAATTTGGGGTCCGTCGCGCGCATGCGATCGATGGGATGGCTGCAGCCGCAACGGTCGTCGAGTCGCAGGGAGAAGGCACGGCCGCGCCGTACGGCTCCGCACTGGCAGCGGGTGAGGAGCCAAGCGGGGCTGGGGAGCATCGGCCGGGGAGATGTTGCCGTCAGCTTCCAGCTGGCGGGTGAAGGGCGCCATTATTAGTGTCGCGGCGCTTCTGGGCTGCGGGTTGGGAGGATTGGCCGCATGGTCTTCTCCTTCCTCTACCTCGCTGTTCGGGCTCTGCTCGGCGCGCTTGTTCGTAGCCGCCGCGGCCTGCACGTGAAAGACATTGAGCTGCTCGTGCTGCGCCACGAGCTCGCGATCTTGCGCCGTCAGGTCGGTCGACCGCAGCTTCGACCGGCTGACCGGGCACTGCTCGCAGCTGCAGCCTCACATCTTCCGCGGTCGTCGTTGGGCGCGCTCCTGGTTACGCCGCGGACGCTCCTGCGCTGGCATCAAGGGCTCGTGCGGCGGAAGTGGCGGCAGCTGCCCGGCCGGCGGGGACGGCCGCAGCTCTCCAGCGAGGTGCAGGGGCTGGTGTTGCGGCTCGCGCGCGAGAATCCTCGCTGGGGTCACCGCCGGATCTGCGGTGAGCTTGCCAAGCTCGGCTTCCGGGTTTCGCCCACGAGCATCCGTCGGCTACTCGGACAAGGAAGGCTGGGGCCAGCGCCGAGGCGTTTAGGACCAAGCTGGCGCGAGTTCCTCAGGGCGCAGGCGGCAAGCATGGTGGCCTGTGACTTCTTCACCGTCGAGAGCGCGTTCTTGCGCCGCTACTACGTCCTGTTCTTCATCGCGCACGCGAGTCGGCGTGTGTGGCTCGCCGGGTGCACGACCAATCCCAGCGGCGCCTGGGTGACGCAGCAGGCGCGCAATCTCGGCCTCGACTTCGCCGAGCAGGATGTCCGCTTCCTGATCCGTGACCGTGACAGCAAGTACAGCGAACCCTTTGACGAGGTGTTCCGCAGCGAGGGGCTCCGGATCGTGAAGACGCCGGTGCGGGCGCCAAAGGCGAACGCGATTGCGGAACGCTTCGCGCGAACCGTCCGCGCCGAATGCCTCGATTGGCTGCTCATCCTCAACCGCCGGCACCTCGAGCGCGTCTTGCGCGTCTACATCGACCACTACCACACCCAAAGGCCGCACCGTGCACTCGAACTTCGGCCACCCGCGGCGGACGCGCCACGAAAAGGATCTCACTTGGGCGAGATCCGCCGTCGCGACCGGCTCGGCGGCCTCATCCATGAGTACCACCGAGCCGCGGCATGAGACGCGACACGAATATTGGCGCCCTTCAAGACGAACGACCAGACCAAGCACACACCTCCCGATCTAGGGGAGCGGGAAGCTATCGAGCCACCAGCCAAGCGCGGCGGTCAGACCGCGAACCGAGTTTCTGAACCCCACGCGGTTTACGTCGTTTCCAATCCGCCGGGCATCGACTGCGCGACACCGGGGCGTTCGTGTGCACGCCGGCGGTGTTCGAGCCGTCCCTGGCGTCCTAACGACGTCACCCTGAGAAGGTTCGCAGTCGTGTCGTCGAATGCACGATGCGACGGCGTGAGCCCGGCATCACGAGGCGCGCTCGCGCATATCGGACGCGGCGACCTCGAGTCCGGCAGGTGTGGGGTGTCAAAACTCGCGTTCTGCCTGCAAATCCGATTTTCGCGTGACGCGAATCGAATTTTGACACCCTTCAGGGCTGCACTACCAACCCGACGAGCGGTTGGGTCACCCAGCAAGCGCGGAACCTTACCTTCTCCGGCCTGCTCGAGCGGATGCGCTTCCTGATCCACGGTGAGGTAGGGGGCTGGCGCGGTTGGGGCGGTAGGGCGCCGGCGCTCAGTCCCGCGGTTTCCCGCGGGCGCCCATCTCCGGCGACCATGGCCACCTCCGTCTCCAGCTCCCCCCTCCCGAACCGTG